>Ga0310040_1000449_pt1 | contig 38921 bp, 50 predicted proteins | sample EPASupsiteHSE623_FD_200237 | JGI IMG/M metagenome (GOLD analysis project Ga0310040, IMG submission 200237) | Bioremediated contaminated groundwater from EPA Superfund site, New Mexico - Sample HSE6-23 (v2) (version 2) | ecosystem: Environmental > Aquatic > Deep subsurface > Groundwater >... | reverse complement strand
GACCTGCGGTCCCTTGGAAAACTTACATGGACCGACAACCTACAGACGAAGAACTCCATTCTTGGTTTGATGAACCAAAATATAATGCCATTGGCTTGGCTACTGGAAAAATATCAGGTGTAGTGGTTGTTGATCTAGACACAGACCAAATCCCTGAAGGTTATGATTTATCTTCCCCATTAGTTGCCAAAACTATTTCTGGAGGCAGACATTTTTATTACCGTTGGGATGAAGAGATGAGAAACGATGCCAAGATTGAAGGATTGCCTATTGATTTTAGAGGTGATGGTGGCTTTGTAGTTTTACCACCTTCATCCATTGGTAACATGACCTATGAGTGGGCTGATAGTTCTTGGCCATGTCCTGAATTTATGTTGGATGTGTTACCTCAATCAATTAAAGAAATTTTAAAAGGCAGAAAATCAGAACCTCAAAAAATAATTAATTATCAAGGCGGATCAGCTCTTCCAGAATTTTTTAAAGCACAAAAGGCTGAGTATGGAGAGGGAACTGATTTAGTTTTTGAGCAAGCAGGAAAAGGAGAACGCAATGTAAGGGCCTCAGAAGTCGCTGGATTAATCTGCCGAGAGTTAACACCAGACAAGTGGAAAAACTACGGCTGGCCTCGTCTGGTAGCGTGGAATGAGGGTAATCAACCGCCTCTTGGGGAGTCAGAATTAAGAACTACATGGCAATCCATCTGTAATGCTGAATTGAGAAAAAATCCTGCAGTGGTTGCAACTGAAGAAAATCAGCCCGAAAATCTTTGTAAAATATTTACTGGATCTGAAGCAACTAAAGAATTTAACAATCTCCAGTCTAAATACGGTGAGGGCTTAACTACTGGCTACGAAGAACTTGATTATTATTTTAAATTTTTACCAGAACAACTTTACATGATTTCAGCCCCCACACACGTTGGTAAATCAACTTTTGCTTTGAATATGTGTGGAAGGATAGCTTCTTTAGGTGATGATGTTTTATTCTGTTCTTTGGAGCAAGGAATCTTTATTGAGCCAAGAGTTAGATCAATGCTTGGGGGTGAGTTTCCAGAACATTTATCAATTTTAACTTCAGACAAAATGTTGACGATTGATCAACTGATTCAGGTGGTAGAGAAGTCTGAACATAAACCTAAATTAGTTTGTGTGGACCATATCCATTTTTTGAAAAAGGGAGGTAGAGGAGCAACAGAGGACATTGATGAGATAGTTATCAACTTACAAAACATGGCTAAAAAATTAAGACTACCTGTGATTGTAATTTGTCATGTTAGAAAATTAAATACCGATAAGGCTCCAGAGATGGATGATTTGAAAGATTCATCTAGTTTGTCTCAGGTCCCTTCAGTGGTTATTTTCCTTTACCGAAAACAGAATGAGAATAAACAAGCTTTTGATTCTATTTTGTCAAATGAAGGCCAAATAATTATTGCCAAAAATAGAATCCAAGGTAAAACTGGAAAGAGACATTTTGAATTATTGGCCTCTGGATCAATGGTAATTAAAAATAAGGAACAGTCAATTTATTCCAGAACTGCAGATCAAATGTCACATGGAGAAGTTGAGGATATTTTTAAATCTTAAATCTACTTGCCTATTGACATTATTATATTTTTAGTATAAGATAAAAACATGAAAATAAAAGCAAACCCTTGGAGACAAAAAATAGCCAAATTAAAGCAGGATGTTAAGGCTAGTCTTAAAGCAGATTATTTGAGGGGTTTCAGTCTATCTGAGTTAAAAAAGATTTATGGATTGACCGATAGAATGATGTACAAATGGATTAATCCAACTGTACAAGAAAAAGAAATTCATAATAGCTTTATTGCTGCTCGTAAAATTTATGGCAGACCAAAACAAGCTATTGACCAATCATAATCACTAGTATTATTATAATTTTAATTATTCTAATACTAGAGCCATACATATGGCGACAGGCACAAATTATTAATTAAAAACAAAAAAAAACAAAATGGCAGAATCAATTGACTACGGTTACAATCCACCTTCTAAGAGTGTTTATCTTAGACTTAAAGCTAATGGAGATTCTTGTAAAATCAGAATTGTTAGCGATCCAGTTAAATTTCAATCAGAGTATCAAGGTAAAGTTAGTGAAAAGTATGCTTGGTTAGTTTTGGATAGAGCTGATAATCAAATCAAAGTTTTTCAATGTGGAAAAGATATTTGGAAGAAAGTTTCTGCTTTTGCTAAAAATCCTGATTGGGGTGATCCAACCAAATATGATTTAACTATTTTAAGAACTGGGTTATCTCCATCAAACTTTTATGATGTAGCCCCATCACCAAACAACAAAGGTGATTTAACTGATGATGAAATGGCATTAGTGATGAACTGTGAAGTTGATTTAGCTAAAGCAGTTGAAAAGAAAGTTGAACAATAATTAAAATATTTATTAAAAAAGAGACTAATATGAAACAAAAAAAAACAAAGCAAGCGGTTGTCTTAAGAAAACCAACCAAGAGAGAGGTAATTATTTATGCCTCAGTATTTAGTTTTCTGTTACTAGTTTTTGGTTTCTACATGGCCATCACTGCAGTTGCCAGATGGTTTGACACTCACACTATTGTCAGAAATCAAATGGTAAAGATAGAGTTTAAAAAACCTCTAGAATTTATCAGTAAAACTGAATATGAAAAAAGACAAGAAGATGAAAGAATTACTACTGAATTGGCTGAAAAGTGTGTGGCTGATTGGTTAAATCCAAAGGATATTTCCTTAACTGATAACAAAATTAGCCCAGAAATATTCTTTGACAGAATCTGGAAACAGGAAAGTTCTCGTGGAACTGATCAAACTCAAAACTCACTTCATATGTATTGCCGAGCTAAGGGTATGTGGAATGAAATTGGTTACAACCCCCAAGACAAATACTGTTTTAAAGACGAAGAAGAAGCTCGTTTAGTTGTTCCACTTTATCTTAAAAGATATTGTTCTGGAGCTACTTTAGATCAATGCCTTTGTTATTGGAATAAAGGTTCTAAAGATGATTCCTGTGCTTATTCAAAAGGTAATTTATCGGAGGCTAACTAATGAAAGATTTATTAATATTACTCTTATCAATTGCTCTTATAATTAGTGTTTGTGTTAGCAATGAACGACAAAAAGTTCAAGAGCAAATTTGGAATAAAAGAGTAGAAACCAAAGTTTATCAAGTTAATGATTTAATTCATGCATTGGAAGATTGTCAAAATGGGAATCTTTGCCAAATGCCTGTCTTAATAAAGGAGAACTAAATGAGAGAACTAACAATAATTTGGTCCACAACTTTAATTCTAATGTTTTTATTAGGATGGTTAGTTGATAGTATTGTGGCTGAGAGAAAAAGACAAAAAACTATTGATAATATGAGAGCTGAGTTTGATAAAAATTATGAGGCTTTTACTACTGATGCCGCCAATAGATTTGCAGCTCAAAGAGAAACAATTAGACTTCAAAGTGAAATGCTAAAGAAAAATGTTTTAAGAAATATTGCTTTGACTGGAGTGAATAAAAAACTTAGTTTGATTGTCAAAGTTTCTGGAGAGGCAATAAGGGGTCTTAAAAAAGAAATTAAAGATTTAAAAAAAAGGAAGTAAAAAAATGTTAACTCTAAAGAAATTAAAAAAGATGGCACCAGATACTATTTTTGCTTCTGGAATAGGTTTTATTGAACATCCTTGGTTTAATCAAGCGACTAAAACAATTGAGGCAGATGGAAAATCAACTAAAGTAAAATGGGTAGCAATTAGAGGTTATATTCATGACTGGGCTATTTATCACTCACTTGATGCAAATTTAGAACCTGCTAATAATTTAGATGGCACAAGTCATTTGAATGCAGATTTTCAAACAATAGCCGATCATGGAGCAAAATTACATAATAGGGAAATAGTTAAAAAATTAGTACCTTGTTCAAAATTAGCATTAAAATTTTATAGAGATTAATATGACCAAAATAAACGAACTTAACATAGTTATTAATAAAGCTTTAATTACTCATGTGGGGATTGATTTGACTGAAAAAGGAGTGCAGTTAGATGTCAGAGGAGAACTTTATACTAAGGCTGGTAAATCTATTTCTAATTTTAGTTTTAGTACTACCTCATGGAATGATGAAAATAAGTTTGATATTCCAGCATATATTAATGCTCCCATTAGACAAATTTTTGAAGATTTAACCCCTATTATTTATGAAAAAATTAATGGCAAAGCGGTTGCCATAAAGGATAAAAATGTTAAAAGCAGATAACGCCATCTCAATTGGTAAAACAGAACAGAAGATCCTTTGGACCAAAATGATTAAACTAAAAGACAACCCTCCAGAGCGAAGAGGAACGGTCTTTGATTTGGCTGACTTGAAAAAGAAATTAGGAGCTGAAGTTAAAGCCATCTATATTGAAAAGATTTTTGGAGAGAATAATTTTAGAGCAGGTTTTGTTATTGATTTAGTTCATGCCATAGAGGAGCCACATGAAGTCAAAACCACAGGAAGGTGATTATGTTCCATGTCAATTATGCGGACATGATTTCCAATTAGAAAAAAATAAATTACAAGCAAAGTATTGTAACGAATGCAAATATAAGCCTGAGAGGAGAAAAAGAAAATGAAATTAATTAATGAAGTTTTAAATGAAATTAAAAGAGCATTTTTGATTCCACCAGTAATTGTTCCAAAACATTTAGCTAAACTAATTCAAAAAGAAGATTTGTTTATTAAAAACGGTCAATATGCTGGTGAACATTTAAAGGAAATGATAAAAGGAGAAATAGGAATATTTAATGGAAAAAGAATTGTTATTAATTTACCTTGTCCTAAAAAATAATTATGTTCAATGAAAATTGGGAAATAAAAGTAGTTGAAAATATTCCAACTCTAAATGTTTATGTCTATCTTTTTCAAAAGTCAGACAGGATTAGATTGGCACATTTTGTAAAAGGACAATTGGAAGTTGAAGAAATTGCTGAAGGAAGTGTTGTTGATCCAGAACCAACAATGAAGATGCCTCTTGATGTCTGGAACACTCTTAAAAGAACCATGATTGATGATAAAGTCAGAGATAAAAGTGAAGTGGAGGCTGAATTAAAATCAACCAATAGACATCTTGAAGATATGAGAAAAATAGTGTTTAAAAAATTGGGGATAAAATTATGAAAAATTATCCAACAACCTCTAAATTATTTGGTTACAATATCGGTTTAAATAATGACAATCTTTACATTGCTGTGCCTAAAAAATATATTGGGGAAAAACCAATTGAAGTTACTTGTGATGGTGAATCTAAAATCTTTACGAATGAAGATGTGGCTCAAGAGGTCACATTAAAAGATAAATTTGATCAGGAGAAAAATTATACTTTGTGTTATTTTTTGTGGAAAATATTTGATAATGATTAATAAATTTATTAGTTTACAAAAGGAAAAGTAAGATGAACACTAAACCATTTGGAACACCATACATTAAACCAACTAGAAATAAACACGAATCAGGATTTAGATGTTTTGAAGTTGGGTATATTGACGAAATTGATGATAAAAATAAAGTTACTAAAAAAAGAGTATTGGGAACAGGTAGCGACCATATTTTCCAAGATTATATGATGTTGATTGGAGAAACTAAGCCTTTTAGCCTAAATATGGATTTAACTATGGACGGATATATTAGATTTTTTATCCATGATGATAAAAGAATATTAGTTTGGGATTGTGATAGTTATGGACATGCTTTTTCAAGTGTTGGATTAAAAGTTATAGATAAAAAATAACTATGCCAAAAACCATTAAACCAACTATGAAACAAAAAATAAAATTATCTAAAATTCAAAAAGAAATGTTAAAGGAAATGTTGAACTGGACTGAATATTCTTATGGTTATAATGAATTTGAAGATACTGTAAATGCTGATAAAAAAACTCTAATTAAGGAAATGAAAAAGTTAAGAGAATTAGAATTAGTAAAATTGGTTAGGGGTGGAATAGATGATGATACTGGAATGGTTGTTGGTGGAACTGGTTTTTACATTAAATATGAAAAAAGAGATGAAGTTAAAAATTTAATTAACCAACTATGAATATAAAAGACTTAGATAAAGACCCAATTAAAAAAATGCTTAAAATAACTAAATTAAACCATAAAAGGTCTTGTAAAAAACAATCAAAAATAATGGAAATTCTAATTAAATTTGATAATGAGAGAAGTGAAGATATGGGTTTCAATGATGATGGTTATCCAACTTTTAAAAAAGCAGAAAAATCAATTCAAAAACTCCTCTCCCAATCCAACCAAGAGATAGTAAAAGAAATAGAGGAAAAAGAAAGGATAAATAAATGTAAATTATTAGCTAATTTATTAAAAGAAACAATGAGTTTAGAATCACCTGAAAATTATGAATTTTGCGAGGGATTTGAATATTGTAAAGGAAAAATACAACAACTTTTATTAAAAGAATCATTAAAGTTTGTAAAACTAACCAAACTTAGACAATCTAATAATTTAAAAGGAGAAAAGGAATGAGAATAGCTTTTGATATTGACGATACAATTTTAATTCCATCAGTAGCGACTGATAGTGATATGGATACTCCAGACTATGAAGTTATTGCTATTTATAAATGGTTTCAAAATCAAGGTCATACTATGATTTTATGGAGTGGAAGTGGTATTGATTGGGCTAAAACTTGGGGAGAAAAATTAGGACTAAAACCTGATGCTGTAATACCTAAAGACAAAAAAGGTGCAGTAGATATTTGCTTTGATGATTGTGATGTTGATTTAGCTAATGTTAATGTAAAAGTTAAAAGACTTAACAGTTCAATTAGTCGTAAAGACTGGAATAAAACTAAATCTATTAGTTTATCCCCTCCAAAAGGGAAAGGAGAAAAGAAATGAAACTAATTAAATTTTTATTAGTAATGATTTTTTCACCTTTCATTCTTTTTGGAATAGTTTTATTATTGGTAATTAATAATTATAATGAAACAAAATGATAAATACTGCAGAATCAATAAGTAATTGGCATCCAGATAAAATCTGTGATTTAATTGCTGACAATATAGTTAGAGAATGTTTAAAACAAGATCCAAAATCTAGATGTGCAGTAGAAGTATTTGGTGGTCATGGATTAATTATTGTCGGAGGAGAAATAACAACCAAGGCAATTGTTGATTATGGAAAAATTACTAGAGAATTTTATTTAAAACATTGTGAAAAAGAAATTGGAGTAATAGTAAATATAGTGACTCAATCTCCAGACATTGCTATGGGAGTTGATAAAGGTGGAGCAGGAGACCAAGGGATTATGTTTGGATATGCTTGTGATGAAAATGAAGAATTTATTCCTCAAGAAAAATATTTAGCAGATTGTTTATTAAGAGGAATTTGTGTTGATGCTAAATCTCAAATTACTATAAAGGATGGAATAGTTACTGATATTGTTTTATCAGTTCAAGGTAAAACTCAAGAAGAATTAAATAGTTATGTTAAAGAATTTTGCGAGTTCTTCAAACTTGGAAATCCAAATGTTTATTGTAATTGGACTGGAAAATTTGAAATAGGTGGATTTGATGCTGATTGTGGAGTTACTGGGAGAAAAATAGTTTGTGATCAATATGGACCAAGAGTTCCTGTGGGTGGTGGAGCTTTTAGTGGTAAAGATTTTACCAAAGTTGATAGGAGTGGGGCTTTAATGGCTCGTTATATTGCTCTGGATTTACTCAAAAAGAAAAAAGCTCATTCAGTATTGGTTAAAATAGCTTATTGTATAGGAAAGGCTGAACCACTAATGGTAATGGCTAGCATTGATGGAATAGCAAAAGATGTTTCTAAAGAATACGATTGTCGTCCAAGAGAGATCATTAAAAAATTAAAATTAGGGTATAAAACCCTTAACCAATCTATTGACCAATAAACAATTAATAGCCATACTGATTGTATGAAGGAATCCAACTTTCAAACGATCTGGCACAATTATTTAGTTCACAATCCATTACCTCAACCAGAGGTCCATGAATTGAAATTGGTTAAAAGAAATGTCTTTGTTTTTGACGCAGTAAAAGACCACCAAATTCTTGGTCTTAAGTGTGCAGAAACAGGATTATTCCATAAAATCAGTGACAGTCCAATCTATGCTGGAATGAAAAGCAGATTCACAGCACAAAAACCATTTGATTGTCTTTGGTTAACAGGAATTAAAGGATTCGTAATTATTTGTTTTTACGAACCTAGAAAATACAAAAAAGTATTTAAAATAGGGATTGACCAATTCCTTAAAATAAAGGAAAATCATCCTAGAAAGTCAATTAGACTTAGTGAGTTAGAATTATTAATTAAACCAATAAACTTATGAGTGAAAATGAACAAAAAAAACCTGAAATTCAGGAACCAGTTATAGAACCAATTGTTAATGAATGCAAACATGATACTGGATGGGGAAGGCTTGGAAGCCATCCTTTAAACAGTAGTGATGGAAATGTATTCATAATTGGAATAGTTTTCTGTAAAAAATGTGGAATAAATAAAATTCAAGTCCACAGAATTGCTCCAGAAAAACCTGCTGAAGAAGCTAAGCAAGAAGTTGCTATACCTCCAGTGGATATTCCATCAAACACAGAAGCCAATTAATGGCTTCTTGTAGGGTGTGAGATATGGTTCTTAGATTAGTCTCTTCCCACCTCATACCCTACCAAAAGTTATTAATTCTTTAACAATTTAGTTCTGCCAACTGGATCGTAGAGTTGCTCCTACCGTTCTAGTCAACGTGCAGGTCGCACCTCAGTCAACCAAGGCCTTTAGTTGATTGAGATATACTAGACAAAACTGTGGACCTGTCAGGACCATTGGTAGAACTAAGTTTTTAAAACTTAAAATTTAGGTCAGGAAAGCAAACGGAGCATGGGAAGGCTCAATGATAAGAGACTAAGTGAAGCGATTCACTGAAGGACTCACCTGATACCGCACCCGCCTAAATTTTTTTAAATTATGGAAGAGATTAAAAATAGATATCATTTTGATGAAAAGATACACGTCCACTACTTGGATGATAAGCCTTTGTGTGGCACATCTACAGTGGAGAGTGTTTTAGCAAAACCGCTCTCGTGGTGGGCCTCTGGTAAAGCAATGGAATTATTAGGTTGGGTAAATAGAAATTTAGAACCTAATGAAGCACTCAGATTAGAATCTTCAACCAAAGTTTTAGAAGAAATTAAAAAGATGGGTCCTAAAACTTATTTGGCACTATTGGATAAAGCTTATAAAAATCACTCAGTTACCTTAAAAGATTCGGCCACAGCAGGAACCGACCTCCATGCTCTACTTGAAAAGTGGGTTAAATCTAAAATGCAAAATCAGATTCAAGGCACACCAGTTTGTGATCCTGAAGAACAGATTATGCCATTTGTTGATTGGTGTAATAAATTTGTTAAACGTTTTCTTTGGTCTGAACTTCATACCTATTCTGAGTCATTATGGATTGGAGGAATCACTGACTGTGGAGTAGAAATGATTGATGGAAAAGTTGGAATTATTGATTTTAAGTCAGCTAAGGAAGTTTATTTTGACCATTTTGTGCAGTGTGGAGGTTATGCTCTACAACTTGAAGAAAACGGGGGTTTTGATGCTAATGGATTTAAAGTTTTTCAATTAGAACACAATATTGATTTTATGGCTATTGTTCCTTTTGGAGCCAAGAATATTGTTCCTACCTTAAATAAAAATGGTGAAGGGACCACTGTTGAAGATTTTAAAAACTCTTTTAAAGCCTGCTTAACTATTTATAAAAATAAACAAAAATACAATGAGTAATTATATTTGGGTATTAAATCCTAAGGGTAGAATGGTTGAAGTTGATGAAACTCTACTGCCAGAGCTTCTTAAAAAAGGTTTTACCAAGGCAGATGGAACTGAAAATACAATTTCCTCCTCCACATTTATTCCTTCCGACCCGAATAATGCTGATATAAATTTTATATCAACCTTTTGGGCCAACAATGGTATGGGTAGAGTAGGGGAGGAGATTCTTTTGGCCTTAGACAGATTGGGATTAAAAATTAATGTCAAATCACTTTATACCCTAGAAGAGGGACTTCAAACTAGAACACTAGAATTACTTAAGAAAAATTACTCTCCTGCTAAAAAAACCTTAATGTTTTCCATCCCCCAACCTCTAGAACAATTTCATGATTCAGAAACTTATCTTCATGTTCCTTGGGATACCTCCAAGGCTCCAGATGAATGGGTTACTTTAATTAATAAATATTGTAAAAAAGTTTATCCAACTTCACATTTCACAAGGGAAACATTTTTAAACTCAGGAATTAAAGTTCCAATGGAGACAATCAAACATGGAGTTAATACTAAAAGATTCCCTCTACTTCAAAGAAATTGGGATGGAACTTTTACATTCTTAACTTTTGGTGATATCTCAGTAAGAAAAGGAACTGATGTTTTAATTGAAGCTTTTGAAAAAGCTTTTCCACCAAAAATAAGAAATGTAAAACTAATTATTAAAAGTAATAAAACAATGGACTGGGGAAGAATCAGAATCCCAAATGATGACAGAATCCAGGTAATTGAAGAATCTTACACTCACCAACAACTTTTACAATTGATGAAGGAATCTCATTGTTTGGTATTTCCAAGTAGGGCTGAAGGTTTTGGTTTACCAGCTTTAGAAGCTATGTCAACAGGCATGGCCACTATTCTTCATAATTATGGTGGTCTATCCATGATGTGTAATGATAAATATAATTTTCCTTGTAAATCAGATGGCACAATGACTCCTCCAGAATGGCATTATCCTGAATCTTATTCTTTAGGTGGAGGTATTGGAACTTGGACCAATCCAGACATGAAACACTTGTCTCAGTTAATGAAATTTGTTTATGAACAACGAGACAAGGCTAAAAAGAAAGGAGAATTAGCTTCAGTTTGGGTAAAAAAGAATTGGGATTGGGATTCTCAAATTAAAAGACTTTGGGAAGATATGAATCCTGAATTGAAACAAAAAACTTGGGGTGAATTTTATAATGGAGATATTATTACCAAAGGAAACTGTCAAAGTGCTATCAATTCTCATAAAGAATTTTTTTGGACAATTTTAGGATTTAAACCTAAAAAAATTATTGAGACTGGATGTGGAACTGGTGAAATGGCTGCTTGGTTAACTTGGAAAAATAAAGCAATTGAAGGTAAAACTGCTGGAAAAGAAACGATTGAAGAAGTAATTGCTGTTGATGTTGATCCAAAAGTAATTAAGATTGCTAAGGCTAATATGGAGTCACTAGAAGGCACTGCTAAGATTGTTAAGGCTGATGCTTGGCATTATCAGGAAAAAGCTGATTTAATCTTCTCACAAGGGCTATTAGAACATTTTAATGACGATGAATTGAGAGATTTAATTAGTCACCAATTAGAACAAGCTCCAGTTTTGGTTCACTCAGTTCCTAACAGTTTTTACTCCAAAAGAGATTTCGGCAACGAAAGACTTTTAAATAATGAACAATGGTATAAAATTTTTGAAGGTTTTAATTTAACTATCTATAATTATTGGGAAGAAAATGAACACAAAATTCAAAGTATTTTAATTTTCCAAAGAGATTTTGCTAAAAAAGTTTCTATAATTATGCCTATTTGGAATCAAAAAGAGATTACTATTAAGGCAATTGAGGCTTTAAGACAAAATACTCCACAAGATTATGAACTAATTTGTATTGATAATAATTCTAATGATGGGATTGAAAAATGGTTAGATCAACAAAAAGACTTAAGAGTAGTTCATTGTTCCCAAAATCTTGGAGTTCCAAAAGCTAAGAATTTAGGAATGGCAATTTCTAGAGGTGAATATTTTTGCTTTTTAGATAATGATACTGAGGCTGGTAAAGATTGGTTAAAAACAATGTTGTCTGTTTTTGATGATCCTACTGTTGGTTTTACAGGCCATGAAGGTTACATGATTGATTATGAAAATAATAGTTTTTTAGGAACCAAATATAAGACTGAAGTAAATCCTGAATGGATTTCTGGTTCTATTTTTATGTTTCCCAAAAAATTAATCAAAGAAGTTGGGATGTTGTTTGATGCTGATCTGTGGTGTGTGGAAGATGTTGATTTTTGTTGCAAGATTAGAAATGTCGGTTATGTTGGAAAATTACCAATGGAGCCAGTAAAAATGAAACATTTAGTTAGTGCTACTGCCTCAAAATTAGATTTTAGTGTGGATAGATTTAATAAATGGGCTGGAAAAGTATGGACTGAATGGAGAGAATTTTTAATAGCCAATAAGGATGGAGGGGTTAGAATTGATATCGGTGTTGGTGATGCTCCAGCTCCAGGTTATCTTCATGTTGATATTCAGAAAAAATATCATGTGGAAGTGATTGCTGATTGTCGTAAACTTCCTTTTGAATCCAATACTTTGGCTGAGGTTAGAAATGCTCATGTGATTGAACATTTTACTAGAGTTGAAATGGAAACTATTATTGAAGAATGGATTAGGGTATTAAAAGTTAATGGAATTTTAAGAATAATTTGTCCTGATTTTAGAATGATTTGTAAAAAGTTTATTAGTGGTGAAATTGATGTAGAAAGAGCCTTGTCTTGGACTTATGGAGGTCAAATTGATAAATATGATTTTCATTTTTGGATGTACACTCCAGAAACCTTAACTCAATTATTTATGGCTCATGGACTTACTAATGTTGGCCATAAATATACTAATGAAGGGTGGTTAGAGGTGACAGGGATAAAATTAGAAAACAGTGAAAAAAAAACAGCTTCAGAAGTTAGTCAAGAAATTCCTGAAAGTCTTGAGGAGCATATTATTAAGGAAACATTTCCTATTGAAAAAGGAGAGTTAATTAATGAACCTAAAAATAAAGTCAAAATTGGAGTTTATATTACTCATGTTCATACTTTTGGTGGTGGAGAAAATGTTACTTTTCAAATTTTAAGTATTTTAGGTAAATTATATCCAGGGCAAGTAGAAGTCATTAGTTCAGAACCTTGGAGAATTAATCCTGAAGATTTTGGTATTGATTTAGGGGGAATTAAACAAGTAAAAGAAAAAGGGCAAAATTATGATTTGTTTTTAAATATTTCCCACTTCAAGCTTCATGATCCTATTGGAAAAATAAATTTAGTTTGGATTTTTTATCCTCAATTTAATTGGCAACCACAACTTAATTGTTATGATGGCTTAATTACCCAATCTAATTTTATTCAAGATGAAATTCAAAAGAAGTGGGGAATGAAATCACTTTTAGCTTATCCACCAACTAATATTTCTAATTTTAAAATAGGTAAAAAAGAAAAAATAATTTTAACTGTGGGAAGATTTTTTAAGGTTGAAGGTGGTAATAATAAAAATCATGATGTCATGATTGAAGCTTTCAAAAAATTACCAAAAGATTGGAAAATGATAATGGTGGGGACTGTTCAAGATGAAAATTATTTTAAAGAAATTAAAAAATTAGCTGAAGGATTAAATATTGAATTTAAACATGATATTAGTTTTGATGAATTGGTTGAATTATACGCAAAAGCTAAAGTTTATTGGCACGCTGCAGGTTTTGGAACTGAGGAGGCCTCCTCTCAAGAACACTTTGGCATGGTAGCAGTTGAGGCTCTTGCCTCTGGATGTCAAACCCTAGTTTATAATGGTGGGGGAATTTGTCAAATTGATGGAGTTAAACCTTGGACTTCAGTTAATGATCTGGCATTAAAAACAATTAATGCCAATGAAGATTGTGAATATTTAAGAAATCAATCTAGAAAATATTCAGTTGAAGCGGTTACTGATTTATGGAAAAAGATAATTGATGGACAACTTAAACAAATCAAATAATTTAAAAGTAGCTTATTGGAATACAAATAATAATTTTGGAGATTGTTTAACTCCAATTTTATTAGAAAGGTTATTTGGAATAAAATCTGAATGGGTTGAACCTGAAAAGGCTGAGTTTGTAGGGATTGGATCACTTCTAGAAACTTTTTCCAAAAATTATAAAGGAATTATTTGGGGAAGTGGAAAAATGTTTGAAGAGTCAGAAATTGATTTATCTGAAGCCAAAGTATTAGCTTTAAGAGGAAAATTAACATTAAGCAAAACTAAATGTGAATGCTCTGTTTTTGGTGATCCTGGATTATTGGCCAAATTAATTGCTCCCACAGGAATTAAAAAAGAATATGAATTTGGAATTATCAATCACTGGAATGATAAGAGACAAAAATATGGAGAGCATAATAATATAATTGATATTACTAGTGGAATTGATAATGTTATTTTGGAAACTTTAAAATGTAAAAAAATTGTTACTTCATCACTTCATGGATTGATATTGGCTGATTCTTTAGGAATACCAAGATTATGGTCTCCAAGTGAGTCAAGTCCTGGTGGTAGTTTCAAATTTGATGATTATCAATCTAATTTTGGAATTAAATTAACTCCATATAAATGGTATAAAATTGACCCAAAAAAAGTGGATGAAATTAATAAAAAATTAATTAATAGTTTAAAATCAATTTTATGAATTCAATAGTCACTTTTTGTGCTGTATTTAGAAATGAAGCCAGTAGATGTAGATATGTACTTGATTTAGCTTCAAAACTTTTTGACAATATAATAATTGCAGTACAAGAATCAGATGATGAAACTCTTCAAATCTGTAAAGAATATACCAAGAATATTATTGTGCGACCTTCAGAAGGTCCAGAAGAATCCAAAGATTTTATAATGGAACAAGTAAAAACTCCTTGGACTTTTTGGTTAGATGCTGATGAATTTCCCTCAATGGGAGTGATTAGAATGTTGGAGAGAGTTGATCCATCAATACTTTTTGGTTATGATTCTGTTTCTTTTATTAGAACCAATTATATTGATGGTTTAATAATTGAAGGTGGCCAAGGAATTGATCGCCAATACCGAATGATGAGAAATGATGTGAGATGGAATCCTAAAGCTCAAGGTAAAGTGATTCACATCCATCCACTTATTAAAAAAACTCTAGAAAGTGATTTAATTATCTACCACCACAGAACTTTAGATAAAGTAAAAAAAATGACTGAAAGATGGAATAGCTTAGAAAAATCTAGTATTAATGATTGTAATTTATATGTTAAAAATGTGGAGAAAGAACTAAAGGAGAAAAAGAATGGAAAAAATTAAAGTAAATGCACAATTTTTATCACTAAATTACAAAAGTTTTGAAGGTTGGGGGAGACACCGAGAACTAATTGAATCTCAACTCCAATTTATGAATGAATCTCCTTATAAATTAGTTTTGGCCAATCCTTATAAAATTGATTTAAAACCTGGAGAAAAAGTAATTTATATGTCCACTTTTGAGGCGGATAAATTACCTGATGAATTTATTGGTCCAGCTAATAAAGCAGTGGCAATTATAGTTCCAGATATTTGGGTAAAAAATGTATTCATTAATTCTGGAGTAACGGTTCCAATTTACATAATTCCCGAAGGAGTAACTGATAACACTGTTTGGCATCCAGAACCAAAGCCTTTTACTTTTTTACACTTTGATGCCACTTCTTATGCCAATAGAAAAGGTGGAGACATGGTTTTAGATGCTTTCATTAGTGTTTTTGGAAATATGCAAGATAAAGTGAAATTAATAATGAAAGGAAGAAATCATCATGTAGCCTCTCCAAAAAAATACAACAATGTGGAATATATTTTTGAAGATTATAATCAAGCTCAAATGGATGATCTTTGGAAAAAGACTAATTGTTTTGTTTTTCCATCAAGAGGTGAAGGTTTCGGATTACCACCTCTAGAAGCAATGGCTCATGGAATTCCCACCATTGTTACCAGAGGAAGTGCTATGGAGACTTTTTCTTATTATGCTATTCCTTTAAATGTTATTGGCAAAATTACTGCCACTTATGATGGTTACACTAATTTTGGAAAATGGGATAAACCTGATTCTTTAAAACTGAGAGAATTAATGTTGATGGTTTATCAAAATTATGAAAAAGAAAAAAGAAATGCAGAATTTAATTCATCAATTATTTGGCAAGATTATAATTTTTCCAATATTGCTCCAAAACTAGCCGAATTGATTAATGCTATTATATCTGAGGATAGTAAAAGTAGCATCTCAAGTGAAATCATTAATTCTACGACCTCTAGTGAGGTCATTATAAAATAACACCTAATTTATGGCACAAACTATTGATAATTTTGTATTAAAACTAAGAAACTCTAAAAATTCAGAAGAAATTTTAGATATTAGACTTGAATTGGTTAAATATTTATCTGATTTAAGTGAACAGTACTCATCAAGATTAAGAGAATTTAGCAGTTCAGTAATTAACAACAAAGAAGAATGGTTTAAAAAATCAATGACTGAATGTATTCACCAAGCAGGAAGAGAAGTGGGTTATGAACACGAAAGGGTGAGGGTGGAAATTGAAGCAGTCAAATCTTTAATTCAAACTATTTGCGATATTGATAAGGTTGACCAACTATCACAGGGTGATCATCCTTCTGGTCCTGTGACCACTGTTCCTTCATCCACTTCGGAATTGGGCGATGAGCCAGGAGAAGAATAAATATCCAAGTCTGGTAAAAAATGCGATAAGGCAATCTAACTAAATACCAAATAATAAGACCAATACTACCAATTATATTTTTCATGTTGTTTTTGTTTTTTCTGCTTTTTAAATAACTTTTTTCTATGTTTAGCTTCACGTCTTAATCTATCAGCTTTGTTTTCCATATTATTTCTTTTTTCTATCTCTTTTAAATTCAGCTTGAGTGTGGGTTTTACCAGTTTTCATGTTTTTAGCCTCAACTACTTGGCCTGCTTTGTTAAAGGCTAAACGGACCATACCTTTTTTTGTTTTTTTCATACCATAAGTGGCATTTTTTATTGGCATAATTATTTTGAATTAATATTATCTACTTTAGATTTTAGTTCTTTTATGGAGTTGATCAATAGGGGAATTATTTCATTGTAATTAATATATTTAATACCTTCAGAATCAGTGGAAACAATCTGAGGAATTATTTTTTCAACTTCCTGAGCAATTAAGCCTAAGTGAGTAATTCTATCTTTATCATTTTTATAAATAAAAGAAATTGGATTTAATAAGGTTATTTTATCTAAGCTAATTTCACACACTTTAATTTTATCTTTTAATCTAAAATCAGATCTATTACTAAAATTATAAGCCCACACAGTATTAGCTCCATCAATATTATGCTCCTCCATTTTTATATTTTGACCAAAATAATGATCTTTAGCAGAATAAACTCTTTGATCAGAGACAGTAAATAAATTTTCATTATTAGCAGAGTTAGTAATAAAAAGTTTATTAGAATCAGTTAAAGTAATTCTAGAATCTTTATTTGAATCAGACCATAATTGAAAATAATCACCTGAATTACCTTCAATATTAATAGCTTTTTGATTTCTGACGATAATACCGTTTTGATTAATTTTAGCTACCTCAGTTCCACCAGAATCACGCACAGAAATAGTTCCATAACCATCACTACTTCCACCAACAATCAAATCACCAGTACTAGTAACGATTGAAGCAAGAGTGGTAACACTTAATTTAGCAGCAGTAATTGAATTGGCAGCAATCCGATCAGCACTGATGGTCCCAGCAGTAATTTGAGTGGCATTTATATTTCCAGCATAAACCCATTCTGCTTTAACTGTTTTAGCTTCAATATTAGTACAACTTATTTTGTCACCATCAATAGAACCATATCTTTCTGAGGCCCCCATTACAGCATAACCACCTACAAATTGAGTACTTTTTTCATTATTATTATCACCTGGAAATTGGATCATGTGCGAACTCCTTCTAAGATTGGGTGAGGTATTTCCACTCCAGAATCAGTAACTACCACCTCCATGCCTATAACTCTAAAATAACTATCTAAAGCAACCCTACCCCGATTAATTCTGACTCTAATACTATCTCCCATTAAATAACCATCATAAGGAGCTTTTTTGGAAGTAAAACTTAAATACCAATTCTCAACAGGATCTTTATTTTGTTTTAAAAAGTCTTTAGTTTGTTCATCCAATTCTGATTGGCTAGAAATGGAATCAAATAAATAGGAAATTTCTCTTAAATAATGAGTTCCTCGGCTAGTAGAATCAGTTTCAGTTTTATTAATTACTTGAGGACCAGAAATAATTCCCAATCCTTTGACATCATTCCTAATGTATCTTAAATCTTGGCTATAAAGAAAATCAGAAATTTCAGAATCAAGTTCAAAAATAGCCAAAGGTTTATCTGATCCCACATTTCTTAAAAAACTAAAGGTTGGAGCAGTTTCTGATAATGAAACTCCCATAACTGTATTTTGGACCCAAGCACCTGTTGGAGAATTGGATCTAGAAATATAAATCATTTGTTGGCAGAGAGTAAAAAAATCTTCATCAAAAACAGTTCTATTAATAGTCTTGGCATTAGTAGTTGAAGTGGTATAAGGATCTTCAATGTTTCCTTTTTTAATTATGTCACCCAAAATTGCTCCAGTTCTAGCATCAATAGCATCCCAAATTGGAGAAATAATTTCTGTGCCTATTTTTTTACCAGTATAAGTTGTATTCCACCCTACCCGATACCATTTTAAACATTCTAGATATCCCAAACCATAAAAAGTGGTTTTATGAATATCATCTGAAACAAAGGCCACAAAACCTTGCCAACACAAAATTCCATTTCTGTAGAGGTGAATTCTTAAAAATTTTGAAACATCTACAAGATTATCTAACTTAGGATCAGTAACAGGTACAGAAAATTTAATACGACCAGGTTGATTTTCGTATTCGTCATATTCAAGTTCACTAAATTTTTCAAATTCATATCTTTCCCCCGTAGGGAGGATAATAACTGGAGAATATTTTATAAAGGCCATGCTGACCTCCATGAAGTGACAATGCCACAATTAGAATTGTTTGATAAGGCAATTGTATTATTTCCTGGATTAATCATCAACCAATCGGAAGTTGGATCAATATAATCTCTTCTCTCAACTCCATCAAGTTTAACTGAGTGGAGTCGGGTATCAATAACTAAAACTTGACCAACAGTTAAAGCAGTGGTCACAACTATTGATTCTCCAGTAGTTGAATTAGTAATGGTTAAATTAGTAGCAGTGGTTCCAGAGGCAGTAATGGTAATAATACAAGGAGTTTTACAAGTACCAGCATTATTAGCGGTTCCAGCATTAGCCAAATTAGAAGCGATTTGTAAATATTTTCTAGGATCTTGAGCTTTTAACTGTAAAATTGATGGTCTTATAAGTCCAGCAAGAACATCTTGAGTCACCTTTGGTGTTTCTACTGATTTTAAATAAATTTGAAAATTACGAGAGGTAGAGCCTACTAATTCGGTCCATTTAAAAGGCATATAACCCATATTCCCAGCATCAATACCATAAGTGGAATCGGCTTCTAATAATTCAGGATTAAAAGCTTCTTTTAAATCTTCAATCAATTGGCTCATATCAGCCAATGAAGAAGCGTATAGCATTATTGGGATTTGGACGATTCCTTTACCAGCTTGAGTACCATAATCAATAATCCCCATATCAGTAACTCTAGGTTCTTCAGTATTCTGAGAGACAGTATCCAAAACAGCAGAACTATCAACCAAAAGATATTTTGTTGGATCAGTAGTAATATCATTTAATTTAATCCTACTATTGAAATCATATATTGTTCTTGCAAATTCTGTCATTATTGTAATGAGGCCAGAGAAGCATCTTTTAGTTGCTTTTTGAGATCATTGAATTTTCTCTCATATTCTCTAGCATGAACTCTTAAATTTTCAAATGATACTTTAGAACCCTGTTGGAGTTGTCCCCACTTTAAAAATCTTGGGAAGTCACTGGCCAGTTTTAAATAAGCACTCATTTGCATGTGAAGAATTAAAAGAGAATCCAAATAAACTGGAACCTCACCAATGTCTAAATATTTTTTTTGAGCCACTAATCTAATTGTGTCTCCATCATTCCAAGTAGGTAGTTGATCAAACCTTAATTGATCTTTTTCAAACTTCCAATATTCAGTTTTTACTATTTTAAAATTTCTATTAAGAGAGGCAGTAGTATTGATATTTCCATAGCCAACCTCACTAATACTAAAAATACCAAATGGAACAGTATAAATGTAAGTCACATTTGGAGATAAATTGACAACACTTAAAGAAGTGTCAATCACATTTCTAAAAAAGTCAGGATAAAGAGCTTGAATTGCATCAACTTTGAATCTTTCTCTATCATTAGCAGTGAATACTTCTGAAGTAGTATCCTGCATTTCATCCATAAATCTTGAATCAAGCCTATCTTGGCCACCTAAAACATAATCTGAAGGAGTTGATTCAGCTCCACTACTAGAATCATACCAAGTGGAAGCGTAATATTTAGTTAAATCTCCAGCCAAATCAGTATAGGAAGTAAATCCTGGATGTAGTGGTGTAACAGTTGTTAAATCAATATCTACAGTAGCTACTAAAGTAGATCCAGTTCCTAAAACATCATTAGCCCGATAAAATCTTACCTTATCAAAAGTATTGATCCCATCAGTTGGATTGTCTGAATAGTGTTTTAATATAGCCATAAATTAATTATAGACTATTTCCCTTGATTAAGTTTTTTGAAATAGTCAGATAAATTAGTATAAAGAGTGAGTAAAGCAACTAAAGAAGCTGCTTTCCAATCAACTCCTAATGCTAATTGTCCAAAAAAAACTGCTAGTGATGGAGCAGTAAATCTAAGGGTATTTTTTAAATAACCTTTTAACTCTTCTTTATTTAATTTTCCACTAATTGATTTTTCTGCCATATTTATAATGAATTAATAAAATTAATAATTTTATTCTTATAGGATGTTTTTTCTCCTTGGCACTTGTCTTTAACATCTGCCAATGAATAAGGAAAATCTAATATACGCTTGCTTAACGCATTTTTTGTATCCTGTAATTCCTTTTTTAATTGAACATTTTCTGCCTTATAATCAGTAGTGTCTGATATAGTTGGTAAAATTATCTCATAAGATACATTTAATGCCTTACAAATTGACTTTACAATACCAGTGGCTATCAACTTAGTGTTGCCTAATAAAATAGAATCATGAGAATCTTTGGCTTGTCCCATTTCCAATAAAACACAGGGAGTTTTATTACTTAAATATTTCCACATATAATAAAATTTCATACCGTCGGTAACTATTTTTTTATTTACTATTTTTACTTCTGGAAAATAAACTTCATCAAAAACTTTTTTAATTCTTAAACTTTCTTGCCAAGATAAATCAACTGAAGGATCTCCACTTCCACACATTCCCCCACCCTGATCTCCCTTAACATCCATATCGCAGTGAAGAGCTAGAGCAAGGTCAAAATCTACTGAAGTAATACTTTTATCGTCATTAGCATTTGCGTCTGTCTGAATCACGTTAATACCTCTCTCTCGGCACATAGAAGAAACTAAATTACCAACATCTAAATTTATTTTTTGCTCTCCCTCAGTTCCTGTATTTCCTCTCAAAGAAACTATTGAATTAAATTTTATATTTTGATGACCGATTATAATTAATACTTTTTTCATATTTTTATTTCTTTTTACCACTACATTTTTTATTCATAGGTTATAATTCATTATTAATAGCTAAATAAGTTGCTGCGTTATTATTAGCGCCTAGTTGGGCTGCTTGACCAGCAGTTAAACCAGAGGCGATAGAGCATATTATTAACGCCTGATAATTTGATTTAATTGCTGCATTTAAGGCTGGTACAGCATCACAAGCCCCTAGAGAATCAGAACCATAAGCAATGGCATAATCTCCAGCTGTTCCAGTGGTTTCTAAGGTATAATTTGTATTTCTTTTTTCAACTTGAAAGTTCCAAACATAAGACAATTTAGTAGTAGAATAATTCCAACCTGTTCCAAAACGATTATAAGCAGTCCCAGCAGTTATTCTTTCATAGTATCTTTTACAATCTATTTTTTCTTGTGCTTCACTCTTAGGCATAAAAGGTAATGCTACATCACCAGCACAGAGTTGTACTTGGGTAATTTCAAAGTAATTAGTTGTAGTTCCACTTCCAGCATGAGTAAAGGCAAAAGATACACCTATTTGAGTAATATCACTTGCGATTGCCGCAGTAGTAGTACAAGTGAATTTCTGCCACCCAGTAGTAAGAGTATTATTTTGTGATACTCCATTAGCAGAAGTAGTAAAAGCTAACACTTTTTGGTCAGTTCCTTTGCCTGTTACTATTTTAGAAACTAAGGTAGCATTATCAGCTACAAACTCAGCACCACCTCTAGCATAGAACGATAAAGTTAATTTTTGTCCTCTAAATTTGATACTATCTTGACTTTCTAAGGCTTGAGAAAAAGTTAAAAGTTCATCTACATCACTAACCATTTTTACTCTTGCACAATATTTTGAACCATTTACACCAGTTCCATCTTCTTGACTAACTGTTTTATCAGTACCAGCAGTGGCAGTTTCACAGTACCATCTATCTAAAGTATAATCATTAGCACTGGTCATAGCGATAGAAGTACCTCGTTGAGTTACATCCATATTTCCATTTATTATGGCTTGACGAAAGAGAGAGTTCATTGGGTCGTGCCATTGTATACCAGTAGTTTGATTTGAATCAGCCATTGGAACTTGACCATTAGTACCTACACTTAAAATAGCAGGAGTATCATTAGCACTAGCAGTAATTAAATCACCTTTAGCATCAACTAAAGATTTAGCAATTTTAGTATCTGCATAAGTTTTAACAGCTTTTTGTGAAGGTAAAACAATATCAGAATTAGCAGCTAAAGCTCCGTCTGTGTCTAAAGAAATTGACCATTCGGTTGTTCCTGTTCCTGTTCCATATAAAAATTTTCCCAAAGTTGGAGTTGAGGAAGTTATACCTAATTTAGTTTCAATAGCCACAATAGCATCCCGAGGATAGTTTTGATCTATGGCCAATATATCATCAACTGCATCCGTTACTGTTCGTAAGCTAGTAGAATCATCTAAACTTGTTGGAAAATTTGTTCCTGCCATAATTTTAAATTTTTTATATTAACTATAATAACTTTAACACTATTTTTTAATAGTGACAATACTAGGGACCAAGTTCTTACTTCCATATTTTGGAACCCCAGGACTAATTTTAGTAGAAATATTAGATTTTAATTCAATAATGGCTAATATTGTTGGTCTAACATAAATTGCTCGTAAAGTTGCATCTAAAGTAAAAGTAAAATCATGATGAAGATTTATTCTTGCATCTAGAGTAAAAGAATCAGAAAAATTCTTTATTAAATTGGCATAAAGAATAAAACAAAGAGGAGGTGGAGTTGGACCATAAGATCTTTGGCCATATTTTACTTGACCGTATTTACCTTCAGTTGTCCAATGTTTTAAAAGATCAGCATTAAGAGTAAACTGAGTTGTAATATCATTTTTAATTAACCTTGAATCTAAGGTAAATTGACTTTCAAAATTTTTAACTAAAGCACAGTCAAGAGTAAAAGAAGAATCTATTATTTTAAATAAATCAGAATCTAAAGTAAAAGAATTTTCACTATTTTTTAATAAGTTAGAATCAATTAAAAAAGAGAATGAATTTTGTTTTAATAAAACAGCATCAAAAGTAAAATTAGAACTTTGATTTTTAGTTAGATTTGAATCTAAAGTGAATTGGTAAACAGTAGTTGCTTCCAAAAATGAATCCAGGGTAAAAGTAGAACTTTGAGTTTTAATTAAATTGGAATTTAAAGTAAAAGTTGAAGAGAAAATCTTATCAAGGTTTGCATTAAGATTAAAAACTACATTTAAAGGACCCCTACCATATTTTCTAGCACCGTATTTAAGTTGATTGTATAGTGGCATTAGATTGTCCTTCTTTTATTGGATTGGATTCCCGCAATTGTTTTATTAAACTTTCATGATAAGCATGACTTAAAGTTGGCTCATCATTATTTAATTCTATACCACCACTTGGATAAATGTACATTATTGATTTAATTGCCACACCTTTTACATTTTCTTCCCATCCAGCCAATATTAATGGCCATTCAAGTTTTAAATCATTTGAAAGATGATTCATTCTACGAATAAAATAAATCAATTTCCTTTTACCACCTAAAGTTATAATTATTTTTCCATTAACATCTTTGTCGGAAGTTAACATAAAATATTTAACTTTTCCTTTTTTGTTAAATTCTATTACATCTTTAAAAGTATTACCGAAGTTTTCACTTAATTGAGTACCATCATCAAGCTGTGCTGTCCAAAAATATGTTTCTTTTATTTTTATTTCTCGCATTGGATTGCTTCAATTTATATTTTTTTTAATTCTCGTCGTAAGAATAATTATGAGTTTGCTGAGTAATATCTCCAGGAGAAGCTGAATTAGCTACATCTAACTGAAGAACTAAGAAATCAGATTTATCATTTACATTAACTAGTGTACCTGGAATTGTTAATTGGTGTGAAGTATCGTAATAATTTGTATCCTGTTGTGTTGTAGCCACTGAAGAATCAGAAGCAGTTGGAGTGGCTCCAGTGTCAGTTGTCCCAGCAAATAAAGTCAGACCTGTTCCTGGAGTTGTATTTGGACCCCAATATCTAAAATTAGTACATTGATTTGATGGAGCAACAGTACACTTAAATCTTAACCATTTTTCAAAAGAATGAGCAGCAGCACCAGAAGGAATAGTAATTGGATTGGTTTTAGTTAAAGCAACAGAATCATTTGACCTCATCATCAAGCCAGTAATTGTCGCTTCAGTTGCGGCATTGGTTCCTGTACAACCTAAAAGAATTATTGTTGCTGCCATAATATTTTTATTTTTTTATTAACTAATAAAATATTAACACTTTTATAAAGTCAATACAATTGATTACTAACTTTGGAATAAATGATAAATCAATAATCCGATTAAAATAGTCAAAATTGAACCAGTTATTGTGATTAATGTGGCAATTTTAGTATTTTGTGTCTCTAAATTATTTATTCTAATTTCGTGATCACTAACTTTTTTACAAACTTCTTCATGTTGAACATTAGTTATAAAATTTTCACCCATTTTAGTTAAAGTTTCTTCTACTCTTGTTAGAGATTTTTTCATCCAAGAAGTGTCAGTAGCAACAACAGCAATTGCAGTAGCAGATTCAGCTGCTGCCTTGGCAGCAATTTGAGCATTTTGGGAGGCAGCAAGGGCAGAATCAGAAGCATTTTTAGCAGCTAAAGCTGCGTTATTTGCCGCTATTGAAACATTGTCTAATATTACGTTTTTTTCTGTCATTAATTAATTTTATAAATGTTTTAGATATTAAAACACTTAATAAAATTGAGAATTTAACCCCCCATTCTCTAAGAACTTGCTGAGTAAGAGTCTCGCAAGTTAGACCCATATTTAGTATTCCGACTAAGTTGTGATCTCAACCATGAAATCAGTCCTAAATGCACCAACACCGTAGAGAACGTCAGCAACAACTTCAGTAGCTAAGCTACGAATGTTGTAAGCAGCCTGAGTTCTAATTTCCTGTTGCATAGCAAGGGCGATAGCGTCCTTGTGGAACAAGATATTGTGGGTAGCAATTGGAGAAGATCCAGTGGTAGGAACATTAGTAGAAACGTATACATTCACACCGTAAATGACACCAAAGAAACCTTTGACTTTGGTAGGATCAAAAGATCCACCAGAAAGTTTTCCAGTAACAATTGGAGACATTGCAGCTAAGTAACCAACAGCGTCCGCTCTCACGAACTTGTCAATACCGAGCAATGCATTCATTTGAGATGGCTTGATGACTAAGAAACGATCACCAGCTGGAACGTCAGCATCATCAAGATACTGAATAGCTCTTCGCAAGTTAGCGTCAGTTATATCAACTCCAGCAGAACCAACAGAATTATCAGCAGAACTGTATAAAGCTAATAAATCAGTATCCACTTGTTTAGCAAGTGCATAACCAACTTTTTCAGCATATTTAGCTCTGAGATCAACTATTGATTGAACTTTTACGATATCTTCAACTTTGAAAGCAGCGTAGTAATACTTATTGATTACTAAGTCAAATTTACCTTCAGTAACAGTTTCAAATGTTACATCAGTATCAGCGGCTTTTGCACGAGCGGTCAAGTCAGAGATATCACCAACGTGAACAGTGTCACCATAGGCAGAAATAGCACCTTCAAATTGGCGATTAACCAATTTAGCCATTACTAAATTTGCTTCAGTGGCAACCCTACAGTCGGGAGACCATAACTCAGGAATGAAATTAGCAGCAGTAACGGTAGTTATATTACCAGTACTCATAATTGTAATTTAAAATAACTCTTTTAAATTACTCTACCCTCATTATATGCTAACGTGATTTCGTCTCTATGTTTCATCCATTCTTCATTGTTAGATTTTATTCTATCAATTTCCGCTTTGGTCCAAATTTTAGTTGGAGAATTAGGAGTTAAAGTTGGATTATCCCTTTCAGGAGGCATAGGTGGATTATCAGGATTGTCAGCTGGAGGAGGAGTAATTATTGGAGTTACATCCCCTGCAGGCACTACTAAAGTATCCAGATAACCAGGAAGATAAGTTTTCACTGCTTCAATTGTTTCATCCCAAGTAGGATTAGTACTTAAGTTTGATCTGACTGCTTTGAGTAACCAAGGAGTCTCAATAATGTCCTCCGCAAGCGGATTATTCATTAAGTTTCGGTTGGTCAATTCAGTTTTTACAAATGAATTCAATTCTAAGCGAACACGTTTTGTGCGTTCCTCTTCTAATTGTGTTTGCAATTTCTCAGTTTCAGACATCTCAGCAAATTTGCGATCGTTCTCGGCTCTCTCATAAGCGGAAAGTCGTTCGTTCGCTGTGGTCAAAAGACCATTAAGTTCAGAGATTTTAGCGTCTTTTTTAGCAATGAGTCGTTGAAAACCAGCTTTTGTCTTTTCATCTAGTTGTCCTTCAATTTCAGTTGACAGTCCTTTATCGGAACCACCATTTTCAGGAGGGAGATTATCGTTTGGGATTTCTCCACCTGGTAAATCGTTTTTGTTTATATCGGTCATATAGGTTTGATAATGATTTGTCGGCCATACCCTATTTTTAATTAACCTCCTTCAAAATGGGTTTCAAATAATAACTAATATAAGTAAACAATAGTTTGATTATGGTGTCAATCACTTAGGTTGAATAAAAGGCTCAGCTTTATTGAAATTTTTATCAAGTTCATTAGAAATTTTTTCTAATTTAACACCCTCAATATCTAGTTTCTTTTGTCTATCATCATCAGACAGCGAAGTGTCTTGAGAAATATTTTCAATTCTTTTTAAAATTTGATTTATTTGAGATTTACCAGAAGTGGATAAACCTTTAATTTGATTAACATCTTGAAGTTGTTGATAAAGTTCATCATATTTAGCATTAGAAAACCCCATAGAATAAGGAGAAGCATAATCAGTAATATTTCTTTTTGAAGGATTACCTTCTGGATCTAAATAAGGTAATAATTGTTTGCTTAAAAATGGTAAGTCTTTTTTAATTGAACCCAAAAAACCTTCACCTTTAACACTTCTCATTACTGGATCAATTACAGTTGCAATATACCTTAATAGACCATTGTATGGGATTACTTGACCTGCAGAAAAACCTAGTGTTGATTCTGTAGTGTAGTCAGTTTCTCCAGCCAATAGTTTAGATAAATTATTTAAACCTTGTAGCATTGGTTGTTGAGCGAATCTTTGAAATTGATTCATCAAAACATTAGCCATTTTTTTATACTCAGAAGTTGTAAATTTATCAGGTGCTTGTTCATGTTGGTATTTCCAAGCCGCCACAGTACCAATAGATAATGATAATGGTCCAAAAATATTAATTGGAACCCAAGCATCACCAATTTTTATTGAATAAGGTTTTCTTCCTGAAGCATAAAATATTTTCTTTTCTTCCTCATCCTTTGGAGCATCTAAAGTTACGTTGTTTGAAGCCACTAATAGAGTAGATAATAACGTAGCAGCGGTTCCCAATTCAACTTTAGCTAATTGACTAGCCTTATTAGTGTTTTTGTACAAGGTAGCCAGTCCTAGAGGGCTAAATTCAATGGTTTGCTTAGCAACTTGAGTAGCCATATTAATAAATGGAATCATCCATTTTACTGGAGCATTTTTTCTTCCAGATACCAACCAAGATTCAAAAGAGTCAATGGCACTTAATAAAGCTCCTTGTCCTGTTTTATTACTAGCATCTGGAGTAGATCTTCCCAAAAAGTATTCTGCCATTTTAGTAGCAGATTCTTTTGCAGTAGCATCATCAACTCCTTTTGATTTTTGAACAGCAAATTCACCAGAAGAGATTAAACTTGAGAAAAATTTATCATTCATTTCCATCATATTGGAAAAAATCTTAGCAGCACCTGGGATTCTGTCCATTCTAGTAGCCCTAACTAAATCAGTCATATCTTTAGTGGTAATATTGGCAATATCAGGATTTAATATTGAAGTTTTACCTCTTAAAATATCAATTGAAGCTTGAGCAGCCTGAGGAATCTGATTAACAACATTTTTATAGTAATTTGGAATATCTTTTAAATATTTTGTTCTTTCTTTTCCAGTTAAAGTTGATAAAACTACGTCATTTAAAGTTTCAAAACCCATTTGTGCAGGTTTAGTCAAAAATGTTTGCATTAAATTGTACCAAGTATTTCTTCCTGTTGGTCCCCAAGTATTTGGATTAGACAACATATTGTTATAACGGTAAGCATCAATTAATTCAGTTGCTGTTGGTGGAATATTTTTACCAATTTCACCAAGAACTTCAGTTAATTTAGCATTTTTTTCCGCCCCTTCTGGAAGTTGTCTTACTTCAGTCATTAAAGAACTAATTTTATCTTGCAACTCTTTTGTAAAATCAACTTTTTTAACACCAAATAACTTATTAACAATTCCAGTTCTTTTTTCATTAGCCTGATCAATCACTTTTTTAGCAAAATCTTCCATTCCTTTAACTGTTTTAGTACTTAAAAGAGATAAGACTTGATTTGCCTGACCAGCTCTTAAAGCTTTATCAGCAGCAGCATCAATAATAGCATCAGCTTCAGTGAATTTACCTTCTAAGTCTAATTTTTTTGCCATAACAATGGATTGAGCGGAAATATCAGCATCCCATTTGTCTGGACTCAAAACATCCTTATAAACTTGATCATAATTATCTAAAACTGATTTTTCAGCATTAGCATAAGTTTCAGCATTATGAATTTGAGGATAAACTCCTTCAGCTAAGTTTTTAGTGGCACTAGATAATTGATCAGTATTTTTTACGGTAGTAATCAATCCTTTTTCTCTCATTCCAGGTTCTATAACTGGCCCAACACTTTTTGCAGTATATTCACCAGAATTAATAACATCTTTTGGTAAATTTTTTAATGTTCTAGTGTTTAAACCGATATTAAATTCTGGATTTTTTGCTGAAACAAGTCTATCTTCCATAAACTTAGAAACAGTATTCATCCATTCTTTTGGATCACGAATACTTAGTTGCTTCATTTCTTTAGAACCAACAACATCTGGAATTATTTTTTTAGAAACATCAATTGCTTCCTGAATAATTTGCATTTGAGTTTGTGGAGTGAAACTATCATAATTTCTTATTCCACGAATTGCTCTTAAAATATCATCCTGACTATTCACAATTGTTTCCATTGCTTGTTTTTTCTTAGCAACAGTCAAACCACCAAAAACTAATAAAGGTAACTCAGCAATATTTCCAATTGTTTTTTGAGTATCAGTTTTTCCAAAAACATCTCCTAACCCTGCATTTTTTTGGCCTGTTAAATAAGGAACCGCATTTTTATAAGATTCAATGGTACTTTTACCTTCTTTTTGTTCTTTTGTCACACCTTTAAGACCGTTATACATTGCCATTACTAAATCATCAACTCCAGTAAATCCTGGAATTACTTGAGCAGCTCCAAAAGCAGCATTAACGCCAGATAGTACTCGTTCAGTCCCTGATTTTGTTTTATCAGCAGCTTGTTTAATGTTGTAAGGAACCTGAGCTAAAGGACCTAAGGTGTAATTTGTTGCTGCCTGTCTTAAAGGACCAACATTCTCAGTAAATTCTTTTTGAGTATTAGGATCTGAAATTAATTTTAAATTTTGTTTATAGTTTTCAGCTCCTTGTTTTGCAATTTCTCCAGTTTTTTGAATAATTTGTCCTGGAAGTGAAGATTTTAATTGATCACCATAAGAACCGTCAGTTTTACCATATAAAGACTCTTGTTGTCTATTAAAAGTATCAAGTAAATTACCTCCAACTTTTTTTAAACCCTCCATAAATCTAGAACCAAAAGAGGGTTGAGTATTAACTGCAGTATTTTGAGTAACTGGAGTTGTTTTATTACCGCCTATTCCAATATTTTTTAAGAATGAGCCAAAGTCTAATGCCATATTTAGAATCCAAAGAATTTTTTAATATTTCCCAATGCAGTAGTTCCAAAGTTTTTAACTTTGTCTAATAATCCTGTATTGGTACTAGTAGATGGTCCCATTGATGGACCTGAAGTTACTGAATTGTTTGAATTTACCGAAAGACTTGGCATTGTTGGAGAAACAAAAGAAGAGTTTGCTCCAACAGCTGTTGGTAAATTAAGATTTAATGATTTAAGATTTAAATTTGGACCAAAATTAGTACCTGATAAATCAATGTTTCCTTTTGCGACTGGAATATTGTCTTGAGGCGTAGTAACAGTTGGAGCAGGTTTGCCTTTTAAGAAATCAACCGCTTTAGAAAAGAAATTTTCTTTTTTTACAGTTGGTTCTGTGACCGTTGGTTCAGTTGTTGCAACTGTTGGTTGAGTGGCTCCAGCACTTAAAATTGTTGGTGACATAAATGGTCCAGTTTGAGTTTTATCAGTTGAACCAAATGAATTTTGAAGAGAATTTACATCAACACTATTATCGGTTGGACTTAAAAATTGTTTTAATCTGGTTAAACCACCATTAATAAAATCAGTTAAAGTTTTTCCTGATTGAACCTGAAAACGGGATTCAAATCCAGTTGCAGCTGGAGTATAAAGTTTAAAGTTTGTATTATCAGATGGGCTAAATGATTGGTCTACTGGATTGTAATTAAATTGTTTAGTAGTAGTGATTCCGTTGGCATTTGTTTGAGGAACAACCAAAGAATAACCATTAGTTTCATCTAATTGTTTAATTGCCCGATTAGCGTCAGTAGTACTCACAAATGGAGTTTTAACAGCCTTTTGGCCAGTTGTTGAATCAACGACATAAAAAATACTTCCAGTTGGATTTGATTCAATCGTATATTTGCTTCTAATGTAATCTGGAGTTGATTTTAATTTGTCATTTTCTAATTCTTGGTGAGTGATTGATTGAACTTTTCCACTTCTATCTAAAACATCAAAAACTTGGCCGACTTCTCTTTGAGCCAATCTATTTTTAACATAATCAGTATTTTCAGCAACGTCAGTGTAATAAGTTTGGGGGATATCAATTCCTTTTGATTCAGCAGTACTTAGTGCAGTTTTCATTTGAGTACCGTTTTGAAGTAATTGTTGATCTAACTGATATCCAGTTATTTTTCCATTTTGAAAATCTTGAATTAATTGTTTATTTTCAGTAGCAACATAAGCAAAATATTTATCCAAATTATTTTTAATAGTCGTTTTTCCTGCAGCAGCACCCTCACTAATAACCTGATTTTTTAATTTTGCCTCTTCAGTTACCAAATCAGCATAAGTACTGGTTCCCTTTGGAGCTAAATCCTTTAATTTACGCACAATATCAAGTTCATTTTGAGTAGTAACTTTTCCTTTAAATTGTTCAAGCATATTTGCTCTTGCCTGTTCAACAGTAGTTTTTGCATTATTTTCAATTAAAGTTTTATTGTATTTTTCCGCCTCTACCATTAAAGACGTGTAAGTTGAAGCTTTGGTGCTACCAGCATCTAAACCTTTAATTTTATCCGATAAATAATTTTTAAAATCTTCATACTTTAAACTTCCCAACTTAAAAAGATTTAATTTGGTTTGTAAATCATTTTCCTCAGCAGTATCAATAGCTTTTTGAAAAGTAGAAGCATATCTAGAAGCGATATTTGAATAAGAAGAATCCCCAGTAGGAATTTTGCTTAATCTACGTCTTGGATTAGATGTGACTGTTGCCATTATTGACCTCCTGGGCCTGGAGGAATAACCTGTCCACCAGTTGATTCAGGCACTACTGCTTCTTGAGCTGTAGGAGGGTAAGGTCTATTTTCATCAGGATTTTTATTTTGAAGAGCCATATTATTTGTGTTAGGGGCTTCTGGATTTAAATTTTCAGGAGCATTATTATTTCCACCATTCATTTTGGCTCTATTAGCTTCAATTTCTGAATTCATAGCAGATAAACTTTGTAGAATCTGTTGAATTTGAGATCTGACTTGTTGAACCTTCAAAGCACGATCAGGAGAAAGTGCTGGATCATCAACTTCTTGTTTAAGATAATCAATAGTTTCATCAGAAGTTCCCATACCCATGAGAACATTATATTTATCAATTGCTTGATGAAGTGAAGTCATATTAGTTTGGATACCAAGAACTAGATTTTGGATTTCTCTAGAAATATCTTGAGGTAAATTCTCTGGCCAAACAATTTTCATTTCGTGGTCATAAACAGTATCAACTTTTACTTCATTAGTATCAGTTTTTATAGTCAAAGCTTCTGGATCATTTTTCTCTACAATTTTGAATGCCATTTTTACCAATTGTTTTAAAGCCCATTCCCAATCAATTTTTCTATTATCAGTAGTAAGAGTGGCTGATTGCATAGAAATTTTTGCTTGGAATCCTGAAGTAACATTAGCTGGGAATACTCCACCTGCAGCCTCTGGCATTAAAGCCACAAAATGTAAAAGTGAAATCAACATTTTTACCTGTTGAATCATTGGAGCAATTTGAGCTGGATTAGATAAAATTTCCACCGATTCACCCCGATCAGACTTTTTAGCTGGGACCAACATTCCACGCCACTTTTGAGGTTTGACTCCACCCAAAGCATTATTGTATTCCATAATGGTTGGATAAGCTAAATCACGAGCTACTTCAGAAATACCAGAAATAAGAGCATTAATTTCTTGAGCCAAATCAATCCAACGTTCAATTTCAGAATGACCATGAACATCATTTAATTGTTGAATATTATTTATTGGAATTAAAGGACAAAAACCTAAATCATGTCTAATTTCTTGAACACAACGACCATTAATTACAATTCTGACTGTTTTATCTCCATATCTTTTAAAGACAGTCACCATATTATCATCTTCTGCTGGAAAATTTTGTGGAAAATAAGGATCATTAAAGTCTGGAGACGCTTCAAAATTATATTTACTTAACACTGCAGCCAAAGACATTCTTGAGTAGGTAATAAAAGATTCGGGTTTTTCAAAATCATTTTCTTGCCACTTAACTCTAGTAACAAATGGATTCAAAACTGATAAATCAAAAGTTCCTTTTTTACCACCTAAAGGATTATTTTTATTCCAAAAAGGATAAAGATAAGTGTACCCAATTAAAAATGCATTTTTTGCTCCATCTCTAAATCTTTTTGGCCAATTACAATCTGATAATAATCTTTCAGTCATAGTTTCTTTAAAAGAAGCTTCAGCTTGAGCCATTGGATCTGGATCACCCACAAATTGAACCGCTGGAGCATTATTGGTTAAAAGATAGGTAAATAAATCAATGAAAGTAGCACCAAGATTAACTTTTACTTTGATATTTCCTTCTAAATTAGAAACACCCTGTTCATAATCATTGCCTTGATAAAAATTTCTTGCTCGTTCATTTTTAACCTGTAAATCGTTATAAAGCGTACTAGTTGAATTAAATTCAGCTAAAACTTCAGCTCCTAAAGTTAATTGAGCTTGAGCAATTTCATAAGCATCACTTCTGGGAACTTTTTCAGGGTTTAAACCTATTTTCTCAATAGCAGTGGCAATAACATTAGCTGTTTCCTTAATGAGACCTTTACTGGCCTGCTCTTCTTTTAAAGCTATATCGGTTGTTCCTGACATAAGTGGTCCTGTTGTCATTTTATTTTTTGTATGGCTCTGGATAAGAGCTTATTTGGTATTCCTTAATACCATGAACTGCTAATGCTAACGACATCACACAATCTGTCTCCATTCCCTTATCATTTAGGTCCCTAGGATACGAATGTAATTCGTTTCTTAGTTGATAAATATAAGGTATTTTCAACATTTTCTGCGATATAAAGTATTGCAAATTGTTAATTAAAGATATTTTTTTACCTGGACTGCCACCAAAATTATAAGGGATAAAAGGTATCCCGACATCTGATAGCCACTCCTGCTGCATATCTCCAGCAGAAGCTGTGGAGTCAATGATCATATCACCCCCATACTGGCGGTAAATATTAAGCAAATCACTTATGATTTTATCCCAAGTGACAAAGCCTCCACCTTCCCTGTAAAAGTTCACAACTGTGTACGGTTGGTCCGTAACATCAACTGTTATACAAACAGTATAGTCATCTTTTCTGCCAAAGTCCACACCATGTAAATACCTTCTTCCAGTCCTTCTATCAATATGTTCAGGCAAATTATCATCAATTATTTCTTCAAGTAAACTATCAGGGAAAGCCAGGGCAGAATTATCTGTAAATCTTCCCATAATTCTTTCTTCAATAATTGAATCATCTCTTGAATTTAAAAATCTTCCAATTTTTTCTTGATTAGCATATTGATTGGTTCTAGAGTCAACATAACAAGAAAAAGTTCTTGGATTATAATTTGGATTTTCACCTCCATCCTCAAAAATTCTAATCCCTGGCAGCCAAAGTTGATAATATTCACCTTTTCCTTTTGGAGTTCCAAATCCAGCAATTACCCCTCCACGCCTCCAGGTTCTTGGAGTTAAAACTTTTTCAACACAGTGAATTAAGTGTCGGACATCTGGAGGTTCATTAATTAAAATTAAATCATGAGCATCTCCTTCAACATGTTTTCCTTTTTCATGCAAACCAGTGGCCACAATTACTGTTCCATTTTTTAAAGTAATTGTAGGGTGGGGGTTTCTTTTGGTACCAGTAGTTATTGAAGCAACTTTATGTTTTAGAAATGGAGAATCTTTAAAAAATTTCTCCACCTTCTCCCAAAGTTCCACTGCACTTTTCTGTTCTGGACCAGTACATAGAATTGAATAAGGAGCTGAATTAAATTCCTCAATATTTTCCCAAATCTTATTTGGTTTAGTTTTATAACATCCCCATTTTACAGCCATAAAAGCAGCAGTCCATGTTTTTCCAGCAGAATTTCCTCCAGCCATCCATAACTCGTCAAATTTACCAGTTTCAGCTTGATCAATAATAAGTTGCTGATCTTTTGTAGGATGGAGGATGTTTGAAGGACCAGAAGAAACATAGAGACTGATAAATAAATCAGTGTCGTAAAAAGCTTCAGACCATTTCTGTTTATAAAGTTCTGGGAGTGTCGTCATACATTTTTCCCCGCTTGAATAGTTTTAATAAAATCTTGGTCCATTGTCTCAAATTCAGTATCCAAAGAAGTTTTAACACCTCTACGCCCCTGTTCTTTTAAAGCCTCAATATATAATTTTTCAGTAATTGGCATTTGACCGTCTTGAACCATAGAATCACCCATATCCACAATTCTTTGGAGAGCTTGGCTAACCTCGGTTCCAGTTTGTTTTATGTGAACAATCATCTTTTGGATCTTTTTACTGCCCATTTTGTGAAATTCAGCCACATAAGGAGCGTGTCTAGATAAGTGAGTAAGAACTGATTTTTGAGAAATCATTAATCCCTCTACAACCAAATAATCAACAATCTCTTTTGAAGTGTGAGACAAAGCCATTTCATCAACTTTGTCTCTCAAAGATTCACCTTTTCTATTTTTTGCCATACAAACTCGGCAACTAGCCGAATGTTTATAGCCCATTTTCTCTCCATCAGAATAATTTGTTGGCATTACACTGCCTTCAATAACTTTTTTCTTATTTTCCATTAATTAATTATGCTGTTTATTTGCTCTCAGGTCAATGCTTTTTCTTAAAATGTTTTCTGTGTCCATTTGGTCTGGAATCATTAGCCAAAGATCTTTCAAGGTGGCCACCTTTATCACAATAATTGTTTTTCTCATTATGGACCCCTAATTTATCTTTAAAACAAACCCTTGGTTTTAATTCACAATGAGCTATGTCATTTGGAGTTAGACCACTATGGTATTCAATACCATCAAGATTAATTCTGTCAGTTATAGCTCCATTTTCTTTGGCAAATCTAAAGCGAGTGTTTTCTTGAAGTGTAGACTCGCAACTAAAATCTTTACAAAAACATTCTGATCTTGCCATACACTAAGTTTATTTTTTTTAAAATTTTAAGTCAATGAATCAAATTAATGGGGAGGGTTTTTTAGGAATGGGGGGTGTAGTTGCTAAGGGGTGGAGGTGGATATTTGGTAATGTGGCTGGGGGTAATATGCATAGTTTCAGAAGGGCCTCTTCCCATGTCCCCCACCCCCCTCCAGACTATTTCTACACTGTTATAGGATTCTATTTTTAGAGTTATGGGTGTATAGCGTCCATGTTGTGCCTAGAAAGGGTATAAAGCACGTCGCACAATGTAGATTGTGCGACACTATCATGTAAATATGAACCTAAAACACCAAATATTTATGATGGACTATATCGTTATACCCTCTCCACTTTTTACAACTTTCTGACTCTCTCCAATCATTAGCACTCTATTACCTCCATGCTCAGTATCTTTCAGTATCTATTTTACTAAGTACTTATATATTATTACCTTATAACCTTATTACCTTTAAACCTTTGACTCATATCAGCTAATTACTAATATACTTCGTTATTAAGTACTAATTGCTATGAACTGTAGTAATTCATATTATAATATGCGGGATTGATATTTGTGCCTGAATAGTAGAAAGGCACATTATAGGTCTAAATAATGACATCATGAGAGGCTCTAGGACTCACGATAATAGGTGAAGTGGTATAAAGTATCCTCTAAAATATAGATTTATAGAAGTCATTTAGTGGCTAAGCTACCAACTAACTATAATATAATCTACTATCAACTATATAGTATTTGCCCCCTTGACAAGGTTTCTTTATATACTATACTTTATATAGATATAAACAAAATATTAATAATTGTTTATACCAAAAGAGACTATGAATAAAGAAACGCTATCACAATTCGCACTAGAAAAAGTGTGTCCAGTGATCATCACTGAGGAAGTAGAGGAAGAGATCGCTTCATTAATATTATCAGGTGAAGATATATCTGATGAATTAATTCAGGAGGTTTTAAATGCATAAAATAGCCGAGATTTTAACCCCATTTTTAATTATTGGGATTTTATTTATTTATCAATTTATTTAAAAAATGATTTTAAAATTAACAAAAAAAGAGATTGAGCTTTTATTAGGTTGTATCTCTGATACTCAATCAGAATTTGAAGGAACAGAGGTTTTTGAAAAAATTAAATATCCACTTAGTAAACTTCAAGACAAGTTAGAAAAATTTATAAAAAAAATAAATGAATGACATTAGTTTTGGAGTAGCACATCTCTATTTTCTCTATAAAGAACAACATCCAAAAGGAACCAAAATAGGATTTTTAAAATGGATTAAAACTAGAAAATAATTTATTATATTTAATTCTAAAAACAACTAAACTGATCCAATATTTGGGTCAGTTTTTTATTTTAAACAAGTGCTTAATTTGGGGTATTGACCATCTATTCCAATGGTAGTAGATTGGTTATATGCACACACAAAAAAAACAGAGACAAATTTTTTCCAGCATAGTAAAAAGCCGATTGGTGGTGTGTGCAAAACTCTGTCCAGTCGGCTTTTTTGTGTGTTGGAGAGGAGGCCAAAATGAGTGAAGGATGGGTTAAATTACACAGAAAATTAAAAGATAATCCAATTTATACCAATTCAGTTGCTGTTCATTGTTGGATTGAATGTTTATTGAGAGTAAATCATGATCAAAAAACATTTTTTTTAGGAAACCAAAAAATAACTTTAGAGGCAGGTCAATTTGTTACTGGAAGAATAGAATTTGGAAAGTCAATTAACAAATCACCAACAACAGCATGGTTTTGGTTAAAACAGTTTCAACTTGACAGCATGATTGACATCAAATCTACTAATAAATACTCGGTAATTACCATATTAAAATGGAAAGACTATCAACAACTTGACATCAATATTGACAGCAAAAAGACAGCAAAAAGACAGCAAAAAGACACAAACAAGAATGATAAGAATGAAAAGAATATTATATGCGACAAAAATGAAATTGATTTTATTGCTCAAAAACTTTTAGAACACTTCAATAAAACAATGAACAAAAAAGTAAAATCTTATTTACCTTTTAAAAACAATCTTATCTATTGGCTTGGTATCTACTCCAAGGAAGAGATAGCCGCCGCCATTTCCCGAATGCCAAATCATAACTTCTTCAAACTCCTAGAAACTCCAGTCACTTTGTTTAGGAAGAAAAACCAAAATAAAGAGGATGTTGATTATATTGGCCAGCTATTAAATATGGCCCCGATCAAAAAAGAGGGTGGAGCAATTAATAATTTAATAAACGAATAATGATTTCTTATCAAGACATCCAAAACATTTTAAAAGATTTTCCTCAATGGTCCATCTTTCCAGTCACTTTGTTTAAGGGTGAATCAAAAATAGAAAAAAGACCTGCGGTCCCTTGGAAAACTTACATGGACCGACAACCTACAGACGAAGAACTCCATTCTTGGTTTGATGAACCAAAATATAATGCCATTGGCTTGGCTACTGGAAAAATATCAGGTGTAGTGGGTGTTGATCTAGACACAGACCAAAAC
>Ga0310040_1000443_pt1 | contig 39102 bp, 47 predicted proteins | sample EPASupsiteHSE623_FD_200237 | JGI IMG/M metagenome (GOLD analysis project Ga0310040, IMG submission 200237) | Bioremediated contaminated groundwater from EPA Superfund site, New Mexico - Sample HSE6-23 (v2) (version 2) | ecosystem: Environmental > Aquatic > Deep subsurface > Groundwater >... | reverse complement strand
TGTTTGCATCATGATGGACATCAATGAGGATTGGATAACTGGTAAAAGGTATTTATCCTTGGAGGAGTAAAATTGAATCAGGATACAGGGCCACTGCGATTTTACAGCAATTTTGGCACGCTACCAAGTGGGACCTTTGGCTTCATCACCAGGATATCTTTTTTCGGTAGTGGTTTCTTACCACTATGGCCAGCATGTTCGTGCCCAGCACTAGGGCGATTAGCACCAGGGCCGTTCCCCAGGCATGAGATTCCACATCCCATGCTCCCAGGAAATAAATCAGGTTCAGGAGGTGATAGTCCAGGTTGTTAACCGGCTGGAAGATATTGGGAATCACGCCGAAGACCGTCTGCACCGGCGTGGCCGTAAAGGTCACCGCGGTCCACATGATAGGTGCCGTCTCGCCCGAGGCCTTGGCCACGCCCATGATGATGCCGGTGAGGACGCCGGGCATGGCGGAGGGCAGGACCACCTTCTTTATGGTCTGCCATTTGGTCGCACCCAGGGCCATGCTGCCCTCACGAAGGGAGTTGGGCACGCTCTTGAGAGCCTCCTGGCTGGTCAGGATGATGGTAGGGATGTTGATCAGGCCCAGGATGATGGAGCCGGAGAGAAGAGAGACGCCGAAGAACGTGACCAGGAACGCCAGGCCGAAGAGGCCGAAGACGACGGAAGGCACGCCGTTCAAGACGCTGATGGCAATGGTGATGGCGCGGTTGAGGCGCAGGCTCTGGGAATACTCGTGCAGATAGATGGCGGCTCCGATGCCCAGGGGTGCCGAGACGACCATTGCTCCCAGGACCATCCAGAAGGTGCCGACGATGGCGGTGCTTATGCCGCCTGCCTGACCGAGCCTGCGGTGCGGCGTGGTCAGGAACTCCCAGCTTATGATGCCGATTCCTTTGTAGATTATTATGAAGAGGATGCCGCCCAGGATGAGCAGCGCCACCACGGCAGAGAGCCGGATGGCCGTGAACACCAGAGCTTCACGACCCTTGGCGCTGTAGGCATAGTGAATGTTCAGCAGATCCTTGACGGTCAGGATGCTGGCCAGGAGCATCAGGAAGGGAAGAACCATGCCGTAGCCGAAGGAGGCACCCAGGCCCAGCGGCCTTTTGATGACAAAAGAAGGATCAAGAGTTCCGGTGTAAATCAGGAGAAAGACGGCGATCAAGAAAAGGATGTCAATGGCAAGCGCAGGCACTGCCTTCGCCGGATGGCTCTTGGCAGCCGCAAAGAAGGCCAGGACCGTCAATGCCGATATGAGGAGAGCTGCCTCCCAGAAAGGCAGGATCGGCCTCAGGTCCAGGGGCATGATCAGGCAGGACACCGCCGAGACGAAGATCAGAGCCGGAATCACCAGAGAGGCGGCATAGGCGGGCTTGAAGGTCACTTTCAGTAGCCTCCGAACTTCTTGCGAATTCTGGCTCGGGCCTGATCGGCCACGATGCTGAGGATGGACACGACCACCAATAGAACGAAACCGACGGCAAAGAGCACATGGTAGTGCATGGAGCCTCGCGCCACCTCTCCCATCTCACCCGCGATCACGGAGGTGAAGGTCGCGCCCTGGCTGAAGATATTGAAGAAGGGAGACGGTATTCGGGCCACGTTGCCCACTACCAGCAGGACGGCCATGGTCTCGCCGATGATGCTGCCGATATTGAGGAGCACGGCTGCGGTGATTCCCGATGATGCCGCGGGGATGGTCACATGCCGGATGGTCTGCCAGCGGTTTGCTCCCAAGGCCAGAGACCCTTCCTTGAACTCGCTTGGCACCGCCCGCAAAGAGTCCTCGCAGATGGTAGTTATGTACGGAATGTACATGATGCCGAGAAGTATGGAGCCGGCCAGGATAGACCTTCCGGTCAGCATGTCAAAGCCGCCTTGCAGGTAGGAGACGAGAATTATTACGCCCAGAAAACCGTAAACGATGGAAGGAACTCCGGCCAGAAGCTCGATGGAGGGCTTTAAAACGGCCTTGCTCCTGGGGCCGGCCAGCTCAGACAGATAGATGGCCAGCGGCACTCCGATGATGATATTGATAAAAAGGGCCAGTAGCGTGATGATAAGAGAGCTGACTATCATGGGCATCATGCCGTAAATGTCCCCGGAGGGATGCCATTTCTGTCCCAGGAGAAGGGAGAAGATACCAAGTTCTGCAAAGGCCTTGAGGCTCTCTCTTGTCAGGAAGTAGAATATGAGGAGCATGACCAGGATGGAAGTGATGGCGCATAAGAAAAGCACCCCTTCGACGAATCGATCTTTGTATCTACGCATCTTGGGCAGGGCCATATCCCAAACCAGAACACATCCGCGGTTAAAGCCCTTGTCTATAGGATCTATATAGAGAATTTACCCGCCATCCCGTTTTATAGATCCGTCTTTTGCAATTTAATCACGGCCCCATGCGGCTCAGGATCTCGGCGGGATCATAGCGGAGCCGGACGACGCGGCTCCGGCCCCGCTCTCCCGCGCCGCTAAAATCGGTATTTATGAGCCTGACGGCGTCCAGCTTGTTGAGGATCTCATGGAAACGGGTGTACCCTATGCCGGTCTGCTCGTGAAAGCGGCTGTAGAGATCTCCGGCGCGACAGCTCTCCTGCTCCGCCGCCAGCCGCAGCACCTTCTGCTCGTCCTCTTTGAGGGACTTCAGGGCATAGGTGAGATGCACCAGCCGGGAGCGCTCGAAGGAGCCCTCCACATCCGGAAGGGAGATGGTTTTGGAAGCGCGCTTTTCCGCGGAGAGGCCGGACCGCTTGAGGAGATCGATCCCCACCCTCAAGTCCCCGGAGGACTCGGTGAGGTCCACCACCTTCTCCAGGACATCCTCCTCGACCACGCCCGGATAAAAGCCCAGCTTCACCCGGCGGTCCAGGATGTCGTGCAGCTCATCGTGGGTGTAAAGGGGAAAGGCCACCTCTTCCGCCTGGAAGACGGAGACCACTCTCGGGTCGAGGACATAGTTCAGAGTGGGCTCGCTGAGGATGCCGATCACTCCCATCCGCGCACCGGGGCAGGTCTCGTGCGAGCGCAGGATAGAGTAGAGAACATGGTCCACCTCCTTCTCGTGGAAGAGGTAGTTGATGTCGTCCAGAGCGACGACCAGGACCAGATCACCGTCCGCAGAGGCCTGGGCCACCTTCTCGAAGATGCGCTTGAAGGATATGCCGCTGGAGGGAGGCGCATGATCGAAGATCTTCTTGTAGAGCTGGTAGAAGACGGCATACCTGGTGGAGTCCATCTGGCAGTTGATATGAACGGGAATGACCTTGGAGGAGTGGGCCTCGATCTCCTCGAAGAGCTTGAAGATGGCCGTGGTCTTGCCCGTGCCCGGAGGGCCGAGGCACAGGGCATTCAGGGGCCGGGCACCCTGCATGGCCGGACGAACGCAGAACTTGAGACTGTTCATCTGCGACTCGCGGTGCAAAAAATGCTCGGGCAGGTGATCTAGCTCGAACAGATCCCTGTCCTTGAAGAGCGTCTCCTCCCAGAGGAGCATGTCCGGCTTCCTGGCGTTCTCGGGGCTCACTGATCTAGTATATTTTGTATTTCCTTCTTCAATATGGCGCTCACCAAAGCCCCGTCCGCCCTGCCCCGCAGCTCCTTCATCACCAGGCCCATGAGGGGGCCTGCCGCCCTCTCGCCCTTGGCTTTAACAAGATCTGCCTTGCCTGCCACCACCGCGTGAATAACGGCCTGAACGCCCGCCTCATCCACGCCCGCCAGGCCCGCTGCCTTGGCAGCCTCTGCGGCACAATTCTCCGGGTGTTCCGCCAGAGCGCGCAAGAGCGCCACCAGCCCTTCCTTGGCCACCCGGCCGCCGGCCACGAGTGCGAAACAGTCCTTGAAATGCTGGTCGGTCAGGCTGGTGACAGGAACATTCTCCCTGGCCAGCTCAATGGGTATGGTCTCCAGCGTCCGCACGACGACCGACGGCGGAACCCTGTACTCGGCCACGATCTCCTCGAAGAGCTGGTAGTTCGGAGACGCTGCCATAACCCTGGCCAGCTCCGCATTCAATCCCAGTGTTCGCTCGAACCTCTGCGAGCGCTCCGCGAACAGCTCGGGGAGCTTGAGCTGCCCCAGCATGCCATCCGTGATCACCACGGACGGCACATCCGTCTCGGGATACATCCTGGCCGACCCCGGCAGTGGCCGCATGTACTCGGAGCAGCCGTCCGGCAGGGCCCGCCGTGTCTCCTCCGGCACGCAGGCCAATGCCTCGCGGGAGCGGACCAGCACCGCCTGCAAAGCCTTCTCGGCCCGATCCCGGGGGCCGGTGACCATGATCACGGCGTCACTTTTAGATGCCATAAATTCATGGCGCACAGCCTCGACCTCCTCTGTGGTTACGCCGTAAGCGGGAAGCTCATCGGTGTGAAATATTCCGCCTACGCCAGCTCTTTTAGCTCTATCCGACATCTCGGAACCAAGACGGCGATCGGGCTGAATCTCCCGGCCCACCAGCCCGGCAAAGCCCGCCAGCCGGCAGGCCAAAACCACGCCGCCGTTCTTGAGCGAGCGGGCTAGCACCTTGGAGCCGGTATTTGCGAACATCTCTGTGACGTCTTTTACCACGTCATCAACATAAGCTAGGCGAGATGTCAACTCTTTTTTTATCTCCAATAGACGCACCTGGCGCAGCGCCTCGAACTCCACCACCTTATCGACCAGGTTCAGGGCCTGAACGCCCTTTACCTCGACGCGCGCGCCGCCCCTGATGGAGACGTTCACATCCTGGCGTATGGTTCCTAGGCCCCGCTTGACCCGGCCCGTGGAGCGCAGTATCATGCCCAGGTACTGCGCGACCTCGCGGGCGTGCGCTGGCGAGATGATGTCGGGAGCGGTGCCGATCTCGACGAGCGGGATGCCCAGCCGGTCCAGGGAGAAGATGAGGCTGTCACCGTTGTCGGCCACGATGCGCGCCGCCTCTTCCTCCAGACAGAGGACGCCGATGCCCACCGGCCCCTGGGACGTGTCTACTGACCCTTGGGAGCCGATGTAGGCCGTGCGCTGGAAGCCGGAGGTGTTGGAGCCGTCGATCACCATCTTGCGCATGGTCTGCACCTCGTCCACGATCTTCATGTTGAGCAGCCGGGCGATGATGAGCGAGATCTCCATGGCCTCAGAATTGATCTCCCGCGGCGGTTCTTCATCCGCCTCGACGAGACAGGTGGTGTCGTAAGATTTGTAAAGAAACTTGCGCGAAACCAGGACCTCTTCCAGGGCAGCGCGATCTATCTCTCCAAGCTCGCTTCTCGAGGGGCGGAGGTAGCGGAAGAACTCAAAGTTGGACTCTTCCACCTCTCGATGCTTTGTGGGGCAGCCGCAAAAGAGCTTGCATGCGGTGTCGAGCTGCTGGTGGATCTCGATGCCGCATATCAGGCCAAGGTTGCGATAGTCTAGCCCCTCAGACATTACGTTCGCCATCGATTATCGTTCAGAGACCACAGGGGGTTTAACTCTTTTGACTGCCTCCCGGATGTCCTCCGCCTTGACCGTCTTTCTCTTGGCGTGATTGGCCCAGCCTACCGCCTCGCGGGCCACCTCCAGACCGTAGCTCTCCAGGACCTCTGCCAGCGCGTCCCTCGCGCCCTCGCTAACCCTCTTCGCCCCTGCCTCGCGGATGAGCCTGCTCACCGGGGCCACAGGAAGTATCGGCATTCGTTTTTCACCTCATATGTCCGGTTTTACAGCCGGAAGAGCGAAAAGAAGAGCTCTTCTGAAGCTACAGGCCGGAATCTGCATCTATTGCACCAGTAATTCCATATATAATTTTTCATAGCCCTTTAGCATTGATACCATCATGATTTTATCATAATTTGCTCCATCATGCGCCACTCTGAAGATAGGGCAGTTCAATCAAGATTTTTGGGGAATTCCAGCGACTTTGGCCCTTCATTCCAACCATAAACCCACCACAAAGGGCGGACAGGAAAGTACGCATGGGAAATGTTATTAGGCAATGGCCGCGCCCGTAGAAAGGGAGGAGCGGACGATGTGCAAATACGAATGCAAGGCGATAATCTACAAGGATTTTGAGGATGTCTACGGCCCGTGCGGATGCGGAATGTCCCTGGCCACGTTGCCCATACTCCTTCCCAAGCACTGGCTGACTGAGGAGAGGCCGTCCGAGGTGGAGGATCATGAGTTCGGCAAGGGCTTCGACTACCGAAGGGTAGCGGGCTTCACCTGCAACCAGGTTCTCGACCATGAGATCGACGGCGTCGATTACATGGCCAACTTCTCTTGCTGCCGGGAGTGTGCGGAGAGGGCAATGGCCTGCGGGTACGCCGTCTGGGCTGAGAAACCTTATCCCATGCTGCTTCGCTAAGCAAGGGATGACGCGAACAGCTGGTAAATTGATATTAATTGGCGAATTGAGAATAGCAATAAAACGCAAAACGCTTATTTGCGGATACTTCAAAGATATAACGAACCGTCCGGGGGATTAAATTGCTATACAGAGTCTATTCCACCAAGGCCTGCCCCAAATGCGAACAGCTTAAAGCAGAGCTTAAAGCGGCCGGCATCTCATTCGAGAACATGGACATGAGCACACCCGAGGCGCTCACGGAGTTGCGCGTCAACGGCGTATTTACCCTTTCTGCGCCGGTGCTCCAGGCAGAGGAGAGCTTCTATACGGTCGAGGATCTATTCGAGGGAGAGAAGCTCAAAGACCTGGCCGGCATCATCAAGGGCTAGAACTCCCGGCCCCGCACGCGGATGATGTCGAAGACCGCGGTGCTGGCCACGTGCATCACGGCGAAGGTGCCGGCCTGGATGGGGTCCGTTACCACCAGATCAGCCTGATCGGGAACCGTTCCCGCCATCTTCAGGGCGATGACGGGTATTCCCTCCGACTGGAGCTTCTTCACGGCCTCGGTGATGCGCCCGCCCATGAGCGCACCGGCCAGCACCAGGATGGAGGCGCGGGGCAGCCGGCTCACCGCATTGACGGCGTCGGCGATGGCATCTTCGCCGACCAGCGGGATGGTGTCCACGCTGATGCGCTCGCCGCGCAGGTTGTGCCGGTCGGCTTCGCTGACGGCACCGACCGCCACCTGAGCCACCTGGGCTCCGCCCCCGATGATAATCACTCTGGAGCCGTAGATCTTCTCGAAGGACTTGTGGATGGAGACCTCGGATATGGAGTCCATGGCTTCGAGATCCTCTACCATTCCCGCCGCATCTTCGGCGGGTCCGTCGACCTCCATGTAGACCGAAGCCTTGCCCCGGTTCACGCCCCGCTCCACCACAAAAAGCTGAGTGTAGACGATGTTTCCGCCACGCTTCGCCACCACGCCTGCGATATCGCGCAGCATCCCCGGACGATCCAGGCAGATCACATTTATGGCCGTGCTCATACGGGACGATGGTTAGCATTAGTAAACTTTAATATGGCGAGTGAGAACATTTGGAGTAATGGCGTTTAATCCCGAATACTGCCCCAACTGCGGCAAAGTCCTGGTGCCCAAAGGCGGCGTGCTGATCTGCAAAAAATGCAAATTTGAAAAGCCGAAGACCGCGACCAGCTCTTTTATTAGCAAGACCGAATTAAAAAAGAGAGAGATGCCTATTTTGGAGGGAAACATCCAGCTCCTTCCCACAACCAACGCCAAGTGTCCGGAGTGCGGCAATAATATCGCTTACTGGGAGATGAAGCAGACCAGAGCCGCTGATGAGAGCCCCACGCGCTTTCTCACCTGCACCAAGTGCAGATTCAGGTGGAGAAGATACGAATAGAATTGCCTTTAGATTAATGGCTTCAGGCAGGAATATGATACCGTAAAAAGCATTAAATTAGAATATACTAAATAAAATCATAGCAAGGACCCGAATTGCACGATCAGGTCTGGCGGCAGACATTTTCGGTCGTGTGATTGGTGGGCAGTGAGATTTATTACGCCAATTACGGCAAAAAATAGATAAAATGCGAGCCGAATTATATGAAGGCTGCAAACCAATAGTTGAGATAGAATGCGCCGGAATATAAAATTACCAGCAGATCAGATGAATATGAAAAATTATATAAGTAGAAGAGTTTAAGTTAAGCAGGAATGATGCATCATCTCTGAGGTGGCTCAAGGAATGTTCAAGGCGGTAATCAATGCAGAGACTCTGCGCGACGCAATCGATTCAGTCTCATCTTTAGTGGACGAAGTTAAGTTCTCCATATCGGAAAAGGGCTTGGAACTTAAAGCTGTAGACCCGGCAAACGTCGCCATGGTCTCCCTCAAGATCGGCACGGAAGCCTTCGAGTTCTTCAAGGCCGACCAGGGCGAGATCGGCGTTGATCTGGTGCGCTTGAGCGATGTCCTGAGCATGGCCGACAAAGGCGAGAACGTTCAGCTGGAGCTGGATGAGGAGAGCCACAAGCTGAAGATCGGCGTGGGCTCGCTCTCTTACACCTTGAGCCTGATAGATCCCACGGCCATCCGCAAGGAGCCGCGCATCCCCGAGCTGGACCTGCCCGCCCACGTGACACTGCCCGGCCTGGAATTGCGAAGGGCCGTGAAGGCGGCGGAGAAGGTCAGCGATCACGTAATCCTGGGCGTCTCCGACGAGGGCTTCTTCATGGAAGCCAAGGGAGACATCGACTCCCTGCGGCTGAAGATCCCGGGAACCGAGCTGTTGGGCCTGAAGCCGGGAGAGGCGAGGTCCCTCTTCTCGCTGGACTATCTGGCGGACATGTCCAAGTCCATCAGCAAGGCCGCGGAAGTGACGCTGGAGATGGGTATAGACTATCCCCTGCGCGTGCACTTCAAGCTCGGCCAGTCCGTCGAGATCAATTATCTCCTCGCTCCCCGCATTGAGCAGGAATGAGGATATCCGACTACCCATTCACTCAAGCAGCGGCCGAGCATGTTCGCAGCCTAGGGTACTCCCTGGATAACCTGCTTGGCAAAACCTCTTTTAAGGGCGTGCGGGGCCGCGCCGCAGAGCGCGTGGCGGGAGCAATATCGGGCACAGTTCCCGATAAAAAGGCAAATACCGATGTCGAGCATCTAACGGAACTGCTCTCCTATCCCCTGGCCAGGGTTATGGTCTCCTGCCTTGACGATGCCATTCTCCTGCGCCGCTATGCTCTGGCGGAGGCCAAGCTCGCCTACAAGAGAATGCAGACGGAGCCGGAGTTCACGGACCTGGCAGAAGACCTGGGCATACATCCCCGAGGAGCGGGGCCCTGGAAGCTATATTTCGCCGAGTACATCCGGGCGGCGACGAGGATGCACAGCCCCAAGTGGAAGCTGACCAACCGTGATCTGGAGGGAGGATACCTCACCGTTACCGAGGAAGAGCTGAAGCGTCTCCTGGAAGAGGTCATCCGGGAGAAGGTCTTGAAGGGGCTTCCCCTGCCGGTGGACGAGCATGTTTGCCAGGACCTCGCCGAGTACCTGGGACCGCTGCGCTCGGAGCTTGAGATCATCAGGTCCCGGCAAAAGGCGGACCTGGGAGCGGTCGAAGAGGGAGCGTTCCCGCCCTGCATCAAGAAGATGCTCGTCGATGTGGCCAAGGGTACAAATCTCGCCCACACGGCACGCTTTGCCCTGGTCAGCTTCCTCCTGCAGATCAACATGAATGTCGAGGAGGTCATGGCCCTCTTCAACACCAGCCCGGACTTCGATGAGGAGAAGACTCGCTACCAGGTGGAGCACATCGCCGGAGCCTCGGGAACGAAGTACAAACCGCCCGCCTGCGCCACCATGGCCACCTACGGCAACTGTCCCGGCGAGGATGAGCTGTGCCGGAAGATCCACCACCCGCTCAGCTACTACGAGCGAAGGATGAGGACCTTCACCCCCCTCAAGCCTGCGAAGGGCCCCGAAGAGCAGAAATAAAAGATTTTGCCGCCGGGCTTTCCAGCAAGTCCGGCCGCGCCAGAAACTGGATCTCATCTTCCGTTATGGTTTTGAAGCTGAGGCCAGCCTCCGCCGCCGCCTCCCGCTCCCCAAAGCCCACGTCCGCCCATTCCGCGGCAATGGCTGCGGCCACAGATGAGTGCGTTCTGGCCACTCGCACGTACTTCGGATGCGAGAGCCCCAGGTCCGACAAAACCCGCTCCAAGGCCGGCCTCAGAGCGGAATCTCTGTGCCAGCCCACGATGCGGCTGCCGCCAAGGTTTTGCATAACTGCTTCATCCCGGAATATCAGTCCCAGCTCCCGTTGGTAGCCCTTCACCAGAACCATACCAGCCGGAGCCTCCGTCAAGCCGGAGACGCAGGCCAGGTCCGCCACGCCGTCCTCCAGGTACATCCTTCCCCGCAGGGAGCCGGTGTTCATCAGCCGGATCTGCAGCGGCAGGGTTTCGGCCAGCTTCTCCAGAAGAACGGAGTTCTCTCCGGCCACCACGAGGTCAGGGACTTCAAGCTCGGAGAACAGCTTCAGATCGACAGCCGCACCCCTTTCCAGGTATTCCACGCCGGACGGGATCTCCAGGACGCCATCCGCTCCGGCCAGGGTGGTGATGGAGCCGCTGCCCTTGTCAACCGTATAAACCAGCTCGCGGGAGATGCCCACGGCCAGCATCTGCTGGCGGCCTTCCGTGCGAATGGGACCGGCCAGCCGCCCTTTTGTGCTGTAGCCGTGCAGCTTGAGGCCCAGAGACCTGCGAATGAACGGGGCCGCCAGCTCCCCGAAGACGGTCAGGGCGCTGGTGGGATAGCCGGGCAGGCCGAGGCTAGGCTTGCCATCGATCAGGCCGAAGATGGTGGGCTTGCCGGGCTTCAGATTCACGCCGTGAAAGATCGTCTCGCCCACGGTGTCCAGGACCCGGTAGACCATGTCGCCCGCTCCGGCGGAGGTGCTGCCGCTCACCAGGATTAGATCGCACTCAGACGCCATCTTCTGCAGGACACTTGCCATCTCCTCTCGCACATCGGGGAGTATGCCGTAACGCACGGCCGTCGCCCCGCAGTCCTCCACGGCCACGGCTACGGTGTATGAGTTGATATCGTAGATCTGGCCCGGACCCAAAATGCCGCCGGGCGGGATCAGCTCGTTGCCGGTGGAGGCCACGCCCACCTTGAGTTGCCTGACCTTAACAGTATCCCGCCCCAGCGCCGCCAGGACGCCGATCTCGCGTGCGGCGAGCCTCGTTCCCGGGAAGAGCACGACCTCGCCAAGAGATATGTCGCTGCCCGCCGCCTGCACATTCTCGCCGCCGTAAACGGGTCTGCGCACGAGGACACGGCCCTCTTCCTCTTGCGAGTATTCGATCATGACCACCGCATCGGCTCCGGGCGGCATCATGGAGCCCGTGGAGACCTCGGCAGCCTCGCCCCGGCCCACCTGAACGTTGGGCCTGGCGCCCATGGGAACGCTGCCCACCAACGTAAGGAGGATCGGCCTGTCCTCTCTGGCCACCAGCGTATCCTCGGACTGGACCGCGTAGCCGTCCATGGAGGCGCGAGCAAAACCCGGAACATCCATGCCGGAGACGATTCTCTCCGCCAAAACCCGTCCTCCGGCCTCCGGCAGGGGAACGGCCTTTGTGCCGGGACGGGGAGCACGGCTGAGGACGATCGATCTGGCTTCTTCCAGGGGGATGAGGCTGCGAAACTCCTTGGGCATGTAGAATACAATTCAGACGAAGATCTATAAAGCTGAGGTGGGAGCAGAGAGCAGTTCCGCAGGAATTCGATGTTATTTTTATGCCACTAAATGTTAGTTATAGATAACATTTATATATCCATAAGTTAGAATTACCTAACATGCATGAGACAAAGCTGCGTGCCAACCGGAAGCAGAGCACGAGCAGAGGTCCGACCCATGCTTATGAGGAGATGAGGAAATTTATGAAGAATAGATTCCTGATGCGCATGTTTCTGGGAATGGCACTGACATTTGCCGGCCTGCTCCTATCCATGATGGGCTATAATGCCGGTTCAATCGTGATTGCAGGGGCGACAGTCATAGTCCTGGCATTTGTGATACGCTGGCGAACGGGGGATCAACCAGAACATGATGAGAGAACCTGGAAGATTTGGGCCATCGGCGTTGCCTACTCCTGGCTGGTTACTATAATATTCCTTGCAGTTCTGCTTGGAGGAGGCTACCTCGGTCTTTTGGCCTTTCCTGCTCAGACGGCGCTGGAGGCGGTCGCCTGGGTTATGAGTTTGAGCGCAGTCATCTTTCTGGCCTACTTCAAACATAAGGGCAATGTGGGGCTGGCATGAAGACGCGCATCAAAGAGCTGAGGGCCAGACACGACCTCACCCAGGAGGAGCTGGCCCGGCTGGTGGGAGTGCGCCGGGAGACAATTCTATTCCTGGAGAAAGGAAAGTACAATCCCTCGCTCAAGCTGGCCTACAAGATCGCTCGGGCCCTGCAGGCCAGCATCGAGGAGATATTTCTTTTTGACGAGGAAGAGCTGGAAAAATCATAAGCCTGAGCCGAAAGGCCAAAGCTCATCCAGCCAACCGGAAAGTCCGCCTTTTTTGCATCGCATTTTATCAAGCAACGCGAGCCGCCCGGTTCCTCAGGAGATGATCCGCCAGCACCAGGGCCATCATGGCCTCCGCCACGGGCACAATCCTGGGAGGGATGGCCGGGTCGTGCCTTCCTTTGATCTCGATCTCCGCCGCTTCGCCCGATTTAAGATCGACAGTGCGCTGAGGTTTGGCGATGGACGGCGTCGGCTTCACGGCGATCCTGCAGACGATGGGAGCCCCCGTGGAGATGCCGCCCAGGATGCCGCCGGCGTTGTTGCTCTCAAACTCGACAATGCCGCCACTCATGACCAGCGGATCGTTCATCTCGCTGCCGCGCAGGCGGGCGCTCTCCAGACCCGCGCCGATCTCCACCGCCTTCACCGCGCCAAGGCTCATGAGCGCCTTGGCAAGATCAGCGTCCAGCTTATCGAACACTGGCTCGCCCAGGCCCGCAGGCACGCCGACGGCAAACACCACAACCAGGCCTCCCAGGCTGTCGCCCTCCGCTCTGACCTGATCCAGAAGTTCCAGCATCTTTCGGGCCGCCACAATATCCGGACAGCGGACGGGATTTGATTCAGCCTTGACTCTCAATTCGCTCATACCGGAGGGGATGAACTCTGCCGCGATCCCGCCCAGCTCCGCCACATAGCCCGCGACCTCGATTCCCTCCTCGGCGAGCAGCTTTTTGGCGATGGCGCCTGCTGCCACCCGGCCGACGGTCTCCCGCGCGGAAGCGCGGCCGCCGCCCCGGTGGTCCCGCAAGCCGTACTTCATCTGATAGGCGAAGTCGGCATGTCCGGGCCGGGGCCTCTCCCGCAGGGCATCGTAGGCGCTGGAGTTGGCATCCTTGTTCCAGACCAGGAGAGAGATGGGCGTCCCGGTGGTCCTGCCTTCGAAGATGCCGGACAGGATCTCCACGCGGTCCTCTTCCATTCTCTGCGTGGAGACCCTGCTCTGGCCGGGCCGCCTGCGGTCCATTTCCACCTGAATGTCTTCCGCAACCAGAGCTAAACCTGCCGGACAGCCGTCCACGACCACCCCCACCGCGCGGCCGTGCGACTCGCCCCAGGTGGTGATGCGAAACAATGTGCCAAAAGTGTTGCCGGACATGAGATTACCCTCAATTGCATGACATACGGATAGAAATGATATAGCTTTATGGCCGAGACTCTTGTGGTTCTGCAGGATGCTCTTCTAACCGCATCAATCTGATGGATATTCATATTAAAATAAAATTAAAAAATCTTTATATACGAATATTGTGGTTTAATAGATATGAATCTTAGAAATGTATCGATAATTCCCGTGATGGCCCTCATGCTGCTGGCCGGGTCCGCGGCAGCCACTAATTGCATTGTCTATGCCGTTGACGAATATCAGATGCCGGTCAACAATGCGATCATATATCTCGACGACTGGTCGCACCGCCTTGGATCTACCTCCTACAACGCCGCCATCGGACGGAACTGCTGGGTTGGCGAGATTGCGGAAGGCCTGCATACGCTCAATGTGAAATGGGATGGAGTAGCACGACTACGCCCACCGCATGAGGGGTCGGCCAGCGTGGATATCGCAGGAACCGGGACTGAGCGCATAACCATTGTCATGCATAAAGTATGATTGACTTGCCAACAAGTGTTCTAACAAATATTTTTCTCGACAATACAAGGATTCCATTACAATTGGCCTGATTTTGAGGGATGCGATTGGCAAGCTACAACTTGATGCCCCCTGGCGTTCTTGAGGACCGCGCTCATGAGGCCCTCGCCCGCCTGGAGTCGTGCGAGATCTGCCCCCGGCGCTGCCGCGTAAATCGCCTGCAGGATGAGCGCGGCTTCTGTCGCACAGGCCGGAAGGCCCGCGTGGCCAGCTATTCGCCCCATTTCGGTGAGGAGGCCCCCCTGGTAGGCCGCGGCGGCTCGGGCACCATCTTCTTTTGCGGCTGCAATCTCGCTTGCGTCTTCTGCCAGAACTACGACATCAGCCAGGAAGATTGCAGGAAAGAGGTCGCGCCCGAGATCCTGGCCGGCATGATGCTGCGCCTTCAGGACAGCGGCTGCCACAACATCAACTTCGTGACACCGACGCACGTCGTGCCGCAGATCCTGGAGGTACTGGTGCTGGCCAGAAGCGGAGGCCTGCATGTGCCCTTGGTCTACAATAGCGGAGGCTATGACTCAGCTGAGACCTTGCGGCTCCTGGACGGCATCTTCGACATCTACATGCCCGATGCCAAATACGGCCGGGATGAAGAGGCAATGCGATACTCCCAGGCCCCGGACTACACTGCGAACATGAAGGCCGCCGTCCGGGAGATGCACCGCCAGGTGGGCGACCTGGTGATGGATGAGGAGGGCGTCGCTGTGCGTGGCCTCCTGGTGCGCCATCTGGTGCTGCCCGGAGGCGCTGCAGGAACCGCCGAGGTCGTGCGCTTCCTCTCCGAAGAGATCTCAAAGAGCACTTACCTGAACATCATGGCCCAGTACCGCCCTGAGTACAATGCCTGCCGTTTCCCCGGACTCGCCCGGCGCATCACACTGAAGGAGTATAGCGACGCGGTGGACATGGCTGTCCGGGCGGGCCTGGAGCGAGGCTTAGCAATCCTTTAATGTCTTCGGCTCGAATTATAAGGAAATGATTCCTTTCGAGTACCTGGAGCACACCGCCGATGTGAAGTTTCGCGCCTGGGGCCATAGCCCGGAAGAGATGCTCTCCAACGCCGCCTCCGCCCTTTTCAAGACCATGGTGGACCCGGCCGCAATTCAGGCTAAAGAGTCCTGGACGGTAGAGCTGGAGGATGCGGAACTGGAGCAGCTTGCCTATCGATGGCTCTCGGAGATCGTCTTCCTCTTTGAGACGGAGTCGGCAGTCTTCTCCACATTCAGGGTTTCGCTGAAAAAGAACGGGGTTTGGAAGCTGCAGGGGGAGATCGGAGGCGAGAGGATTGATCTGAAGAGGCACGCCTTCGAGAACGAGGTAAAGGCTGTCACGCTGCACCAGTTCCAGATCAAGAAGAACGACCACTGGTGCCTTCAGGCGATTTTGGACGTGTGAATTATGGTAGACATCATCAAGATCAACGATAATACTTACGAGGTGCCCATCGGCTACCGGCCGGGCATGCGCGTGCCGGGCAGAATCTTCGTCTCCTCCGCTCTTCGCGAGATGGTGGAGCCGGGAACGATAGACCAGGTGGCCAATGTGGCCACGCTGCCGGGCATCGTGAAGTACTCCATGGCCATGCCCGATGCTCATTTAGGCTACGGCTTTCCCATCGGCGGCGTGGCGGCCTTTCGCGAGGACGGGGGCATCATCAGCCCGGGCGGGGTGGGCTTTGACATCAACTGCGGTGTGCGCCTCCTGCGCTCCGATCTGGAGGCAAAATCGGTGCAGCCGCTGATCAACACCCTGATCAATGCCCTCTTCGAGGCCGTCCCCTCCGGCCTGGGAGCCACGGGCCGGCTGCACGCCACCGACCAGCAGCTCACCGAGACCTTCATCTCCGGGTCCAAGTGGGCGGTGGAGGAAGGCTACGGCGTTGAGGCTGACCTGGCCCACTGCGAGGAGAACGGCCACATGGCAGGAGCAGACCCCGCCCAGGTGAGCGTGAAAGCTCGCAAGCGGGGCAGGCCGCAGCTCGGGACCCTGGGCAGCGGCAACCACTTCCTGGAGATTCAGCGGGTGGAAGAGATCTTTGATGAGGATGTGGCCAGGCAGTTTGGGCTCTTCAAAGGTCAGATTACGGTCATGATCCACTGCGGCTCGCGGGGAGCAGGACACCAGATCTGCACCGATCATCTGGAGGTGCTGAGCAAGGCCGTCAAGAAGTACAACATCGAAATTCCCGACAAGCAGCTCGCCTGCGCGCCCCTGGGCTCGCCCGAGGCGGATCGCTACTTCGGCGGCATGGTCTGCGCGGCCAACTACGCCTGGGCCAACCGGCACATAATCGCCCACTGGACGCGAGAGGTATTCAATAAGTACTTCCCGGACGCCAATCTGGACCTGGTCTACGATGTAGCCCACAATGTGGCCAAGATCGAGGAGCACGATGTGGACGGCCGGCGCGAGCGGCTGTACGTGCACCGCAAGGGCGCCACGCGATCCTTCGGCCCCAGTCGCAGCGAGGTGCCCGAGGCCTACAGAAAAGTGGGCCAGCCGGTCCTGATACCGGGGAGCATGGGCACGCCCTCTTACGTTCTCTGCGGTAATGATCGCGCCCTGGAGGTCTCCTTCGGCTCCGCCTGCCATGGTGCAGGCAGGGTCATGAGTCGCAGCAAAGCGATAAAGATGTTTACCGGCAAAAATGTGCAGGCCGCTCTGAACAGGGACGGCATCGTGGTCAAGGCCACCAGTCCCGGCATGCTCGCCGAGGAGGCCCCCCAGGTTTACAAGCCGTCCGGCGATGTGGTGGATGTGGTGCACAATCTCGGCATAGCTACCAAGGTCGCCAAGCTGGTGCCGCTGGGAGTATCCAAAGGATAATTCAATGAATCTGCGTGTTGTCCTGGTGGAGCCCATGTACGACGGCAACGTGGGCTCCGTGGCCAGGGCTTTTTGGGATGGTGACCAAATAACACGTAAGCCAAAGGGCGCGAATTCCATGATACAAAAGCAAAACGGCAAGGCTCTTTGAGACCTATCGCTCCGAGAAGATCGCTGAGAAAATAAATTATCCCAAAGCTAGGTAGCGAAAATGTCAAGACGCTGAGGAATTAAGGGAGAGCTGACATAGGCGGTTTTGTGGCTTTCAAAATAGCGATCTCACCAAGGGCGCAAAAATACATGAAGAGCCTGGATAAAGACGAAGCCAGGGTGATCAAAGCCCACATCAAGGAGCTGAGGCAGGACCCATACACGCCCAGACCGCAATGCGATATCATAAAAGAGAAAGGAAAGAGACCGCCGCTTTATCGACTGAGAGCCGGAAGATACAGGGTCGAATATTTCATTGAGACGGATACTGTTTTCATCTCAAAAGTGTTTCCGAGATCAGGCGATTCGGACTATAGTTAAAGCTATAAAGAAAGAGGAATAAAAAGGACAAAGAGGCTTAAAATGGCTGCCGAGGTTGCTAGAGAAGTCCTTACCACCAAAGAGGAAGAATATGCAGATGCGGAATACAGGCGGTTCCTCAAGGAAAAGGACAAGTACGCAGATTTTGATGAGTTTTGCAGAGAAGAAGGAATCTGATTCGTCATGAGCTTTGCCGCCCTTGGGAAGAGTATGAATCAACTGCGGAAGAACTCCTCGAACGCGAAAAAGACGAATTCATCATCCTCGAAGAATACGCCAAGCGGCGCAGCATAAGTCTCTGAGATCATGGTCGCCAATTTGAGGCTTTGAGGAGTTTTAGCGATAAGGGGAATTTAATCTATTCTACGTTATAATAGTATCCAAGGATAATTCAATGAATCTACGCGTCATCCTGGTAGAGCCCATGTACGACGGCAACGTGGGCTCCGTGGCCAGAGCCATGAAGAACTTCGGCTTTCACGACCTGGTGCTGGTCAATCCCTGCAGGATCGAGGACTTCGGACTGGCCATGGCCTCCCATGCTCGGGATGTCCTGCAGATGGCGAGGTCCTTCCCCACCCTGCCAGAGGCCCTGCAGGGAGCCAACCTCGTCGTCGGCACTACCGGCAAACGGTTGGAGCATGAGCAGCACCACCTGCGGCTGCACCTGCGCGTCCCCTGCCTCTCGCCAGGAGAGCTTTCCCAAAAACTGCGGGAAAAGGAGGGCACGGTGGCGCTGCTCCTGGGCCGCGAGGACTGCGGCCTGAACAGCGAGGAGCTGGCCGAGTGTGACATGGTGGTCTCGATACCAACCAGCGCAGAGTATCCGGTCATGAACCTCTCCCATTCTGCAGCCGTGCTGTTTTACGAGCTTTCTAAAGCCGATAACGCAGACGGCGCAAACGTGGAGATGGCAAGCCCGGAGAGCCTCGGGTTGCTGCGAGAGCGGGCGCGATCGCTACTGCGGGAGATCTGCTATCCCGAGCATAAAGTGGAGTTCTCGATGCTGATGCTTCGCCGCATCTTCGGGCGGGCGGAGCTGACTGAGAGGGAGGCGCGCACCCTTTTGGGCGTCATAAAGAACATCCGCTGGAGACTCGGATGTGAACGGGATGAGAATGAAATTGCTGACGACCCATCCGGGAAAGAAAAAGTTTGATTTGATTAAAAAACAATAGCTAACGCAAAAGCCATTCTGGCAAAGCAGTCTACTGCCTGCAGCAGCCGGTCCCCTTTCCTTCCAGCGCATTGGCGGTCTTCATGGCGGCCATGGCTTCCTTTCCCCGGCCCAGACACTGCATGACCAGGGCTTTGTTGTACCAGGCTCCCGCGAAATAAGCGTCCACGGCGATGGCGGCATCAAAGTGGGCCAGAGCCTCAGGATACTTCTTCTGCTGGGCCAGGACCATGCCCTTGTTGCTCAGAGCCTGAACATGCCGGGGCGAGAGTTTGAGAGCCTCGTCGAAGCACTTTTGCGCCTCATCAAAGCGGCCCAGGTTCGCCAGGGACATGCCCTTGTTGTTCCAGGCATCGATCAGAGCTGCGTCGAGGCTCAGGGCATGCTCATAAGCTTTGATAGCTTCTTCGAGCTGACCGGAGTTGCACAGCTCGTTTCCTTTTCCCAGCCAATAGTTCGCGGAATTTGTCTCTCCCGCGGACGGAATCATGAGAATGGAAAGCGCATCAGTTAAGGAGGACATAACCAAAGTGAATCTCCTTCGGGGCAAAAAGGTTTCTGATGGAAGTTTTCGATAGCATCCCTAGTCCAGCCGCTTCGCCTTCTTGAAGGCATCCTCCACTTCCTCGCGGATGATGTAGCCGCCCTTGTGCAGGATAGTGTCGCCCAGCTCCGTGTCCCGCTCCATGGAGGCCGTGCAGGGATAGGCGTGATGCGCCTCGGATATCCTCTCCCGAATGTCCGGCTGATCGGGCTCAAGTCCCAGGAGGCGCTTGGCCACGAACCAGGTCGAGCCGCAGGGGGCGCTGCGTTTGACATTGGCGGCGACGATGTGGTCCTTGCCCTCCCGGCTCTTTTGCACCACCACCTCGATGGAAGGGCGGCCGATGCCTGCCGCCTCCAGGAACGCAGCGATGTTGGGCTTGGCCGGGTCGGGGAGCATGGCGCAGAACGGCTTGGCAAAGGACGCCTCCATGCCCAGCTCCGCCGCCTTCTCTTCCAGCTGCTTTCGCTGGCCGAGCGGCAGCTCTTTGGGCTTCTCCGAGCAGCCGATGATGCCCTTCACCCCCGCCTCCTTCAACCTGGGGAGCATGCCGAAGAGGATGTCCGGATGAACATTGATGACCATGGCGATGTCCGCGGCGGGGATGTTCGTGGGCAGCAGCGGGTCCACGTCGTCGATGAAGTCTCCCAGGGTTTCGGGATCGGGCATCTCCACCATGGAGACGATGTTCTCGGCAAAGCCCGGCTTCACGTTGCGGCACTGGGTGCAGGCCTCGCCGCAGGAGATGCAAAAGCCCGAGTAGTTGACGAGGTTGCCCACCACGCGCGCTCCGAACTCACCGTTGTAGAATACTATCAGCTTCAAGACTTCAACACTCCATTCCGGGATAGAAATTAAGAAAGATTAGGCTACAAAAGCAAATAACATTTGCGGGCTATCAGGGCCGCCACTGCCAAAAAAAGAGGAACCGGGCCAAAGGCCGCATCAAGCGGCGGCCTTCGCCGCTCCGAACGTGGATGAGCGGCGTGCTGCATAAAGAAAAGCAGCAAAGCCGAGGCTCATGGAGATAGTAGAGATCAGACCGCCCACAAACGGCAATACGAAGAGGATGTTGAGAACCACGAAGCCCACGATGAAGAGGATCAGATCTCCGTATTTGAGCTTCAGGCGCTCGCCGATCCATTTGCCAAGGGAGTAGGAGACGAAGATCCCCGTGAGCATCAAAGCCGCGGCGAAGAGCATTGTCGAGATCAGGGCAATGGGCAGGCCCACCACGGTTATGGCCACCAGCAGGATGGCGATGACGGAGGCGATGATCAGCACGAAGCCTATGAGGGTCTTCAAGACAGGAGAGTCCCTGACCTCGCGGTCCACCGCCGTGAAGACACCGGGCAGATACCGGACCAGGATCAATCCCAGAATGAAGTAGCCGAGCATGGTGAGGAGGCCGAATACGTTGAACATCCCTCGATCTTCATTTCGCTCTTCTTTTCGATCCTCCACCTTCTGATAGACCACTTTTCCGGCAGATCCGGTATTGCTGAACTGGTTGGAGCTGACAGTCAGGGTGCCGTTGACCCGGCCGGCATTGGATACGCTTCCCCCTGCGATCAATGCATCGCGATTGATGGTTTTGCCGGAGAGGATATCGATCTGGCCGCCCGCGGCAACCAGATTGGTGCCCACATCGCCGTCCAGCAATACATTTCCGCCGGCCACAACCAGCTTGCCGCCCACATCGGAATTAACATGAATCTGGCCGCCGGCGGCGAGGACATCGCCCTTGACCGGCGCATTGATGTTGAGCGTTCCCCCTACCACCATAACCGAATCCACGGGAGCATTGATGCTCACGGTGCTGCCCGCGGCGAAGATGTCGTCATTTACCGGAGTGTCGATCAGGACGGAGTCTCCCGAATAGGTGCGCAGGCCCTGCCCGCCCGATGTGAGCAGGAGAAGCGCCAGCAAAAGAAAAATAGCAGTATTTAATTTCATTCTATTCACCATAATTTAATGTGATCTCATCGAATAAGTAATCTACGTACATACTTCAAAATTCAAATGTCAAAAAAAATTTCAGCCGTACCGCTCCTCCTTCCAGGGATCGCCACGATTATGGTAACCATGACTCTCCCAGAAGCCGGGCCGGTCCTCGGCAGTGAACTCAACGCCCGTCACCCATTTGGCGCTCTTCCAGAAGTAGAGCCTGGGAACCACAAGGCGCACAGGAAAGCCGTGCTCGGGCGAGAGGGGCCTGCCGTCATGCTTCAGGGCAAAGAGCGCATCCTCTGCGAAGAAGTCATCCAGCGAGAGGTTGGTGGTAAAACCTCCGTGGGCGTGGATGATGGCAAATTTTGCCCCGGCCTGAATCTTCACGAGATTTTTCAAAGCCAGGGTTGGGACGCCTTCCCAGAGGTTGTCGAGCCGGGACCAGGTGGTGACGCAGTGCACATCCGAGAAGACCTTCACCTGGGGCAGCGCCTGAAATTCCCGGAAGCCCAGGCTGCGCTCCGCTTCAACCAGGCCGAAGAGCCTCATGCTCCATTCGTTCGGATCAATCCTGGGAACATTCCCGTAATGAAGGACCGGAAAGCTCTTGGTCAGCTCCTGGCCGGGAGGAACTCGCTCGGCCCGATCTGTATCAGGGCTCCTGATCACATCCTGCGAGGGCATGATAATTCTATTGGCATTCTTACGGTACAAATGTTTCCATGAGGAGAGCTTATCAACTCGCGATCTCAGAGATAGGAACGATTGACCTTGAGAAGAATTCCCGAACTCCTCGCCCCCACGGGCTCGCCCGAGGCCCTGCGCGCCGCCGTGGCCGCGGGAGCCGATGCCGTTTACCTCAGCGGCAAGAGATTTGGAGCAAGAAAGTTTGCCGCCAACTTTGACGAGCCGGCGCTGAAGGCGGCCATCGATTTCGCCCATCTGCGAGGCGCGAGGGTCTATGTGACCGTCAACACCCTGATCAGAGAGGATGAGCTGGCGGATGTTGCCGGGTACCTCGTCCGGCTCTACGAGATGGGAGCCGATGCCGTGCTGGTGCAGGACCTGGGAGCGGCCAGCCTGGCGCGCCGACTGGTGCCGGAGCTGGAACTGCACGCCTCCACCCAGGCGACCATTCACAATCGAGAGGGGGTTACCTGGGCGGCCAGGAACGGATTCAAGCGAGTGGTGCTGGCACGAGAGGTCACCCTGGAAGAGATCGGGAAGATGAAGCAGGAGGCAAAGGATCTCCAGGTGGGCCTGGAGGCCTTCGTGCACGGCGCGCTCTGCTACTCTTATTCCGGACAGTGCCTCCTCTCCTCGGCCATCGGCGGGCGGAGCGGCAACCGCGGCATGTGCGCCCAGCCCTGCCGCAAGCCCTACGTTCTGCAAAAAGGCGAAAAAGATGAGTACGGGCGGCCCAAAGGGCTTGAGACCGTGCCGCTGAAGGAGAAATTCCTCATCTCCACCCGCGACCTCTCCGTTTACCGGCACCTGGACAGGATTGCGCGCTCACCCCTGGATTCGCTGAAAGTCGAAGGGAGGATGAAGTCCGCGGAGTATGTGGCAGTCGTCGTCGGCATTTATCGAAAAGCGCTGGACGCCATCGCTCGCGGCTCCTGGTCGCCCTCTGCGGAGGACGAGAGGGATCTGGCGCTGGTTTTCAACAGGGACTTCACTGACGGCCATCTGCTGGAGGCCAGGGATGTCATGGGCCGGCAGATGTCGGACAACCGGGGCGTTTTCATCGGGAGCGTGGCCGCCTTCGACGGACCGGGGGGCGAGGCGGCAGTGCGCCTCTCCGGCACCCTCTGCCCGGAGAAGGGAGACGGGCTGGTATTCATCGCTCCCGGTCAGGAGATGGGCCTGGTGGTGCAAAAGCCGATCTTGAGAGACGGACTGCTCCGGCTGAGGACCCCGGAGAGGGTCAGGCCGGGAACCAGAGTCTACCTCACCGGCAGCACCGCCCTGGCTCGCCGGGCGCAGGAGATCATCTCCTCCACACGCGACCTGATTCCTATCGACCTCAAGATCACCTGGGAAGACGGAGTGCCTGTGATCGAAGGCCGGTTGGAGAAAGAGAGAGGGTTGGGAGCGCGAATAATCGTCAAGGCTGAGTTCAAGATGGAGAAGGCGAAGAGCCAGCCCGTGACGGCGCAGCAGATTGAAGCGCAGCTGCGGAGGACGGGCGGAACGCCGTTCGTCATCAGGAAGGTGGAGATGGACTACCCCGGCGATCTGTTCGCGCCTCTCGGCGCTCTCAACCAGCTTCGACGCGACCTGCTGACGAAGGCAGAAGAGACTCTTTTCTGCGCCCGCCGTCCCGATCAAGGAAAGGTCGCGGCAGCACGGGAACGGCTGGAGCGAATGGACCTGACTGCGACTGCAATAACGCCGCAGGGCCGGGATCGGAGAAGGACGCCGACTCTGGCTGTTTATGCCGATAGCCTGGAGACGGTGCAGGGCGCGGTGGAAGGCGGATGCCGGAGAATCTACTTTGAGCCGCATCTCGGCGGGTTGAACCGAGCAGAAGGGATGCGGGAAACGCTAGGAAAAGCCAGGGCCGTCTGCCAAGACGCTCGGATGATCTGGAAGTGGCCGAAGATCACGAAGGCGAACTTCCTGGAGCTGGCCAGGCCGCTGCTTGCGGATCTTCCGGCGGATGGAGTCATGGTGGAAAACGTGGGCGCCGTCGAGACGGTCCTGGCCGCCAGGCCTGATGCCCGCATCTACGGTGCAGCAGGGCTGAACGTCTGGAATCATTTGACTGTGCAGTCGCTCTCGCCGCCCATCCAGCTACTCACGCTCTCTCCGGAGCTATCCGCAGACCAACTGGCAGAAACGATAGCGGCATCGCGCCGCAACGCCGACGCTCCCAGGCTGGAGCTGATGGTGCAGGGGAACCTGGAGGTCATGGTCACCGAAGACTGCATCCCATGCCTGGCCAAAGAGAAAGTGAAGGAAACGGGCAAGGACAAAAACGCCGGCTCCGTCTTCTGGGGCCTGCAGGACTTCCGGCGCATCTTTCCTGTGCGGCTTGACGACGACATGAGGACGCACATCTTCAATTCCGCCGAGACCTGCCTCCTGGACTACATGCCCCGCATCTTCGAGATCGGCCTAGACGGCGTAGCGGTGGACGCACGGGGGCGAACGGAAAAGTATGCGCGTGAGATGACGCAAATCTACCTTGAGGCGATAGAGCTGACCGAAAAAGGAGGAAGATCTCTGAGCGAAGACCTTCAGGCCTTGAAGGAGAGGGTCCAGCCCATGGCCCTGGGAGGAATCACCTCCGGGCACTTCATCAAGGGCTTGAAGGAAGAGCTATCTTAATTCCAGCATCTCTGCCACGATCAGGTAGAAACTGGCCAGGCCGCGCCATCCTTTCCAGCCTTCCGCCGTGCGTCGAGCCTCATCCCCGGAGATCTTTGCGCTGTGATAATAGTAATGAGAGATCGCCCTTCTCAGTCCCAGGTCGTCTGCGGGCATGGCATCGAATTTCTGCATGCCCCGGATCATGGTCATCTCCGCCGTCCAGATGCCCACGCCTCTTATCTTGCCCAGCTCCTCGATGATCTTCTGCTCATCGTTTTCCCGCAGGCCCTCCATCACAAGCCTGGATACGCCGAGCACATATTCGGCCTTTCTTCCACTGAGACCGCAGCCCCGCAGCTGATCAATGGTGGCCGAGGATAGCTGCCTGGGGCCGGGAAAGACGTAACGGAACACGCCTCCCGCTCTCATGCTCATCCCGAAGGCCAGGATGAGCTTCTTTTGCATGGACAAGGCGGCCTGCAGGGATATTTGCTGCTCGATGATGGAATCTATCAGTGCCTCGAAGACCGTGGCCGTCGAAGGGCTGCGAAGACCGCGCAGACGCAGGGATAATTCTGCCAGAATCGGGTCTCCTTTCACTGCATCGTAAAAGGATAGAAGGTCGAGGTCCAGGTTGAAGAGCCTGGTGACTATGCTTTTTGCGGCTTTTGCATCTTCACTGGAGAGAATGCGGTCAAGATCATCAGGAGCGCCGTCCGCGGGCACGACCTCGACGGAAAGCAGTGGGTCATCCACCGTCTGCAGGGAGCGCACCTTGATCAGAGCCAGGCGCTTTCCCAGCGAAACCGCTTGCCGGTAGGTTCCGCCCTCGTAAACCGGGAAGCGCTCATCCCCACCAGAAAAGATCCCGGCGCTCAGATCGAGGTCAAAGGGCGGAGCAGGGCGGATGTACAGTTCCATGCCGTTATCATATCGTCTTTATGGAGTATGAAGTTTCCTAGCTTTCCTTTCCCGAGATGAACTGGCAGTAGCCGTAGCTGATCGGACCGAGCTTTGTGGTCTCGCAGGGAAACTCCGGGCACTGGAAACACAAGGCCACGCCCTTTCGGAAAGCGCAGGTGGCGATCTGGCACATCTTGTTCTCCCTGGGAACGCAGCCCGCCTCTCCGTTGGGGCATGTTCCCTTCGCCATGCGCGGACAGGCCTGGCAGGCGATGCCGCAGACTCCGACCTTCATTTGATAGATCCCGACCTTCGTTTCGTCTTGAATTTAGAAGACGTAATCAACCACGACTCGATTCTCGCAGACCTTTCCCACGAAGTTCGCCACAGCCACGTGATCCGGACTCTTCTGGTAGCTGTAAAGCGCCTCCTTGCCCTCAAACTCGGAATCGAGGACCAGGTCGTAGGCAACTGGAACATCGCTGAAGTTCACCCCGACCTCGAAGAATTTGATCTCTGCTATCTTGCCAGGCAGAGCCTCCAGCTTTGACTTGAGGCTTTGAATATTTTCAGCTTTATCGTTGCCCTCTGCCGATTCCTTGAACTTGAACATGACAATGTGCTTGATCATCCCTGCAGCCTCATAAACACCCGAATTCCGCTCTTTTTCGGTCATGTCTTGAGTTTATAATCGTTTTCCTTGAAGGATGGCTTCTGGAATCGCTTCTGGATGGGAAGGATGCAAAAAGGGGCCGAAGATGCCCAAAAAGAAATAGTTGACTAGGATGGCGCTGCGATTTGAAAAGACGCCGAAGCCTGAGGCTAATGATGAGGCGGCTTGAAGTTCCGTGTTTCGAAAACGTAATCCGTCTTTTGCAGCTCCTTGACGATGTGCGCGGCCTCGGCCATGTACTTGATGAAGATCTCGCCCTTCTCCTCATTTCTGCGGATCAATCCCTTTCCTTCCAGCTCACCAAGAACTTTCCGGATCGTTTCGGGAGTCAGGTCATCCTTCTGGGCATGTTTCAGGAGGTTGGCCTCGGTGCTGCGCTCATACGGTTTCTCGGGATTGGCTGCCGCCCACATGTCGATTATCCTGCCGAAGACCTTCTTCTCCTCAATGCTCAAGTCCTTATCAGTAAGCTCTCTTTTGCCCAAATCAGATCTCTCCTAAAAAATCTTTCCTCATAATTCCATGAGGCCCATGGATCTTGGAATTTAAAGAGTTGGCGTTTGAGAGACGCTACGATTGGCACTGTCAGCTCAAGATAGAATAAAAGCCCCGACTAAGGCTAAAACTGGTGGCAATTCTTGAATATGGCAGCAATAAAAGATGTTACGTTACCATCGCTAAAAAACGGACCTAGGTCCGAGTTCCTCGGGTATAAGAACCATAAAAGCCATAACTCTTCGGATCCCTTTACACTCTATGCCAACATTACATGAGCCGAGAATTGTGTTAGAACCTCAAGCCCTCAAAGCTATAACGATTTGGAGTACGTTAGAAGATAAAAAACCCGGAGATCTAATAAGCGAATTGATCTTAGAACACATGCCGCCTAGGGTGCAAGATGCGTTAGGATTGGATCAGAATATGGCCACAAAGATAAAGACCCTTAAACCCACTGCACCTCCGATGCCACCGACAACAAATGAACCACAAACTGAAACCAAGTGCCATTTAGAAACCGAGATGCTTGAGTGCGAACCAGAGCCAAAGAACCCCCGGAAGAATTAGCACACATGAACCATTTTGGAGCATGAGGAAAGAGATCAAGAAAAAGGACGGTGGCAGTACTGGAAATGATCAAAGAGAAGAAGATTATGCGATAAAAACCCAGTACGGATACATTCTACCTCAGCATCACCTTGCTCAAAGTGACCAGAAACAGCGCCATCAGCAGCCATCCCATCAGAGTTTCTATCACGGTCAGGTATTCGAATCCCTCCAGAACACTCAGGTTCTGCGGGCTGCGGCCCAGGAACTCCATGCTGCTGAAATAGAGAGCGCTGCCTAAAGACACGCCTGTGTTTGCCACGAGATGCGAATTCTGATCAATGCTCGCGAATTCCAGAGCATTGCCCGCCCAGAATATGCCGGTGAAGAGGACGATGATGGCGATGCTGGAGAGGACCGTATGAGCCGGACGCACGCCGTAGCCGCAGGCGAGCCACATCAGCCGATCGGCTACTTTTGGAAAAAGCCTCTTGGTGCGGGCCTGCTTCTCTTTTCGGTACTGGTAGTAGCAGTCGTCCTCGTCCTTGAACTGCTCCAGGTTCCTGAAGTTCTTGACTAGGGTCAGGTAAACCGAGCCATTGAAGGGAAGATGGTCCCGGATCGTGTTCCAGCGAACGGCAATGCGGTTGAAGTTGAAGTCCTTGAGATAAAGGCTTGATCCGTCTGTGAAGACGGCGTCCGATAGCTTCAGGGTGTAGATCTTGGCATTGGAGAGGTGCAAATGCTTGTCGAACCTCGCCCTGCCAAAGTCGGCATCGTTGAACCTTGCTCGCGAGAAGTTGGCCTCCGTGCTGAAATGCACTCGGGAGAAATTGGCCTCGCCCTGAAACTGGGACTCGGAGAAGCCGGCATCCTCCTGGAAGTGGGAATCGGAGAAGTTGGCGGCTTTGGTGAAGACGGTGCCGTCGAAGTCGACCAGCTGGGAGAAGGAGGCATGGTCGAAGAACACGTCTCCTTTGATGGTGGAGTACTCGATCTTTATTATTGATTTTATGGCTTTTCGCTTATTCTTGCTCTGGGGAAGATCCAGGCGGTGCAGATCCAGGTCTCCGTAGATGATGACGTTCTCGTACTCTACGCTCTTGCCTTCCTCGATCTTGGCCAGTATCTCCTCGGCTTTGATCATCAAAAGGCTGTCGACCATGAGCGTTGTAGTTATCGATGATTGCAGATATTTCTTTTGGTGCTCAGCTTTCTTCCGCCTTTCCCAGGACCAATCTCTGCACCCAGTCCCAGTCATGCTCATAAACGTGCGCCGAGCTGCTGGTGGTGGAGATGGAGCCGGGCTCAGCACCCACTTCTGCAGCGACGTACTCCAGCACCCTGGCCAGACCGTAGAGGTTGGCGGGATAGGCCCCCGCGAAGTCATGGCTGCGGAAGAAGACGGAGAGGTTGAGACAGCCGTCGCGCAGCTTGAAGTCGTCCACGATCATGCAGGGGACCTCTTCCTTGGCGCAGTCGATGGGCGGAATCCAGGTCACCGCCGTGGCCCGGCGCGTGGCGGGGGAGGCCTTGAGGCGTCGGATGGCCTGCTCGATCTGATCGATCGGCTGCGACGGCGCACAAATGCCGGGCACAGGCGCGGACCAGGCCCGCAGCCGCTCGCCGTAGGTGTACTCGAAGCCGGGGTTTGTGCCGCTGAGAAGCTGCAGGGCGTACTCCTCCAGCCGCTCCTCGTTCCAGGAATACTCGATGGGGATCATCTCATGATAGGGGTCTTCCACCACTATCTGCAGCGAGAGGAGCTCTTTGATCCTGGTGCCGCGCTCATCGCATATCTCCTGGCCCTGCCGCCAGATGAGGCCAAGGCCGCGATGCCAGGCATCGGAGATGGTCCGCCCCCGGATGAATCTGCCAAGTTTAGCCATGTTGAATCAGGAATGAATAAACGGTATTGGTATTGTTGCTCACTATGCCGTTGCCATCGTATCGTTGCCTATTGTGCCTTTACCGGTTTGATCTGCGGCCCCTTTGATGCTGCCAGCTCGGCGATGGCCTCGGGCGGAAATGCTTTGACGATGTCGATCTTCTTTACGCAGCGTGTGGCGATGCCGTATTTTTTGGCTATGGGACGAAGCTCTCTCATGCTGAACTTCTTGGCAACTTCCTCAGCGTCCATAGTGCTTGCTTTTTGCCGCACAGCTACTTAAGTTTTTTTGGGGTTCTTGATCTCAGTTCAGCGGCAAGCCGAAGTGATCAAGCTCGATTCCAAGGCTGCCGACGCTGATCTTAACCCCGATCAGGCCGCTGTGAACCAGGAGGAGCAAGACTATCATCATTACTTCCAGAAGGATGAGCAGAGCTACGAGATAGACCCTCAGGCCCGGTGTTTGCAGAGCTTCGAATATGAAATCCCATAGAGTTCTTCCCACTACCATTTTTGCCAGTCCTCGACCCTTGGCCATTTCCATCCATCGTAAAAACCACGATCACATCAGGTTACCTGCCAAAGTAATAAACTGCAGCCACGTGCGCGGAGCGAAAGTAAGCGGAGGAAAACATATTTTAAAAGAGGCCTTTAACATGATCTGGAATGGGCGACTTCGAGTGGGCTCTGGTGAACGCCCTGAACACCTTCTTCGAGAGTGACGGCATCGCTGCCATAGCCTACCGGCTCAAGCAGTCGCGCTTTGCCTCTCAGCTGGTGGACATCCTGGTGGATTCGAGGAACCCGGAGTACTACCTGGCCATCGAGTGCAAGAGCGTGGATGCCCGCAAGACGAAGACTCTCTACTTCAAGCAGCACTTCAGCAAGGCCGCCGGAGCGCACCAGCTGTCACGGGAGACGGACTTCATCACCCGCTCGGGAAGGCAGGGCATCCTGGCCGTGGAGCTGCGCCGCGGCCCCGGTCAGCCGCGGACGGCGCACCTCGTGCCCTGGGGCCTGGCCTTCCAGAGCTTCGACGACGGCCTTCTGGGGATCACGCTGCGGGAGATCGAGGCCAACCCGCCTCTGGAGAGGAAGGGCGGTGCCTACAGGATCTCCCGGCTGGACATCGTGCGCATCTCCGGATACTACGACCTGGCCACTGGCGACGACTCACTGGAAGCCGACCCGCCCCAGGAAGACTAGAGAAAGAATTACTTGATTTAACTTCAAGCAAGCTTACTTGGATTAACCTTTTATCCCAGCCCGATTCTCCACACAATCATGAAGCTTCCGGGCACGGCGACACAGGAGGAGAATATCCACATCGCCATGGGAAAGCTGAACATTCAGCCGGGCAGCGTCTTTCTGGACATCGGCTGCGGCTCTGGAGCCGTATCCCTGGCAGCCTCCCGTTTCACGGACAGGATCTTTGGCATCGATGTGCGGGAGGAGGCGGTGCAGATCTCCAGGGCACTGGTTCCGGCAGGCAGATTTTTCCTCGGCGACGCGAGCGATGTCCTGACCACCCTTCCCGGTGTTGATCGATGCTTCATCGGCGGCACGCGCCATATTGACCGGTTCTTTCCCAAACTCCTGGAGAAGGCCGCCCCAGGCTGCGTGATCGTGGTCGACCTGGCCAGGATCGGCATTGCCGCCCGGGTGGCGGCGATGATGAAAGAGGCAGGCATCTTTCAGGAGCTTATTCAGATTCAAATTTCCAGGGGCTACGAGCTGGCGGGGGACATCGCCCTCAAGCCTACAAACCCCATCTTCATGGTGATCGGCAAATGTTAATCGGCATCAGCCTCGGCCCCGGCGACCCGGAGCTTATGACCTTCAAAGCGGCAGCAGCCCTCAGGAGATGCGACAGCGTCTTCGTTCCGGGGGAGATGGCAGCAGAGCTGGCCCGGCCTTACTCGGCCCCGCAGATCCTGGAGTTCCCCATGATCGAGGACAAGGATGAGCTGGAGCGAATCTGGCAGAAGAACGCAGATGCGGTGGCAAGATCCGCCGCTGATGGGACGGCGGGCTTTGCCTGCATCGGCGACGTCAACACCTTCTCCACTTTCAGCCATCTCAAGAGAGTTATCGGGCAGAGGCACCCGGACATCACGGTCGAAACAATACCCGGCGTGGGCGTCGTTCCAGCTCTGGCCGCGCGCTTTGGCGTCGCCCTGGAGAGGTCCTTCGAGGTCTCGGACGGCTCGCCGGTGCAATCGGTCATCCGCATGAAGGCCACGAGACCGAAGAAGCTGGCCGAAGAGCTGCGCCGGAAGGGCTTTGACGAATTCATGCTGGGAACGAGGCTCTGCACACCCCAGGAGAGGATCATCCAGGGAGAAATGCCCGAGAGGAGCGACTACTTCAGCGTTCTCCTGGCCCGGAGGCGACGATGAAGGTCTACTTCGTGGGCGCAGGTCCCGGAGATGCGGATCTGATCACCGTGAAGGGCAGGAGGCTGCTGGATGAAGCGGACCTGGTGGTCTATGCCGGGTCGCTGGTCAATCCCGAACTCCTGGCGGGGCTCAAGGCGGAGCTGATGGACAGCAATGGCCAGTCTCTGGAAGCCACCAACGCCAGGATGCTCGACGCCCTTCGTGCAGGCAAGAAGGTGGTGCGGCTGCACAGCGGAGATCCATCGCTCTACGGCGCCATCCTGGAGCAGATGATGCCCCTGGAGGAGACGGGAGTGGAGGTGGAGGTCGTCCCGGGAGTCTCGTCCCTCTTCGCCTCTGCGGCTGCCCTGAAGACGCAGCTCACTCTGAAAGGCGTCTCCGAGTCTCTGATCGTCACCAGGCCCGCCGGCACAACCCTGGAAAAGGATGAGCTGGCGGCCCTGAGCCGGCACGGCACAACCCTGGCCGTCTTCCTCGGCATAGACAAGATCGAGGACATCGTCAACTCCCTGGACAGACCGGCAGACACGCCTGTCGCCGTGGTCTATCACGCCTCCTGGCCGGATCAGGAGATCCTGACCGGAACCCTGGCCGACATCGCCGATAAGGTGAAGGCAGCAGGATTCAATCGCAGCGCACTCATCCTGGTGGGAGGAGTGGTATCAAGAACCGGATTTGGGAGGTCTCACCTATACCGGGCCAGATAAGACAGGGGTCGGTCGCCGTTCTTGTCTTTCCCAGAGACGAGGATAAAGGCGAGAGAATCCTGCAGGCCCTGGCAGAGAGCTACCATCCGACGCTGCTCTTCTGGGATAAAGAGAGATTTGTGGATGTTCTGGCCCGCTATGATCATGTGGTGGCGGTCATGGCCGTGGGAATCGTTGTGCGAAGCCTTTGCGGTCATCTGCAGGACAAGTGGACGGACAAACCCGTGGTTGCCGTCGACTCCAGCCTGCGCTGCGCCGTTCCCGTGGTGGGAGGCCACCACGGAGCCAATGAGCTGGCCCAATGCCTGGCAAGAGAGCTGGGCCTTTACCCGGCCATCACCACCGCCACGGATTCCTCCGGTCGGCCCTGTCTGGAAGGCGTGGCTGCGAGCCTGGGCGCCAGGATCGCCAACCAGAGCTCCTCCAAGGCCGTCAACCTGGCCTTCCTCAAAGAGGACGTGCCGGTGCTGAGATTGAAAGGGCCCAAGATCGTTCTGGTGGATGAGGATGTAGCGGTAGCGGTCCTGAAGAGAGAAGGCATCGTGGTGGGCGTGGGCGCAAGAAAGGGAGTATCCTGCGCCGAGGTCCTGGAAGCCGTCGACTCCGCCCTGGCTGAGACGGGAAAGAGGCGAGAAGAGATCGGAATCTTTGCCACGGCCTGGCTGAAGAGTGATGAAGCCGGAATGATCCAGGCCGCAAAAACCCTTGGCAAGGAGATGCTCTGCCTCTCTGAGGAAGTTCTCAATGCTCAGACGCCCAGCACACCATCGCGCGCCGCCGACCTGGGATTGACCGGCGTGGCCGAACCAGCCGTGCTGGCGCTGGCGGCAAAGCTGATCCTGCCCAAGAGAGCCTACGGGAGGGTGACGGTTGCCATCGGAGAATAACTCGGCCGATTTGCAGATCAAGCATCCGGAGAGCAAATTCTCCATCGTCGGCATCGGACCTGGCTCCCGGGAGCTGCGCACCTTCGCCGCCGAGGAGGCCATCCTCAAGGCGGACTATGTGGTCGGCCACCGGCTCTATCTCGATCTGATCCGCGACCTGCTGGCAGGGAAAAAGGTCATCCCCAGCAGCATGGGCAAGGAGGTGGACAGGGTCAAGGCTGCCGTAGATCTTCTGGCGGAAGGCTCCGTGGCCCTGGTGAGCAGCGGAGACCCCAACGTCTACGGCATGGCGGGCCTCGGCCTGGAGATGGCACCGCGCCCCGCAGCAGTAGAGGTCGTGCCCGGCGTCACCTCCTTCACCGCCGCAGCCAGCCTTGCCGGCCTGGCCTTCCGGGAGACGGTGGCCGTCATAAGCCTCAGCGATCTGCTCACGCCCTGGCGGGATATCGAGGACCGCCTCCGCCTGGCGGCAGAATTCGAGATGCCGCTTGCCCTCTACAACCCCCGCAGCAAGAGGCGCGACTGGCAGCTCATCCGCGCCCTGGATCTGTGCGGCTCAAGAGACGTACTGGTGGCAAGGAACGTGGGCCGCGAGGGCCAGGAGATCTTCTGGACCACCTCCTCCGAACTGATCGAGAACGAATCCCGGCGCGAGAAGATCGACATGATCACGCTCGTCATCCTCTGCGGCAGGGGCACCTTCCGGGGAGAGGCCGGAGCGGAGGCAAAGCTGAACGTGGTGGGCATAGGACCGGGAGATCGCAGGCATCTGACGCATGAGGCGGAAGGCATCCTGAAAAGCTCCGGCAAGATCTTTGGCGCGGATAGGTACCTTGAGCAGATATCCGACCTTTCCGCGGCGGAGAAGATCAATCACCCCGGACCCTGTCCGGAGAGGATGGCCGCCCGCTTCCGGGAGGCGAAAGCTCTGGCCGAGGAGGGCCGAAAGGCCGCCATCCTCACGGGCGGCGACCCGAGCGTCTTCAGCTCCGGCTGGAGGATCATGGACCAGGCGCAGGGGTCGGTTCCAATCCACATCACCTCAGGGGTCAGCGCCTTTTCCTCCGTGGCCGCGAGGGCGGGAGCGCCGCTGGTCAACGACTTTGCCCTGCTCTCCGAGCCGGGAGATCCAACAAGGGTCGCGCTGCTGGCTGCGGCCGGTTTTGGCGTGGTGGCCTACAACGTTAAAGGCCACATGGTCGCTTCCCTGCTGCAAGACATCGACCCGGCGCGGCCTTGTGCCCTGGCCAGGGACGTGGCCAGAGCAGGCGAGGAGATGATGATACTGACCGCAGAAGACCTCATGGCCGCAAAGCCCGGCGGCTTCCGCTTCACCCTCCTCGTGGCCTCTGCCAACTCGCACATCAAAGATGGAAGGATAATAACCAGAAGAGGATACGAGACCAAATACAGCTACAGAAGTGAATTTCCATGATTGAAAATTATACGGACATCGGGGCCACCACCACCGAGGCCATGCAGATCAGCAGAAAGAGCCGCAAGCTCATCTCGGAGCTGATCGGGGACAATTCACTGGAAGACCGGATCCGGCAGCGGTGTGTCATCGCCACCGGCGATCCTGCCGTAGCCGAGATCCTCAGATTCCAGAATAGTCCTGCCGAGGCTGGCCTACGAGCCCTGCAAAGAGGTGCGCCGATCTTCGTGGACATCAGGATGATGCAGGCAGGGGTGGTGAAGAAGGGCCATCAGAGTGAGATTGAGATCATGATCGGCCAGGGTGACGAACAGGCAGAGGCCCTGGGCATCACCCGCTCTTCGGCAGGAGTTTTAGCTCTGAAGGAGAGGCTGTCCGGCTCCATAATCGCCATTGGGAACGCGCCCTCCGCCCTGCTGACTCTGTGCGAGCTCATGGAGTCGGGAGAGGTCCTGCCGGAGCTGGTGATTGGTGCGCCGGTGGGCTTCGTAAACGCTGCCGAGAGCAAGGAACGCCTTCGCAAGATCAATGTGCCTTCCGTCTCCGTGGTGGGAACCCGCGGTGGCACGCCCATCGCCGTGGCGGCTCTAAACGAGATCATAAACACTCATGCCCGAAACAGTCATTGATCCTGTCACACTCTTTCAAATCCCACCCTCATGGATTGAACTCTGCCCTGACCCGCAGGCTTTGCAGAAGATTCGCAGCGGACGCTGGGTGCTTCTCTCCAACGGAGTGCTTCTCAGGCGCGGCCTGACCACGGGCACCACCGCCGCCGCAGCCTGCAAGGGAGCTATTCTCTCCCTGCTGCGGCCCACTGATGAGGTCAAGATAACGACCCCCGCGAAGGTTGAGGTCTCACTGTCAGTGGTCGCAAGAAATGGTTTTTGCGTAGCCGTAAAGGACGGAGGGGACCATCAGTTCGATGTCACCAGGGGCCTGGAGATGATGGCCCGGGCCTTCCCGGCGGAGAGGACCGACCTCGCTCTAGGGAAAGGCGTGGGCCGCATCACGGCGACGGGCCTGTGCGATGAGGCGGGAAGGCCGGCCATAAGCCCCTCGGCGCGCCGCCAGATCATGCTGGCCATAAAAGAGGGTCTGCAAGAGACCGGCCTGGCTGCGGCCAGAGTTGAGCTGTGCATTCCCAGGGGCGAGGCTCTGGCCGAGAAGACCCTCAACCCGCGCCTGGGCATCGTGGGCGGCATCTCCATCCTCGGCTCGACCGGCTTTGTGGAGCCCTGGAACGACCACCTCATTGAAGACCGCGCCGGGGAGCTGCGGGGGCCAGGAAAAGTGGTCGTAACAACGGGAAGGGTCGGCCTCAAGTTCAGCCGCGTCCTGTTTCCCGATCATAAAGCCGTGCTCATGGGCAGCCAGCTCGACCGGCTGGCTTTCGAGGAAGACCAGGAGAGCATCCTTTGCGGCCTGCCTGCGCTCATCCTCAAGTGGGCCTGGCCCGAAGTCCTGGATGAAACCGGCTATGGAACCGTAGCCGATTTGGTGGAGAAGGAGCCCGAGCATGAAAACATCGCTCAGGCGCTGGAAAAGGCCAAGAGAAGGCTGCCGAATACCCGCATAGTGTTGCTCAGAAAGGACGGAAGCATTCTCAGGGACGTGCCCTGACTGGAAAGTGGTGTTAATCATGATCATAGTGGGAGTTGGCGCCGGACCCGGCATGTTGACCGAGGAAGCCATCTCGGCCATCAAGGACGCTCGTCTGATCTACGGCTCCCAAAAGGCCATCGACCTCATCAAGGATCATATCCCGACCGGATGCACTGTCAGAGTCATTGAGGATTACAAGAAGCTGCGCACCCTTCCCGAGGACGCACTGGTCCTGAGCACGGGAGACCCCATGCTTTCCGGCCTGGGATATCTGAATGGAAGAGTCATTCCCGGCATATCGAGCCTTCAGGTAGCCTGCGCTCGCCTGAAGATAAGCCTGCTGTTGGTGGTGCCCATCACGGTGCATGGCCGCAAGATGGACCTCGAGGCAATAGCTTTTGAATTGGAGAGAGGAAAGAGCGTCTTCCTGATATCGGATGAGAAAACCGACCTGGAAGGGCTCTGCCGGTATCTGGAGTCTCGCGGACTCTCCAGGAGTGTGGCTGTGCTGGCGGACCTCGGCTATCCGCAGGAGTTGATCTGCCGGGGAAGCACAGCCTCGCCGCCGGAATCTCCCGGCCTGTCCTGCATCTATGTCGGCGACTTTTGACGGGGAGTAGAGCAGACCTCAGGCCCTTTTCGTCCTCAGGATTTCCGGAGCTTGATGGCGAAAAAAGTATCAAAAGACTGCAGGCCGGATCAGGGACTGCAGGTCTTGCAGGGAAGATAGCCCTGCTTCTGCGCTTCCTCGATGCCGGCAAAGGTGATCTTGTTCTCCGGCTTTATCTTCAAAGCGTAGCGGCAGTCGGGTCGGTGGTACTTTTTGGAGGTGCTGCTTCCCACCAGCCGGGCCTCCTTATCCGCCGACCGGCTCGCGGATGCGTCAAGGGATGGGCTGGCCAAAGACGACGAGCCATGATTCTCAGAACTCTGGGACGCCTTTGCATCCTGCTGCTCCTCCTTTGCCGCAGCTTTGTCATTCGACTCAAGATTCTTTGAACCGTCCGAGCTATTTGCAGCGCCGGACTTGGTCTTTGGCTCATCAGACGGTTGTTCGTCATGTTGTTCGTCATGGGAGCTGCCTGACTTCACCCCCTCAGCCGTCCCTTCCAGCGCCGACTCTCCCTGATCTCCCCCATTCTCAGTCTTTTCTCGCAAAAGTTTTTCTTCTTGCGACTCCTGGCTAGAAGTCTTCCTATCCAACTCCTCCGGCGGGATCGAGGCCAAAGGAGACGATTTTTCGTCCCATGGCACGGCTAGGCGGCATCCCCTGGTCTCAGAGCACAGGAGCCCTTGCGGCCCGGTGACCTCCAATCTGCAATCGTAGCTTCCCTGGGGGATTCTCATGTTCTTGGAGATCTCAAAGCCGTGATCTTCGCCCGGTTCAACCCGAATGAGAAGATACTTTGTGCTTGCCGCGGCTCTGCCGTCCTGCAAGAGGCTGGCGTTGAGCAAAAGATAGGAGAGAGAGCTGTTGCCGGTAAACGCAAGATGGCCCTTTACGCGAAAGAGATTGCCGTTGACCTCCGAATCGAAGTCCACCTGCAGGTGAGAGGGCGATGCAGCTATGCTTTGGCCATCCGGATCCCAAACCTCTGCTGCAGCCTGGCCTTCCGTCCGGCCGTCTGCAGCCTGGCTGTCAGCAACCTGAGAAGAAGGCGCATCAAGCTGCGTGGGCTTCTCGATGCAGCCCGAGATGATGAGCAAGAATGGGATGATGAAGCATAAAAATAAAGATATTCCACACTTTCTAAAAAATTTGATTACCAATTGGTCAACCCCTTTATTTCCAGTGGAGATCAAAAATCCGAGCACTTCAACAGCATGATTGAACCTGCGGCCATCTTTAATTGCTTAGGAAAGGGACCGGAATACCTTGAGCAGCCCTTCCACGCAGTCAAGTTGCTTTTTCAACTTATCCAGATCCTGCTCTTCTTCCAGCCCCTTGGTAAGCGCTGCCAGCCTGCAGAGCAATGCCGCGCGCAAATTCTCCTCTGCCTGGCCAAGATCCAATCGAGGCTCAGTTTGAGGGCCATTTTGGGGCGCGCTTCCTGCGGCAGCTTGTGCTGAGAGAGGCGCGGGCCGCTGTATATCAGCGGCACTTTGAATTCCGGAAGGCTCTTCGCCGTGTGTCATCTCTCCCAGCCCGCTTTGCCCGCTTGGCGCAGCAGGCTGCGCTCTTGCCTGCGAAGAGGATTGGCCAACTTCAAAAGAGCAGACCGGACAGACGACCTCGCCATGGCAGCGAAAGAGCGGCGCACCGCAGTCATGATGAGCAGCCAGCATTGTGCAACCCTGTTCCAGTAGCCTGGTAATCTTCTCCAGAACCTCGTCCTCATCCATCTCGTCTCACCTGCCCCCACATACGTTTAAATACAACAACCATACCATCACTGCTTAACTGATTAAGACGGACATCGTCATTAACCTTTTTCCCACAAGCGAAGGTGGAGATTCTATGACAGCTGATAAAGTCCTTAAGCAATGCGTTGAAGTTTTAGAACGCATCATGAGTGATGATGCTGTCCCGAGGAACATCCGGCGCTCGGCAGAGAGCGTTAAGGCTATCCTCTTGGACGAAAGCGTAAATGAAGCAGTAAAAGCTGCTTCTGCCATATCCATACTTGATGAAATAAGCAACGACCCGAATATTCCTCTTCATACAAGAACTCTGATCTGGAACGTCGCCAGCCAGCTTGAGACCATACCCGTGGCCTGAAGCCCACTGGCTTTTATATTATCGATTTATAAACGTGTTCTTTGCATCCGGTTGCTCTTCACGTTTGCAGGACGACTTGAGATGAGCAGATAGACTGCCTTTTCCTCTGATACAGCTTCGTTGGATGACGAACAAAGCCGAAATTCAACCGTGAGGCAGGAGGGAGACCGTATGATTTCCACTGGAACTCAATGTGCTCTGCACGCGTCACTTTCCGCAAACGCCGTCGGATGCCGAAACCAAGAAGGTATCGGTAACGAACCTAGCAGGAGAGCCTTAAGGAGACTGATTGAGAGTACAGCGAAGGCCTGATAGTGCCTTTTCAGAGAGCAGGCCCTGAATATTTACATGTCCCCATGCCTTCTTGCTTACGATTCTCGCGTGCGCTTATTTTATGAAA
>Ga0310040_1000432_pt1 | contig 39734 bp, 38 predicted proteins | sample EPASupsiteHSE623_FD_200237 | JGI IMG/M metagenome (GOLD analysis project Ga0310040, IMG submission 200237) | Bioremediated contaminated groundwater from EPA Superfund site, New Mexico - Sample HSE6-23 (v2) (version 2) | ecosystem: Environmental > Aquatic > Deep subsurface > Groundwater >... | reverse complement strand
ACCCCAGATGATCGACCGATAGCGTTGATAGCTTCATTCGGACCCCTTCAATCCCTTTCGATATCAGAAAGCCCTACTGAGATAAAAATGTTTCAGATAAGAGGTTTTACCTGCGGGATGTGGGCTGTTATCTAAAAATCCATTAGTTTCGCTGCGTGGTCAATGAATAAATAGGGGACCGCACTAAAAAAGACTCACGTAATTTGGCCGGCGGTGATTGATATAAATATTAATGCGTGCGAATTTTTCTGTCAGGACTGTCCCATGATCGGCAACACCTGCCAGGGCTGCGCGGCAACCTTAGGCAAACCGCCCTGGGTCTATGAGGCAAATTTTGCCGGAGGTTGCCCCATTTACAACTGCGCTATCATCCAGAAGGGTTATTCGCATTGCGGACAGTGCCCGGAGCTTCCATGCAGCATGTTCTCCAATCTGAAAGATCCGAATATGAGTGATGAGGCTTTCCGGCAGGGCTTGACGGAAAGGATCGCCCGGCTGAAAGGGACATAGGAAATCCTCTTTTGGAGATTCCGGGCATTGGACCGAGCATGGCTCGCGATCTGCATGATCTGGGAATTGAATCTTTGCAGGACCTCGTGGATGAGAATCCGGAAGATCTCTACTCCCGGCTTGTGGCCATGCGGGGAACTCCCATCGACCGCTGCGTCCTCTATGAATTTCGCTGCGCTGTCTATTATGCCCGAGGTGGCCGCGATCAAGAGCGTGTCAAGTGGTGGAACTGGGCGGATGGAAAGAGTTGGAAAGGACCGCGCTATCAGGAATAATAATCGGACCCGGTAGCATAAAACGTATGTCCGTTTATATGGCAATCATGCAAAGGATATTGGGGGCTTTGGGGAGCTGCGGCATAGATTTCGGAGAGTACGTGATTCGGGATTGGCGCACGGATGATGCGGCATCCATCGCTCGATATGCGAATAACCAGAAGATCTGGAACAACCTGAGAGACGCCTTTCCCCATCCCTATTCAAAGAACGACGCTCTCGCCTACATTTCCAGATCATTGCAAGCTGATCCAAGAGTGGCCTTTGCCATCGCAACAGAGCGTGAAGCCATCGGAAGCATTGGATTGGCTCCGGGAAAAGATGTCCATCGATTCACAGCGGAATTGGGATATTGGCTGGCTGAGCCTTTCTGGGGAAGAGGGATAATGACCGAGGCTGTAAAAGCGGTGAGCGAGTATGCTCTGGAAACGCTGGGCTTTTGCCGCGTCTATGCAGAGCCGTATGCTGCGAATCCTGCCTCGGCTCGCGTTCTCGAAAAATCCGGCTTCGTTTTGGAGGGAGTCATGCGTGCAAGCGTCTTCAAGGATGGTCGGGTACTGGATCAATTCCTGTATGCGAAAGTTAAATCTGAAATCCGACTGCGGAATCATTTTGCCGACAGAATGGTTTAGAATTGATTTGTGCAGACCTTTCTTGAAACCTTTCCCCGGGGCAGACTGCATGTCCTTACAAATATGAAGCTCTTCCTATGATTTGGCAATGACCGTCGATCAAATTCCCATCAGCAGGTTCTCCATCATCACGAGAATCTCTCCCAAGGCTCTGCGCTACTACGACCGGCTGGGCATGCTCGTTCCGGCAGCCAGGGACTCGTTGACCGGCTACCGCTACTACACGGCAGACCAGCTTGAGCGCGGAGTTCGCATCAAAACCCTCTGCACCCTGGGATTTGGCCTGGAGGAGATCGCAAGCTTCCTGGATGCTGAGTCCAGGGGGAACGGTGCTGTGGTCGGGGCCTTGATGGCAGAGAAGCTGTCCAAAACGAGGAAAGAGATTGCCAGGCTGCAGTGGATCGAGGAATTGCTCACGAATAAGAATATGGAGTTGATAAAAATGGCCTTGAGTGAGCCGGTAACTAAAGATGTGCCCGCCTTGCGGGTGGTCAGCAAAAGGGATCGTGGAAGCTACGGAGAAACTATCGGTCGCCTGATCGGAGAGCTGTGTGATGTGGTAATCCGGCCTGAGAACCAACGAAATCTTGTGAAGGTGAGCGGCCCCGTCATGGCAATCTATCATGATCAGGAATGCAAGGAGAATGATGCCGACATCGAGGTGGCATTGCCCATTACGGGAAGAATCGAGGTGGACGCGGGAATGGAGGTCAAGAACCTTCCGGCGATTCGAGTCCTGGCTGTGGTTCACAAAGGAAGCTACGAAACGCTGCATGTTACCTATAAGGAACTGTTCGACTACATGATGAAGAATGGAATGGAGTTATCCGCGCCGAGCCGCGAGCTTTACCTCAATGATCCCTGCAAGACACCTACCGATGAGCTGATGACGGAGATACAGGTGCTGATCAAATGAGTCGAACGGCTGCGGCCTTCACTCATTCTTGATGGCGATATCCGCCAGGCCGGGCCTGTCTTTATTGGGCGTTAAAATGTAGATTGTCCTATTCAATTCCACCATGACGTATCCGTCCATTGGCGTTGCGTCAAAGTCGTGCGTAACCAGAAGGAACGCCAGGTCTCGAGCATTCATGCGCGTGTCCTCGTTCGCCCGGGTCAGGTTCAATAGATCCTGATAGTTGTCGGAGGCCTCGCCGGTGAAAATCGATGCGACGGCCATGAGGAAGATCATGGCTGCGATTACATGGATTGTCTTCATGCTGCTGCCCAGCACCAAACTATCTGGCCGTTCATCTGCATTTTTTTCCTCAGAGCACGTTAGAAGTTCTCTTTTGAGCGCAATTTTTCGATATCCTTCATGAGGTCCTGGCTTATCCGAGTTTCGTTCAGGTCCAGGCCGATGAGGAAGCTGAGGGTTATCCTGTCATATTTTATTCCTTCCAGATTGGCACCCTTGAGGTTTACTCTTCCCAGATTTACCGTCGTGAGATTTGCTTTTCTCATATCACAGCCGGAGAGATTCACATTGTAGAGGGTTGACAGGATGATTCTTGCCTCTCTGAGGTCCACGCCGCTCATATCCATGTCCTCAAAAGACGATTTTTCAATCTTGATATTTCTTAGCGATGCTCTATTCATCCTCGCCCCCTGAATGTTCAGGAGTTTTACGGCAGCTCCGCTCAGATCTGCGCGAGTGAGATCCGCCTCATCCATGATGTTGTTTTGCAGCTCTGCTTCCTTCATGTCAGCGCCTGATAAATTGATGTTAGAGAGATCTGCATAGTCCAGAATGGTGCCTTTCATGATCGCTTCTGACAAGTTTGCCCTAGGGAGGTATGCCCTGGTAAAATCTGCCTTGCTCAAATCCGCTTCACTCAGATCCGCGCCGAAAAGCTCGGCTCGGGCAAGCTGCGCTCCTCGCAGGCGGCATCCGTTCAAATTCGCCCAATTGAGCTTGGATCCCAGAAGGTTTGCTCCGGCCAGATTTGCGTCGTCGAGGATTGCCTGGGACAGGTCTGTTCCCACCAGCCTTGCCGATTCCAAATTTGCGCCGGTGAGGTTCGCGCCGCTCAAGCTGGCGTCGGTCAGGTCCGACTCGCTGAGGTCACAGTTGGATAGATCGGAGTTGTTGAAATGGGCCAGATTCAGATTTGTCCGGCTGAGGTTTGCGCCTGCCATCTTAGCACGGAATACCCATGCCGCCACAAGCGTCGCGCCATGTAGATTTGCTCTGGTGATATCGGAGAACATCATCCCCGAACCGGATATATTTGAGTGGGAGAGATCAGCCCGGCTGAGATTGGTTTGAATCAGGTTGGTGAAGATCAGAGCAGAATGGCCAAGGTCGGCGCTATAGAAATTCGCCCCCGACATGCGGGCTTCCGATAGGTTCGCTCCGTGCAGGTCTGCACCGGTGAAGTTTGCACGCATGAGATTTCCTCCTACCAGGCAGGCACCGGTCAGGTTGGCGCAGCAGAGCAGTGAATCCCGCAGGCGGATGCGATTTAAGAACGCATTTCTAAAGCTTGCTCGAGTCAGGTCGGTTGCACTCAGGTTTGCTCCTTCCAAACTGGAATTATCCAAGTTAGCATCTATCAGAATTGATCCGCTTAACGTCGCCTGATCAAGGCAGGCTCCACTCAAGTCGGAGCCGTTAAGCCTTGACCCCCTCATGTCTGCTCTCGCCAGCCTCGCTCCCCGGATATTTGCTCCCGTAAGGTCCGAGCCGCCCAGATTCGTATCGGACATATCGGAATAGCTGAGGTCTGTTCCCACCAGCATCGCATTGGATATGTCGGAGCGCACAAGCGAAGTGCGGCTCAGGTTTGAATGGCTCAGATTCGCACTGCTCAGCTCTGATTGGCTGAGATTGGAGCCGGCCAGGTTCAGGCTGCTCAGGTTCTCTTCCATCAGGTCGGACCGGGCTTCAAAGGGCTGATTGAGAATGAAGCTGTACGGCGGCAGATTGGATTTATTGATGCAAAATCGGATCAGCTCCGAGTTGTCGAACATGTATTGATTGGGGCTCTTTCTGACGATGGGGATGTTCTGAACCTTTTCACCTTCGAGGATCCGGAAGGCAAGGCCAGTCATCACATCGCCTTGAGACGTTCCACTGATCATCTTTCCGCCCAAAACTCCGTAACCCAGGTAAAAATCATATACGCTGTAGAACGCGACAGGGCTCGCTTCTCGGATGAGGTGAGCTGCATCTTCATAGGTCAGGAAATTGCCCGAACGGTCGCGGTTGAAGGTCATGAGCAGAATGAGGCTGTCGTTGGACAGAGCAGCGACGCTTTTGGAAAGCTCTTCTGTCGATACGTTATCCAGATATTCGAACGATGCATTGCCGGCAAATTTTGGAATTATCGAGTCGATGGTCCTCTTGTTTGCAAGGCCCGTGGCCGTTCGATCCGTCACGATGACAACATGCTTGGTTTGGGGCTGGAGGCGGAACATCAGTGAGAGCGTGTCTTTGACGTCATACGACTCCAGGACTCCGGTAAATCCGCTTTTTCCCTCCAGCATCTTCTCATTAAAGTACACGATCCCGCAAAATACTACCGGCGTTCCTGGAAATATCTCGTCCCTGTTGTTGAGCAGGAAATTGAATGCATCCGTATCTGCCGACAGAATAACGTCAAAATGCGTATCTTTATACTTTTGTAAATATAATCCCATTAGATATTCCAGGCGCTCCTCATCCGGTGCGATCCTCTTCGTGTCCATATACTCGGTTCGGATGACGGCAGACGGCATTCTCATGGCAAAGTGGAGCTTGATCTCGGAAATGATGTTGTCTTCCCATTTCATTCCCGGGTTGTAAGAGGCGAGGATGAGAATTTGCTTTGGGGAATTATCCCTGACCTCTGATGCCGAAACTGAATAAATCAATGCAGCCGTCAGACAGAATCCAAGGGCAATTCTCGCCAAAGATGCATTCATATAATGCACTTTGCGCTTATCAATTAAAAATTTTTTCTAATAATGAATAGACCATCTCGCCAATGCTTCGTGGGTCATTCGTACACTTCTTTCCCGATTTTCTTTGCGCTCTCGTCTCAAATCACTTTTCTTATCGCTTTCACCACGGGCTTTTTCGCGCTTTGCACTAATCGTTCTCCTCGCTTTCCACTTTTCTCTCTCCACGCTGTTTGTGCTCTCTTTTTCCGTCCTCTTTATTCCTACACTTCATTCCATACTTTTACAATTTCATCGCGAACTAACTCCGGATCCGGTTGGCGAGATTGCGCGAAAAGATAAATAGTTTGCAGCCCATGAAATATATCATCAATTCTAGAGGTGAAGAATTTTGGCTGACAAAAAATTTTACTCCCTACCCGAACTGCCCTACGGCTACAACGCTCTGGAGCCGTACATATCTGAGGCTCAGCTACGGCTGCACCACGACAAGCATCATGCAGCTTACGTGAATGGTGCCAATGCCATTTTGGAGCGGCTGGACAAAGCTCGCCAGACAGGAACTGATGTGGATATGAAGGCAACGCTCAAGGAGCTTTCTTTCAATGTAGGCGGCCATATCCTGCATAGTCTCTTTTGGGCGAATCTGGCTCCTGCCGCAAAGACCGCCAAAGAGCCCGGCGGAGCGCTGGGGGCGGCTCTGAAGAACGAGTACGGCAGCTTCGAGAGGTTCAAGAAGGAGTTCACGGCAGCAGCCGGCAGCACGGAGGGCTCGGGCTGGGGTGTGCTGGCTCTTTGCAAAAAGACAAACAGGCCGGTGTTGATGCAGATCGAGAAGCATAACGTGAATGTTGCGCCCAATGAGAGAATTCTCATGGTCCTGGATGTCTGGGAGCACGCCTACTATCTGGACTACAAGAACGAGCGGCCCAAGTTCGTGGAGGCCTTCTGGAATATCGTGAACTGGGACGAGGTCAACAAGAGGTTTGAATCCATACAAAAATAAAAATATTTTAATTTAATTCTTTTATTTGCACAATCCGCCGAGGAGTCTTTTCTCACCGGGATTTAATCTCAATTGACCTTGAGGGATGCAATCATCTTGCTGATATCGCCGGCAAATTCTTCATAGCGATCATCCGGAGCATTGTAGGTGAATGCATAGGCCTTGTCCCCGATAAGTGTCCATGCCTTCAAGACTCTGAAGGCAGCATTGTCGCTCTCCAGATTGTAGACTATAGCGTGGCCGCTATGGCCTGCGATGGAAATGTCGCCCTCGGTAAGGATCTTGATCTTTGGTGCGACGTCTTTCAGATAATTGATGACTGCCTGGCTGTACTGCTCCAGCGTCACACTCTGGCCGGATGGCAGTGCCTCGATCTGGACCAGCAGATATGTGACCGGGTTGTTCATGTCTTCTCCCGGTGCCAGGAATCCGGCGACCATGCCCTGATCATTGGGTTCTGCGTCCTGTGCCGTCCAATCCGCGGGATAGGCCATGCTAAATCCATTCTCGGCATTCTCGTAGGCCATCAATTCCAGCATGTCGGAGAGGGCGAGAGGCGCGGAAGCGTTCACTGTATCGTTTTGGAGCTGCTCGGTCGCCGATGCATCGGCAAGGTATGCCGACTCGTTGCTTGATTGGGCCTGGCATCCCGACATCATGGCGGCGGTCATGAGTGTCAACAGACAAAGAATAGTTAGTTTCATCGATATTTCTCCTCATCTTGGTGCTAAGGATTGCCATGCGATGTTGATAACAAATAGTTTTCCGATCGGGCGTCCGCTTCAAAATAGGTTGAATTATTGTGAGATGATTGATGCGCGTCGCTTCGCGCAGATTGCGTCCCTGTTTGTCTGTTGGACCGTTTCCCTGCCGAGATAAAATGAAGTTCTTTAAATTTTTCTTATAGCAAATTTCAGCATTGCGGTCTCAAAGTGTCTCATCCGTCTTTCCGGCCATATCTCTATCAACTTTATCGAAATAAGACCCGGGCCTTTGAAATTCTCTCTTTCGCCGATTACTTTCGCGCCGCTTCCGATGAGCTTAATATTCTTCAGAAAAATAAGGCCCGATTGGTTTATTACCTAGTGCAGAAATACCTAAAGAAAAATTTTGAGAGAGTTTGGGGCGCAAAGCCAATAAACAAAGAATGAAATACTGCACTGATAGGTTGATTATCGAGAGGATGAGTCATGTTGCTTTATCGTAGAGGGGATGGGCGTTGAGCAGCAGAATCGTGCAGCAGACCCTAGAAGGGTTAGCCGTTTCTGCCATGCCCAGAGTTAGGACCACGGACGGCCATCTGCTGGATTGGGATAGAGAGGCCATAGCCAAGCAGCTTTTGAAGGAAACGAAGCTATCTGAACAATTTTATAAAGAGCCCGGCATCACCGAGGAAGAGGCCAAGGATATCGCCAAAGAGGTGGAGCGCCGGGTCAGATGGATGAACGTTCGCTACCTCAGCGGCCCCCTGGTCCGCGAGATCATGAACGTCGTCCTCCTGGAGCGTCATCACACCGAGTGGCGGAACATCTGCACGCGAGTGGGCACTCCCGTCTTCGATGCTCACCTCATCGACATCGGCACAGGCTTCGAGGCCAAGGAGAATGCCAATTTGCAGGAGAACGCCGAGACCAGCCACAAGAAGAAGGCGGACAAGATCAGCAAGGAGCAATACCTGCTGCTGCTGCCGCCCTACCTTGCCGACCGCCACCTGGCAGGCGACCTGCACATTCACGATCTGGAGTACTTTGGGACAAGGCCGTTTTGCATAGATGGTAACACTGCCGTGCCCGCGATCTCCAAAGGCCGGACGACGGTTATAAGGCCCGATGAGTTACCGTTCCAAGGGGACTACTACTATCCAGAGGAGCTTTTTGCCATCTCTCCCAATGGACCGAAAAAAGTCATAAAAGTATCCCGACGCAAGGCCGATAAAGAGCTGCTCAAGATCAAAACCACAAGTGGCAAGTCTTTGAAGGTCACCGGAGAGCATAGAATTCCGGTGAAGGGCAAAGGCATAAAAAAGGCCGCAGAAATCAAGCCGGGTGACGTATTGGACAGCGCCTGGGAGCATGGCCTGAACCTGCGAGGCAAGCCCATCGAGAACTTGAACCTGATCGCGGAGTTCGCGGACAAAGTGCCTGCCTCAATCATCGAGAATGTTTTTGTGCGCAATGCTCGTCCTCTCTTCAAGAAGGCGATCGAAGAAGGGAAATGTGCATCCTTCTCGGAAATGTCCAGGACTCTTGGCGTTGAGCATCATAAAGAGTGGTTCACAAGGGGCATAATGCCCATTTCGCTCTTCCGTAAATTCTCCGAGCAATATGATCAGCACGACTATGCAGACTTGAGGATTGGCGTCGTCGGCAGTGATAATGATCTTCCTGCAATCTTTCCCATAACCACGGATGTGGCCAAGCTCTTGGGCTTCTTCATATCTGAAGGCAACTACAACATCCAGGAAGCCTGCAATTACAATTTGGCAATAACGGGCAGCGCTCATGCCGAAGCAGTAGTGTGCTCTGTGGGCAGCGCGTTCAACACTTATGCGACAGTGACCGAAGGTCTCCCATCAAAAAGAATGATCTATGGCATCGAGGGTGAATGGGAGAGAGCCAAACAGGTGTACTTCGGCGGTAAGCTGGTCTATCTGCTCTTCAGATACGTATTCGGCATATCCGGCGGAAGCCACAATAAGAGGCTTCCTGCGATCGTCTATCATCTGGGCGATGAGCACCTTTTCGACATGCTCAGTGCTCTCTTTACCGGCGACGGCTCGGCATACTATCGCCCGAAGAAGTCCGATTGCATCGTAAACTACACCACCGCATCGGAGATGCTCCGACAGGAGCTATCTTTGCTTCTCACCTCCCTCGGCATGAATCCGCAAATAGTCGAGCTTTACGAGGGTGAGGAGCGGCGAACTCTTTACAGGATACAGCTCAACGGCTTCAAGAATATCCTGGCCTTCAGCAAGGCGGCCAAGTTCTACGACGAGCGGCAGGAGCATGTCGATAGGTTCCTCGCGTCCGTCAAGGAGATTCGGAGAAGCCCGACGCAAGAAGCTGTTACAGAGATTGTTCCTGCTTCACCTTCGGGCGAGTACGTCTATGATCTGTTCCTCGAAGGAGATGACGAAGAGAGCCACACTTACTTCGCTTCAGACGGCTTGCTTATACACAACTGTCAGGATTGGGACCTCCGCTACTTCTTCTACTACGGATTGATGCCCGACGGCCTTGGAACCAAAGCAAGTGTTGCGGGGCCCGCCAAAAAGTCCGAGGTGGCCATCCTGCACGCCGTCAAGGCTTTGGGCAGCGCTCAGACCAACTTCGCCGGAGGCCAGGGTTTCTACAACTTCTTAACCTTCATCGCTCCCTACTTCGAGGGCAAGCCGTACGAAGAGATCAAGCAGCTCATGCAGATGTTCGTCTACGAGATGACGCAGATGATGGTCGCTCGCGGCGGCCAATTGGTCTTCTCGTCGGTGCAGCTCACACCGGGAGTGCCGAAGCTGTGGCGCGACAAGCCAGCCGTGTACTCAGGGCGGGTCTGGAACGGTTCGCAGCCCGACGCGCCGTTGAAGACCTACGGCCAGTTCGAGCGCGAGGTGCGACTGTCGTTCAAGGCCCTGATGGAGGTCATGCTCGGCGGCGACTACTGGGGCAAGCCCTTTAACTTCCCCAAGCCCGAGATCAGCATCGAGCCGGACTTCATGAAAGAGGATCTGGCCTTCAACGAGGCTCATCCCGATCTGCCCACGTACCAGGATCTTTACCTGCTCACCTTCAAGCTGGCAGCCGAGTACGGCACGCCCTACTTCGACAACCAGCTCCCTGCATACCGCGGCGCAGGCGAAGGAATTTCTTGCTACCAGTGTTGCGCGTATCAGTTCGCCGCCACCGCCGAGAGCGACAGCCAGTTCGACGACAAGCTGTACTTCAAGGACGGCATGCACTTCTCAATGGGCTCCTGGCAGGTCGTCTCCCTCAATTGCCCGCGGGCTGCGTACCTGGCTCGTGGGGACGACGAGCTTCTCTTTGAGTACCTGCGAGAGCTGATGGATACATCCGTCGAGATCTTCAAGGTCAAGCGCGAGTGGATGAACCAGATCATCAAGAACCACCGCATGCCTTTTGCCACGCAGCAGCCGCGCGATCCCGTCACGGGCGAGAAGGGGTCCATCGCCGTCGGCCTGGAGGGCCTGGTTTACACCATCGGCGTGGTGGGCGTCAATGAGATGGTGCAGTTCCATACAGGAAAGCAGATGCATGAGTCCAAAGATGCCTGGAAGCTCGCCGTGCGCGCCATGACGGAGATGGAGATCTACTCGAAGAAGCTCTCCGCCCAGCACAACATGACCATCGCCCTGGCGCGAACGCCTGCCGAGACCACCGCCCAGCGCTTCGCGGTCTCCGATTTGATTCATGAGGAGTTCCGGGAGTATGCCGAGGGCGTCGTCAAAGGGGATCTTGACGCCGTGAAGAAGAATTTGCAAAGGACGCGCGACCTGCCCGTCTACTACACCAACGGCACGCACCTGCCGCCCGGCGCAGATGTCACCATCTTTGAGAGGGCGAAGCTGGAGCATGTGTTCTTCCCGATCGTGGACGGCGGAAACATCTTCCATATCTTCATGGGAGAAGCGACTCCCGATCCCAAGGGCCTGATGGACTTCGGATTGCGCCTGGCCAAAGAGACGCAGATCGGCTACTTCACCTTCACCAAGGACATGACGGTGTGCCTGGGCTGCTCACAGGTATCCGGCGGCCTGAAAGATAAGTGCCCGAGCTGCGGATCGGATGAAGTGGATCACATCAGCCGCATAACCGGATACTTGCAGGCGGTCAGCGGCTGGAACAGCGCCAAGAGACAGGAGCTGAAAGATCGCAAGAGATACAATGAACTGGCATAGGTTACTGGCATGGGCTGACGAAAAGTATATATCAGATCTGCCAAAGTGAAGACTTGCCAGTGAGGCAAATTGGAGGAGTCTACAAATGCCTGCAGTCGTTAACAAGGATGAATGTGTAAGCTGTGGAACTTGCGTTGAGGAGTGCCCTGAGAAAGCAATCAGCATGGATGACTCGGAGATTGCAACCGTAAACGTGGACAAGTGCACTGAGTGCAAATCTTGCGTTGATGCCTGCCCCTCTTCGGCCATCAGCATAGAGTAAATACACCTTTCTTAATATTTTTCGTGCAGCTTTCCTAATAGTCCTGCATTCTGATGCGTTCAGGATGCGTCTATTCTTTTTCAGGCTCCCTTTTCAGGACCGCGAAAATGGTTTGAGCCATTCGAAAAGTATATATCGGATATATTACTGGTGAATTTTGCCAGTGAGGCAAATTGGAGGTTTGAATAATGCCCGCAGTTGTTAACAGAGAGGAATGCGTAAGCTGTGGAACTTGCGTAGAGGAATGCCCCGAGGAAGCCATCACTCTGGACGATGAAGAGATAGCAGTTGTGAATAAAGAAAAGTGCACCGAGTGCAAAACCTGTGTTGATGCTTGCCCGTCATCGGCCATCAGCATGGAGTAACCAGCACCTGGTAAGTTACTTTTTTTTTAATGGTTTTAGAACTAATTTTTTAGTTTTGCAGCAGCCAGGCACCGTGTCTTTCGTCATCCGCCGTCATGGTCGCCGCATATCTGTCATGGTCGCAGCATTTCCTTGATCGCAGCCATATGGTCACGTCTAGCTTAACGCGGCTATTCCTTATCGCTTATCGCTTCATAGAACTGTTCCCAATCAAGAGTTGTGGCTACGCAGCCGGATTTTAAGAGCGGAACTCCTTGGGCGGGTATGGCATGGCTGTGGCAGAGGTCGAGCCCTTCCTTAATCTCCATCTGGCAGCCCACGCCCACGACTGCTTTCGGCCTATACTTCTTGATGATCCTCTTGATAAAGCTTGAGCCGGGCACGATGAAGAATTTGTAGCCCAGACCTTCGGCGACCTTCTTTGCCTCTCCGACGTTGCAGCGTCCGCAATTCACGCATTTGATCCCTTCCGGCGTGAGCTTGGCCGGGCACTCAATGCTGCGGACGCACTGGGGCATGAAGATGAATCGCCGGTCTATGGGTGTTTTAAAAAATTCCTTGCGGTTTACGTAGTTTCTCAGTCGCACGCCGACATCGTCTACTATGGAATCGTCCGCTCTGGCGATCCAGAACAGTGATTTTATGACGCTCTCCAGGAGAGTGGTGCCGAAAAGTATGATTCGCGCTGCGAAGAAGTTGCCCGTCCGAAAGGAGTAAAGGATGAGCAATGCTACCAGAATTGATAGCAATAAAGCGCCGACGGCCAGCAAAACCACCGCCTCGCCCACCAGATAAAACAGGTGATTCAAATACTCCGGGAGCATGGGCGTGACTTTTCTCCCTCCGGCTTATAAATCTGTCAGTGCGGCATAACGGCGCAAGTTTTTTATTCCACGCAGGAATGAAGCTTATACCTTCGCCCTTATGAAATTTAATGAGGATTGAAAAATGGCAAAAATGCACAGCAGAAAGAAAGGCTCCTCCCGATCCCGACCACCCATTGCGGCCAAAGTGCCTGCGTGGTCCGATATATCCAAAGAGGAGCTGGAAAAGTCAATCATGAAGCTGCACGAGAGCGGGCTGCCGTCCAGCCGCATCGGCCTGACCTTGCGTGATCAGTATGGCGTGCCGAGCGTAAAGCTGGTCCTCGGCAAGAATTTGAACGGATTCTTAAAGGCGAATGGTGCCCTTCCGGATATCCCGGAGGATCTGGCCAACTTGATGAGAAAGGCTCTGCATATCAGAAAGCACATCAAGGCCAATAAGAAGGATGTTCACAACAAGAGAGCTTTGCAGCTCACCGAGAATAAAGTGCGCAGACTGGTGAAATACTACCACGACTCCGGTCGCCTGGCACCAGAGTGGCTCTATTCGCCGGAAACGGCTGAGATATTAGTCTCATGAAGCGGCTCGACAAGGCAGCAGAAGCTATTGCCAAGTCGATATTGCGTTGCGACAGTATGCGGGTGATCTCGCATAACGATGCCGACGGCATCACATCCGCAGGACTGATCTGCAATGCGCTACTGCGCGCAGGAATACCCTTTCAGGCCACGCTTTTAAACCGCCTGGACGAATCCGCGATCATCGGCCTTGTCGGGCCGGTGGTCTTCTGCGACATGGGCAGCGGCAAGCCGGAACTCATCTCTCGCGTCAAGGGAGAATGCTTCGTTTTGGATCATCACCGTCCGGTCGGCTCCCTTGACTGCATGCATCTCAATCCCCATCTCTACGGAATAGACGGGGCTTTTGAGCTATCCGCTGCCGGAACCGTTTACTCCGTAGTTCGCCACATGGGCGAGAACGCCGATCTGGCGGGTCTTGCGCTGGTGGGTGCTATGGGCGACCGCCAGGCCATGATCGGAGCCAATCGATCCATCATGGAAGAGGCCGTAGCCTCCGGCGCTGTGGAAGTCCGTGCCGGCATCAAGATGCCCGAGGACGGTCCGGTGCAAGAAGTATTCTCCAAAAGCGTCGAACCACTGCTCGATTTTACCGGCGATCCGGAGAAGACGCAGGCTTTCTTGAAGGACCTGCAAATTGAGGGCAACATTCAGGACCTGGCAGGCGACGATCTGTCGAGGCTCGGCACCGCCCTTACCCTGAAGCTGCTCATGCAGGGCAGCTTCGCTGCGGATTCCGTTTTGGGGGAAGTGATACGCCTCAAGCACGAGGTGGTGGAGAATGCGCTGGAACTGGTTCAGCTCCTCAATGCCTGCGGCAACCGAGATGTTCCCGGCGTCGGCCTGACTTTATGCCTGCGCGATGGTGCGCTTCTCGGCGAGGCCAGGCGTCTCGCCGCCGAATACAGGGGCCATATCCTTCGGGAGATCGGACTCTTGCGAGAGCGAAGCGTGGCGATGAAGAACATTCGCTATCTCAAGATGGAGAATATGGAGGCCGGGGCGATTGTATCGGGCCTTGGCATCAGATATCTCTTCACGGATCAGCCTCTGGTCACTTTGAACCACAAGGATGAAATGGTCAAGATCTCGGCGCGAGGAACAAAGCCGCTCATCGCGCGTGGCCTGGACCTATCCGTCGCCCTGAAGAGCGCGGCTGAGGCCGTGGGCGGGGCGGGCGGCGGCCATACCATTGCCAGCGGTGCCTCTGTTCCGCCGGGAATGGAAGATAAGTTTCTTTCTCTGGTGGACGAGATCGTAGGCTCGCAGCTAGGCAAAGATGCAACCGAAAAGGCGTCAGTTTCCGAGGACGGGCTATGATCTCTGCCAAGCTGATCTTTAGGGGAAAAGGTGCAGAGAATGCGGCCCGGTCTCTTGAGCCCGACAATCTGCCAAACATGCAAATGCAAGCGGATGATGATCTGCTCTGCCTGCAGTTCTCGACGGAGAAGATTGGAACTTTGCTCTCCACGGTTGACGATATTTTGATGAACCTCAAGATTGCCGAAGAGACAGCCGCCTCTGCAGAAGGCTCCATAAGCCTGCGCTAGGACTCTTTTTCTCTGGCAAGCTATTTCAAATCGAAAGCTTTTGACGTATCCCATGCACATTTGCGACAGCGAGTTCGGCAAATGCGTCGGCAAATATTCTAGCGTCCTCTACCTCTGCCATCGCAATGCCGATCCCGATGCCATCGGAAGCGCCAATGCCCTCTGCCGGGCCTTCGGTGGAGCGGTCGGGGCTGTTGATGATATCTCCCGGACCGGGGAAGCTTTGATGGGCGTCATCGGTGTCGATGTAGTGATAAATCCCAGAGCCGAAGACTATGATCTGGTCGTCGTCGTGGACACCTCCGTGCGCCTTCAACTGGGCGGCATTGCCCTCTCGCGTTATGCCTTGGTGGATCACCACCAGGACAACGGTCTGCTGCCTGATGCACGGTTCTACATTCAAAGGTCGACCAAATCCACGGCTGAGATCGTCTGGTCTATTTTAAAGGAGAACGGGAAGAAGCCGGGCCGCGAGGCGGCTCTGGGGCTGCTGGTGGGCATGATCTCCGATACCGGGCGATTCCGGCGCGCCACACCCGAAGCTTTTCATGTCGCCGCCGAGCTGCTGGAGGTGGGCGGATTTGAGTATGAAGAGGCGCTCTCTGCCATCTCCGTTCCCACTGACATCTCGCGCCGCATTGCTATTCTCAAGGCGGCCACGCGGGCAAAGGTCATGCGGGTGGGAAACTATCTGATCGCCACGACGGATATTAACTCCTTCGAGGGCTCGGCTGCTATGGCATTGGTGGACCTGGGGGCCGATGTGGCCTTTGCGGCGGGAAAACATGGCCGCATCTGTCGCGTCAGCGCCAGGGCCGGTCGCGAGGCGGCGAGGGCCGGCCTGGACCTGGCGGAGATCTCCGGAAGAATCGCCAGGCGCTTTGGCGGTGAAGGCGGAGGCCATAAGGCTGCGGCTGCCTTTGAGGCCGGAGGCGAAACCAAGCCCCTGCTGGAAGAATGCAAAAATGCCGCTGCTGAAAGCCTGCAAAAAAATGGGTAACTAGGCCTTTTCTTCAGGCCTTTCGTGCTTTGAGTGCCGCCTTCTTCAAGGCCTCGATGCCGGGCAGCGGCTCGCCGGACAGATAGGTGATGCTCGCGCCTCCGCCCATGCTCACGTGCGAGAACTTTGATTCAAGGCCCAACTGCTCAATGGCGGCAACGCTGTGCCCGCCGCCGGCGATGGAGTAGCCTGATTCGGTGGCAGCCTTGAGAAGTTCCGCTGTGCCGAGCTTGAAGTTCTCCTGCTCAAAGATGCCGCTTGGGCCGTTCAGGACCGTCACCTTGGCATCTTTCAACTCCTTGGAGTAGTTGACAATGGTCTCAAGGCCTATGTCGGCTATGGGCAGATCCGTGGGGAGCTTGTCCACTGCCACATCGACGCGCTCGCCGCTCTTGTTCAGGGCTACGTCCACAGGCATTGCAATCTTGCCGGGGTATTCCTTGAGAAGTTTTGCGGCGACCGGAATCCATTCCATGTACTCCTGGTCTTCCACGAACTTGCGGTTGGCTTCGCCCACATCAATTCCTGCCGCCATCATGAAGACGGTAGCGACAACGCCCGATGTCAATACCTTGTCCGCTCCGCCGCGGGCCAGGACGTTCTGCGTGACCTTGATGGAATCGTCCGCCTTGGTGCCGCCCAATGAGAAGACCGTGGGGTGTTCATTTCCTTTCAGGCCCTTATCCAGAGCCGTGATCTCTTTGTCCATGAGCAGACCGGCAACGCTCGGCAAGACCTCGGTGAATCCGACCACCGAGCAGTGAGAGCGGTGGGATACGGCAAAAGCGTCGTTGACAAATAGATCAAACAGCGGTGCCAGCTTTTTCACCATATGGCTCTTGGCGTGATCAGCAGGCGTCCTGTTCATGTTCTCTTCGGCATAAAAGCGAGTATTCTCCAGGAGCAGGACCTCTCCCGGCTCCAGGGATTTGATGGATTCGCGGGCATGTGATCCGAAGATGTCATCGATATAAGTAACATCGCGGCGCAGCAGCCGCGTCGCAGAACGAGCATGTGCTTCCAGGGTGGTGTAATCTTTCTTCCCGGCCCTGCTCTGGTGCGCCATGAGGACCACCCGGCATCCTTCCAGGGCGCGCAAAGTCTCTAGGTGGCTCCTGATGCGCTTGTCATCCAGAATGTTTCCACTGGGGTCCATTGGTGAGTTAAAATCCACTCTTACCAGGACCCTTTTATTATCGAGTATGACGTCATCCAATGTGAGATAATCCTTCAACTCGGTTCCTCCCGGTGGGGGATGGGTTGACAGAAGGAATATATAGTCATTGCTGACTTTGGCCAAGAGTCCCGCCCTGGAAACGGAACCCGAGTTCTTGCTGTGGATTCTTTTGCGGTCTGGCTTTGAAGCCGACATTTGCGACGGATGAGGTCTTTGGTTATCTTTTATCCTTTTGTATCGAACATACCTTCATTATGTCCTCCTTCGATAATTCACGTCAAACGTCGAGATAAGTCCTTATACTGGTTCGCCAAAGGACCGGGAAGGATAAAATGTAATTATCACAATAAATTGAGTCTTAAATCGATCCCAGAGTGATGAGATGCAGAAGGCAATCTTGATTATGATCATAACGGCAGTGCTTCTGATATGCACGGCTGGCGGCGTGAACTACGGTAAAGAGCGACCTGTCTCCATTACGGTGGGCTCCGAGCAGGAACAACCCGCCATAGACGGACATATTGTGGCATGGTCCGACAACCGAAGCGGAAACTACGACATCTTCATGTACGATCTGGAAACGGGGCTTGAGAGATGGGTATGCATCAATCCCTTCTTCCAGATCAATCCGGCAGTCTCCGGCGAGCGCATCGTCTGGCAGGACATGCGCAACGGAACGGGGGACGTCTACATGTACGATGTGATCAACCGCACCGAATCTTCCGTCGTCGCAACCGCAGGAAACCAGACCCAGCCCGATATTAGCACGGATCGCGTGGTCTGGTCGGACGATCGCGACGGCGTCTATAAGATTCATCTCTATGACCTGATCACCAAGAACGAGCAGACCTTGCCTTCCGGAAAGGGTGAAGAGATCGAGCCCAAGATCGACGGCAATAGGGTCGTGTGGATGGACAAGCGCACAGGGGATTTCGACATCTACCTGTATGACATCCCCTCCGGCAAAGATTCGGCTCTTGCCACAGGCCCCGGCGATCAGTCTTTTCCGTCCGTCGGCGGCAATATCGTAGCCTGGGCCGACAATCGCACGGGCGAGCCTGACATAGCCTTCATGGATGTTGCTGCTCAGAAAACGACAACGCTTACCAGGCCGGGCAAGCAGACCGATCCGCAAGTCTTTGGCGACTACATTGCTTACATGAATAACGGCACGGATGTAAACCTCTATGACATCAAGACACAGGCGGATTTCGCGTTGGCTCCCGGGTCCATCAAGATGGAACCGGCTATCGGCGATCGCGGCGTCGTCTGGACGGACTACCGCAGAGATGTGAAAGACCCGGATATCCAGATGTACGACTTCAAGATCCTGGCTGATGTATCGGTGACCGGCGGGTCTTTCAACCACACCAATCCGTCTATTTCCGGGGACAACATAGTCTGGACCGACAACCGCAACGGCTTCTACAATGTTTACCTGTACAATTCCAGCACGGAAAAAGAGACAACTATTACCAACGACAAATTTGACCACAGCAGCGCGGACATCAGCGGAAACAATGTGATCTGGACGGACAAGAGCAAGGGCAATCTGAACATATTCCTCTATGACCTGTCCACGGGAAAGAGCAAGCAAGTCACCACCGATGCCTCTGATCACCGTTATGGAATGGTGGATGGGAACAACATCATCTGGATCGACAAACGCTCAGGCGGCGAGCAGATTTACCTGTATGATATCGCAACGGGAAAAGAGAGACAGATCACAACTCCTAAGTCTTTGAAGCTCTCGCCGGTGATCAATGGCGACAAAATCGTCTGGATCGATTCCCGGAGCGGCGACGACAAGTGGGACGTCTATCTCTACAACTTGACCACTGGAAAGGAGACTGCCATTTGCACCAACTCCGCTCGGCAGGCTCAGCCCTGGATTTGGGGAAATACCGTGGTTTGGGCGGACGGACGAAACAAGAACTGGGATATTTACACCTACGATCTCACCACCAATATCGAAAAGCCGGTCGTGACCGATTCTGCGAACCAGGGTTACCCGATGGTCTGCGGAGACTATGTGGCCTGGCTGGATGTGCGGGAAGGTGATTCCGACATTTATCTCTATGACCTCAAGAAGGGCGTAGAAGTGCCGATATCCACTCTGCCGGTGCAACAGACACCCAATGACGGCAAAGGCGATCCCGATCAGGTTAAGCCCTACCTCAGCTCCAAGATCATAAGCGGCAACAGGATCGTTTGGATGGACAACATCGACGGATACGCCCAGATCAAGATGAGGTACATCAACTCCGATCCGCTGCTTCTCTTGAATGCAGACTTCCCGAGCACCAACAGCAGCCTTGAGGTTTGGTCCGACAACCGGGGCGGAAACTGGAATATTTACGGATTTGACTTCTTCACCAGATCCGAGAAGCCCATCGCGCGAGGAGACTGGGATATGCTCTATCCGAGAGTCTCCGGAGATAAAGTGGTCTGGTCAGACTACCGAAACGGCGACTCGGACGTATACCTGAAGGATCTGACCACGGGCCGGGAATCGGATATCGCAAGCGGAAAGGGCGACCAGGTCTGGGCATCCATCTACGGCAACAGGATCGTCTGGATGGACAACTCCAGCGGCAACTGGGACGTTTACTTGCGGGATCTGGCCGGCAACGGCACGGAGCCTGTCTACAAAGGCCCCGGACAGCAGATGTACCCCATCGTCTACGGCGATTTGGTGGTCTGGCAGGATAATCGGGACGGCAACTGGGATATCTATGTCAAGGATCTGAAATCCGGAAATGAAACCCGTCTCACAGCCGAGGGCGATCAGGCCTATCCCGATGTCTCTGAAAACATCATCACCTGGGAAGATGCCAAGAGCGGAGACATATCCTACTACTTCTGGGACAAGAAGTGGGGCAAGACGTATCCTCGGCCCGGAGAGCAGACAAGCCCCGTGGTCTCGGGCAAGTACATCGCCTATGTGGACGGTTCGGGCACGGATACATCCATTCGAAAATTGGATACGAGCAACTGGAAGGACGAACTGGTGGGGACGGGACCGGGCCAGGTCAAGCCCAGCATGGACACAAAATTGGTCTGGCTGAATGCCCTGACCGGCAGGCCGAGATCCGTGCCTGTGACTGCTGGCCAGAGCAGCGCCGTGTGCAAGGCACCGGGAGACCAGAGCTATCCGGCGGTGGGCGGCAATGATCAGGTGGGATACTACGTGGCCTGGATGGACAACCGCACCGGAAATCCGGATGTGTATGTCTACAGCCTGACCCAGGAGGTCGAGCTGCCCCTGGCCGCCAGCCCCTATGAGGATATGTACCCCGATATCAATGGAAATGTGATCAGCTGGATTGCCAGAAATCCGCTGAACCAGTACAATATCGAGGACTATTGGTGCGTCAGAACCTTCGATGTGTCCATCGACAACCGAACCGAACTGGTTTATGGATTGGCTAAATCCGCGCCTATTTCCTTGGGCGAGAATTACTACACTTACCTGGATCAGCCGGTGGCAAGCTTCGGCTGGAGAGTCTATAAAAAACTGCTCTTCGGCACGGAGAGCGCTCCATCCATCCCGCCCAGCGGCACAAATGCACGCACTGGCGGAAACATCGTTGTCTACCAGGACAACAAGAACGGGAACATGGATATCTGGACATGGAATCAAAACAAAGATCCGGCACAGCTCACCAGCGGACCTGGCGAGAAGACCAATCCCTCGACGGACGGCAAGATGATCGTCTGGCAGGACAACCGGAACGGCAACTGGGATATCTATGCCTATGACCTCAATACCAGTAAGGAGATGCAGATAACCCGAGACAAGGCCGACCAGACCAATCCGGATGTCGAGAACGGTGTAATCGTCTGGCAGGACAAACGCAGCGGCAACTGGGATGTTTACGTCTACGACCAGAATGTGCAAAAGGAGAAGCCCATCTGCACCGATGCCGGAAACCAGACCCAGCCGCGCATCCGCACCGGACGCATAGTCTGGACGGATGACCGCAGCGGAGACAAGGATATCTACATCTACGAAAACTATATGTCGTAGCTTGGCGGCAGGGGCGGCTTAATGGGCGTCGCCCTACCTCTTTTTATCAGTCTTTTCTATTCTTCTTTTTTATTCTACTAATTTATTAATCTCCCATCCGATGCGTTTTCCCGCGATTTTCGTTCATACTTTTTCATATGCCAGTTTCCGCTTCCGCCGGGGCAAAGTTTATTTATTCTCGTCGCGTTAGGCTCGCACTTAAGAACGTTCGGGGCAATTCATGGAGCTGGAAAATCTTCGGTTTGGTACGGAACTGCTAAAGCGCGGTTTCGCAAAGATGCAGAAGGGTGGCGTCATCATGGACGTCACGACTCCTGATCAAGCGATCATCGCTGAAGAGGCCGGTGCGGTGGCCGTAATGGCCCTGCATGCCGTGCCTGCGGATATCAGGAAAATGGGCGGCGTGGCCAGGATGGCAGATCCGGCCATCATTGAGGCTATCATCGATGCCGTGACGATTCCCGTCATGGCCAAGGCAAGGATCGGCCACTTCGTCGAGGCTCAGATTCTGGAGGCCCTGGGCGTCGACATGGTGGACGAGTCGGAGGTGCTGACCCCGGCTGATGAGTTCCATATCGAGAAGACCAAGTTCACCATTCCCTTCGTCTGCGGTGCTCGCAACCTGGGCGAGGCCTGCCGGCGCATCAAGGAAGGCGCGGCCATGATCAGGACCAAGGGCGAGGCGGGAACGGGGGACGTGAGCCAGGCAGTCCTGCATATGAGGATGATTCAGGGCCAGATCAGGAGCCTGAAGGGTATGGATGATCTGCAGCTCATGGAGGCGGCACGCGAGATCGAAGCCGACCTGGATCTGGTTCGGGAGTGCGCCCGTATGCAGAGGCTTCCCGTGGTCAACTTCGCCGCCGGCGGAGTGGCGACGCCTGCAGATGCCGCTCTGATGATGCAGCTAGGCGCGGACGGCGTCTTCGTGGGCTCGGGAATCTTCAAGTCCGAGACTCCTGCGGCCATGGCAACAGCCATTGTGCAGGCCGTGCACCATTACGACGATCCCAAGCTTCTTGCCGAGGTATCCAAGGGCCTCGGTGCCGCCATGAAAGGTCTGGATGCAGCCAGCATTCCTGCGGCGGAAGCCTTGCAGACGAGGGGCTGGTAAGTGGCGAGGATAGGAGTCATAGCCCTGCAAGGTGATGTCTCGGAGCACGTCCTGGCCATGCAGAAGGCCCTGCAGGGCAAGGGCGAGGTGATCGAGATTCGCAAGGCCGGGCTGATCGCAGGCTGCTCGGGCCTGGTTCTGCCGGGTGGAGAGAGCACCACCATCAGCCGCCAGTTGGCGAACTCCGGGATGACGGAGGAGTTGAAGGCAGCAGCGTTAGCCGGTGTGCCCATTCTTGCCACCTGCGCGGGTCTGGTTCTCGTCTCCAAAGACATCGGCGGCGATGCCAAAGTGAAGCCGCTGGGGCTCATGGACATCAAGATCGACCGCAATGCTTTCGGGCCGCAGAGGGAGTCCTTTGAGGCGGATTTGCAGGTGGACTGTTTCGAGAAGCCATATCGTGCGATCTTCATTCGCGCTCCGGCCATAGCCGCGGCGGGTGCTGGCGTGCAGGTGCTTGCGAGGGTAGGCGAGGCCATCGTTGCCGCGCGCCAGAAGAATTTGCTGGCGCTGGCGTTTCACCCCGAACTCACCGATGATACACGATTTCACCAAATCTTCCTGAAGATGCTGGAGGCATGAGATGTTTTCTGAGAAGGATCTGGTTGCGAGAACCGCTGAGGATATGAGCCAAGAGGTAGCTGAGCTGCTTGCTGAATCCAAACGCCTGCGGGAAGAATATGAGTTAGCCCTGCATAGAGAAGGTGAGCTGCGAGCGGAGTCGGTGGATTGCCGCCCCAGTGATCCGGAGCTGGCGGAACAGCTCTGGCAGGAGGCTGAGACCCTAAGGGAGGAAGGACGTGAGATGATGCGTCTTTCCATGGAGAATAAGATACGCGCCGCCGAGGTCCAGCACCGCGTCGACATCCACGATCAGATCGAGTCCATGGACAACTCGGAAGAGGTCTGGCGGAAGGCGGCGAGGGCTGGTCGCATCTAGCGATATCTGCGAAAAATCCGCCAAAAAAACATTTTTGTTTTCTGATCCGCCGGGCAGCAATTCGTCCGGGGCGGCCTTTTTGACGTTGTCCCGATCGAAGAGCCGCTTTTTCATCATCGTTCTTGAGAAAGCCTTTTAGCATTCCTATTCCATCTCGGCCAAACGAAGCTGATCAAATATGTTCTCCGAGGATGAGTATCGATTGGACTTCTTCGTGGATGAGGGATTCCAGCGCAAGAAGTGCGAAAAATGCGGCAAATTCTTCTGGACCAGGGACGGTGCCAGGAAGACCTGCGGGGACCCGCCCTGCGATCCCTACACGTTCATCGGCTCGCCCATCTTCAAGCGCGAGCACAGCCTGGACGAGATGCGTGAGCACTACCTCAACTTCTTCCAGTCAAGAGGCCACACGCGCATCAAGAGGTATCCTGTGGTGGCCCGCTGGCGGGACGACATTTACCTGACCATCGCTTCCATTGCCGACTTCCAGCCCTTTGTGACCGCGGGCCTTGTGCCCCCACCCGCGAACCCTCTGACGGTGAGCCAGCCCTGCATCCGGCTGGACGACCTTGACTCCGTTGGCCGGAGCGGGCGGCATCTCACCACCTTCGAGATGATGGCGCACCACGTCTTCAATACTCGCGAGAAGGAGTACTACTGGAAGGACCGGACGGTGCAGCTTTGCGACGAATTGCTCGTGGGCCTCGGCATGGACCCATTGGCCGTGACCTACAAGGAGAACCCCTGGGCGGGCGGAGGCAATGCCGGTCCGAGCGTTGAGGTCATGATCGGGGGGCTGGAGCTGGCCACGCTCGTCTTCATGGACCTGAAGGCCGTGCCGGGCGGAGCCGTCGAGATCAAGGGCGAGCACTACGAGAAGATGAACAACTACATCGTGGACACCGGCTACGGCCTGGAGAGGTTCGTCTGGGCCTCCAAGGGCAGCCCCACGATTTACGATGCCATCTTCCCCGACCTGGTTCGCAAGGTGGCCGACATGGCGGGCGTCGAGCACAACCTGAACGATCCCGAATACGCTGAGATCTTCGCCCAGAACGCCCGGCTGGCGGGCATGGTGGACCTGGACGAGTACAGCATGAAGGATCTGCGCGCCATGATCGCCAAGAGGGTCGGCGTCAGTGCCGAGAAGCTGGAGAAGACCATCGAGCCTATGGAGCGCATCTACGCGGTGGTCGACCACACCAGGTGTCTGGCTTACATGCTGGGCGACGGCATCATTCCCTCCAATGTCAAGGCCGGATACCTGGCCAGGCTCGTCATCCGCAGGACTCTGCGCCTGATGAAGGAGCTGGGATTAAGCCTGCCGCTGGAGGAATTGGTGCAGATGCAGATCATGCGCCTGGACTATCCCGACTGGCAGGAGAAGTTTGTCACCATCAAGGAGATCCTCGAACAAGAGGAGCAGAAGTACGGCGAGACATTGGAGAAGGGCAAGCGCCTGGTGAAGAAGACTGCGGAGAGCTACCGCAAGAAGAACCTGGCCATCCCGCTCAAGGAGATGATCGCGCTCTACGACACGCACGGCATCCCGCCCGAGATCGCCCGCGAGTCTGCAGAAGAGGTGGGCGCGACGGTCGAACTGCCGGACAACTTCTACTCGCTCGTAGCGAAAAAGCACATCAAGGCCGAGGAAGGCGAAGCGCCCAAGATCGTCATCCCCGGCAAGACGGAGCTGATGTTCTACGAGCATCCCTTCGACCAGGTCTTCGAGGCCGAGGTGCTGGACACTGTGGACGGCTCGGTGATACTGGACCGGACGCTGCTTTATCCTGAGGGCGGCGGCCAGCCGGCAGATCACGGCACTCTGGAGAAAGCAGGTCAGGTTTTCTCAGTCGTGGACGTGCAGAAGTCCGGCGACGTGGTCTTGCACAAGCTTGAGAAGCCCGAAGGTTTGCAAAAAGGCGACCGCGTCACCGGCAGGGTGGACATGCGCCGCCGTCTGGCGCACGCGCGCCACCACACGGCCACGCATCTGGTGCACGACTCCGCGAAACGCGTCCTCGGCAAGCACATCTGGCAGGCCGGAGCCCAGAAGAGCGAGGACCGGGCGCGGCTGGACATCTCTCACTACAAGCGCATCACCGACCAGGAGCTGAAGGCCATCGAGCTGGAAGCCAACCGGCGCGTGATGGAGGTCGTTCCTGTGGACACCCAGATCCTGCCCCGCACGGAAGCGGAGAAGCTCTTCGGCTTCGAATTGTACCAGGGCGGCGTGCCGCCGGGCAAGTGGATTCGCGTTGTCCGTGTCGGCTCGGACATCGAGGCCTGCGCGGGAACGCACGTCACCAACACCGGCATGATCGGGGCCATCAAGATCCTGCGCACGGAGCGCATTCAGGACGGCGTGGAGAGGATCGAGTTTGCCGCAGGCGAGGCTGCCGTACGGGCGGTGCAGGAGCGCGACGACATCCTCGGCGCGGCTTCGGATGTGCTGCGCGTCCCGGCTGAGCAGCTTCCCAAGACGGCGGAGCGCTTCTTCGAGGAGTGGAAGGGCCAGCAAAAGGAGATCGAGCGGCTGAAGGAAGATCTGGCCAAGGCCAGGCTCAAGACGCTCGCCGCTGATGCTCAGGATTTCGACGGCCTCAAGGTGGTCGTGCAGAAGATGGGCAGCGCAGACATCGATGAGCTGCTGAAAGCTGCATCGCTTCTGGCGGAGCAGGACTATGTGGCATTGCTTGGCAGCGAGACCGGAAAGCTCGTTGCGGCTGTGGGAAAGTCGGGCCTGGAAAAAGGCATCAAGGCCGGGTCCATCATCAAGGCTGCGGCAAAAGCTCTCGGAGGCGGCGGCGGAGGCAAGCCGGACCTGGCCCAGGGCGGCGGGCCGAACGTGGGCCAGCTCGATGCTGCGCTTGCGGCGGGAAAAGAGGCGATGAAGTCGTAGGATATGGCATGAAAAATTATCCGGAGGATTTCATCCGGCACTCATTTTTTGTTTTGCCCGGACAAGCGCCATAAATCCAAATGGGCGAACGCCGCAGTCCAGAATCGAATATAGAATATGGACTGCTGCAAAATGCCCCTGTTTTTCTTTGCTGCTCTAATTTACCAGGTGACGCTAAGCTAGAATGTTGAAGAGCTTGTACCAGCCGTCGCGGGTGCCGCTCCATCAGTTGCAGGTGCTGCTCCATCTATCGCAGGCGCTGCTCCGTCTGAATTGCTAAAGCTGCTTCCCGTTGCTGAAGTCAAGGTGCTTGATGCATCTGCAGTGACCGTGAAATCCGTTAGTCCTGCGGGCGCTGCACCATCCGGCTGCGTAACGCCGGCACTTATACCATAGTAAGAAAATGTTGAAGTGAGTGCGCTAAGACCTGATGGCGCAGAGGCATACGATGCTCCCGTCCTGGCATAATCGCCGCTTGTCTTGTCATCGTTTACAAAGTCATCAGTGATGCTGGCAAAAGCGATAACCGACACAGGTTTTCCAGACGGATCGATCAGCGTTATTGTATCCGCCAGATCATCAACAACATCTTTATCCCTGCTGTTTAGGAAGACTGTTCGGCTGGATGGAATCCCATTTCCAAAGCTGATTGTCAATTCTTCCTTGGGATTGACGACTGCATCAGGAAGGGAGAAGGTTGTGCCTTTTTCAGTCCTCAGCGTGAATCCATTCAAATTAATTGGATTATCTCCCAGGTTCGCCACCCGAACGCTTTCGTCACCCACGGACCAAATTCCTGTCACTATCAATCCGGAATAGCCGTCCTGCGCCCTTGAGCTATCCAAAGCTGCGCTATTGGAAGCACTTCTGGTTGCGCTTGACCTGTCTCCCGCGGCAATGCCTGCGAATAGCATTGCCGCAACGGCCAACAACGCCACCCCGATGGTAATTTTAGTCTTCATGTCAATACCTCTTTGATTAATTCTAATAGTTGTCTTCAACTATAAAAGCTTTTTTTAGGTTTGCAGGTTTTTTAAGAATTTGTACACTGGATGGAATACTTTATCTGATTATTTTTTACTAATATATTTATGATTCGTTTTGTCCCTCTTCAATATGTCTCGTAAGTACTTATAGTATGTATGAAAAAATTGTAGCAGTTTTGGCGGAAAATCAGTATCTTAAAATGGCACGGGACATCCGGGATTTCTGCAGGAGAATGAAGAAGGCCGCCGCTGGTGTGCCCTTGTAGACCCTGAGGTTGATATTGAATAATCTCCACTCAAGTCGGCGGCAAAGGCCCTTGGCGACGGAGGCGGCGGAAAGCCGGATCTGGGCCCAGGGCGGCGTGCCGAACGTGGGGCCAGCTCGATGCGGCGCTCGCGGCGGGAAAAGAGGCGATGAAGGTAGGGGCTTGAAGCCCGTTGCCTTCTAATATCTTGATCAACGTCCTTCTCTTGTACTGTCCTCATGTTTAAATCAAAAGAATGACAGAAGAATATCTCGTGAATAACGAAGTGCTGTTAAAACGCATTGTCATAAATCCAAAAGTCATGGTTGGCAAGCCTGTCATCCGAGGCACGAGACTTACTGTGGAATATATCCTTGGGCTTCTCGCTCACGGCACTGTCATGGAGGATATCCTGCAAGAGTATCCCGGCCTGGAAAAGGACGACATTTATGCCTGTCTCCTATTTGCATCCAAGACTCTTGAGGATGCGTCTTTTGTTCCCCTGAAGGCAGAGGCCAGTTAGATGCGGTTTCTGGTTGACGAGTGCGTGGGTCCCTCGGTGGCATGCTGGCTGCGTGAGAATAATCACGATGCTAAATCTGCTTATGAGGATTGCCGAGGATGGGCGGATGAACGTATACTTGAGATGGCTTGCTCCGAAGGACGCATAGTAGTAACCATGGACAAGGACTTCGGGGATATGGTGTTTCGAATGAAAATGCCGCATTGTGGAGTCATTCTGCTTCGCAGCGGTTTTCCGAGCGTGGCGAAAAAGATCTCGATGATGCAGATGGCCCTATCGCTCTCGGAAGATCAGATCTCTTGCCGTTTTGTCGTTGTGACGGAAACCGCAATACGAATCGCGGGACTCTAAATATTCTTGATTAGATATTTTATACGGCGAATTAGGCGATGTGAAATTACAGGCCACCTTTGGCAAAGGCCAGGTCCTCCTTGAATTCCTCAATCGTGTAATGCCGTTCTATTTTTCTTTTTCCCAATTCCTCGATAAATTCCCGTTTTGAAATCCCGGCAAGCCTGCGAGCAGGTCCCATAGCGAGCATGCCCCTTTGGTAAAGAGCAAAAGCTAATTCGAGCTTCAAAATTTGCTCTTCGTCGTTTCTAGGGGCATTAATGGGTTGGGAATATCTTGATAATATTGGTCTCAATGGTAATCTCAGGAAAATCTCAAGACAATCTCATAATTGATCACATTCATCACATTAATTCACATGGCAGGAGGAAGAACTTATCCTCGCGATGCCGGGGGGTTCGCGAGGATTTATAAATCGTATTTAAGCTATTTATAAGCGATATTTAAATCTTAAATACTCACGTATATATACCCCCAGTTTAAAAAGAATACTTGGAGATATTTGCGTATGGAGTCCACAATAAACATTGAGAACGTGGTGGCATCTACCAAGCTGGCTGAGGAGTTCGATCTGCACAAGATCGAGGCCGAGCTGGAGGGCGCGGAGTACAACAAGGAAAAGTTCCCGGGCCTTGTTTACAGAGTCAAAGCCCCCAGAGCTGCTTTTCTCATTTTCACGTCCGGCAAAGTGGTATGCACCGGTGCCAAGAACGTCGAGGACGTTCGCACGGTCATCACCAACATGGCCAAGACGCTCAAATCCATCGGCTTCGAGAAGATCGATCTGGAGCCTGAGATCCACGTTCAGAACATTGTGGCCTCTGCAGACCTGAAGACCGACCTGAACCTGAATGCCATCGCTCTCGGCCTCGGCCTCGAAAATATCGAATACGAGCCTGAGCAGTTTCCGGGCCTCGTCTACAGGATCAAGGTGCCCAAAGTGGTAGTGCTGATCTTCAGTTCCGGCAAATTGGTCGTCACGGGCGGCAAGTCGCCGGAAGAGTGCGAAGAAGGCGTGCGGATCGTCAGGATGCAGCTCGAAAACATGGGGCTGCTTTAACTAATTTTTCCTGCAATTGAAATTAAGTCGTAAGGATGGTAGTCTTGGCCAGCGGCGTTTTTCTGATTCAGTCGGATGGGCAGCTTGTGGAGATGTCTGAGGAGAGCTATGGCTCGGAGGCAGATTTCCAGGAACTGCTTGCCAAATACCCAAATCTCTTGGCAGGAAATCAGATCAATGATGCTGAACCGAGAAAGTGGCTGCTGATATCTCGCGAGGTTCCATTATCCTCGGAAGAAAATGGCGGCAATCGCTGGTCAGTCGATCATCTATTTTTGGACCAGGATGCCATTCCAACGTTAGTTGAAGTTAAGAGAAGCAGCGACACTCGTATTCGGCGCGAAGTAGTCGGCCAGATGCTGGAATATGCTGCCAATGCCGTTGTATATTGGCCCGTGGAAGAGATCCGAGCTAGATTTGAGGCAACATGCCAAGCAAGCGACCTTGATTCTGAGAATGCTCTTGCAGTTTTTTTGGGTCCATCAGAAGACTCGGGAGCGTTCTGGCAAAAGGTCAAGGTCAATATGCAAGCAGGGAAAATTCGATTGCTCTTTGTTGCTGATGAAATACCTAAAGAGCTACGGCGCATAGTTGAATTTCTTAACGAACAAATGATACCCGCCGAAGTTCTGGCCGTGGAGATCAAGCAATTTACTGGCAAAGGATACAAGTCCCTTGTTCCAAGAGTGCATGGTCAGACCGAAAAAGCCATCGCCAATAAGAACATCAATATTGGCTCAAAAAGGCAATGGGATGAGGAATCCTTCTTCAAGGAGTTGAAATCAAGGAGAAGCATCGAAGAAGCTGAGATCGCTAGGAAAATTCTAGAATGGGCAAGAGATAAATTGCCCAGATTTTGGTGGGGAAAAGGCAAACAAGACGGATCATTTTATCCTGTATTGGATTATAATGGAGAACAATATTATCCAATCGCTATTTGGACTTATGGCAAGATCGAGATCCAATTTCAATACCTAATGACCAAAACATCATTTAACGATGAGATAAAGCGCAAAGAGCTTCTAAACCAATTGAACCAAATTCCCGGCGTGAAGATCTCCGAAAAATCCATAACAAGACGCCCAAATATTTTCTTATCTACGTTTAAGGATGAATCATCACTTGGAATGCTACTGGAAACTCTCGATTGGGTCATCCAAGAGATCAAATCGTCTTGAGCAATTCGAGCGCAAGCGCACAGATATTCCGCCGCGCGCGGGATAGAAATCTCAAATAAGATTCATTCATAATAAACTACTTAAATCATGGACACCCTGTAAGTTTTTGGAGTGGTGGCATTGTCTGAAATAATGGAGCAACAGGGGCAAGCGACGTTGGTGGACAGCTTGTTGAGGAATAAATACAGCGACCTGATATTGCTTTGCACATTGCTGTTAGCGTTTATCATGCTGATAATAGCCTCAACCGCTTCCGCGTGAGAGACAGAATAAAAGTTTGCCTTCCCAAATTCGGAAGGCCTTTCCAAAGTTTTTCGGGATCTACAGGCAATTGAAATGCTCTTTTAGCCGCTTCTCAATCTCCGCCAGGCTCAAGCTCTCTTGCTCGCCGCCCGACATATCCCTCAGCGTCAGCTTGCCCAAATCAAGCTCATCCTTGCCGATGATTATCACGAACTCTGCCCCTGCCGTCCCTGCCGCCTTGAGCTGCGCGCCCAGGCTCCTGCCCATGACGTCCAGGACCGCGGGCAGCCCGCTCTCGCGCAATTTCATCGCCACCTTCGCCGCTTCGATCTTGACGTCGGGCGTGCAGGCCAGGAAGACGGGCGCTTTTCTCTCCTCGTCGATCTGCACAATCTCCATGATGCGATCAAAGCCGAGGCCAAAGCCCGTTGAAGAAGTCTCCTTGCCGCCGAAGAGGCTGGCCAGCTCATAGGTTCCGCCGCCGCAGATCTGCCGCTGCGCGCCCAGCCCCTCGGCATAGATCTCGAAGACCGTGCCCGAATAGTATTCCAGGCCGCGCACGATCTCAAAATCAATTGTATAGTTCACGCCGTAGGCATCCAGGAGATCAACGGTCCGGCAAAACTCATCCATCTTCAGCTCTGTGCTCACCGCCCGGCCCGTGCGCGCAGACGACCGCCCTTCAGACGATGCAGCAGCGCCCCCCTGCTCGCCTGCGCCTGCAACTGTACCTGTATCTGTACCTATGCGCGCCCCGGCGTCCTGAACGGATTTTGTTGAATCAGATGATACGGGTTTCCGCTCCAGATCGCCGGCGATCTGCAGGGCTTTATCGAGGGCTGCCTTGCCCTTCAGGTCGATCAGCTCTTGCAGGCCGAAATGGACGACGTCGATCTTTTCCAGGTATTCGCGCAGAGCCTCGCGCTCCTTCTTGTCGATCATCCTCATGAGCGCCGACCTGTGCTCGCCGCCGATCTTCTCCAGGATGGACCGGACCAGGCCCAGGTATCCGACGTGAATGTCGCCACGAACGTTGACGCTTTGCAGCGTACGCTCGGCCAGAGCGATGACCTCAGCCTCCGAATCGGGCCTGGCTCCGCCGATCAACTCGGCCCCGAGCTGCCAGAACTCCCGGAAACGCCCCTTCTGGGGCCGCTCGTAGCGGAAGCAGTTGCCGAAGTAAAAGAGCCTCTGCGGCTTGGGAGAGTTTTGCAGCTCCGAGACGTACATCCGCATCACCGGCGCGGTCAGCTCGGGTCGCAGTGCCAGATCGCGCCCGCCCTTATCCTGGAAACTGTAGATCTCCTCCAGAACGGACTCGCCCGACTTCCTGGTGAACAGCTCCAGGTGCTCGAAGGTGGGCGTGGAAACCTCCTGGTAGCCCCATCGCCCCAAAATCTCCTGCATGGCCTCGCGCGCCCGTCTTCGCTTCCAGGACTCCGCGGGGAGAAAGTCCCTGGTGCCTCTAGGTCTCTGCATAATCATATCCCGAAAGAGAATAGCGCAAAATGCCCTTATAGTTTGTGATGGATAAAGGCCTGCCATGAGCCGCAACTGGGGATGGCTGCTGATCGCGACGGGCATACTGCTCGTGGTAGTATCCATGATGCAGATGCCAAATGATGCTCAGACGCAAGCTCAGACGTGGACCGAAATACCGACTCCGGCGCAAAACGACACCCAAAAAAGCGAGAGCACGGGCTTTGGCGGCGTAATCCTGATCGGCCCCATACCCATTGTCTTCGGCTCCAGCCCCCGGATGGCTATGGGATCGATGATCATGGCGCTCGTTCTCATGCTCGCTGCTTTTCTGCTCTTTCGGGGGCGGGCTTGATGCAGCTCTTGCTGCCGGGAGCCGCACTGATAATCATCGGGCTCACGGTGCTTCTTTGGCCCAAAAGAAGGGAAACGGACTGGAAACTTAAAGAGAATTTTACGAAAGTTTCCAAAGACGGATCAGAAATGAATTCAGGAAACGATGGCCGAACCGCCAGGATCAAAGGAGGCGGCGTGATCATGATAGGACCGATCCCCATAGTATTCGGATCTGACCCCAAGACCACGCTCGCCATGATGATCATGGCCCTTGCCATGATGGTCTTCTGGCTGCTGGCGGCAAACATTTAGGCCAATGAAACATGAACGTAAAAGCGCATAAAAAGTGAAAGTTTCATTTGAGCTTTTCTTCAACCTCAGGCGGACAGATGAGGATCTGCACGGGCTTGATGACGATGTTTGAGGTGGCCACGGCGTTGCCGCCCGGCACGGTGTTGACGGCACGGACATATATCCCTCCGACATCGATGTTCATGCTGTTCAAATTATTATTCCCAATGAGACTATCCGAGCGCTGCGCAGACATGGGGGAAGCGCCCGCGCACTTTAGTTCTTCGCTCAAACAGGATTTCATTTTGGAATCATCAGTATCATAAACGGTATAACAATTATCATAACAACCAACAGCATTTCTGACATTTTCAAGATCTGAGTTTATCCTGCCATAATCCACCATCTTTCGAACGGGTTCGGACCCGGAGAGGACGATCTCGTCTTTTGTGGGCGGGGAGCCGAATAGAAGCTTATTGCTGCTGAGATTTGAGGCTGGAGGCATCCTCTTCGCCCAGGGGAAGGTTAGACTGCCATCGGGAAGAGAGAGCGTTCCCAGGCAAGACAAATCGGATGACTGCGAGTGGAGAACTACGAATGAATGATGAGCCAAAATTCCGTCAAGTGTGCCAAAAGAACGGGGATCGGCAGCATTGTCTGCGGCCAGAGCCGCAAAAATCAGGCAGAAATAAACAAAAGTGGCTCCCACCAGCAATGCGCCGGTGGGTCCATGCATTCGATCCATTCTTTACCCGCCAGAGGTCCCGGAGGACCTTTTTTAGTTTACTGCTGGTTGGTTACGATCTCAATGTTGTTCTGAGCCAGGGAAGATGCAGCGTTCCTTGCGAACGGGAATGCACCCTGAACGCCCACTCCGATGGCGGTAGCGCTCCTGCTTCCGACCACAACCTGCTCCACATTGTACTTCGGGCTGCAGGTTTCGCAGGTCAGCGCGTCACCGGAATCCTGGTTCTTCTTGATCTTCAGGTTGTTCTGAGCGGTGACGGCTGCACTGTTTAAGCCGAATGGCCCGAACTGCCCGCCAACACCGATTGCCAGAGCCTGATCGTTGCCGACTTCAATGGAATCGTAGTTCGTATTGGCCGCGGCAGGGAACTTGAAGGCGCTTCCTTGAGTCTCGAAGATCCCCTGACCGAGGACATCTACACCGCCGTTTCCAACAATTGCGCTTTGGGCCATAGCAGGAACCGCAAGAGCGGCCACGGCCATAGCCAGCACAAAGAATATTGCTACTCTTTTGATAGTCTCACCCCATAATCCTTTTAGGTTAGACTTTACTAACACCCAATTATATATATATCTTTTGGTGTTTTTCAGGCGAATTTCTTAGATTTTTAGTGATATTTCAGAGGAAGAATTTTACATGAAATATGCGTAAAAGATAATAGCCGGACCACATAGGCAGTCCATTGATATCGAAATTCCTGAAAGAAGCTTTAACTTCGTATAAAAAACCATACTGATGGAAAGGATGCAAAATTCAATTATAAGATTGCATCTTTGCCAGGTGCCGACTATGTTCTCAAGATAGGAGCAAAACGATAAGAGTAACAGACTGCGTTCAACTGTCAGAAAAAAAGTTCTTTGCGAAAAGGATTATTTACTCAAGCCGTTCTTGCACTTCCGGGATGCCGACGATGGTCTGAACCGGCTTGATGATTATATTGGAGGTCGCCACCGCGTTTCCGCCTTCGATGGTATTAATCGCCTGGACGGATATGCCATGAACATCGATATTCAAATAATTGCCGTGGCCTACCGGATTGCCCTCCGAAATTTGGCTTGAAGCGGCATTTTCTTGTGACTTGGGGAGAAAATCATGCATGAATTCCCGCATCAAGTCGCCTGTTCCTGCGGCTAAATTGCCTCCCCCGCCGGCATTCCCTTCGCCGGACACGGTTAGATTCAACCGGCATGAATCCTCTTGCTCGGAGAAGGAATCGCTTTGAAAGGCGTCGTAGGTCAAATTTCGCACTTTTGCAGGATTTAATGCCGACGATTCTTGCAGACGGACATCCTCACTCCCCGGATGCAAAGAGACACTTCCGGCCCCTTCATCATTTTGCAGCCCGGACGAATTCGAAGCCCAAAAATTGCCGCCGGGCAGATAAGGCTTGGAGCCGGATACGTGATGGGTAGCCCAAGGAAAGCGAAGAACTCCTTCCGCCAGCTTCAGCTCGCCTCCTCCCGAAGCCTGACCGTGGCCCACCGGATCGGATTCGAACTTTGCAATCAGATCCAAAGAATCAGATGCACTATTATGCAAATCTGCCTGCGCTAAACCTGATAAAAAACAAAGAGTTAGGAACCCCACCAGCACCAAGCCAGTGGGCTTCGGCTGTGCAATCATGTCCAAGGGCCCTATTTGATTTAAGGCCCTTTACTCCTGATTGGAAACGATCTTCACATTGTTGATAGCTGTGGCATATCCGAATGCTTGAGCCGTCCGGTCGCCCACCTTGATCTGCTCGATGTTGAGCTTGTTGGATGTGTCGAATCCTGATTCAACATCAAAACGCGGGCCTGCATCCTGATTCTTCTTGATCTCTAAGTTATTCTCGGCATTGGCGGGCCCATTTTTATATCCGAAGGGGAAGCTGCTGCCCATTCCAAAGGAGCTGGCCTTATCGTCCCCTACCTGGATGGAGCCGTAGTTTGTGTTAAGGAAATCAACCGGGAAGGAAAACGCATTACCATCCGTCTCGAAGATTCCATTATGCAGGATATCCACACTATCTCCGCCCATTGCATTCTCGGCCATAGCCGGTGCGAAAAATAAGGCCATCGCCAGGACCATAAATACACTTATTTTCTTGATAGTCTCACCCCATACATTCTTTAGTATAGTCATCTGTTAGGAGTAATAATATTTATATTTTTTGGTTAGAGATATTTGATTGGGAATTGGATCTAAATCATAACTTAAAAAATATCTTCAAAATAGCAAGAGAAGATCTCATTGGCTGTTTTCGAGTATCTCATAATCAGAGCGTTATCTTAATCGTTAGAATCCACAAAATTGCCGGCAATCAAGGAGGATCAATAAATCTTCAGAGCCAAACAACTATTAAAAAATAAAGGATGTATCTTCATGTGCGCCTTTGTAACACATAAAAAGTATATTAGTACATAACAGTAAAAGATGGATCGTACTGTTTCCGGCTATTTTTCTGACATCATCACAATCATTCAGGAACAGTTCGTCATTATCATTCGTCGCCAATTCGTCATCATGATGCTGATGAGACCAAATATCGTCAAAAATTGCCTGACAGAAAGAAGAAATGCCCGATGAACGGCTTTGAAAAAGATCAAATCGCCATTGGGCACTGCGGGTTATACTCTAAATCTGGTTATCCACGATCTTCACATTGTTGAGCGATGCGGCGTCGCCTGAAGCTGTGGCGATTCTGCTGCCCACCTTTATCTGGTTGAGATTGACCTTGAGAGTATAGGCACCATTCGGGCTTGTATTCCCGCCCGTGTCCTGGCTCTTCAAGATTTCCAGATTATTTTCAGCCTTCGGGAGAGAACTCCTAAAACCAAAAGGAAAAACCTTCCCCGTTCCCAAAGCCTGTGCTTTATCGTCGCCAACCGTTACCGAATCATAGTTGGTGTTGGATACAACCGGAAAACGGAATGCGTTTCCTGCACTCTGAAAGATCCCGTTCCCCAGGATATCCACGCTGCCTGCACCAACTATTGCATTCTCAGCCATAGTAGGAATAATAAGAGCCGCTATGGCCAATAGCAATATCACTCCAATTTTTTTGATAATCTCACCCCATACATTCCTTATTATTAGCTTCTGTTTTCATTGATTATACTTATATTTTTTGGTAAGACATATCAGGATTGATATGAAACGGCGGGATATAGCATGAATTCAATAGCCAGAAACGGACGATATTTTATGGGTATCCGGGTCATCTCGTCACCTTAAACGTAGAGCGACATTTAGATCGACGGATATAGTTTTAAAATAGCGCAAAGCTGCGGATAAATCAAAAATTGCTTGATAGTAATATTTACACAGTAACCTAAAATAAAATTTGCACAGTTTGCTCAGTAGCTATGCGGAAGAGCCATTCAGTCATTCAGGCAAAGATCAGCTTTCGCACTTTCATGGTGGCCAGATCGACGATCGGAACCACGGCAGGTACGGGCTGGATGTTCATCTTCTTCTGAAAATCGGTCTGAGACTGCCAGGTGCCGCTGTTTATGACAGCCACGCCTTTGTACCTGGCAATTCCCACGGTATGCACATGGCCGCAATGGAGTATTGCCGGCGGCCTGGAGATGACATAATGGTCCTCACGCTCCGGGGCAATGGAGACGCGGCTGCCGTAAATTGGAGAGAGGTGCCGCCGCTTCAGCATCTCGATCATGGCATTCTCCGGTGCGGCGTAGGAGATTCCGGGCAGCCGGAGCACCAGATCATCGATGCTGCGGCCATGATAGACCAGAACCGAGACGCCGCCAATGGTGACCCAGGCGGGATTGCCCACAAAGAGCTGATCGGCTGCATGGAAATATTTCTGTACCGATTCCGGCAGAGAAGGCTGTGGCTCCGCCTGGCGCACGATGTCGTGATTTCCCGGAGCAATGATGATGGAAATGCCTTTGCGAATGGAGTTTAGCTGCTCGGCGGCTGCCTCGTACTGGTCATAGATATCCTTTATGGCCAGATCGCCCTCCTGGCCGGGATAAATGCCGATGCCGTCCACAAGGTCACCGGCGATAACCATGTACTCCACCTGCGATGCAAGGCCGGAGGGATCTTCGACCTCGCCGTTGAGCCATTGCACAAACCTCTCCCAGGCGTCCGCCATGAAGTATTTGCTGCCCACATGCAGATCGGAGAGCAGCAACGCATAGCCTCGACCCTTTTCCAGTGACTGAGTTTGGTTCGGCATATCCGGCCAGAGCAGCGACTTGACGAAGAGCCTGCCGTTGCCGTCAGAGGTTCCCGTGACGCCTATCACCTCATCGGTGAGGATGTTGATGGATTGATCATAGATCTCGTTGTCTTTCTGGATGACGGCGATGATCATGCCGGTGGGGTCCTCCAGCTCTATGACGCGATTGCCCTTGGCCGTGGTGCGCACGTCCATGACCATGCCGATCAGGGAGACCTCCCTTCCTGCGGTGCTCTTTCCCAGCGACTCGATGGGCCGGGTGTTCAGGCGGCGAGAGAGGATTTCCCGGATCTTGGAATACCTGTCGCGAAAGTAGCGCACAAAGTCGTCGTAGTCGCCGACGCAGGTCGAGCGCCCTGTGATGTCGCACTTCAGCTCCGTAGCTGCGGCCAGGGGAGAGAGCGACGGGGAGAGCGAAGGCGAAGGACTCGGCTCGCCGCGGGAAAGAGAAAATGCATCGGATGCCTCAAGGTCCAGTGAGTTGCCTTCCGCTTGATTTCTCCAGGCCGGAGAAGGTGAAGAAGAAGGCGCGGATGCGGGCATAGATTTGGCAATGGGCGGCATCTGCACAACCATTTTGGCAGTAGCTGACCTGGCAACCGTTGATTTAGCAAGATCTGAGACCTGACATGCGCGAATCACGGCCACGGACCGATCAATGCCGGATAGGATCTGCCGTATCAGTTCTTCTCGCGAACCGGGGTGACTGCAGATGAGCTGAAGGGCCTCAGGCTCAAGCTGATAGCCCTGCTCCGCGAACCTCATAAGTATATCACGAAGGTCCAAACGCCCATTTTGCCCGCTGCCATTGCGAGAGCGCGACACCTGCATCATCGAAAGGAGTATAAGAACGTACCAACTGATAAATGATGCACATGAAGATCGAAGAGTGGTTCGACAGCTTGCCGCTTCCCGGCATTGTCAAAGATATAATCTTCGTGGTCGTTGTGGTGGGTGGCATTTCCATTCTCTCCCAACTGGCCTTGGGGCTCTGGACGCCGATGGTGGCCGTGGAGTCGGGAAGCATGGTTCCAAATCTGAACATCGGAGACATTATCGTAGTGCAGGGAGCGTCTCGCACTGAAGTGATCCCCTGGGATGTGGCGGAAAAGAGCAATTACACCACGTTCAATAAGCCCGGAGATGTAATATTATACCGCCCCTACGGCAAGGCAAGCCCGAACCTTCTGGATCAGTTGACAATGCTGCTGGGAATATCGCCCGGCGAGGATAAGGCCACGCCCATTATCCATCGCGCTCTGCGATATGTCAAGGCCGGGGAACCGATGTGGGAAAAAGGGCCCGCGGCTCCGTTCGCCGGATACATCACCAAGGGAGACCATAATGAGGTGATCGACCAGATGGCGGGACAGATCTACGGAGAGGCCAACATGTCCTATATCCAATCTCACCGCAATGAGATCAGGGACGTAGGAAACGATGTTTACATCGACAAAGGGACCGGCCTGCTGATCTACAAGACCCTGAATGGAACCTACGTCGGCGAAGGGATAAGCTATCTGACGCCCGTGAAGGAAGAGTGGGTCATCGGCGTCGCCAGGGCGAAGATCCCGCTGGTGGGCTACGTGCGGCTGCTGCCCAATATCATTTATGATGAGATTCGCAAAATCATGGGAGCAAGTTGAATAGACAATTGAATAGACTGATGCCGAAATATCCAAGTTATTAATTTTTAAACCTAAGCTCCCGGATTTGGTGGGCGCATCAAACAGGCTATCTCGACGAAATTACCATTATTTCAAAAAATAACCTTAAATATGCCATTTCACAGCCCATTTGCAGGGCAATATGTGCCCACAATAATATTATAGCATCATGAAATCCAAAGATAGAAGATTTATGCTAGAGAATGCTGAAAATGATGCTCATTCAGAAGACATTAAAGCCGATATGAAAAATAATAACGAAAAATCATTGATGCACCAAAACTTTGCGCCCACTCTTCCGGGAGCTTAGGTTTAAAGGATAAATTTTTTAATTAGCCAGTTTTTAAACCTAATCTCCCCATGATTTAGGCATACTAAGGTGCTTTTCGTTATCTTCAAACGAAATCTATAAATACTATTATGTGCCTAAATATGCACATTGAAATCATTCACTCGCGTCAAGAAGATTAAT
>Ga0310040_1000424_pt1 | contig 40279 bp, 37 predicted proteins | sample EPASupsiteHSE623_FD_200237 | JGI IMG/M metagenome (GOLD analysis project Ga0310040, IMG submission 200237) | Bioremediated contaminated groundwater from EPA Superfund site, New Mexico - Sample HSE6-23 (v2) (version 2) | ecosystem: Environmental > Aquatic > Deep subsurface > Groundwater >... | reverse complement strand
ATTGAAATGCTTTAACTTGCCAGTTCCTGATAGTGGTCTACTCTATCTAATCAAGAAACAGGGATATAAGATATGACTGGATATATAATGGTAATTATAAATTGGTGAAAACTTGGAGAGTACAGTTTATGTAGTCTTCGCATAGCTTGTTGCCCAAATTAAAAACAATGTTATGTGTAACCACCAATGCTCCATTAATAGAGATATTGCTCGTTTGATTGATGATTTACTTATCCATCCACGCTTCAAAGTTTTCATCTTCCCATTTGTTCTCATTAGGCCAGAAGAAAGTAAAGGCCACCTTTGATCCAATGGGCAGCTTATCTGTTGGCAAATCTGCATAATAGACCTCCAGCCCTGAGTCTTGGGCTTTAGTATTTTGTGAACTCTTCCAGCCATCTGTGCTCCAGCGGATGATTGCGCTCTTCAGTGTTTCAATCCGCAGGATCTTTCCTGTCTGAATGCGACTGACCTTGTTGTTAAAGCGCCATACAATAAATGGAGAAACGATCTTCTGTTCCAGATAGCGCCGTATAGGCTTTAAAGGCATATCAAAAACCTTTCCATCATGTAAGGATCGCAGCAGTTTGATGTATTCCGCATGAGCCCACATCAAAGGTGCGGCTGATTTCGATGGTCGCCCATTAAACAATCCCTTTTCAGGTATATCAGCCACATCCCAGACCTGCTCAGGGATAAGCCCGCCCTCGCTCGTCTGGTCTTCCATTACTGAAAGCAGATACTTTGCCATTGAGATATTGCCTGCTGCAAGTTCATAGTGAGCCCTCTCACCTGCCAGAAGTGGCCAGCCTCTGCCTATGCCAGTGCCGTCAAAAGGGCTACCATCCGCATGCTCTCCATAGCCATCTAAATTATAGCGATGCCAGACAGGACCTGTTGCAGTCTCAGTCTTAAGAATAGCATCTATTACTTTCACAGTATTAACTATACGTGGATCATGAGGAGACCGCAGTCCAAATCTAACGAGTGCAAGGGCGTCAATGCTAACGATCTGAGAAGCCGGAACCATTGGAGGCGTATTTGGAGGACGATTTTTGATTGGTATAAAGCCCTGTGCAAGAGACTCAAGTGATTCCACATCTGGTGGAGTTAGCCTAACATAGTAACCTTCCACGCCGCACTTGTGAGCAAGCTCCGTATTCGTCATATACGTCCAGCGCTCGATCCCATCGTTCCAGACATCTGCAGTCTCTTGCAGGTATTTTGCCATCCCTTCTTCTCCTGCGCCCTTTGCAAAGTCGGAAGCTTCAAGAAGTGCGACTATCTCGACTGCCAGAGTGAAGGGCGAATATCCAGGGAACTCTTCCCATCTATCCTCCTGGGTTACAGGGCCGTTGCGTACCAGAAAGCTTGCAGCCTTGCGAACCATTGGCCATGGATCGATGCCCATCAGCTTTCCTATCCTTTTAAAGGTTGCAGCAAGGAGGATCGGAAGAGCTACCTCATCCATTTGCGTGCCGCTCCAATGGGGCGTGCCGTCGAGCCACATGTTCTGAGGCCAGCGTCCATCTACTTCCTGGGTACATATGAGGTAGAGAAGTGATCTTGATGCATCCTCTTCATTTCCAGCCGCAAGCAGGCCCTCGGCACCTGCGACCAGATCACGAGGCCAGATGACATGATAACCTCCAAGGTCCTCATCACCTTTGATATCACCCCAAGGGATAGATAGACTAGCTACAATACCTCCTTGAAAGGACTGGGATTCGTGAGTGGCTAAGACTGCAGTGCTTATGCGATAGATATCTAATCCGTTTGCATTTACTTCGCCGAGGTTATAGCATCTCGATTGGAACTCCTCCCACCCTTTTATATAGTCATCCATAATTTTATTGAAGTCTTGCAGCAATGCAGCCCTAGCCTGTAACCCAGCCTCTGCCGTACCTCCTCCAAAGGCTAGTGCCATGACAAATATGCCATTGCTACTACGTAGATCTATCTCGCCAGTCAGAACGATATTCCCATCCATTGCCTTTGGATAGTGCCAGGTCATTATTTTATGGGCGCTAATGTCCTGCCAACCATCGCTCGTACCCATATAGCCACAGCTCATACCGATAAAAGGCGTAGAACAGGCAAGGGCAAGGGCGATGCCTTCTCGCTGAGCAAAAAGCATGGAAAACCCTTTATAATCTCCTGCAAATCCGTTATTCCCATATCCATGGTTGTTTATATGTGGTGCCAGAATAGCATAAAGGTGATAATCCTCCAGGCTGCCCTGAATAGGCTCAAATTGGACTTTCTGTAGTAATACATTCCTATAAGGATCTGAGATAATTGTTTTGATGATTCGATATCTTCCCTGAGCACATGTATTGACAAGCCTGTATGCAGGAACTCCTTGTTTTAGAAACTTGATCTCGTGTTTTGTCTGGACCATCTCCTCGGAAAAAAAGTCATTGCCATCAGATACTAAGAACTGCAGGTCTCTTGTGTTTGCATGATCCACGTCAGGATAATAAACCTCATTGATGATTCCATGAGAAATAGTGAACCAAACTCTGCTTCCGCTTAGAAATGGAGTGCCTACACCACTTTTGGCGCTTGAGTGCCAGTGGGGAGCAATTCCAGGACGGCCTGGTGGATTATCATTATTCAATATTTATCGCCTCATTAATCTTCACTTCATTTCTTATTGGAAGTTTTATCTATCCAATGTGATGACCCTATCGGTTACTGGCCTTTCCTTGACCTCATGAATCATCATCTCCATCCTATCGCCAACGCCCATTATCCCTAAATCCTCTAACTTATCCATGGCACTCTGAAGATTGGTGCTTCTCTCCGCATAGATGGTGAATAGTGGTTCCCCTTTACTAATGACATCTCCAAGCTTCTTGTGAAGGAGGATTCCAGCGGATGAGTCTTTTGGGCAACCCAGAAGCCTTGCAAGGTTGGCAACTGACGCATTATTAATCCATAGCAGATTCCCCGGCCTATTGGAGTGAACTGTAAAATACTTATCACCAATAGCGATATCATCCGGGTTTACTTTTGGATTTCCCCCTTGCGCCATAATTATCTCTCTCATTTTGCTCTCAGCTTTTCCGGATCTGAGAGCCTCCATGGCCAGTCTCTTGCCATCGCTCTTTCCAGCCATCTCCAGGATCATTCCAGCAATCGCAGTTGCCTTCTCAACCAGATCAGAAGATTTTCCATTGCTCATTAGAGTTTCCAGGGCTTCCTTTGCCTCTAAAGATGGACCTACAGCATAGCCTATTGGTTGCTCGCCGTAAGTGACAGCACATCTTACCTGTATTCCCAGGCGCCTTCCAACCTCCATGAAATCTTTAGCCAAGAGATCGGCATCTCCTATCGTTTTTACCTTAGCGCCCCTGCCGCAAGGAATATCGATTACTAAGATATTTGCACCCACAGCTTTTTTCTTGCTCATAATTGATGGAGCAATAAAGGATCGATGGATAGAGGGTATTCGATCTTTACAAATATGTCATCAGCAGGTGATAGATGGACAGATCCACCCCATATTATGCATCCATTAGTTTTCTTTATTACTTCTTGCATCTCTCCAATATCCAGACTGACTGGCATTAGCACTTGTGCCCTGTCAGCTGTTCCCGCTGCAGAAGTGATTGCCCTGGAAGAGGATTTAGGTATCTGCAGCCCGCAGGAAGCAATAATCGGAACCACCAGTAGCGTCGTCTTATCTCCTGGAACTCCCCCTACAGAGTGTTTATCGACTATTGGCCGCCTGTCCAGCTTCAATTGGCTACCAGTCTTAACCATGGCCAGGGAAAGGCTAGTGGCCTCATCCAAATCGAGGCCAGAATTGTGCAAGGCAGTCACGAAGGCAGCCATCTCCACATCGCTCAGCCGTTCAGCGACTGTGTCCTCTACTATCTCCAATATCTCATCAGGTGTCAGTTTTCTTCCGATTAGCTTGTTCCTTATGAAAAAGACTGAAGCTGGAAAAGGTGCTGTATCAACTTCGGCATCTAGGCCTTCCACCAAATCCAGAGTAGTCCAAACTTTTTTACCGACCCCTATATGACCTGGAGGAACAAGGTCGGGGGAGGTATGAACTATCGCAGTCTGTTCCCTCTTACTAACCCTGATCAAGATTCTAGCCAGGCCTAGAACTCCTAATCTCTCAGCATTTTGGGAATTCATTATAGCTACTGCTTTCCCACCCATCTCCAAACTTAGCAGCACAACTTTGAGAATCATTTATAGGCCACATTTTCCGTATAGCTTCTTGCAGCATATTTTGTTATACTTTCAGCACTAGGAGATACGGTCTAGCCTCCTCCAAAGAAGAATAGAAAGATGACCATTACCTGGCCGCTGTTCCACTAATCCAACATATGATAGGGCATGTCTCATGTTTCCTTATCCAATAAGAAGTAGAGGGTTTTTGTCTAAATCACAAACCCTCTACTCTCCAATGTACCTCTCTGGATCTTCATCGAACATCTTCTTATGCTCAATATCGCAGAAGTAATAGGTTTTACCCTTGTATTCAGATTTATATGCTGTCCATTTATCTTCTAGCTTCATCTTACAGACCGGATCTATTACCTTCACAATATCACCTCTATTCAATAGGATTAAATTTCTATTTGTCTTAGCTAATAAAATATATACTTCTGAGAGGGCTCATCCCCTAAACCCCATTGGATCGGAAGATCTATCTATTTGTGGATCAGTTAAGTCAGCAGTTCATGCTCATCGTTCCTGTATCGTCAGCGAGATACTCCTAGTTTTGGCGATCTGATCCATTAGCACTTCCTGAGATATCGTTGATGCAGCATTTGATTACTAAGATGTAGATCACAAAGCAAAAATCTCAGTCCAAGGCCCATGTAGGGTGACTATGGAGAGGCATCTGCCTGGTGTACTACTTCCCACTAAGCAAATTATATATGCGCGCAAACATTCCTCCAATGATATAGCCATAGATAAACATCCACCCTGCAGTCACAAAGGCCCCATGGATGCTATGGCTGTACCCAGGGTGGAATGGTGCTAATATCTCAAAGTATTTTCTACCCTTCCCAGTAAGCACGGAGTATAGGACCATAGCAAGGCTCACCAGAAAAGATACCAGGGCTGCAGTTAACGCCGATGCTTTCACATCCAATCTCATAAAAGATCCCAATATAGATCTTTCAACTCTTTGTACTTATAATTTCATTACAGTTGTATCCATAAAAATAAGCTATGCCTGTATCCTTATGGCATGTCTGTTCAGTGATCTGTTCTCATGGTATCTTCTCCGGTGATGCACATGTGAGCCCTTGATATCTGGTCCATCAGCTCATCCTGAGACTCATTAGTAGCAGTACCTGGCTCTCTCAGATGCAGGTCATGAAGCTCCATCGCCATCTCCAGCCAGGGCCGGACACAATCAAGCTCTGCCTGATCTGTTGCATTCTCTGTCGTGTTTGCGGATCTCTGAACGCAGTTGTAGGCATTGGTTATCTGATCCATCAGCTCAATCTGGGACTCGTTAGTGGTGGTACTGGGATCATCTATGTGAATCTCATGCAGCTCCATAGCCTTTTCTAGCCAGAAACGGGCGCAATCAACCCGGCTTGCATTGGCCGGAGGTTGACCTATCATATTATCACTTATCCATTCTTGATCGTGATCCATAGTCTGTTCCTGCTCTGCTCCAGTCGTGGCTAATGTAATGGCAAGGGCGAACGCCAGAAGATATATCTTGTTTCTTATCATCTCTTTCCTCCATCTGAATAATCTATATTATCAGTATTATCAAATCTTGTGATGATTCCACTTTAGGGAGCTTATCTACCAGTACTTTATCAGTTATATTATGATGTGATTGGATATAAAAAGATAATTAATGGGAAGCTAAAAAGTACTTGGAGGCTTATTAAAAGCCGACTCTGTACCGTTTATTAAGATATGACGTCGCATCAAGAGGATTTAGCCGTCATGTTTACCCCGCCCAGATAGGACCCATGCCAGGTATGCACCCAGACCTGGCCACTGTAGGCGTTCACGCTCAGCATGCCCTCTATATCCTTTCGTCCAAAGTCAAAGGTGTAGTAGCCAGGCATGGTCTTTTCCTCCAGGATCTGCGCTCCGGGCAAGTAGCCCGCCAGGAAACCCTCCGCTAGCTTCTTTGCCCCGGCCAGGTCGTAGCCCGAACCTCCGGCTTGCGCCCTTCCGGCCCCGAAGCGCGTGTTCCACATCATATTCGGCCCCGGCTCAGGGTAAGCCGATCCGGAATAGCGGTCAACCAGCACCTCTGCAAGCCCCTGGCTACTGCCTACATCCTTTACAATAGCGTAGTAGTTGCTGCTGAAGGCCATGAAGTCCTCGACCATCAGGTTTGAACCGTACTGCCTGGCGAAGCTCTGCAGGTTTCTTAGGGCCTCATCCTCAGTTATTGGCCTAGCCCCTGGATAGTACAGCGCCATTATATCGCCCATCATTCCAGGGCCGGAGCTGTAGTTGTAATACGGGCCGTACATCATTCCAGGCCCATAGCTATAATTATAGCCGTAGCCTGGGCCATTCATCATCCCCGGCCCCATCCGCCCGGGCTGGTAGCTTCCTGGGCCATAGGCTGGACTGTAGGCCGGGCCATACATCATCGGCCTTAAAGCCAGGAACGCAAGAAGTATCACTACCAACACCAACAGGCCAATTATTAGATTTCTGTTATCTGCCATGATCACCTCAAGTGCATCATTTATATTATTTCCGATTCATTCATATAACTTTTATTGCTTCTCACATCTTGAGCAGTCTCGCATTTATGGCCACGATCACGGTGCTCGCGCTCATTAAGATCGCGCCGAGGGCGGGGCTTAAAAGTATGCCGTAGCTATATAGAACTCCTGCTGCCAGGGGGATGGCAAAGGCATTGTAGCCAGTAGCCCAGACCAGATTCTGGAACATCTTGGAGTATGTCTTCTTTGATAAACCGATTACGTAGGCTACGTCTCTCGGATCATTCCTGACTAAAACAATATCTGCAGACTCGACGGCTACATCCGTTCCAGCTCCAATGGCTATTCCCACATCCGCTTGCACGAGAGCTGGGGCGTCGTTGACACCATCTCCGACCATTGCAACTGTATACTCGCTCTGGACCTTTTTTATAGACTGGGCCTTCTCGTGAGGCAGAACTTCGGCGAAGAAGTCATCAAGGCCGAGCTCATCGGCAACCCATTTTGCCACGAACTTGTTATCTCCTGTGAGCATCATACACTTGATGCCCATCGACTTCAGCCTCTCAATGGCCTCTCTGGACTCTTTCCTTATAATATCTGCAAGGGCTAAGGCTCCGATGGGTCTGTCTCCATCGAGCAGGAAAACAACTGTCTTCCCCTGCTGCTCCAGCTTCTCTATTCTTTCATCCTTGAGGTCTATCTTGCTTTCTCGTAAATATCCAGGGCTCACAACTCTCAGCCTTTTGCCCTCGACCGTGCCCTCCACACCCTTTCCGGGAAGCGCCCTGAAATCACGCACCTGCCGGATCTCGATGTTCCTCTCCTTGGAGCTGTTCACGATTCCTGATGCAATCGGATGCTCCGAGCTTGCCTCAAGGGAGGCTGTTAGGCCGAGTATGTCAGCCTCATTCAATTCTGCGAGAGGAACGATATCAATCACTCCAAAGCGGCCTTCTGTCAAAGTACCCGTCTTGTCGAAGACCACAGCCTGAAGATCCTTCGCCCTCTCGAATGCCTGCCGTTCACGGATCAAAAGGCCAGACTTAGCAGCGAGTGAGGTTGAGACTGCTACTACTAACGGCACAGCCAGGCCAAGAGCGTGAGGGCAGGAGATGACCATGACAGTCACTGCCCTTTCTACTGCGAATGCCGAATCCCTGCCAGCCAGAAGCCAGGCGACCAGAGTGATCGCCCCGACGCTCAGTGAGATGATTGTGAGCATTCGTGCGGCTCTATCTGCAAGGTCCTGAGTCCTGGATTTGCTTTCCTGAGCGTGCCTTACAAGGGATATGATCTGGCTGAGGTATGTTTCAGATCCGGTCTTCCTCACCTCAACATCTATTGAACCCTCACCATTGATTGAGCCGCCGATTACATTATCGCCAATCTTCCTGGGAGCTGGCTTTGACTCGCCCGTCAGCATCGATTCATTTACGTTCGTCTCACCCTCGATCACAACCCCATCAACAGGTATCTTCTCCCCTGGTTTGATAAGGACTTTATCGCCCGGTTTTAGAGCCTCGACCTTTACATCCACGGTCTTTCCGTCCTTGATTAAATGCGCATCGGAGGGCATTATCTTGACAAGCTCCTCAAGGGCGCGTGAAGCTCCAAGCACCGATCGCATCTCCATCCAGTGGCCGAGCAGCATGATATCTATCAGCGTTGCCAGCTCCCAGAAAAACACCATTCCAGGGAGGCCAAAGATCACGGCAGAGCTATAAAAGTAGGCTGAACTTATTGCCGTGGCGATCAAGGTCATCATGCCGATGTCGTTGTCCCTGATCTCGCGGAAGAGACCCTTCAGAAAAGGGTAGCCACCATAGAAGTAGATGAACGTAGAGAGCAGGAAGAGAACGTAAGTAGAACCCTGAAACTCCAGCTTAAATCCAAGAAAGCTCTGAATTAAAGGAGATAAGGCCAGAATGGGAATTGTCAGCAGCAGTGATATTATGAACCTTCTTTTGAAGTCCTCGATAGTATGCCCTTCATGCCTTCCGCCGTGGGTTTCATGGGGTTTGCTCTTCATGCCTGTGTGCATCTTATGTTCTTCACTTCCACTGTTTGCCCCATGGCCTTCATCACCAGAACGCATGGTCATCCTATGCATCTCGTGGTCTTTGCCCATATCCTGCGATCTCTCAGCCATCTCCAATAACCCCTCTTTTCTAGCTATAGCCTTCATCGCCATTTAGATCTGTGCTTCTATCCATTTTCAATTAATATAAGATGTACGATTACAGATGCAGCGATGTAGAAGCTCGATATGATGTGAGTATCCACCCAGGCGACATAGTCCGCTAATTCTACAAGCATAATCGATTTGACTTTTAATTATCGCCTCCCAGATTTATTCCTCAGCTATTATCTTCAAAAACTGCGGAGGCATCAGCCATAAATTTATTCTTCCTATTATCACCCTTCTATGGCTCTACATATTTCTCAGGATTGGCATCGAACCTCTTCTTGCATGATTCGCAGCAGAAGTAGTATGTCTTACCTTTATACTCCGATTTAAAGGAGGCCCATTTATCCTCTATCTCCATCTTACATGCCGGATCAACTACCTTCAAGAGACCACCTATGTTTTTCTTTAAATCTCAAAATAGTTATAGCTACCGTTTATTTATCTCGTGAATGGGAAGGGCGTAAAGACATAGGAACGATATTCTTTTGATCAAAGGCTCTGACCTCAAACTTTTAGGAATAGTAAAACCATTCGATGACGTGGCCAAAAGAGCCGTTAGGATCAGGGATATGAAGATATGCGGACCTATCATGCCGTAGTCAAACGAGCAGAGGCATACCTAGGTGTAAGCTGCGGTGTAGGTATCCAAGAAATAAAGATTATAGATATATATTCGCAAATCAAAGAAAGGCCTTGTTCTTCTGGCATATTTCTAGTGCACCTAGGCTCAAATAACCATGCATTTATGCTGTAAGCGGTTTACCCAGATATGTCCATTTAAAAGGCTTTGCCATAGTCTGATTGAAGTATTTTGAGGTTATCAACGATAAAGTGCCACTTGCTTACAGTAGGGTAACGTTCAACGGTTAATCGAATATGCTCAGCAAAGTCTTTCTCATTGCGTGTACTGCCATAAGATATAGTGGCAATTTTGCCATTATCCACCTCAAAATTAACTATAAACGATAAGGTTCCATGCCGAATATAATCAAATTCTATTCGCTCCACATTACCAGGTGCCATCGGCAACCCTGGATGCTTGCGTTCGATCGCTTGAACACCGGTCATTTCATCGGTACTGATTACGATTTCACTATTGCTTTTGCCTGCTGCAGCCAAAAGAATAATTTTGCCTCGGAGGGCCTTTTGCTGACTCGTATTGTGCCTATGGACCAGCTTTTCTAAACCTTGACGCTCAGTAGCAGCCAAGCTAACCTCTAATCTGCTTGTGCCCACGTAGGTTAGGATGATGGCAGAGGTGCCGTGAAGAGAGGCGGCCTCCTCTGGCAGTCGAAATAGGCTTTTTTTCAAACCATGGCCGAGACGACCTTGGAGAGCCTTCTCATCCCCTCTTCTATCTTCTCCTCATCAGAGTTTGAGAAGTTCAGACGCATTGTATTGTCCCCGCTCCCGTCTGCAAAGAACGCCTGGCCCGGCACAAAGGCCACCTTCTCCTTTATGGCCCTGTGGAAGAGGTCCAGTGACGAGATCCCCTCAGGCATTGTCAGCCACAGGAACATGCCGCCCTCTGGCCGGGTGTACTTCACCTCCTTTGGGAAGAGATCCTCTATCATCTTCACCATCAGGTCCCTCTGACTGCCATAGGCGGCCCTTATTCTGGATATATGCTGATCTATATCGTTGTCCAGCAGGTACTGGTGCACCACCCTCTGTATCAGGCAGCTTGAGTGGAGGTCGGAGGCCTGCTTGGCAATTATTGCCTTCTCCATGATCTCTGGACTTGCGACCATCCAGCCAAGCCTGACCCCTGGAGAGATTATCTTAGAGAAGGTGCCAAGGAGAACGCTACCATCTCCCAGAAGGCTTTTCATTGGCGGTAGGGATTGGCCCCTAAACCTCAGCTCTCCATAGGGATCGTCTTCTATGAAGATAGCATCCTGACCATCCAGTGCCTCTGCAGCCTCCCGCCTCTTGTCCATGGAGTAGGTGATGCCTGTGGGGTTCTGGAAGGTAGGCACTGAGTAGAAGATCTTTGGATGGTGCTCATGCAAAGCCTTCTCAAGCTGTGGGATATCCACTCCGTCCTCGTGCAATGTCAGGGAATGGAATACAGGCTGAAAGAGCCCAAACGACTGGAGCGCGGCCAGATATGTGGGCCTCTCCACAAGGACGCCGTCGCCCCTGTCCAGGAATGCCTTGGCCAGGAGATCTAAGCCCTGCTGGGAGCCATTGGTTATCAGTATATCATCAGGGTCCACATTCAGCCCGGATCTGGCATATCTGCCTGCAATATATTCCCTGAGTGGCAGATAGCCTTCAGTGGTGCTGTACTGGAGGGCAGCCTCTCCGTTCTCGGCCAAGACTTTCTGAGCGGCTCTAGCCATCTCCTGTACAGGAAAAAGCCTTGCGTTTGGAAGGCCGCCTGCAAAGGAAATTATGCTTGGGTCTTCTGTGACCTTGAGTATCTCTCTTATGAACGATTTATGCACAGATTGCATCCTGTCTGCAAATTTGCCGCTCATCTATGAACTTCCTTTGCCTACCTTTTCTGGTATCTGAGCTCAAGGCCGGCCTGTGTCCAGTCGAATACCGGCAGCGACCTGCGCCTGCTCTCCTGGGTCTGCAGGGCATGTACCACGAGAGGCACTGTAATTGTGGCATCTGCAAAGACCTGGACCTTCTTTGCCTCCTTGGAGACCTTGCCCCAGGAGACTGCCTCCTCAAAGGTGCAGCCAGACAGGCCTCCGAAGTGAGGGGTGTCTGTGGTGTACTGGATTGCGTAGTTGTGGCCGCCCGAGTAGTTGCCTATAAGCTCGGCTATGACCTCAGTCTGCTGTATGAAATTCTTTGGCACGCCTCCGCCTATGTAGACCACGCCGGTCTGGGCGGACTTCTCCACCATCTGGGTTATCTCATCGACATCTTTGATCTGGTCTATGAGCACCCTGTGACCGTCGCGATAGGCCATGACCATGCCTATGCCGTAAGAGCTGTCGCCAAGCGCCGGGACGAATATGGGCACCCCGGCCCTGCTGGCCGCCCCAAGTATGGTGGTTGGAGGCAGGCTCTTGCCAAGCATTGACATGAGCTCGCGTGACGAGTAGCTCCTGCTTGAATCGAGCTTCTTGACGAAGTCCGAGATGTAGTTGTCAGCCTTGTGGAGCTCCACCTCAGAGACGAAGACGTCGTAGATCCTGTCTATCTTGCATGCCTTTAGATATGCATCGTCTGCACAGGCGCTTCCCCGGTAGTGGACAATGCCCAGGCCCTCGCACAGGTCATGGAAGAGGTTGGCTCCAGTGCTGACAAGGCAGTCTACCATCCTGTGGGAGATCAGATAGGAGATCATCTCGCCGAGGCCCGCAGGCACCATGGCCCCTGCAAGCCCCAGGAAGATGGTTATCTCCTCGTCTAGCATATTCTCCCAGGCCTTCAGAGACTGGCCCAGCTGGCCTCCCTGGAAGCCCATCCTGCTCATGTCGCTGACCAGATCTGCGACGCTGCGGTCAGATACTCCCATGGTGGTCCTGCGCTTCTCACCGTTACAGATACCGTGATCGTGATTCATCTTTCTCCATCTCCGGAGTCTTCCTTCGCCAAAGTCCCTGCATGGTTTTAAAGATATCTTCAGGCCTGCACTAAAGAATTGGCTCGCGTGAAGGTTTATATACCACAAAATACTCTACAACCAAATTCGTTAAATCAGGCTGATACTAGTGGGAGGCGAAGGGTGGCATGTGCGTCATTAAATATTTCAATAAGTTGTATATAGAGGATGATGAGGGCAACGAAGATTTCTCCAGGAGACGTCGCGAGGTCTGATCCCATGTGGACTATAGAGGACTCTATTGAGCTGTATGGGATTGAGAACTGGTCCAATGACTACTTCTCTGTCAATGATAAAGGTAATGTCATAGTTATTCCTAACCGAGATAAGTGTCATTGTATAGATATGATGAATATAATAGACCTGATAGAGGAGGCAAAGGATGTGGAGTTCCCTGTGCTTCTGCGCTTTCCTCAGATCCTGGAGGACAGGATAAATGAGATTAACGGCTCCTTTCAGGCCTCTATTGAGGAGTTCTGCTACGAGGGCAGGTATCAGCCCATCTTCCCCATGAAGGTAAACCAGAGAAAAGAGGTTATAGAGTACATCCTGAAGTACGGCCGAAAATATAACATCGGCCTTGAGGTTGGGACAAAGGCCGAGCTGCTGGCAGCTCTTTCTCTGGGCCTTCCAAAAGACGCACTCCTGGTCTGTAACGGCTACAAAGATGAGGACTACCTCAAGCTGGCACTCTCGATCCATAAGGTGAACAACATAGTCATAGTGGTGGATCTCTTCGAGGAGATCCACGACATACTCAGGTATGCTGAGGAGATGGGGATCAAGCCGAGGCTCGGCATGAGGGTCAAGCTCTTTGCCCGGGGCTCTGGCAGATGGATTGAGTCTGGAGGAGCGTCTGCCAAGTTCGGGCTGTCCACGAATGAGGCCCTTGAGGTGATGAGGATCCTTCGTGAGAAGGAGCTTATAGACAGCTTAAAGATGATCCACTTCCACATAGGCTCTCAGATAACCGATATCAGGACCATAAAGACCGCAGTGACTGAGGCCGCCAGGATCTATGCCAAGGCCAGAAAGGTAGCTGAAATAGAATACCTGAACGTGGGAGGCGGTCTGTCAGTGGATTATAACGGCTCCAACACTGCCACACCCTCGAGCGCTAACTACAGCCTCAGAGAGTATTCAAACGATGTGGTATACAACATCCAGAAGATCTGTGATGAGGAGAACGTGCCTTATCCCACCATAGTCTCTGAGAGCGGCAGGGCCACTGCTGCCTACCACAGCATGCTCGTCTTCAAGATAATAGGCAGGAAGAACTCCAAGGAGTCATTCTTAAAGCCTCCTGCAGAGGACGACCCCATACAGGTGGAGGACCTCTACTGCGCCTTTAAAGAGATCAATGAGGACAACTACAAAGAGCACTACCATGATGCCCTCCAGTACAGAGACGAGCTCTACGATGCATTCAACCTTGGAAATATCGGCCTGGAGGAGAGGGCCAAGGGCGAGACCCTCTTCTGGATGGTCTGCAAGAAGGCTGCAGGACTGGCCAGGCAGGCCGGAGACGAGTCTGAGGAGTTCCAGGAGCTCCAAAAGTTGGTCAGCCAGAAGTACATCGGCAACTTCTCACTCTTCCAGTCTGTGCCGGATATGTGGGGCGTGGAGCAGATCTTTCCTGTGCTGCCGCTGCACAGGCTAAGGGAGATGCCCTGTGAGCACGGGACGATAGTGGATCTGACCTGCGACTCGGATGGAGAGATAAAGAAGTACCAGGGCGACAGCGATGGCCGCGAGTTCCTTGAGATTCACAAGCTCATAGAGAGCGAGGACTACTACATAGGAATATTCCTGCTTGGGGCCTACCAGGATACCCTGGGCGACTTTCACAACCTGCTTGGAAGCGCCAATGAGGTCCACATCATGGTCGAGGGGAACAAGTACAGGGTCTGCCAGAAGGTGGAGGGAGATACATGCAAGAAGCTCCTGGACTTCTTCAACTATGATACCAAGGACTACATCTGGGAGATAATGGACCGCTGCGTGGAGAGGGAGGAGTGCATAGACAAAGAGGAGCTGGACCAGATCGAGGCTCAGCTCAACAAGGCGCTCAAGGGATATACCTACTTCATAAGGCTGAACGGGCATACCAAGATAAAGTAATCAGGCCAGGATCTTCGAGCGCTCAATTTTGCCGGCGCTCCTTTTAAGATGCCCTCCGGGCAGATGCCAGAGGGCATACAGCAATCTACCTCTGAAAGCAGGCCAGATGGTAGATCTCATCAGGATCGCAGAAGAGTGATTTGACATCACTAAAGCCGTGGCTGGTCCCAATCTGCTTCAAAGTGGTCAGGGACTCAGGGAAATCGGAGGTGAAGACGTGATTGGAGATGGACTCCTTCTCATCATCAGATAGGGCGTTCCACCGGCTCATGCAGACGTTTTGCCAGCGTTTGTTGAACTCATCTCTATCCTCGCCATCTCTCATGGTGGGTTCAAAGGCCATGAGGCGGCCATCCGGCTTGAGGACCTGGCAGCACCTGGCTATGAAGTGATCCTTCTGCAAAAGAGAGAGGTGGTGCATTGAGAGCCCTATCCAGATCAGGTCAAATTTGCCCAGATCCTCATCTGTCACAGAATAGAAATCGCCGTTTACAAATGATTTGCTGCAGGGTATCTCAGACATATTATTCCTGGCCAGGTCCAGGGCGCTTCTAGATATATCAACCCCCGAGTACCTATCCACAAGCGTGCCAAAGAGCGCCTTTGCCATAAAAAATGCATCGCCGCAGCCAAGATCAAGCACCGAGAAGGGCTCATGGAAGGAGCCTGACAGAAGCTCGTGCAGTATCTCATAGGTCTCGTTGTGGTAGAGATAATCATTGTGCATTATCTTCTGGTAGAGAGTCCACTGATCGAAGAATGCCCTTACTGCATCAATGCACTCGCCATCTTCGCACACCTGACAGACCAGATCCATGGACATGACTTCCATTTGGCCACCTATTTAGAGATTCTCAGAATTCTGAAAATATGGGTCGTAGAGATTGATGCTAACCAAACAGGCCATCCAGGGATCAAGTCGAGCACAAAAAAAATGGAGAGATACTCTGCGAGCCTTAGGCGCAGGCTAGAGCAGAAGCGATATCACAGCCAGTATTATGAAAGCTATGACCAGCCATTTGGCAATATCCATTGACAACCCGGCTACGCCGCGTGAACCGAGAAGTGCTGCAACCAGCGCCAATACGAAGAATACTATTGCTAAATATAATAAATCTGCCATATAGTTACTCCTTATGCAATTAAAGTTATGCTTCCTATATTTAAGGATGCAATCCTATTTAAATTTTTCCAATTGTTCCGCGTTAATAGAATGGATTAAAAAAGGGTTGATAAGCCCGCCTTATGGAGACGAGCTTTGCGCCGGAGCTGGTGGTCCTATTATAATATGAGCGATATAATGGCCAGTACTATGAAGATTATCACCAGCCATTTGGCAACATCCATAGAGACACCAGCCACACCGCGTGCTCCGAGCGCTGCAGCAACTACTGCCAGGACAAAGAACACTATAGCTAACCAAAGCAAATCTGCCACTTTTAGTCACCTTCCTACTATAATGATTGCCTACCAATATATATCTCTAAAACTATTTATAGTTTTTCAGATTGTGTTGGCACCTCATAGATAGCCCTCTCAGCGGAGTATAGATGTCTTTTGAGGTGCTTCCTAATGAGCCGTAAAACAACATCACAGGCCATGTCCACGCAGGAAGGATTATATCTGCATCTGTCGTTTGCCAATAGTATGACGGATGTGCCTGAGATACCCTTAGACCAGCTCCATCAAAGGGTGGTGGCCATGTGGATGGGAAGCTTCTACGGCAGCAGCAGCTTTGTAGGCAGGAAGCTTGGCAAGAAGGGGCTTCGTGAGTTCCAGGATCAGGGAGCGCGCCAGGTGGCTGCGACCTTCAAGAAGATAGGCCTTGAAGATCCAAAAGATATCGCTATGGCAGTTGCCACCAACGACAAGAACCTCTTTGGAAGCGAGGTCACAGTAGCAGAGGGAGATGGATTTGCAGAGATCAGGCGAGATAAGTGCGGCCTGCTTGAGGGTGCCAAAGCCTTCTCCAAGGTGGGCGCCTCTCTCATCGCCAAGGAGCACTGCAAGACCTGCGTGGAGAGCCACTGGCGAAAGGTCTTCTCCGATCTTGGACTTAAGCTGGATGTGGAGAATAACGAAGACGGATGCATCATGAAGATCTCAAGGCAGTGATGTTCTTGTGCCCTTGATAGAGAAGTTCTCAGATAGGTTTAAATTAATTGAGCAAGAGTTTACTTAAGGAGAACTTCTATGATCAAGCTCTGGCACCTATCATTGGTCATTTTGACGATGCTTACGGGAATTGCATTAGGACAGGATACCGGGCTCCTGGGCGGCACTGGAGACTGGCTCAGCGGATCGCCCTACTACATCTCCGGGCCGTACTACTACGGATCGCCTTATTCTTTGGATGTGCCCATGAGCTTTACAGTGCCCTATTACACTTCACCATCGGGCAGCTCCTATAATTACCCTTACTTTGGAGGTCAGTTCCCGGATTATGCCCAGCCGATAGGATACAGCCCTGCAGGATATCCCATTTACTATGGAGCATATCCTTACCGGCCATATTACCAGCCCAACTGGACAGCCACAATCAACTATGCCCAGACCAGGTCATCTTTCAGGGTATACCAGAACGGGGCTTGGGTCCCGGCCTAAATCCAACCTTTTTCCTGGCGGCTGCCTTTGCATCCGGCAAATATACGGCCTGCCCATGGGATAGGTTTAAATTCCTCTGAATAGAGGCAGGCCTGGTGATGCTATTGATGAAATATCTCATTCCTGTATTGATAATTGGCCTGCTCATGGGCATGGCCTCAGGGACCATGTGGCTCAACCAGGAGCCGAGCTATTCTCTGACCCAGATCCAGGTGGCAAGCCCGGTCATCAAGCCTGCAAATATGACTGAGATGGAGATCATTAGGGCTCCCTTCTTCCCCCTGGCCACTGCCTCAAACATGACAATGGGCGCTGAGACCGGGATGAAGCCCTATATCATTGGAAGCTCTGGGAAGCTCTCTGATACTCCGGCCACGCTCTCTTTCAGCGGAGGCTTTGAGAACAATATGGCCTATGCCTCGCAGAAGTCGTCCCTCAAGATCGGCCAGGGCGAGGAGTGGACAAACCTGGACATGCCCTGGATCATAAAGTAAACCGGACCATTGCTCAGGCATGCTATTGCTGAATAAATCTGGCCCAAGCACACAGATCTGACTGCACACACCCTCAGGGTGTGACTTTATTTTTCCAGAATTTGGAGATCATGGAAGCAGGCAGAGCCGTCAAAGTAATCTTCCAAGGCGCAGGCACTCACCCCCAGGGCGTCGACGGATAAGTTTAAGTTTCTACAAGGCAGACTTAACATGGAGGGATTGAAATGACAAGATCAATCAAGACACTCTTTATAGTCCTGACTGCTCTATTGATGGCAGTTGGAATATTTGTTCTGGAGCCGGCAGCCGGACAGGGCATGTACAACACCTATTACAACTATCCTAGCTGGTCTGACCCATGGATGTATTATGGATCTGGATATTATTACCCATACGACTCTGATTCCTGGCAAGCCTATGCTCAGTCATGGCTGAATGCGGGGACCTATTACCCCTATTCGACCTATTACCCGTATTATTACAATAGCTGGCCTTACCGCACTTACGGAACTAACTACGGGCCTTATTATTACTATGATTACGTTGGCCCTAGACGCATAGCTTACTACTGAGACGAAATTTTGGGCAGTGCCCGCCCTAGCGGGCACTAAAGCCCTAATTGGGAATCATGGAAAAAAGTATCAGACCTTCTCCTTGGATCTGACCCTCTGGCAATGCCTGTACATGACGGCTATCGCCTCTGCAGCCATGTCAGGTGTGGAGAGCACTGGAATTCCGGCCTTCTCCATCAATATGACATCATCCAAGGCGAACTCCTTGCCGGCCACGCAGGCCATTATCGGCTTTCCTCTGTAGTCTATGTTCTTTAGAATATCAACATAGCTTCCCAGTATCTCTGCCTGGAGAACCACAATGAAACTTCCCACATCCCGGCTTAAGACGCCTATCTCAATTGTCTTTCTCACAGTCTCTGCGTCCTGGCTGAATGTGTAGTCCACAGGGTTTAGGCCGCCCACATACTCGGGCAGAAGCTTCTTTAACTCCTCCTTAAGACCTGGCTCGAGATCCGACAGCCTCATTTTGTTATCAGTCACAGCATCTGCAGCAATGACGCCAAGCGACCCGGCATATGTGATTATGAAGACGCCGTCCCTGTCAGGCATGGGCTGCTTGGACATGACCTTGGCGAGGTTGAACATGTGGTCGTAGTCTCTGGCCCTGATGATTCCGGCCTGCCGAAAGACTCCGTTGTAGACCTGGTCGTTGCCGGCCATGGACGCAGTATGGGATGAGACCGCCTTCTTGCCTGCATCCGTTCTGCCTGACTTGAGGGCGATTATGGGCTTTCTGCTGACGATCTTCTTTGCCACGTCCACGAACCTTCTGCCGCCCTTGACAGACTCCAGGTACATGGACACAACCTCAATGTTCGGGTCAATGGACACGGCCTCCAGCATATCGGTCTCGTTGATGTCCAGCTTGTTTCCAATCGTGGCCACGATCCCGAAGTCCATGATGTGCCTGAGGCCCCAGAGCATTCCTGCGGCACAGACTCCTGCCTGGGATATGAGTCCTATATTTCCACGGCCCAGCTCATCGACTATGCCTATGGACTGGACCATGCTGCTGTGGGTGTTGATAACGCCAGAGCAGTTGGGACCAAGGAGCCTGCAGCCATAGGGCTCGGCAATCCTTATCATCTCCCTCTCTATCTGGCGTCCGGGCTCGCCCATCTCGGCAAAGCCTGCAGACTCAATTATGACATACTTCACGCCGCAGTCGCAGCATTCCTTGACTATCTCCGGCGTGTTATTTGCGCTCACCAGAACGATGGCCACGTCTATTGGCGCCTTCACATCGCTGATCCTTGGGTATGCCTTTATGCCCTGGATAAAATCGGCCCTGGGGTTGATTGGGTAAAGCTTGCCCTGGAAGTTGTGGCTGACCAGGTTGATGAAGACGTTCCAGCCAAGCTTGCCCTTGGTTCCAGAGGCGCCTATGACTGCTATGCTCCCCGGGTAGAAGAGGTCGTGGAGGTCCTGCTTTGAGGCGGCTTTTGGCTGCTGCGGCCTCTCGCCAAGAATGATCCTGGCGTCCACAACCCTGTAGCCCCCGGGGTAAAGAAATACAGGGTTTAGGTCCATCTCAACGATCTCTGGATTTTCCAGGACCATATCAGAGATCTTCACGAGGAGCTTCTTTAATCCCGGGATATCGGCGCTTTTGCCCCTGTATCCCTTGAGAAGAGCGTAGCCCTTAATCTCCTCTATCATATCCTCGGCATCGCTCTCAGTAATTGGTATGGACCTGAATGAGACATCTTTTAGAACCTCTACAAAGACGCCGCCAAGGCCGAACATGAGCACAGGCCCAAATGTCGGGTCTGTGGTGACACCAATTATCGACTCAATGCCAGGGTCCGCCATCTTCTGGACTGAGATGCCTGTGATCTTGTGGCCAGAAAATGCGCTGACTATATCTCTGTAGGCAGCCCTGACTTTCTCCTCGCTATCTAATCCGAGCTTCACGCCGCCTGAGTCTGATTTATGTATGACCTCTGGGGATAGGATCTTCAAGGCTACAGGATATCCTATAGATCCGCTTATCTGGACCGCCTGGTCCTCTGACTTGGCAAGTGCTGAGCCTGTTGTGGAAACCCCCAAGTTCTCCAGCACGGCCTTGCACTCGTGCTCCATGAGGTACGTTCTTCCTTCCTTATGCGCCTGATCTATGACTTCTCTGAATAAATCCGCCTTCATATCTTCCCAAGTCCAAGTGCTATTTTGAAGATTGGCCTTAAGGCCAACCTCAGGATCTGCTCATCAATCTCCCCAGCACCCGTCTGATTTTTCGGCGGGCCTGGCTACTCTTATGGAGAGGACATGTCCCTTAGAATGTCTGATCGGCGAGTTGATCTGCACGTTATATTAAACTTTTCAATGGCGTTCTTCTCTTTGGCCAGACTTCCTGCGAAAATCAATCCCAAGAGCGATGCTCTTATCTTCGATAAAGGCGTATCTCTTCTTATGGATGATGATATTGTTCAGGTCATACTGGAGAAAGAGCCCACCACCAAAAATCCGGTGCTGATAGAGGGTTTTCCTGGCATTGGCCTGGTAGGAAACATTGCCAGTCAGTATCTAGTTCATGAGCTCAAGATGGATTATCTGGGCGCCATGAGCTCCAAGTTCTTCCCGCCACTTGCAGTTCTTTTGGGAGGAGTGGTCAACATGCCTGTAAGGATATACGAGAAACCGGAAATGGGGCTGGTGGTGATTACTGCAGACATACCGATCCATCCTCTGGCTGCTTATGATATCGGCAGGGAGATAGTCGGCTGGGCCAAGAAGATAAATGCAAAGGAGCTGGTATGCCTTGCTGGAATTACTGTCATGAGCGAGGAGCACCGCGTCTTTGGAGCGGTCAGCACAAAGGACATGCTTGACCGGATCAAGGATAAGACAGAGATCTTCGAGCTTGGGACGATCACTGGAATATCCGGGTCCATAATGAACGAGTGCCGGGCCAGGAATATGCCTGCAATGTGCCTGCTTGGAGAGACGACCTCAGCCGAGCCTGACCCAAAGGCTGCAATTGCCACACTGGATGCCTTAAACAAGATCTTCAACCTGGGCGTGGACACAGCCAAGCTCATGGAGAAGGCTCAGGAGATAGAGCTCCAGATGCACCAGCTGGCAGAGCAGGTCAAGTCTGCAGCGCCAGAGGAATTGCCAAAAGAGTTCCCAATGTACGGGTGATTGCTATGATTTACGCGGCACTAACCGGCATTACAAGGAGAGTAATGAAGGATCTGCTCTCCTCAAGGGTAAGGACTCTGGAGCTTAGAAGCCCAAATAACTTCGTGGCCATGCTGAACATTCAGCCCGGGGAGAGGATATTCCTGACTGAAACGAGCGCCCCGGATGTGACCACTGGCACAAGCGGCCTTATAGCCAGAGTGAACGGAACCCAGATCATCACACACAGGACGGTCCAGTCAACAGACGACTACTATGAAGAGCGTGAGTCTCAGGCAGCCAGGGTCCAGCTTCAGCTGGTGGGGATAGGAAGGGTCAGAAGTGCGGCCTCATCCTCATCAGAGGCGGGACTTCCCCTGCGTCTGGAGGTGGACGAGGTCAGATACTGCGATGCAAGGTGATCTTTTTAATAGCAAATTTTTAGCCGTCTTTGGAGGCTATCTCCTCCAGGGCGGCCTTTAGCTCATCTATCTTGATTGGCTTGGCGATATATCCTTCCATTCCAGCCTCTAGGCACCTCTCTTTGTCCCCGCTCATGGCATAAGCCGTGATGGCGATGATTTTTGGCCCTGAAGGCCACTGACTGCGGATGACCCTTGTAGCCTCAAGCCCGTCCATATAGGGCATCTGCACATCCATTAGTATGACGTCATAGTGCTGGCGCTTTAAGGCATCAATGACTTCCAGCCCGTTGGCAACAGCATCAGCCCTGTACCCCAGGCGCCTGAGCATAAGCATGGCCATCTTCTGATTCACAGGAGTGTCCTCAGCAAGGAGGATCCTCATGGCATGGCTTTTGTGAGGCCTGGCATCCAAATGTTCATGAGCCTTCCTCGGCAATGCAAGCTCTGCAGCATCGGCATTTATTGTGAAATGGAATTTTGACCCATTTCCAAGAGAGCTCTCTGCCCATATCACGCCGCCCATCATCTCCACCAGGCGCTTGCTTATGGCCAGGCCCAGGCCCGTGCCACCGTACTTCCGGGTGGTTGACATGTCAGCCTGGGAAAAGGGCAGGAATAATTTGCCCAGGGAATCATAAGGTATGCCAATGCCTGTATCCTCGACTGCAAAATGGATCTCGTAGGGTCCATCCCCCGATATTCTGGCGCCCACGGTCAGGCTGATGTGGCCTTTCTCAGTAAACTTGACTGCATTTCCAAGCAGGTTGACTAAAACCTGGCGCAGCCTGTTCACGTCCCCTGAGATGATTGCTGGAACAGACTCATCCATTGAGCAGGTCAGGCTCAGGCCTTTAGAAGATGCACCGGCCGATACCAGGTCCATGGAGGACTTAAGGCATTCATGAAGATCAAAGGGCAAGAGCTCCAGGTCAGCACGATCTTTCTCTATCTTTGACAGGTCCAGTATATCGTTTATGACTGCCAGAAGGGCATCTCCGCTCGCCCGGATCGTCTCCACACAGTCGCGCTGCTCCTTTGTGAGTCCGTCCTCTAGAAGGAGGCTGGTCATTCCTATGACTGCATTCATGGGAGTCCTGATCTCATGGCTCATTGTAGCCAGGAACTCAGACTTGGCAACGGCTGCAGCCTCTGCAGCCTCCTTGGCCCTCAGCAATGCCTCTTCGTACCTCTTGCGCTCTGTAATGTTGCGGGTCAGTACCAGAAAGCTGTCTTCTCCGCTAACAGTTATGCGGGCCTCGTAATCTGTCAGGCCCGCGGGCATGAGGAGCTGGTACTCAAAGACCTGCAGCATTCCAGTCTCCTGCGCCATCTTCATGGAATGTTTTACCTGCTCGACTACCTCCCCGGGCATAACATCCTGCACCTTCTTGCCTGTGAACTTCTCTGGAGGCACATAGAGGTCTGATATATCAGCCCTGTAATCCAGGAATGTCCCGTCTCCTCTTAAGAGGAACATGGCATCAGGCAGTGCGTCCAGGAGAGACCTGTTCTTGGCCTCGCTGGACCTGAGGTCATCTTCGGTCCTCTTGCGATCGGTGATGTCTCTGATAGTCTCAATTGCTCCAACTATCTTTCCCTGGCAGTCGTAGAGGGTTGCCGCCTTCCCCCACACGCAGGCCTGGCCGCCCCTGAGGCATGGCGCATATGTCTCTCCAATCAGCATGCCGTCTCTTCTCTTCAGATTGGCATAGCTGCCCTCAATATCCGAATCGGGCTTTAGCACCAGGTCTATCAGTATAGGCCTCCTTTCTCCATGGAAAGGTATGGCGTACTCGTAGTCCCCTTTTCTAAGGATCTCTTCAGCCTTAATACCGGTCAGGCTCTCTATGGCATGGTTCCAGGCTGTGACCCTGCCCTCGTTATCTATGACAAATGTGGCATCGGGCAGGAAGTCGATTGTGTCTGCCAGGCGCCTCTCGGATTCCTTGAGCGCCTCTTCAGCCAATATTCTCTCAGTGATCTCCTTTTGCAGCTCCTGGTTGGCTCTGGTGAGCTCCGCGGTCCTCTTTTGAACCCTCCTCTCAAGATCTGCCTGTGCAGAGCGAAGCTGGCTCTCACTGTCCTTTAAGGCCTGCTGGGCCTGTACTCTGGCTATGGCCGGTCCCAGCTGCATGGCCACACCCTCCATGATCTCCACAAGGTCCAGGGGAACCATATTCTCATTGGGATCTGCAATATGGATCAGGCCTGTTATGCGATCTTTAAAGCGGATGGGTATGAGGGCTACTGACTCATAGCCGACCTGGTTGCAGATGTTGCGGGTCTGGCCCTTTTCCTCTTCTGAAACAGTTGCCAGGAATCGGGCTGTGCCGTTTATGTAGAACGAGCCGCCATCGCTGTAGAATGGCAACTCTGGATCTGCCTTTCCAGTTATGACCTCAATGCACATGCATTTATCGGATTTGACAGATAAGGGGCTCTCCGTCTCATAGAAGCTCTGGGAAAATCCCTCATAAGCCTGGTAAGGTATGTTTCCCTCATCGTCCAGAAGCCTTATGCCCACTGCATTACACCTGCTGATCTCTTTGATGTAGGAAACGATCTCTTCAAGGAGGGGTCTTAGCTCCATCTGGTTATTGGCGATTCTGAGTATATTGTTGATAGCCTCGAGCGCCTTTTCCATCCTCATCCGCCTTGTCACATCTCTTATTGTGCCTGTGACCTGGACGGACCCGCCTGCAAGCTTGATTGCCTTGCCTACCTCCTCGGCATAGATGTAGCTGCCGTCCTTAGTCCTGAGCCTGAGGTTAGTTGGGAAAGACTCGCCGGTCCTCACTGCCAGATCCACGTCCTGGAGCACCGGCCCCAGGTCATCTGGGTGCACGAACTCGGAGAGGTTGTGCCCGATGACATCTCCCATTGCGTATCCCAGAGCATCGATATTGGGCGTGATGAATGTAACTGTGCCGTCTAAAGAGATGGAGTAGACGATATCTCGCATATTCTCCATCATGGCCCTGTACTTCTCCTCACTGGCCCGCAGGGCCTCATCTGCCAGCTTTCTGTCTGTGATATCACGCGATACGACTATCAGCTCTATTGGGTCTCCAGCTGAATCGATCAGGCTCTTGCCCTTTGCCTCAATCCAGATATAGCGGCCGTCCTTCCTCCTGATGCGGAAGCTGAGTGTGTGCGTCTGTCCAGATTTAAGGAGAGCATCACAGTTTTCCTTTGCACTTGCCAGGTCATCGGGGTGGACGAACTCAAAAGCAGATCGCCCCACCATCTCATCCTGAGAATAGCCAAGCATGGACTTGCAGACCGGGGATACGTAGGTAAAGACGCCATCTAGCGTGCGCTTGGAGATCAGATCCGTGGAGTTCTCGGTCAGGAGGCGGTAGAGCTCTTCTTTCTTCTGCAGTTCCAGCTCTGCAAGCTTTCGCTCTGTCACGTCCTCGTCTATGCCGACTATGCGGTAGACCTCTCCCTGATCATTACGAAGGGGAAAGATGCGGGCACGTATCCAGGCAAAAGAGCCGTCAGGCCGAACTATCCTGTACTCCTGGATTCTATCATCTATCCCATCCCCTGCAATCCTCTTCCCGATGTCCTTTAGCACATGATCTCTGTCTTCCTCAACCACTGCTTCCAGCCAGGTCCAGGGCTGCTCATAGAGGCTCTTGCAGGTGCGTCCCCATATCTCTTCATAAGCCGGGCTGATGTAGATTACCTCGTCCCCGTCAGGAGAGCTTATCCAGAAGACCTCTCTTATGTTCTCTGCAAGAGAGCGGAACCTCTCCTCTCTCTCCAGAATGGATCTCTCAGCCTTCCTCTGCTCTGTTATATCTGTGATGAATCCTTCCAGGGCTTCCAGGTTACCATCTGGCGAGAAGATCCCCTGACCCTGTTCCCAGACCCATTTCTCAAACCCCTGGGCGGTGATGATCCTGTAGATCAGCCAGAAGTGCCGTTTCTCAGCCAGGGCCGTCTGGATCTCATCCCAGACCATCTTTCTGTCCTCGGGGTGGATAAGCTGGCTATAAGAGACCTTTCTGTTATTGATCAGATCATCTGGCTGATAACCTGTGAGCTCGAAGCAGCCGTCGCTCACAAACTCCATGGTCCAGCTGGTGTCGTTCCTGCAGCGGTAAGCTATGCCCGGAAGGTTGCTCATGAGAGTGGAGAGGGCTCTCTGGCTCTCCTGGAGAGCTTCCTCGTCTAGCCTTCTCTGGAGGATCTTCCACATCCCGCTCATCAAAAGGGTGAGCTGGCGCACATCGGACTGGTCGTAATCGTCGTCCTTGTTGCCAACCCCGGCCACTGCGACGATCATATCGCCATCGAAGATGGGCACGTTCATGTGGCGAGATATGGGTGGATGTCCTTTTGGCAGGCCCCTCCTGTGAGGCGAGTTTTGGTAATCGTTAGTGATTATCGGCCTTCTCTGTCTCAAGGCCTCCCCCCACAGGCCGGTATTCTCCACATTGTACACTATGGGCTTGTGAGCAACTCCGCACTCCTCTGATGCAGACTTTGACCATGAGTGCATGACGAGCAGCTTCTGGCTGTCGCTTACGAATGCAAGGTAGCCCAGGCTCGACCTGGTCAGCTTTACGCCCTCCTCCAGTGCGAAATCAGTGATCTCCTGGATAGAGGCTCCTTCCATCTCGCTTAACCTCAGCAGGGCCTCAAGCCTGGCCTCGTCCAGCTGCAGTGCCTCTTTTGACCTCTGATACTCTCTTGATGAGGCAACTATGGATTTGAAGAGATCGGGACTGCATTCTGCAGGCTCATCACCTAATGCTTTCCCGGGCCTGGGTCTTCTATCACGAACGCAGGACCTGCACTCCTTCTGGATGGCGTCTTCCTCTTCCATAAACAGCTCATTATATCTATATGCAGCCTCTATGCCCTGGCATACGGACAAGAGGATAAAATGGATGCAGTCTTCTCTTCATTTGCACCTTCAGATCTGGGATGCCAGAGCAGAAGATGATGTACTCCATTAGTGGGCCTACTACGGGTCCGTTATATCAATCTTTCTATTATAATTTACACATATAGCCGGCTTAGATAAAGCCGATAAAGTCATAGCTCAGATGCTCTCAAGTATGGACCTGAGCTCTTCCATCTTGATGGGCTTGGCAAGATAGCCATCCATCCCTGCCTCAATACACCTTTCTCTGTCGCCCTCCAGAGCATAGGCGGTGACGGCGATAATTTTTGGTCCAAGCGGCCACTGCCGTCGGATGGCCCTTGTGGCCTCCAATCCGTCCATATCTGGCATCTGCACATCCATTAGTATGACGTCGTATTGCTGGCGCTTTAAGGCCTCCAGGACTTCCAGTCCATCGGCCACTGCGTCAGCTCTGTATCCCAGGCGGTGAAGCATGAGCATCGTCATCTTCTGGCTGACAAGTGAGTCCTCGGCCAGCAGGATGTGCATGGCCCGTCTCGCAGGGCGATCTGACTTCGGCAGATCTTTGACCTCTCTTTGCTCCTCCATCTCTGCACAGCGGGCCCTTATTGTGAAATGAAATATTGACCCGATACCAGGAGAACTCTCAGCCCAGATCTTGCCGTCCATCAGCTCAACTAAGCGCTTGCTTATGGCCAGTCCCAGGCCCGTGCCGCCATATCTGCGGGTGGTTGACATATCCACCTGGGAAAAGGGCAGGAACAGTTTGCCCAGGGATTCATGGGGGATGCCAATGCCCGTGTCCTCGATTGAGAACGAGATCTCATAGAGGTCCGACTCCATATTTCTGGCTGAAGCGGTTATTAATATCCTGCCGGCCTCAGTGAACTTGACTGCATTTCCTATGAGGTTGACTAAAACCTGGCGCAGCCTGTTCACATCGCTAAGTATAGTCCCTGGGACGCCCTCGCCTACAGCGCAGGTCAGGCCAAGGCCCTTTTTAGAGGCCTCAGATGCCACAAGCTCTATAGAAGACTTCAGACACTCATGGAGATCCAGGGGCTGATACTCTCTTTTGGCACCCTCCCTATCTATCTTTGACAGGTCCAGTATATCGTTTATGATCGCCAGAAGAGCATCTCCGCTGGATCTGATCGTCTCCACGCAGTCGCGCTGCTCTTTTGTGAGCCCGTCCTCAAGGAGGATGCTGGTCATGCCTATGACTGCATTCATTGGAGTCCTGATCTCGTGGCTCATTGTTGCCAGGAACTCTGTCTTGGCAACGGCTGCAGCCTCTGCAGCCTCCTTGGCCTTAAGAAGCATCTCTTCTGCAATCTTGCGCTCAGTTATATCCTGAACGTACACTATTCGCCCCATAATCCTGCCATCCTCGTCTCTGAGCGTGGTCACATCATTGGCAGCCGGGAAACGAGAGCCGTCTTTGCGAATATGATCAGCCTCGAAGATGTAGTGGCCTCTCTCATGAGCGATCTGAATATGCCTTTCAAGGGACTCCCAATCATCAGATGGGAAGACCTTCGTGATAGGCTCGCCAATGAGCTCTTCGACTGAGTACCTGTGCATCCTGGCATATGCCGGGTTCACCATCTCAAACTTCCTCTCGTCCCCGCTGCTAAACACCACGCCCCAATCTGCATTCTCGAAGATATGCGACCATCTGCGTACTGTTTCATCTGTCAGCCTTCGATCTGTGATGTCCCTGGCTATTCCACAAAGGCCAGTGATCCTGCCGGATCCATCGCTCATGGGAACTTTGACCACATGGAAAGTCCGAAATGCGCCGTTGACGGGCCTGGTGTGCTCTTCTTCTACAACCTCTCCATTCAAAACCCTCAGATCTGTCCTCTGTACCTGGCTCCCAGCTTCAAAGCCGAATAATTCTATATCCGTCAATCCAATAAGCTCTGATGCGGGCCTGCAAAAGAGCCTCTCCATGGCAGGATTGACCTGAGTATACTGGAGGGATGTGTCCTTGATGAATATCGAGTCCCTTGCAGTCTCGAAGATCGCTTTGAACCTCTCCTCACTCTCCCTCAGTTCCTCCTCAGCCTTGATCCTGGCCATGATCTCTGCTGTGGATGCAGCCAGGGCTTCGAGGGCGGTGCGGGCATCCAGGGGGATCTCATCATAGGTGCGAGAGGCGAGGTTGAGGCAAGCTATAACCCGGCCGTCATATTTCATTGGGAGGGCGGCTAAAGATCTCAGGCCCTCTTCCATGAGATCCCTGAAAGGCGGTCCCTGGAGATCTCTTCCCCCCATGTAAATCCATTCACCAGACCTGACCATGCCGGCCCTGAATGAATCCGCGTCATAGTGAGAACAGCTTTCAACGAATCTTTCAGAGAGCCCCTTGTACAGAGTAAGTCCCAGCTCTCCAGACGATTCATCTATAATGTAGACTCCTCCGCAATCTATGCCGTCCACTTCCAGAGCAGCATCCAATATTACACCCAGACTCTCTATCATGGACCTGGCAGAGTTGATATCTATGGCGAGGTCGCGCTGAAGCCGCAGGAGCCTCTGCGCCCTGGCGTGATCCACAACCTCAGACTGCAACGCCTCATTGGACTTCATGAGCTCACAGTTGGCCTCGACAAGCTTTTCTGTTCTCTCCTGAATCTTCCTCTCCAGATCAATGTAGGCCTCGCGCAGGGCCTTCTCACGCCTCTTTAAAGCAGCCTCTGCCTGGACCTGGCCAGTTATATCGCGCAGATGCCAGAGCATTCCTTCCAGGCGGCCATCGGCAAATATGGGGCCTGCGGATACCGATGCCATAAACTTGGACCCCTCGCGAGATCCCAGGAGGGCCTCAAAAGCCAAGACCTGCTCACCACTCCTCAGGCGTTCTATCCGGTCATAGAATGCCTTTAAATCGCTCTTATCTACGAAGATATTCATCGGCTTGCAGAGCAGGAGTTGGCGATCGGCATTGAGAAGAGATGAGGCGGCTTTGTTTGAATCCTGAATGATTCCAGACGGATCTGTCACCAGATATCCATCAGGTGAAAACTCCAGTATATCCAGATACCGTTTATCTCCAGAGAGGCTCCTCTTTGAAGACTCAATTGGCATCTCACTTTGCATAGGCATCTCCTCCCGCAAGACCTGCAGCCTCTCGAGGCTCATCTTTTGGTCACTTATCAATCCTGAGAGCAGCTGAATCTCAGATCCGGAACGTAATGAGGTGCTCTGCCTCAACTCTTCAATCTCCCTGTGCAGCATTTCTATCCTGATTTGAAGAGATCGGTGCAGTCCTCAACGGCAGAATTAAACTATCATTCGTTATATTAACTTTTCTCCTATGTAATACATTGAGCCCTTGTAAAAAAATCGTTTAGTAGTATCAAATGAGGTATGCGATTGAGATAGATTCTTTAGCCTTAGAGCCAAGGCCTTGGACATGAAGATCCTCGCAGTCACTGGCAGGCTTGCTCAGGAGATGGTGAGAGAGCAGGCCAAAGGCTCTGATGTGCTGGTGCTGGATACAGATATTGCTGCCTTTGTGACCCCCGAGATGCTAAAGAGAGCATCCCCTGCGGGATATGATCTGATACTTCTCCCAGGAGCTGTGACTGCAGACTTCAGCTCTGTGGAAAAAGATCTAGGTGCAAAGATCCGATTGGGACCAAAGAATGCTGCAGACCTGGGGACGGTGCTCGATCATTTGGGAGAACTGGAACTATCCAGCCGGACCCCGGCCTGCATATTATTGGAATCAACCTTGAGGTCAAGAGCCCTTGCCGTTGTGAGTGAGCTTGAGAGCCAGTCGGATTTCTCGCTATTGATTAAAGGGGTGAAGATAGGAGGCCGGTCCAGGATGAAGGTCCTGGCAGAGGTTGTGGATGCAACCGGGCTCTCCAGAGACGATCTGGCTGCCAGGATATCGCTCTTCCAGGCGGAAGGTGCGGATATGATAGACCTTGGACTGCCTCTTGACGCGCGGCCGGAGATGGTGACCTTTGCCCTGAAGGCTGCCAGGGAGGTCACAGATCTGCCCATATCAATAGACACCCTGAACCCCGATCTGATCCTGGCTGGAGTCGAGGCTGGAGCCGATCTCATACTGAGCCTGGACGGCAGAAACCTGCCTCTGGTTGGCAGGGCCGTGGCCGACTGCGGCATGCCTGCTGTGGTCATACCCGGCCCGGGTGCCATTGAGGACAATCTGAGGTATGCCCGGGATCTTGGAATAAATGTAATAGCCGATCCAGTTTTAAGCCCGCCTCTGATGGGCCTTGCCAGGTCCATATCCGGGTACCTTCAGTTCTGCCAGGCCCACCCGGAGGTCCCAGTGTTCTTTGGGGCTGGAAACGTAACCGAGCTCATAGATGCCGACTCCCAGGGGGCCAATGCCATCCTGGCGTCCATCGGATCTGAGGTTGGGGCCTCAATCCTGTTCACGCCTGAGTACAGCGATAAGGCCAGGGGCGCCGTCAGGGAACTTCGCGTTTCATCCGAGATGATGGCCCTGGCCGCGGCGCGCAAGAGCCCGCCCAAGGATCTGGGCCTGGATCTCCTGGTCCTAAAAGAGAAGAGGCACAGGCCAGATCTCCTTGTGCCCTTAAGGCCGGTTCTGGCGAGGGGCGATCACCAGTTTGAGGCCGACCCTGCGGGTGCGATCACCATAGGCATCTGGAAAGGCCAGATCTTGGCCAGGCACGAGATGCTGGAGGTTCTAGGCACCAGGGCCCGCGATGTGCTGAACCTCCTTATAGATCGCGGCCTGGTCACAAGGCTTGACCATGCCGGGTACCTGGGCCGCGAGCTGGAGAAGGCGGAGATCGCACTGAAGCTTGGCAAGAGCTACTGCCAGGATGAGCCTCTATTTGGGGACCGTCCCTGACCATAGCCCTTTGGTTACAGTCCGCTCTCTCCATCGGCCCGCATGCAGCGCCTTCCTTCTCCGCAGAGGTTAAATAACATAATATCCACATTTCTGCAGATGAATCAGAAGGCATTTGCTTATTTCGTAGGTGCGATCATGGTCCTTTCGGCCATAAGCGTAACTGGCCTCTTTCTCACAGGTGGAGACAACAGCGGCAATGGCGCTCCAGGGCCTGCAGCATCGGCAGATGCAACGCCAGCATCACTATTCGGAGTAGGCGGGATTCTTGTAGACTCGAGCTTCAGCGGCCTTGGCGATATGCTGTCCATGATCCCTGAGAACACCACATTCACATACTGGCTTGATATGGACAGGTCAGAGAACCTGACGAGCGCTGCTCGCGCAGCAATTCCCCAGTCGTACCAGTCCTATGGCCTGTACAGCGGCAACCCGTACTCGACCAGGATCGAGCGACTTGGAGCTGCGTTCATGAATGACAGCAGCTTTGCCGAGTTCCACTGGATCGCGCCCTACAGGCTGTCTTACAGCGGATTTACAGTTCCTTACCAGGATTATCAGCTCATACCCATAGGCTCGGGCGTCTTTGCAGCCATGGGCAAGCCAGTGGTCTTTGGCACCCAAAGCTCAGTTGAGAGGATAGTAGATGTGCTCTCAGGCACACCCTCGACAGATAAGATCACCCTTCCCCTGGGCGAGTACTCCGACTTCCAGGTGGCTGGACTTGGGCACGTCGGCTCGAACCTGGGCCAGGCGGCAAGCACGCCTCTTGGAGGAGGATACAGCGAGTTCTACATGGGCGTGAGCCAGAGAAACAGCACCTATTCCATGAGTGCCATTTACCTGGACCCTGATACCGTTACAGACCAGAAGATAAAGGATATAGCCGGCAAGTACGGGCTGGCAGTATCGTCCAAGCCTGGCGAGGCCGACGTCTCTGGAGAGTTGAATGAGGCTGAAATGGGTGACGCGCTCAAGGCCTTCCTGGCCCCGTAGCGCAACCTTTTTACATTCGGAACTGCAGCTGATCTAATCCGAAAGGCATTTTTGCGATGAATGATGATGGGCAAGTCTGCCCTGAAGGAGAAAAAAATTATGGCAAGACCGATATACGTCAGGTTTGATGTTCCAGCAGAGCTGGCCGCTAAGTCTTTAGAGGCACTCGAGCTGGCTCGTGACACAGGAAGGATCAAGAAGGGAACCAACGAAGCTACCAAGGCCATAGAGCGCGGCGTAGCCCGACTAGTGATCATAGGCGAGGATGTAACCCCACCTGAGATCGTGGCCCATATTCCACCTCTGTGCGAAGAGAAGAAGACGCCTTACATCTATGTCAAGAAGCAGAGCGAGATCGGAGCCGCTTCTGGCCTGGGAGTTAAGAGCGCTGCCGCAGCCATAGTCGAGCCCGGCAAGGGCAAAGAGGCTGTGGACGAGATCATTCAGAAAGTACAGGCACTCAAGTAGGTGATCCCTGATGGTAGAGGAGAACGGCATACCGGCAGAGGTCATTGAGGTCATAGGCGTCACTGGCATGCATGGTGAGGCCACCCAGATCAAGTGCAGGATCCTTGAGGGCAACAACAAGGGCCGAATCATTACCAGGAACTGCATGGGGCCCATACGCATGGGCGATGTCCTCATGCTGCTGGAGACTGCCAGAGAAGCAAAGAAGCTTACCAGCAGGTGAAGAGATGGAAGAGAGAAAGTGTTCGTTCTGCAACAGGGTCATAGAGCCTGGAACCGGCAAACTCTATGCCAAGAAGGATGGTGCCACATTTTACTTCTGCTCATCCAAGTGCGAGAACAACTACGGCCTGGGCAGAGTTACCAGGCGCACAGAGTGGGCCAGGAAGGGGGCATAAGTCCTGGCCAAGGCAGAGATTGAGCGGACCTTTATCATGGTCAAGCCCGATGGAGTTCAGCGCGGCCTTGTAGGCAAGATCATCCAGAGGATAGAGCAGAAAGGCTTCAAGATAGTGGCCATGAAGATGGCCTCAATGCCTCAGGAGAATGCCGAGAAGCACTATGCTGAGCACGCTTCCAAGCCCTTCTTCAAGGATCTGGTAGGATTCATAACATCAGGTCCGTCAGTTGCAATGGTGGTAGAGGGGCGCGGTGCGATTGCCGCCATGAGGAAGATGAACGGGGCGACCAATCCAGTAGATGCAGTGCCTGGCACCATACGCGGCGACTTTGGCATTGAGATGGGAAGGAATGTGATACACGGCTCCGACTCACCCGCTTCTGCAGAAAGAGAGATAGCCATCCACTTCAAAGATTCAGAGATAGCCAACTATAAGAGAATCGACGAAGCCTGGCTATACGAGTAAATGGGGAAGAGCATTCTGTGCCCTTCTCCAATCTCATAGCGTTTATATACTTTAGAATAAATATCCTTTTACAGAAATTCATCAAAGAGCGATAGAGTATGCAGCAGAAGGCTAAGAAGGCCAGCAAGGCCAAGGGTACGCCGGGCTCTGACATGAGGACCCCAATAGTTGTAGTTATGGGCCATGTAGATCACGGCAAGACATCTCTCCTGGACAGGATCAGGGGAACGACTGTGGCCGACTTTGAGGCTGGCGCCATCACTCAGCATATCGGGGCCACTGAGGTCCCTTTAAAGGTGGTCCAGGACTTCTGCGGCTCTCAGTTTCGGGGCGAGTTCCAGGTACCAGGCCTGCTCTTCATAGATACACCGGGCCATCACGCCTTCACCTCTCTTAGAAGCCGCGGCGGCTCGCTGGCAGACCTGGCGGTTTTAATTGTGGATGTCAATGAAGGTTTCCAGCCCCAGACTATAGAGTCTCTAAACATACTCAAACGCTACAAGACTCCATTTGTGGTGGCTGCAAACAAGATAGATCGGATAATGGGCTGGCAGCCAGTGAAGAACGCTCCCCTGGCAAAGAGCCTCAAGAACCAGAACGAGCGCGTCATAGCAGAGCTTGATACCAAGATCTATGAGCTGGTAGGAGAGCTTTACAAGTACGGCTTTGATTCTGAGAGGTACGACAGGATCAACGACTTCACAAAGAACATAGGGATCATACCATTAAGCGCGATCACCGGCGAGGGAGTTCCAGACCTGCTCATGGTCCTAGTGGGTCTGGCCCAGAGGTTCCTCAAGGACATCCTCATGTCCAAGTCCAGCGGCAGGGGCGTTGGAACCATACTCGAGGTCAAGGAAGAGAGAGGGCTTGGAACCACACTGGATGTCATACTCTCAGAGGGCGAGTTCAATGCCGGGGATACAATCGTCGTCGGCACCAGCCACGAGCCTGTGGTCACAAAAATAAGAGCCTTGCTAAAGCCAAAGCCTCTAACTGAGATTCGAAGCGAGGAGAGGTTCATGCCCGTCAAGCGCGTGGTTGCCGCAAGCGGGGTCAAGGTCTCGGCACCCAAGCTTGAAAATGCCCTGGCAGGATCGACGATCAAGGTCATCTCAAGCCCGGAGGAGGCAGAGGCCATAGCCGAGGAGATTAAGTCTGAGCTCGCATCAGTGAGAGTTGAGTCAGAGAACGTGGGAATAACCCTTAAGGCTGACACCATAGGATCTCTTGAGGCTCTAATTGGGGAGCTAAAGGAGAAAAACCTGCCAATACACATGGCCGATGTGGGTCCAGTCTCTCGAAGAGATGTCATCAAGACCGGGGCCATAAAGGACCCTCTGTACTCGGCGATACTGGCATTCAATACAACCATACTGCCTGATGCTCTTACAGAGATCCAGAAGACTGATGTCCCGGTATTCCAGAGCAATGTGATCTACACTCTGATGGACAACTATGAGGAGTGGGTCGAGGCCCAGAAGTCGAGGCTGGAGCAGGAGCGTCTGCAGGCGATCATCAGGCCCGGAAGCATGAGGATACTTCCTGACTGCGTCTTCAGGCAATCAAAGCCGGCCATAGTGGGCGTCCAGATAATTGGCGGCATCATAACCACCCAGACCCAGCTCATGAGAGAGGACGGAGCTGCTGTCGGCGAGGTTAAGGGGATACAGGCCCATAACGAGAATGTGGGCACTGCAACTGTGGGCCAGGAGGTGGCTGTGGCCATAGACGGACCTACAGTCGGGCGCCAGATCCACGAGGGCGATATACTCTATGTCAATATTCCAGAGAAACATGCCCGGATAGTGGAGCAGGAGCTCAAGCCCAGGCTCTCTCAGGATGAGCTTGAGGCACTGGAGGGTTTCCTGGAGATCAAGCGCAAGAAGAACCCCTTCTGGGGAAGATGATGCGTGATTTTTCATGATAGAGGACTTCCTGATCCCACTGGTGGCTGTGGGCCTGGCAGAGATGGGCGATAAGACCCAGCTCTCAATATTGCTCTTATCTTCCAGGACAAAAAATTACTTCCAGCTCCTCCTGGGAGTAATGCTTGCCTTTCTGCTGGCAGACGGATTTGCGATTCTCGTGGGCTCCTGGGTGACCACGGTTATTCCAATGGACCTCCTTAAGCTGGTCTCAGGCGCGGTCTTTGTAATATTTGGCATTCTCATACTCAGGTCAAAGCCAGAGGAGGCAAAGGCAGACCTGTCCTCCAGGAGCACCCTCGTTTCAGGTTTCTCACTCATCTTTCTATCTGAATGGGGCGATAAGACCCAGATTGCCTCAGCGCTCTTTGCCACTGAGTACAAACCCTGGCTGGTCTTCCTCGGAGTCATGGCTGCGCTCGCCATCCTGTCAATTCTGGCCATATTCCTTGGCAGGTTCATCTCCGACAGGATTGATAGAAGGCTGATCACAAGGATAGCAGGCACTGTCTTCATCTTGATAGGCCTCACCTTCGCGCTCTCGGCCTTGCCTTTCTGGTCTTCTCTGCGTTTGCCGATTTCATGATATATGGAAAACGGCATTTGCAGAGAAAACCTTTTGTAGTCCCCAAAACAAATGAGGGGCGCTCGGATAATGAGCGATTTATGGAGAGCATGATACTTGATAGACAATGAGCTTTTATTGTGGGTCGCCTTTGGGATAGTGGTTCTGGCACTGCTTGCTCTTGATTTGGGCGTATTTCACCGTAAGTCGCATGAGATAAGCATAAAAGAGGCCCTCATCTGGTCTGCCTTTTGGATCGCCATTGCACTTATCTTCAATATAGCTATCTACATCTGGCTTGGGTTTGACCTGGCTGTGGAGTTTGCGGCTGCCTACCTGATAGAGAGGGCTTTAAGCTTCGATAACCTCTTTGTATTCTTGCTCGTTTTATCCTACTTCAAGGTCCCATCCGTTTACCAGTACAGAGTCCTCTTCTGGGGCATAATTGCAGCCCTGATCTTCAGGGGCATCTTCATAATGGCAGGGATCGAGCTCATAGACAGATTCCACTGGGTGCTCTACCTCTTTGGCGCCTTCCTGATCTTCACAGGCATCAAGATCTTCCTTCAGAGGGATGAGAAAGAGATGGACCTTGAGGGAAACCCAGTGCTCAGGCTCTCCAGGAGGCTCCTTCCCTGCACTGATGAGTACCATGGAGGAAGCTTCTTTACTAAGATAGATGGCAGGACGATGGTTACTCCCCTATTCATAGTGCTATTGGTGATTGAAACATCGGACCTGATATTTGCAATTGATTCAGTTCCAGCAGTCTTTGGCATAACCCTTGACCCGTTCATTGTGTATACCTCCAATATCTTTGCCATACTGGGCTTAAGGGCACTGTATTTCGCCCTTGCAGGGTGCATGCTTGCCTTTTGCTATCTGAGCCACGGCATAACTGTCATTCTCATATTCATAGGCGTAAAGATGCTCCTGGCAGGCGTCTATGAGATACCGCCAGCCATTGCTCTTGGCATAATCATTGCAGTTCTGGCCCTCTCCATACTGCTCTCCATGGTCAGGCCGGTCAAGACTGAGTGCAGGTGACACTTCACTTGCACTCTTAGCAATACTAAATCTTGATAAATATATATATATTTTTCCCGCCAAAATCCATCTCTATTGATTGTCCTTCGTTCAGGAAACCTGCTTAGAAAATACAGATCGGTTGCACGTTTGTTGAAGCATTTCCCGCAGAATATATGATTAAGAGCCTTCATGGGTTAATCTGGCAAAAGTTATATACAAAGAGAGATTTACTTATGGCCAATGGAGGATTGGCTATTAGGACAATTATCTTGCTCACTATCCTGTTGATGGTCTCTTTTGCAGCGGCTTTTGAGCCTGTATATATTGGCGGGGGAAGGGACATGTCGGCTGTAAACCTGGATCAGGGTGCCAGGCAAGAGGGAGTTGTGCCCTACTTTGGCGCTGCTGGTTTTGCAGCACCCAGATCTCCACAGCCATTGGAGGTCGATCCGGGAGCCATGGTCCACCAATCCAGGGGATATAGAGATGCAACCAGGGACCTCTACCTGAGATCTTCTGAGCTTTTGAACCGAATTGCGCTTTTGGCAGGCGATGTAGAGAATAACTGGATAAAGGTGGATCAGAGCACAAAGAAGGCGGCAGAGCTTCAGGTCGAGGCAAAGGAGAGTGCAGATGACTCCAGGCTTGGCGCCGCTGACTCCCGCAGGAGTGCACTTTTGGCCAAGGTTTACCTGGATGAGACTGCGGCCCTTTGTAATCAGACCCGGGCTGCGGCCATTAGGATGGATGCTCTGGCAGAGAGGATGTACCAGATGGAGAATGAAACCAGAGCCAATGCAGATAGGTCTTCTGAGAATGCTGAGCTTGTCAAGACTTATCTCAACGAGACCAAGTCGGTGCACTATGAGCTAAACAGCCTTGTACAGGAGGCAGAGAGCCTGGACACAAGGATCGCATGGCTGCAAAGCGCCATCCAGAAACAGTGAAAGTATCAATCAAAGCGAACTTAAGCCCCGAGTCCTCCAGAGGGACCGGGACCCAGCCTCGCAGAAGACATTGGGTGTGGCAGAGACGTTGTAGAATGTGCGTGGTATTCCTTCAGGATATACCACAGTCAGCCTGGCCACTCTGAACCCCAGAGGCCGGGATTCAAATAAGTAATATCCGCTGTTGTTCACACCCATATCTGTAACCAGAAGAGCTGCCTTGTATGGGTCGGCGGCCAAGACCCTGACATTGCCATAGTCTTTTAGAAGTGAAGTCAGATCCGGCTCCAGGAACTTGCATCCCAGAGTCAGGACATAAATCCTTGGAAGAACGTCCAGGGTATAATTGAGCTGGAAGAGGGCATCTCCTCTATCCAGGGACATGGTGATGTCGTTTACTGAGATGTACTCTTCGCTGCCAATGCAAAGGCCGGCAGGCATAAGCAGCATCATGACTGCAATTGCCGCCAAAGGCCATGCCAGGACCTTCATAATCCCCTGCCTTTAAGTGAAGTCACTATCGGTGGCAGGATTATGATTAGCACTATGAGTGCTGTAAAAATAAGGAACATCATCCTCTGGCGCCTCTGGGCAGACCTAAACTTGATCTCGCAGAGCTCATCGCAGAAGGTCTCCTTCTCTCCAATGGCATTTCCGCAGACTATACAATGCTTGTGAGGTGTAGCACTGGCCATTTAACCACCGGTCTATTAGAACAAGGCTGAGGATGCATAAGAGTTTTTCGCAGGCGCGCTCCCATCTCGGATTCCGGCATACAGCCCTGGAAGATAGAAGATCATTAGCTGTATCTCTCACGGCGGTAACCCTCAGGAAGGGAAAAGGTTGATCAATATATATTGAAACCTGATTGAGCATGAAGCCCACAAAAGATCTGAGAGATGAGCACGACTCCATAAATGGGTTCCTGGCCGTGCTTGAGGCCATGGTCGGGAAGATAGAGCAAGGAGAGCCGGTGGAGCCTGAAGATCTGCAGTGGATGTTCGAGTTTTCCAGGGACTTCATAGACAGGTGCCATCTGGGAAAGGAGGAGCATGTGCTCTTTCCTGTTTTAGAGGCTGCAGGCATGCCCTGTGACGCACTTTATTCTCTTATAGCCGATCACGAGGCTGCAAGAGATGCGGCAAGGTTCCTGAGGGGAGCCGCAGCCGGATATGGTGAGGGAGATGTCCGGTCTCCACGGGAGATCGCATCTGGATCGAGGAGGTATATCGGGCTTCTCAAGGATCATATGGCCGCTGAAACTGATCTCTTCTACTCTGCAGCCGATCTGTACCTCACAAAGGAGATCAAGTACAAGCTCCTGGAGGATTTGCAGAAGTACGAGCAAGAGAGGATTGGTGCCGGAAGGTGCGAGGATCTCCTGGAGCTCCTGGGCTACATGAAAGGGTTTTACTCAGCATGATCCTGCAAAGATAAGCTTAATAGTCCAAGAAATCAATTAACTTCTGAGGTATGATATGGAGGAGAAGAGCATCCAGGAGCCAGAGGTGCAAAATCTGGCAGGGCTTGTGGACTACCAGCAGGGTTCGGTGGTCAGCAGGGAGATAATACGCAAAAAGACAGGCACTGTGACGGTCTTTGCCTTTGACCAGGGTCAGGGGCTCTCCGAGCATATAGCGCCCTTTGATGCACTGGTGCAGGTTCTGGACGGGCGCACTGAGATCACAATCTCTGGAAAGCCCTACAAGCTTGAGGCCGGGGAGATGATAATTCTGCCATCAGGCCAGGTCCATGCGGTCAGGGCTCTATCCAGGTTCAAGATGATGCTTGTAATGATAAAATCCTGAGCAAGCATGACTATCTTTTTCATCTCACACCTCAGCCCCGGAGACCCCGGTCTTTAGGCCGAGGAGGAGGGGCGTACCTATGTTCAACAAACTATTTACGAATTGAATATCTTCTTCAGTACTATGCTTCAAACCTTGATGGTCA
>Ga0310040_1000416_pt1 | contig 40643 bp, 39 predicted proteins | sample EPASupsiteHSE623_FD_200237 | JGI IMG/M metagenome (GOLD analysis project Ga0310040, IMG submission 200237) | Bioremediated contaminated groundwater from EPA Superfund site, New Mexico - Sample HSE6-23 (v2) (version 2) | ecosystem: Environmental > Aquatic > Deep subsurface > Groundwater >... | reverse complement strand
GGCATAATGCACCACCCAGAAAGTGCATAGTTATTATTCTTTGATTCGTGCTCTTAATCCGTTGCTTGACAGAGCGTCCCCACCCACGAGAATTGCAGCCTTATTTAAGCCCAGATGTACTAGTCCAAGAACGCATCTCTTTCTCAGTCTGGAAGCCCTTCTTCTTCATCCACTGCATGACATTGGAGTTCTCGACCAGGTCACTTGGCGGCAGGTATGTCCTCGTTACCTCGGTCTGAACAGCCTTATTTGCCGTTTCCTCAGCCATTTTAAATCGCCTTATTATTTATGGATCTTTCATGGCATCTCATCTTTAGTCCAGCATTTTTTTCATGATTTAAATTAATTTAGATCCCGAGATGCTCATCAGAGACACTAATGTGGGTTACGTGCCAGGATATAAATCTGTCTAGGTCTATTTATGATGATATTTGGGATTTAGAAATCGTTCCTTGTTCATGGTCTTTCTAGATGGAATTCTGACCAGAATTGTCAATTCGATCGATTATTCGACTGGCAAGGAAGGTACTATGTGTATGTCAGTGATATAATTGACAGTCAACTACATAATAGCGAGGCGGATGTAGTGGATATGGTGATGGGCGATGCCTGGATCAATCTCATTAACGATAGATATTTATATTTCCGGCGCCACCTTTAACAGTGCTAATCAAAAAAGGGGAGAGCTTATGGCACGTTTCTCATGCTACAGACTGAGACCACTCTTACCTATCATCATTATTATATCGACTCTATGTTATCCTGCCTTATGTCAAGCCGATAACTGGGAAGAGTACGAAGATCCTTCGGGGTTCACAGTTCAGCACCCTCCAGGCTGGATGGTCATTGCGTATGATGATGCCATACATATGGTAAGCCCGAATGGATTGGCTTTGATATACATCGATTCCTTTATAAATATGAGAAATACCGTCCAGCAATTTATCGAAGCAGGGAGCAAATTTTCGTCGTTTGGCGCTCCTGCAGATGATGGAGTTATAAGGCTGATAAATAATGATCCAAATAAAGGGATAGGTTTTTTCAACTACAGCCATAAAGGCGTTCCTCTTAAGGCCATGTTCATTTGCTTTACAGAGAATGGAAACGGGATGCGTTTAAGCTTCTTTGCTCCGGCAGATGAGTTCGAGGCCAAGATAGAATTGGCAGATCAGATCCTGGGTACGCTCTCCTTTGCCGGCCAGGATCATCCCTCAATAAGCTATGTACAATGGCGCGAGCCCAATGAGGATGCCTTTACTGCAGAGATCCCAAGCCAATGGATCATGACCGGCGGGGTCATGAGATGGCCTAAAGGAAAAATCGGGTTGAACGATGGTTATAAGACTGTTCTCAGATTGACCTCTCCTGACGGGAGGATACTCATCACCAATGGCGATGAAAATATTCCCGTATACTTCTATGTTCCAAACCAGGTCTCACAGATGTCGGGATTCAGAGAGGGCAGCCTGTATAGTGGAGCTCTGGTCATGCATTACATGACCGGGAAGGAGTATGCGGAGTGGTATGTCGCCAATTGGCTGACAAATGAGTATGGCTATACGGATATAAGTTTCACTGAAGGCTGCCGGGATCTGCCGGATAAGTCCAGGGCAATCAATGAGATCAATGCCAGATATGGCTTGCCATCGAAATCGGACTATGGAGAGGTATACTTCACCTGCAGAAAGGGCAAAGAGGAGATGTCTGGCTATTATCTGGCATCAACTGAGATCACCAGCATGCCAGGATCTGTGGTGATATGGAGGGCGCCTATGCTTATGGGCTATGTGGCACCCAAAGAAGAAGCAGGATTAGCCAGAGAAGTCCTAGCTCATCTGGAAGGCTCCATAATCTTGAATGAAATATGGATGAGGGCAATCATACAAAATACTGCGAAAGTGGCAGAACTGGCACAGGCGGGCAGCCAGACCTATTCAGAGATCTCTGATATGGTCTATGAGTCCTATATCCATAGAGATAGGACATATGATAATATCCAGTATCAGATGCTCAATTTCGTAAATGATAGAACCGATGTAAGGGATCCCACAACGGGAACCGTCTCTAATGTGCAGGGGTACTTCAGCCATTACTGGATAAATCCAAAAACAAATACAATATTGGGGACAGACACAAATGAGCAGCCTGGTATGAACTACCACCACTTACAGGAGGTGTCTGGTAGAACGGGCTGACGTCGCCCAGTATAAGGATAGTTGATTGCAGGAAGGATGGTCCCATGCGTTCGTCATCATGCAGATCAATCGGGTAATGCTATGGTCATGGGATATCCTGGCATCTGGGATCTGGAGGTCTCTAAGTCTGGCTATAAGTCGGCATCAATATGATAGATCACCATTATTGAATCCCCCCATGGGAGATAGCTTCATTTCATTGAGGGATATAGCCAAATGAGCATCGGCACACGCTGAGGCAAGCTATGGGTCATTCAAGGTGTGGCTCTGCACCTATGTCCGAACCTCTATGGTATGATCGGCAAGCCAATGTAGTCTCGCCTAGCTGAGGGCTATGACAGGCCCCTTGATGGTATAGATCAATCAGGCTTCCTATTGGAGCATTTTATCTTTAAAGGGGACTTGCTCAATATCCTAGTGGTACTTTGGATACTGATCAAATGAATTCGCTATCAAATGACGTGATGGTTTCGCTTGAGATTCCTCGAAAAAAGAAGAAACGATCCCGCTTACAGGTTGATGCGCGGGATGTTGTCTACGGACTCTGGGTTGGCCAGAGCAGACAGGTCGCCGGTCTCTTTGCCGAGCGCCTTTGCCTTGATGACACGGCGCATGATCTTGCCGGACCTGGTCTTGGGGACATCCTTGACGAAGTAGACGGTATCTGGGTAAGCGACTGGTCCCAGAACGGTCCTGACGTGCTTGGATATCTCTTTCTTGAGGTCATCGCTCTCTGCGACTCCATCCCTGAGTATGACGAAGGCGACGATCTTCTCGCCCTTGACCTCATCGGGCTGGCCGATGACTGCGGCCTCTGCGACCTTGGGGTGAGAGACTGCTGCGGACTCGACCTCTGCGTTGGAGATCCTGTGTCCGGCTACCTTCAGCACATCATCGATTCTGCCCTGGATCCACCAGTAGCCATCCTTATCCCTTGTGGCCTTATCGCCTGCAAGGTATGTTCCTGGCTTGACCTGCCAGTACATGTCCCAGTACTCCTTCTTGTACCTGACTTCATCCCTGAAGAAGGCGCGGAGCATTGAGGGCCATGGGGTCTTCTGGACGATGTTTCCGCCGTAGCCAAGGGCCACGGAGTTGGCATCCTCGTCGAATATATCAGTGTTCATTCCGGGCAGTGGGAAGCATACCGATCCGGGCTTCTCGGGTGTCATGACCAGTGGGGAGATGACGTGGCATCCGGTCTCAGTCTGCCACCAGGTATCAATGATTGGTGCCTGGTCTGCGCCTATGTTCTTCCTGTACCACATGTAGGCTTCTGGGTTGAGTGGCTCGCCCACAGATGCCAGTACCCTGACTGTGGATAGGTCGTACTTCTTCACGAAGGCCTCTCCGGTCTTCATGAACATCCTGATTGCAGTGGGTGCTGTGTACAGAATAGATACGCCGTACTGCTCAATTATGGACCACCAGCGGCCGAGGTCGGGGAAGTCTGGGGAGCCCTCGTACAGGATGCTGGATGCGCCAAGACAGAGTGGGCCGTATACTACGTAGCTGTGACCTGTGATCCAGCCGCAGTCTGCTGTGCACCAGTAGACATCATCATCGTGGACATCCAGTACCCAGGAGGTTGTCTGAGCCGGGCAGACTGCATATCCGCCATGGGCGTGCTCAATACCCTTGGGCTTGCCAGTTGTTCCTGATGTGTACAGAATGAATAGCCTGTCCTCTGGGTCGAGCTGCTCTGTCTCGCACCTGGCGGACTGGCCGGAAACGAAGTCATTGTAGAAGACATCGCGTCCCTCGGTCATTGGTACTGCGACACCTGTCCTCTTGACGACTACTACCTTCTTGACGGAGGGTGCGGTCTTCAAGGCTTCATCTACGTTTGGCTTGAGTGGCAGTGGCTTGCCGCGCCTGTAGAATCCATCGGCTGTGACTACAACCTTGGCCTCGGCGTCGTTCACGCGGCTGTTGAGTCCACCAGACGAGAATCCTGAGAAGACTATGGTGTGAATGGCGCCGATCTTGGCGCATGCGAGCATGGTGATTGGCAGCTCGGGGATCATTGGGAGGTAGCATACTACTCTGTCTCCCTTTACTACGCCTGCACTCTTCAGAGCGTTGGCCATCTTGTTGACCTCTCTGTAGAGCTCGTAGTAGGTGATGGTCCTGTTGTCGCCGACGGGCTCGCCTATGAAGTAATAGGCTACCTTGTTCCTGTTGGCGCCCTTGGCATGCCTGTCCACGGCGTTGTAGGCAACGTTGATCTTGCCGCCGTTGAACCACTTGTAGTAAGGCTTGCCGGACTCATCTAGAACCTGAGTGTAGGGCTTGAACCAATCAGCGAATGTCTGGGCCATCTCGTCCCAGAAGTCCACGAAGTTTGCGGAGCACCAATCACGCATCTCTTTCTCAGTCTTGAAGCCCTTCTTCTTCATCCACTGATAGGAATTGGAATGCTCTACTATCCACTGCGGTGTGTTGAAAATTCTGGTTTCTTCCTGCAGAGAAGCTGTCTTTGCTGTGTCAGCCAATTTCATACCTCCTTTCTTAATTTAGATCGGGCGTTCCCTGGTCACCATCTTTGGTCAGGCATATTGGTGAAGAAAGTCCTCCAGACCCCTCTCTTCGGCCTGGCCGCATTCATGAGCGCTATATGGGCTCAGGAAACACTGAACGGGGACTTACTTGATCATTTATAAATCTATCGCGATACAATTCTTAATGATCTTTCATCTTAATGATTTTCTGTTGAGATTATGCCACCATTTAGGGATTTTTTGAAACTCGAGACATGAAGATGTCTATTATTGGTGGATTTATTTAAATTGTTCAAAAGACGAGAGAGACATTTAAGACGAAATAGATGGCCAAGGAGGTGACGGCAATTACAACTGCTAAAAAAAGGTTAGATTACCGCTCACTTGATGAGCGGTATGGCATCTACGGACTCTGGATTGGCCAGAGCGGAGATATCGCCAGTGGGGTTGCCCAGTGCCTTGGCCTTGATCACACGCCTCATGATCTTGCCAGACCTGGTCTTTGGCACATCGTTGACGAAGTAGACTACCTCGGGGTAGGCTACTGGTCCCAGAACTGTTCTGACGTGCTTGGCCAGCTCCTTCTTGAGCTCCTCACTCTGCTGTTCTCCAGTCCTGAGGATGACGAAGGCAACTATGACCTCGCCCTTGACCTCATCGGGCTTTCCGATGACTGCAGCCTCTGCAACCTTTGGATGGCTGACGAGAGCAGACTCGACCTCTGCATTGGAGATCCTGTGACCGGCTACCTTCAGCACATCATCGATTCTGCCCTGGATGGTGAAGTATCCATCCTTGTCCTTGGTGGCCTTGTCGCCTGCCAGGTATGTTCCTGGTCTGATGTCCCAGTACAGCTGCCAGTACTCCTTCTGGTACCTCACAGTGTCCTTGTAGAAGGCACGCAGCATCGATGGCCAGGGTGTGTTGCTTACGATGTTTCCTCCAGAGCCTGGTGGCACTGGGTTTGCATCCTCGTCCAGGATATCCACGTTGAATCCTGGCAGCGGGAACGTCGGGGACCCGGGCTTCAAAGGCGTGATTGGCAGCGGGGAGACCAGGAAGCATCCAGTCTCAGTCTGCCACCAGGTGTCCATGATCTGGAGCTTGCCTGCGCCGAAGTTGTTCCTGTACCATATCCAGGCCTCTGGGTTGATGGGCTCGCCCACAGATCCAAGCAGCCTCAGGCTTGAGATGTCGTGCTTCTTTGGCCACTGATCTCCTGCCTTCATGAACATCCTGACTGCAGTGGGTGCTGTGTAGAGCACTGATACTTTGTTATCCTCGATTATCTTGAACCATCTGCTGAAGTCGGGGAAGTCAGGGGATCCCTCATAGATCATGCTTGTTGCACCGAGGCAGAGAGGACCGTAGACCACATAGCTGTGGCCGGTGATCCATCCGACATCGGCTGTGCACCACCAGACATCACTGTCTTTGATATCAAATACCCAGCTCAGAGTCTGGGCAGGGGTGACACAGTATCCGCCGTGGGCGTGCTCAATACCCTTGGGCTTGCCAGTTGTGCCTGATGTGTACAGGATAAATAGCCTGTCCTCAGAGTCCAGCTTCTCGGACTCGCATACATCAGACTGCTTTGCAACCAGGTCATGATACCAGATGTCCTTGCCTTCCTTCATGGGCACATTGATGCCTGCCCTCTTCACAACGACCACGTTCTTGACGCTGGGGGCATTGGCAGTTGCCTCGTCCACATTGGGCTTGAGTGGCAGAGGTTTGCCGCGCCTGAAGAATCCATCAGTGGTAATTACTACCTTTGACTCGGCATCGAGAACACGGCTGTTAAGTCCGCCTGCAGAGAATCCTGAGAAGACCACGCTGTGAATGGCGCCAATCTTTGCGCATGCGAGCATGGCTATTGGAGTCTCGGGGATCATGGGCATATATATGCTGACCCTGTCGCCCTTTTGGACCCCTAAAGACTTGAGGCCGTTGGCGAGTTTGTTGACTCTCTTGGCCAGATCTGCATAGGTGATCCTCTGTGTGGCCTGGTCTGTGGGCTCAGGGACGAAGATGTAAGCTACCTTGTCCGCCTTGGCACCTGCTGCATGTCTGTCAACGGCGTTGAAGGCCACGTTGCACTTGGCACCAACAAACCACTTGGCATAGGGCGGCACCCAGTTGAGAACCTGGGCCCAGGGCTCAAACCAATCGGCATAGGTCTTGGCCATCTCGCCCCAGAACTGGATGTAGTTTTGGCCGGTCCAGGCGCGCATCTCACGCTCGGTCTTGAATCCCTTTGACTTCATCCACTGCATGACATTGGAATTCTCAACTAGATCTTTGGTGGGCTCAAATACCCTCGTCTCCTCGTATAGGACAGACGTTGTAGCTTTTTGCTCAGCCAACTTTTAACCTCCTTTGTATTCCTACTTGTTTCCTGACTCCTTTTAAAAAGCCATGATGAGCACCTGGGCTTCCTCCTCCCTCCACCCATTCCAATCTGCTGGTGCCCTTCTTGGATCGATTTGCCTCGAACTCAGGAGGTCCTAGGAAACACTGTAGTGAACGATAATTATCCCGGTTTTTCGTTTATAAAGTTATCGAGGAAACATTATTTTATGATCGATAATTATCATGTACTATAATGATATTAGAAATGATTTCTCTAATTTTTGTACTTTTGTTGAATTTAGGGATGCGATGACAGCCGTTGTCTGAGAATATAGTCAAAGATTATAAAATAAGGAAGAAAAAAAGGGTTATCCGCTCATTTAATGAGCGGTATGCCCTCGACTGCATCGGGGTTGGCCAGAGCAGAGATATCGCCAGTTGGGTTGCCCATTGCTTTGGCTTTGATTACACGGCGCATGATCTTGCCGGACCTGGTCTTGGGCACATCCTTGACGAAGTAGACCGCTTCTGGGTAGGCCACTGGCCCAAGGACTGTTCTGACGTGCTTTGCCAGCTCCTTCTTGAGCTCCTCGCTCTCCTGTTCTCCAGTCCTGAGGATGACGAAGGCAACTATGACCTCGCCCTTGACCTCATCTGGTTTTCCAATGACTGCTGCCTCTGCAACCTTGGGGTGGGACACCAGCGCAGACTCGACCTCGGCATTGGAGATCCTGTGACCGGCCACCTTCAGCACGTCGTCAATACGACCCTGGATGAAGAAGTAGCCATCCTTGTCCTTGGTGGCCTTGTCGCCTGCCAGGTACGTTCCTGGTCTGATATCCCAGTACATGGACCAGTATTCCTTCTGATACCTTACAGTGTCCTTGTAGAAGGCGCGCAGCATCGAGGGCCATGGAGTATTGCTGACTATGTTGCCTCCTGTTCCTGGTGGCACTGGGTTGGCATCTTCGTCCAGGATGTCAATGTTGAACCCTGGCAGGGGGAAGGTCGCCGATCCTGGCTTGAGTGGCGTTATTGGCAGTGGGGAGACCAGGAATGTGCCGGTCTCAGTCTGCCACCAGGTATCCATGATCTGGCACTTGTCGCCGCCGAAATGCTTCCTGTACCAGATCCAGGCCTCTGGATTGATGGGCTCGCCCACAGATCCCAGCAGCCGGAGGCTCGAGATATCATAATCCTTGGCCCACTTCTCCCCGGCCTTCATGAACATCCTTATGGCTGTGGGTGCTGTGTAGAAGACGGATACCTTGTTCTCCTGGATTATCTTGAACCACCTGCCGAAGTCAGGGAAGTCAGGGGCTCCTTCGTACATCATGCTCGTCGTGCCAAGGACGAGCGGCCCGTACACTATGTAGCTGTGGCCTGTAATCCAGCCGATATCAGCCGTACACCACCAGACATCATCCTCCTTGATGTCGAAGACCCAGTGCAAAGTCTGAGCAGGACCCACACAGTATCCTCCATGGACATGCTCTATACCCTTGGGCTTGCCTGTTGTCCCTGAGGTGTACAGGATGAAGAGCCTGTCTTCAGAATCCAGCTTCTCGCACTCACACTCGTCAGACTTGCCAGCCACAAGGTCATGCCAGTAGATATCTTTTGGCGCCTTCATTGGGATATCTATGCCAGTCCTCTTGACCACTACCACTTTCTGGACACTTGGGGTATTGGCCGTAGCCTCATCTACATTTGGCTTGAGGGGAATGGGCTTGCCACGCCTGTACAGACCATCGGTCGTCACTACTACTTTGGCTTCGGCATCCAGAATCCTGCTGTTTAAGCCGCCAGCAGAAAATCCTGAGAAGACTATGGAGTGAATGGCGCCGATCTTGGCGCAGGCCAGCATTGCCATGGGCAGCTGGGGGATCATGGGCATGTATAAGGTGACCCTGTCGCCCTTCTGTACTCCTAACGATTTCAAGCCATTAGCGAACTTGTTGACCTCCTTATACAGCTGTCCGTAGGTGATCTTCTGTGTGGGCTGATCAATGGGCTCGGGGACGAATATGTAGGCTACCTTATCCTTTTTAGCCCCCTTAGCATGCCTGTCCACAGCGTTATAGGTTACATTGCATTTGGCTCCTACAAACCATTTGGCGTATGGTGGCACCCAATTGAGTGTCGATGACCATGGCTCGAACCAGTCAGCATATGACTGGGCCATCTCGCCCCAGAACTTGATGTAATTATTAGAGCACCAGAGGCGCATCTCACGCTCGGTCTTGAACCCCTTCTCTTTCATCCACTTCATCACATTAGAATTCTCAGCGAGCTCCCTGGGCGGCTCAAATACCCTCGTCTCCTCCAGAAGGACTGAAGTCTTTGCAGTTGCTTTTTGCTCAGCCATTTAGAACCTCCTTTACCATTTGCGGTTTCGAGCTCCATCCTGCATCTTGGGGGCGGACTCCTCTGCAGGCACCTATTTTGTCGAGGCCGTAGCCTACTAACGCAGGAGTGGCGCCAGAAACATAATTGACAATTATTTTCATAATTAATAAGGTTAGTGGTGGCCAAATTGATGCTGGGCCTGAATATAAAAAATACAAAAGAGTTAATCTCATGGTTTAGGGCATTATATTTAAATTCAGGCTCTTATCGGGCCTATATCTATCGGTGAAGATATTGGGCTGGATTATGACCTGAAATTCGTGCCAAATATCTAGGTGATATTCAGAGATAAGATCGCGATTCAAAATCTTACAGCTTTAGCTGTTATATAAAATGGGTTGGAACCCACCACCCTGGCCCGTATGGTCTCGCCCAGGTCCGCTGCGCCGCATATCACAACGCCTGTATAGTTCTCGCATCTGGCCTTCACAGTACCGTCCCGGCCGCGCTCTGTAACCAGTACATCCAGCGTCCTGCCCTCGTACATTCTGTTCCTGGCGCAGGCCATCTCCAGCCACAGCCTCGTCAGCTCTCTGGACCTGTCCTTCTTTATGCGGTCGGGCATGTCATAGAGCCTGGCGGCAGGCGTGCCCGGCCGCTTAGAGAACCGGGTAATGTTGATCTTATCGGGCTTTACAGCCCTCAGCAGGTCCATGGTATGCCTGAAGTCCTCCTCACCCTCGCCTGGAAAGCCGGCTATGACATCTGTGATGATGCCGATATCTGGCAGCGACTCCCTCAGCCGGGCTGCCATGCTCAGGAATTCCTCTGCCGCGTACCCCCTGCCCATGGCCTCAAGGACCCGGTCAGAGCCGGACTGGACTGGAACATGCAAAAACCTGTACATTCTGGGGCTTCTGAGCGCTGAGATGAGCTCCGCCAGGATGGGCACTGCAGAATCTGGGTTCATCATCCCGACCCGGACCTTGAAACGGCCCCGAATGCCTGAGATCTCCTCCAGAAGCTCGGGCAGGCTCGTGCCTATGTCTGTTCCATATGCAGCCGCATCCTGACAGGCAAGCTGGATTTCCATTATCCCTGATTGGACCAGCCTCATTACTGAACGGACCACATCCTCTGTGGGCCTGCTGACAAGCCTCCCCCTGGCCTTTCTAACTATACAGTAGCTGCATCTGCCAAGGCAGCCTTCGGCTATGTTGACTATGCCGCAGAGGTCAATCCCCGGCGCCTGCAGGCGTCCAGGCCGGGCGGGCCTGTCATCCAGGGTCCCGGCGATCTTCAAGGCCGAAGCTCTGTCAAGGATTCCCAGCTTCATGATGCAGTCTATGCCATCCGCAGACCCCGGCAGGGCGGCAATCAGGCACCCTGCCAGGACCAGCCTATGCCCCTGGAGCTGGCGTATCCTGGAACTGATCTTCCTCTGAGTCTTCTCAGTCACAGCGCAGGTGTTTATAATTATCAGGTCGGCCTCTTCAATCTGAGCCGGACTGTGGCCCATCTCCATCAAGACCGCCTCAGCCTCCCTTGAGTTTCCCAGGTTTGCAGTGCAGCCGTAGGTCTCTATGTAAAATCTCATTCCAGGGGTTCCTTCAGTCTGCAGACCTCTATCTCCTCACTCCTGACCTGGTATATTCCAGCCAGGACCCCCATAATGGCCGGGGCGAGGAAGAACCCTCCAATTCCCGCCACAAGCATGCCGCCAAAGAATGAGAGCATGACCAGCAAGGGATGTAAAGACGATTTGGCAGATATGAGATAAGGCCTGATGAACAGCTCTGAAGGTATATAGATGAGCGATGAAGCCACCAATAGAAAGATTACCGCCTCTGCCGGTCCCATGGTCAGGTACCTGTAAAGGGCTACAGGCACTAGGACCACCCAGGCTGTGAGTATGGGCACCATGCCGGCGATAAAGACAATGCTTGCCAGGGCAAAGGGCCTGGGAACGCCAAAGGCATAGAAGACCATAGCAGATATCAGGCCTCCTACAATGGCCGTATAAATGCTTCCCAGGAATATGCCGCTCCAGATCCTGTCTATCTTCGAGAAGTACTTCCTGCATATGTCCCTCTTCTCCAAAGTGACCATTCTTAGGATGGATTCCACTGCCATCTCTCCATCCACGAGAAGGAAGTAGCATACAGGAATGGAGATTATGAAGTTTAAGATGCCCATAGATGCTGATCTTCCTATCTCCAAGAGGGGTATGCCCCCCAGTATGGATAAGGCCAGACCTGCCGCCTCTTGGATGTTGCCAGCCAGGGATTCGTATATCAGTGGAGGGATGCTCAGGCCTTCTATGGATCTGCCGAGCATCAGCCTCACTCCCGTCTCGTGCTGGGCCAGCCATATCGTCAGGTTGATGGCCTCCAGGGCCCCCAGGCCCAGTATCACGGCTATTGGCATTATTATGCAGATCGTGGCTATGGCAGATCCAAGCCGCCTTCTGCCAAGAAATAGGTCTCTGATGGGACGACCCACATATGCAAAGACGGTTCCAAGAATTATCCCGCTTAAAAAGGGAAACAGGAAGTAGAAGGCCAGAATTAAGGCCGGTACGAGGATTAGCAGAAGTCCCCTATGTGAATCGCACAAATTCTTCAGATCAGATCTCAACGCCCATCCACTCTGTCGAGGAGATGTACCTTTAATAGATATTCTTTCCCCACAATTTTGTGGTAGGGATTTCGCTGCGGCGAAATCCCACGGGGAGCTTAGGGCACGGAGCAGGCGGAATTTGTCATCTCCTCGAACCTTTCTAGGCGTTCTTCCGGATTTGAGCTCTGCACCTTTATCCAGTCACGCAACTTTTCTACTGGCTTCCCGCTTTCTATTATCTCTAAGGCCTTCTCAAGACCGTCTCTGAGATCCGAGGCCCGTCCCGAGATGTACAGTATGGGCGCTGCATTCAGGCACACTATATCTCTTCGGGAGCCAGTCTCCCCTCCTGAGAGGAGACTTAGCATCCTTTTGGCCTCGGCCTCTCTATCAGGTTGGTGCAGCAGAGAAGCTTCCTCTCCTCTGGCCAGTCCAAGGTCAGAGGCCTGGATGGTGCGCTCCACTATCTCGCCGTCAGGATACAGCTCAGCCACCATAGTCTTGCCAAGGGTCGAGATCTCGTCCATGCCCCTCCTTCCCTCTGCATCCCGGCCGTGAACCACCATGGCTCTCTTGTATCCAATCTCTCTCATGGTCCTGGCTATGGGCACCACCATATCGACGGAGTAAACGCCCCTCACTCCGTGATCTGGCCTTGCAGGGTTGGCAAGAGATCCGGCGATGTTGAGCACAGTCCCAAACCTGATCTGGGAGAGTATCCTGTACAGCGCCTGGGGGTGGACCTTCCCGCTCATGCCGTTGAAGATGCCTATCCCCGCCTTCTCTATGCTCCTCTTGACCATGCAGGGCTCGCACTCGACATCTACTCCCAGGGCTTCAAGCATGTCAACTGTTCCGCACCTGGAGGTTATGGCTCTCGCGCCGTGCTTTGCCATGTACACTCCGTCGCAGGCAGCCACAATTGATGCGGCCGTGCTTATGTTGAATGTCTTTATGTCATCCATCCCAGTGCCACAGTTGTCTACCAGGGGGGCTCCCACATCAGGCCTGACCTTGACCGTATCTATCTCGTATATGGCCTCCCAGGACCCTGCCAGCTCCTCAGGTGTCGCCCCCTTGGCAGTAATTGCTGCCAGAAAGGCCCCCTGCTGCAGGTCTGGCTGCTCATTCTTCAGCACCTGCAAGAACATATCCCGGGCCTGTGATCTGCTCAGGTCCTGGCCTTTGATCAGGGCATCTACCTTGATTCCAAAATCTCTCAGCTTCTCTTCCGCTTCCATAAAACCTCAGAATATCAGAAATCTATCACAGCTTTAAGTCCCAGCCTTAGTCCAGAGTGCTTCATGGCATCATCAATCCCGTCCAGGGAGGACCTCTTGGTTATGATCCATCCCGGGTCCAGCTCACCAGAGGCGATCATCCTCACAGCCTCTCGATTGAGCCTGCTGGTGCTGCCGTATGCTCCAACCAGAGTCGTCTCTCTGTAATGCATGGACCTGACATCAACCGTCTCTCGCCCATTCTCGACCTTTGGCCCTGAAAAGATGCACAGCCTCCCCCTCGGAGCCAGCATTCTCATCATGGAGTCATCCACCTTCACCTCAGGCGTGGAAGGAAGGATGACGTCTGCACCCTGGCCGCCGGTCTCCTCTGACACAACCTCCTTTAAGGACTCTGATGCTGCATCAACCACCCTGTCGGCCTGCGTCCTCAACGCGGCCATGATCCTGTTCTCCAGCAGCTCAGAGATGATGATCTTTTCAGCGCCTCTGATCCTGGCCAGCAGGGCATGGAGGCAGCCTACGGGGCCTCCGCCGATTATCAGGACAGTATCCCCTTTTGATACCCGGGCCAGCTCCTGGCCGTTTATGCAGCAGGCCAGGGGTTCGGCCAGGGCCAGAAGAGCTGGATCGACACCGGCGCCAAGGATGGTAAGTCCCCTGCGGGTGCTCTCTGCAGGCAGGGCCATCATCTCTGCAAAGCCCCCGTCCAGGTTGAATCCCAGGATCTTCATGCTCCTGCACTGGCTATCGTTCCCTCTCTGGCAGGGCCGGCATTTCCCGCATGCAATGCCTGGCCAGACCTGGACTAAATCGCCGTCAGCAAATCCCATACCAGGGCTGTCGCCCTCGACGATCCTTCCCACGATCTCATGACCCAGGACCCTGGGACAGATGAGGTCGCGGTGGCCATTTTGGAGCATCTTTACATCAGTTCCGCAGATGGCGCAGGCTTTGACCTCTATCAGGACACCGCCCCTGGGGCAGGTCGGGTCTGGCAGGTCTTCCAGCTCCAGTACCCCTGGAGCGCTCATCACTGCCGCTCTCATCTCTGCCTCAGTGCTTTGGCAGCTCTACAGTCATCAGGACCCTATCGGTCTCTTCGACCAGCTTCTCCTGGGGCACGTCGTATATGCTTGCAAGAAGTGTGGCTCCGCCCATGCCGACTCCCTCCTTGACATAGCCCTCTGTGTAGATGCGCACAGGGGGTATCTTGGACATCTGGAGGCCCGGGTCTGCAAAATAGTAGGGCCAGCCTGTTGACTCGACTATCTGCCTGAAGCTGGCGCTCTTGTCATCGGCTATGTATTTGGTGGTGGCTATGGATATATCGCCCTCCAGTCCCAGGGCCTTGGCCATGTAGAGCACAGCCGCCATCTGAGTTCCTCCACATAGCACCACTTTTGTGCCCTTCAGGCCTCTTATGAGCCCCAGGGCACAGGGCATCATAGGATCTCCAAGCTCAGACACAGCCCTGAGCGGGTCATTCAACAGGCTGCCCTTTGAGGCACCGCAGCGCTTCATGGCCTCTTCCACCACCCGGTGCTTCAGCCCAATTGGGTTAGTAGCAAAGCTGCTGCTGACGTTTCCTTCAAAGCCCAGGGCTTTGAGGACTGCCAGTGCAGTGGTGGTGCCTCCGGCTATGGACTCGCCTATGAAGACGCAGTCGGACAGTTTAGCGAGCTTCTTTCCAAGCAGGGTGGCTCTCTCATAAATTCCAGGGACATCGTCCACGCCATTTTCCTTTCGTATGTCCCTGCCGGCAGATCCGCCGACTTCCACGTATGGGATCGCCGGCTTCTTTCGCAGGCCGCTTGCAACGAACAGGGATGGGACACCAGTCAGGTTCAAGGCTGCCTTGGTCACAATGGCTGGAGTAGGCGAGCCTCCAGGAGCCTCTGGAAGCTCTGGCATGGTCATTATCCTGTTGGTCTCCACAAGCTCGGCATCTGCCCCCGGAGTGTAATCAGTAAGCTCGGGAGAGGTGCCGGCAGCGCTGATTCCGGGGATCTTTCCAGTATCCGTGTTGGATATCACGCACAGAAAGAGCGGCCTTTTAGGCCGAAACTCGAAGTTTGGAGTGACATACGGCATGAACGTTCCAGTCAGCTGATGATATAAGAACTCAACGCCATAAAAATTAAATTAAATCAAGTTTACTTTACTGGTGATCAAATGGCCTTGGCAATCGGGATCTGTAGCTCTTTTGCATTATCAGTATCTATGACACACAATCTATATCTCTTTCTAAATCTATTAATATATTGACTTCTGATGGCGGCCAGAATATTACAAACAATCAGACTGCCATGAGCATCTGTTTGGAGACCCCAAAGTGTGACCGGGGGCCTCCAGGCGGACACCGGCGTGTGTTGCACCAATCTTGGCCAGGTCTCTCTTCTGGCTGTCTATTCAGGGTAAGAACAGGAAATATTGCGGCAAAGGCGGTCCTGTCATGGTGATGCCTGCTTTGCACCAACCCAGTTCAGGGTGCTGTTGACAGGACGTGTCGGCCATTTCCTGGAGATGATCTGTATGAAAGCAAGAATAATTCCAGCTCTGTTCATCTGCTTCCTCATGGTGGTAAGCGGCGTAACGGCTCAGCCTCAGGTCGGGCAACCGGTCGGGCGTCAACCAGTATCATCAGATGCCAGCCTCGCGGCTCAGCCTCAGGTCGATAATGCAGCCGAGCCAACGAGCATCGAGACCCTGCAGCAAAGCACACTGGCCTCAGAGTTTGCCAGTCGCCGCACATCTGACAGTGAGATTGCGGCAGCCAATAGCTTCATGGCGAATATGGGGTTTGAGCCTCAGACCGGCCAGAACAACTACTGGGGGCAGAAAGCGACTTATGCAAGCCCCCAGGCCACGGGGAGGACTGCAAGTCCGACACAGCCCATGATGGATACCTATGAAATTCAGGTACAAGATTATGCCAAGAGGGGTTCTGGCGACCAGGGAGCTATTGCTCGTATATCTGTCAGTGGTGGAGGAACGAGCGAGGTTTATACATTCGCTCTCATAGCCAAAAATGGGGACTTTGATCGCGCTGAAGAGTACATGGTTGTCAATAATGCGGGCAGTCTGCAGGTAGTGATGGCCAACAGCTGGTGGTCTTGCACCCAAGAGCAGTTAAAGCAAAAGTGCCTGTGCCCTTGCGCACTTGCCATCTTCACCTGTCCCACATCGACCTGGTCCGCTTATCTCGGGTGCCTGGCCAATAGATGTGGCGTATGCTTTGTCAAGGCGTCTGCCTGTTGCGCCTGCAACTGCAAATGGTGGTGTCAGAGGTTTGCGGGGTGCTGTCACCAATAGCGAGTGAGAGAGCAGAGCTCCCTCCCACCCTTTTTGCCATATCCGCCCCGCTATTCTATGAGGCACACCTCCACCTCGTCTCCAGCCTCAAGCCCCTCCAACTCCTCAGGGACCATCACCATTCCATCAGCCCTGGCAACTGAGCTGAGTATACCTGCCCCAGAGGACATTATGGGCACGACATGATCGTCCTTGAGAGAGACCCTGACCATGCTCAGGTACCCTGGGCGGGAGGCGATCTTCCTTGCAAGCCTGGCGCGCTTCATAGGCACTGTGTCCGCCAGATGGGCCATCTTCTTAATCGCCGGCCTGACGAACAGGTACAGCGCGGATAAGGCAGCCACGGGGTAGCCCGGAAGGCAGGCCACAGGGACCCCTTCCACCGCTCCAAGAGCCGTGGGCTTGCCGGGCTGAACCCTGATCCCATGGACCAGGAGCTCCCCCAGGTCTGACAGAACTTTGGGCGCATAATCCTTCTCTCCAACCGAGGTCCCACCCAGTATCAGTATCATCTCTGAGTCCAGGCCGGATTCTATGGCATTTTTTATGAGCTCTTCATCGTCAGGGATTATCTCAGTTCTTCTGGGAGACCCTCCCCACATCCTGACATAGAGGTCTGCCATCAGGGCGTTTGTCTCATACACCTCTCCGGGCTTAAGCGGCCGCGAGCCCCGGGGAACCAGCTCACCACCTGTCGGTATGATGGTCACTCTTGGAAGAGCGTATACTCTGACCTCTGAAATCCCGAGGGCCGCCAGAAGGGCCAGGTCGGGGGGCCGGAGCCTGTGCCCCTCTTTTAGCACCATGTCGCCGCGGGCGATGTCCTCCCCTATCCGGGAGACATTCCTGAATGGATGGACCTCAGAGGTGACCTCTATCTGGCCTTCGCGCTTCACTGCATCCTCAAGCATTACCACGGCATCAAATCCTTCAGGCACTGACATGCCAGTCCTGATGGGGATGCATTCCTGGTTGATGGTCAGGTAGGCCGGAGATGATGCGCTGGCAGACCTGGTATCTCTGGACAAGACCGCATATCCATCCATAGCTGCCCTGTTAAATCCGGGCAGATCCACATCCGAGAGAATATCGCAGGAGAGCACCCGGCCATCTGAGCACTCCAGTGCAAGCGACTCCTGGCGCGCGACCTTCCTGCACCTCTCAAGAAGGGCAATGGAAGCCTCTTTGGCACCTGTTAGGCGTTTGAACATATCAAGATTGGATTGTCACTCTTGCGTATATATTGGTGTCTTTGGTTAAGGCTTATCAAAGCTTATATAGTCCCATAGCTGCATGGTCGGGCAGATCATTTGATTACTCAATTACCAGGAGGATGGTTGAATGGCTACTGTTGTTTGGCTCGAAGAAGTTGGCAAAGAGGACCTTTCCGTAGTTGGCGGTAAGGGTGCAAGCCTTGGTGAGATGATCAATATCGGCGTCCCAGTACCAGGCGGATTTGCCGTGACTGCCCAGGCCTTCAGGGATTTCATCGATAGATCTGGTATTTCTGAAAAGCTCTTCAATGCCCTCAAGGTGGATGTGAACAATCAAGAGGAGCTCCTCAAGGCCGAGGCTGAGGCCAAGCGTCTCATAATGGATGCCAAGGTCCCGGTGGACATGGAGAAGGCCATCAAGTCGCGCTACCAGGAGATGGTCAAGCGTGAGGGAAAGGACATCTATGTGGCCGTAAGATCCAGCGCCACTGCAGAGGACCTGCCTGATGCATCATTCGCAGGCCAGCAGGAGACCTTCCTCAATGTAAAGGGTGCTGAAAAGGTCTTTGAGGCCGTCAGAAAATGCTGGGCATCTCTCTACGGAGCAAGGGCTATTTTCTACAGGGTAGAGCAGGGGTTTGAGCATGAGAAGGTGAACCTCTCTGCTGTGGTCCAGAAGATGGTGGATTCTGAGAAGTCTGGCGTCATGTTCAGCTCCCAGCCAAGCACAGGCGAGCCGCTTGTGGTAATAGAGGGCGCCTGGGGCCTGGGTGAGTCGGTTGTGAGCGGAAGCGTCTCGCCTGATAACTATGTGGTGGACAGGGCCAGCAAGAAGCTGGTCAGCAAGTACATCGCAAGCAAGGAGATAATGATCGTAAGGGATCCAATGACCCATAAGACGGTGACCATCCCGGTTCCTCCTGAGAAGAGGGATGCACAGGTCCTCACTGAAGAAGAGATGGCTCAGCTGGCCACCTACGCCGAGACGCTTGAGAAGCATTACGGCATACCTCAGGATATAGAGTGGGGAGTAGAGAAGAACAAGATCTACATACTCCAGTCCAGGCCAATCACCACAATATCCAAGGCAGCAGCTCCTGCTGCAGAATCTTCAGGCACGGGCAAGGTCATTGTAAGCGGCCTTGGAGCATCCCCTGGCGTGGCCTCTGGAGCGGCAAAGCTCGTGACCGGGTCCCGCGATCTCGACAAGATCCAGCAGGGCGACATAATGGTTACAAAGATGACCATGCCCGACATGGTCCCGGCCATGAAGAGGGCTGGAGCCATAGTGACTGATGAGGGCGGCATGGCATGTCATGCAGCCATAGTCAGCCGCGAGCTTGGATGTCCTGCGGTCGTGGGCACCAAGAAGGGTTCAACCATCCTCAAAGACGGCATGATCATCACAGTCGACGGACGAAAAGGCCAGGTCTATGAGGGTCGCATCGCTGTCGAGGCCAAGCCCGTGGCTTCGGCCGTGGCTGCCCAGGCACCTTCAAAGCCCATAACTGCCACAGAGATCAAGGTCAATATCAGCGAGCCTTCCCGCGCACAGGCAGCTGCAGACACTCTCGCTGACGGCGTTGGGCTTCTGAGAATTGAGCACATGATCCTGGGCCTTGGCAAGACCCCCAACTACTACATCAAGAACGGCAAAACTGAGGAGTACATAGAAGAGCTGGTCAAAGGCATAAAGACCGTGGCCGATCCCTTCTATCCAAGGCCTGTCTGGGTAAGAACCCTTGATGCCCCCACTGATGAGTTCAGGGCCATGGAAGGTGGAGAAAACGAGCCAATAGAGCACAACCCTATGCTTGGCTGGAGAGGCATACGCCGCGACTTAACTGAGACTGATCACTTCAGGCTTGAGATCCAGGCCTTCAAGAAGCTTCATGAGATGGGCCTCACAAACGTCGGCATAATGCTGCCCATGGTCCAGCACGTCCGCGAGCTTAGAAAAGCCAAGGCCATAATGATAGAGGAGGGCCTCGACCTGGAGAAGGTGGACATAGGCATAATGGTTGAGACGCCTGGAGCCGCTCTGACCATCGAGGACTTCATAGATGAGGGACTTGATTTCGTCTCATTTGGCACAAACGACCTGACCCAGTACACACTGGCAGTGGACAGAAACAATGAGAACGTGGCAGGGCTTTACTCTGAGCTCCATCCAGCAATTCTAAGGCTCATAGAGTACGTAGTAGAGCGCTGCAACGAGGCCGGAGTCACTACCTCCATATGCGGCCAGGCAGGGTCCTATCCAGAGATGGCAAAGCGTTTGGTGGAAATAGGAATTACAAGCATATCCGCAAACATTGATGCAGTGGCGGTTGTAAGAGAGACTGTAGCCAGGGCTGAGAAGAAGATAATGCTCAAAGCTCTGAGGGAGCGGGATTGAGAGAAGAGTCCAGGTCTGAGGAAGAAGTCCTCTTGATGCTGGAGGAGATGAAGAGCCGGGACTACAGCTACGACAGGTTCTTCTCCACCATGTGCACCCGGCCGCATCCTATAGCGGTCAAGGCGCACGACCTCTTTTTGGAGACCAACCTGGGCGACCCGGGCTTGTTCCCGGGCGTGGCAGAGCTCGAACACAGGGCCATTGGCATGATGAGCGATCTCCTGGGATGCCCTAAAGCCGTGGGCTACATATCCACTGGTGGGACTGAGTCCAACATCCAGGCCATAAGGGCGGCCAGGAACGTCTCAGGCCTGAAGTGCGGAAATATTGTGGTCCCTGCATCGGCCCACTTCTCCTTTGATAAGATAGGAGATCTCCTTCACATGGAGGTCAGAAAGGCGCCTCTGGATCAGGACTTAAAGGTGGATGTCTCATCTGTGAAGGATCTGGTGGACGACAGGACTGTGGCGCTTGTGGGGATAGCTGGCACAACCGAGTTTGGCCAGGTGGACCCCATAGAGGACCTGGCAAAAATTGCCCTTGAAAGAGATATACACCTGCATGTCGATGCTGCCTTTGGAGGGTTCGTCCTGCCGTTCCTGGATAAGGAGTACCGCTGGGATTTCAGAGTCCCTGGAGTATCATCAATCACCATAGACCCCCACAAGATGGGGCTTTCCACCATACCCGCAGGAGGTCTGCTCTTTAGATCTTTGAAGGACATGAACTACCTTGAGGCAGATACCCATTACCTCACTGTGGCCAAGCAGGCCTCATTGACAGGCACCCGGAGCGGAGCTGCCGCTGCGGCCACTTATGCGGTCATGACCCACCTTGGCAAAGAGGGTTTCAGAGAGATGGTCAGGCAATGCATGGACCTGACTGGGCACATGGTCTCCGGGGCCAGGGAGATCGGCGTAGAGCCGGCCATTGAGCCGGTCATGAATGTGGTGGCCCTGAAGGTAAAGTCGCCGGCAAAGGTCAGGGAAGAGCTTATGGACAGGAACTGGCACGTATCCATGACCAGAGAGCCGGGAAGGGCGCTCAGGCTGATCCTCATGAGGCATATGAGCCATGAGAACATCGACTTGTTCCTTCGGGATCTGGAGGATATTCTGCGCTTCTGAGACGGTCTTATGTCAATGTCAGGGTCTCCAGGATTGCCGTTCATCTGGATGGAAAGAATGTGGGCCGAGGCATGGTCGCCTCGGCCTGACTCCTGACTGCCAGTTTGCTTTTGCTATAATATTTACATCTATTTTATAATTCCAGTCTGCCTTATGATATAGGCCACCCTCGTTGAGTCATCTGAGCTCTCAGTGCCTGCATGGTATCCATCTCTTATCCTCACTTCCACGGCATATATGCCGCCTTTGGCCTGGGCCGTGTTCCAATGCCATATATTATTGGTCGTCCAAAAAGTGGCCGGCACCCACTGCTCCTCGGTCGATGGCCCCTTGAGCCAGTACTGATAGAAGATGGTGTCACCATCATCATCCAGCGCATCAGTGGTCCATGCGACTTTTAAGCCCTGATCCTGAGGGCTCTGTCTGTCTGATCTGAGTTTGAGCAGTCGGGGCTCGTTGTTGATGGCCTGGATATCTCCGCCGACTATGAAATACTCTGCACTCAGGTGGCTGTCCCAGCCGCCCATCCCGGCATGATATCCATCCCTCACACGCATATCTATGATATTGTTGCCGCTGTCTATGGGATGAGTAGTCCAGTCCCAGGTGTTGCTCCTGGACCAGTTGGTCATGGGCTTCCAGTTGCTTCCCGTGGAGGGACCGTTGAGCCAGAACTGATAGAGCAGTTCATCGCCGTCAGAGTCTGCGGCAAGGCCAGTCCATGATATTGTCTCGCCAGCCATCTGAGGGCTCTTTTTATCTGGCAATATGCTGCCTGCAGAGGGAGGGTGGTTTGACCCCTGGCTGACGGCATAGGTGGTTACAGGCACTGGCTTTTGGGTCTCCTTTCCGTGGAGCATATCCTTTGGAGAGGGCAGGAGGTCTGAAGTGACTGTCGCCTGCCCCAGGCTGATTAATGCTATGGCTAGCATTGCCGCTAAAAATAGATGATTCCTACTTTTCTTCATTTTAACCCCCGTTTATCACTCAATGATACACAGCATTAATAAAGTCTATGCTAATTTATTTATCACTGAATGTCGGGATAAGGTGACATATTATGAAATAAGTCGACAATATAGCAGAAAAGTACAGAATGATCTAGCTTGTGAAAAAAAAGCACTGTCTGAATCTCTAAAAACAAAGTAGCACTGGTTCTAGGAACCAGGACTCTGGTGATTGCAAACTTCAGACTTTGTGACCGATTGCAAAGCGGCGCATTACCCTGTCGATCTGGATCTTGACCGAATCTCCAACCTGGGCGCCGGGGACGAATATTACGAAACCCTCAACCCTGGCAATGCCATCGCCTTCACGGGCTATGTCCTCGATCTTGACTTCATACTCTTTTCCGACTTCTACCGGTGCTGTGGAGGACTGACCCTCTTCGCTTCTGTACAAAACCTTCACCTCTACCTTAAACCTTATGGCCGATTGCAAAGCGGCGCATGACTCTATCTATCTGAATCTTGACTTCATCTCCGACCTTTGCGTCGGGAACGAAGATTACAAAACCCTCTACTCTGGCAATACCGTCGCCTTCACGGGCTATGTCCTCGATCTTGACTTCGTACTCTTTGCCAGCCTCTACTGGAGCGGCTGGAGCGGATCCGCCCATGGAAGATCCTTCTTCACGTCTGAACAATTCTTCACCGTCCTTCGCGAAAACCTCAGAAGAGTTTTACGCAATAGGAGTGCTGCCATACGACTATTAAACCCTTTTGCTCGCTATTGATAAGGACTTTGAATTTGGCTTGATCGAATATGGATGGACCGCCTCTGCCAACGCTCATGCTCTTAAATCATATCTCTATCTGGGAACATATGCTCATAATAGTTTCCCAAACTCAGGATGATAATTTGATCTAATGGCTCCTGCCGTCTCATGATGATATAGCTGCTTTTTCTTGTCGCCTGAGGTGAAATCCTGCCCAATCAAGTGCCTGATGCACTCCTCGCCAAATATTGATGGCAGTCTGCTCATGCAACAGCAGCTAAGATATCAAAGCGCTCTTCAGGTTATGGGAAGATATCTTCGTCAATACATGGACATAAAGCTTGATTGCCTCCTTGATATTGGCCTGGCACAGCGAGGCTAAAACAAGTCCGCAGATACATCAGGATAGACTATGCTTCAGGGCGGTGCTGCTTGCATGCAGATCTCGGGCCATGAATGCGTGATCCAACTCCAACTTCTGGGCAGATGCCTTGGCCCAAAAACTCTGGGGGGAACATTTCAGATAATAATCAGTCGCTGCCTGATAGCTGTTTGATGAATCGATAGCATATCACATGGCACTTTAATGATGTTGAAAATATGCGAATCTGAGGCTATCATCCTCTTGCGGTGGCTGTAGCTTGAACATGGGTGTGTTCCCCCCAGAGGAGGTCAGGGGGGCATCTGCCCAGAAGCATAGAGTACAGCGCGCTTTGAATTATGTTTGATCAATATTTGGGCCAAGACAGTTGTCCCAAGAAGCGTTGTGCATAGGTGTTAACCCAGAAAAAGCTCATGACTGTCGGTCACCCATGAGTACGAAAAATCTGAACCGATCTCTAATTTTCGTGCCACACTGAACACAATTCTAAAAAAGATGCTTCTAGATAAATACTTTAAAAAGGATATATTCGAGGCTTTAGAGCCCCGTCTCCTTTCCCAGATTCTGGCTGGCCCCTCTGTCGCTGTTGCCCTCTACAAGCACTACCATGTTCTTGTTATTCCAGAGGTACAGGAACCTCAGCGCCTTATCGTTCACTCCCTTCCTTATCTCAAGGACGTCATGTCCATTGATGCTGGCTGTGGAAAACCTGTCCACGCCTTCAAAGGGCGGCTTCTCGAACCTGGGAAGGGACCTGTAGTTGGAGACTGCCACCTTGGCATGCTCCTCATCCTGGCACTTGATGACAGTCACCACGGCATCATAGTCCACGCCCATGGTGCCCCAGACGTATATGCCCTTGGCTGCCTCCACCTGACCTATGGACCTTGAGCCATAGAAGTCGCTTATCTCATCGGTCATGTTCACTCCTGGGGTGGTATTGTCTTTGATGGCCAGAAGCCTGAACTCACTTGGCAGGTCCTTTGCAGGTATGTAGGATGAGACTGTCTTCTCCTCGGCCACGCAGCCCGCAATCATTGTGAAGGCCAGGGCAGCGAGTGCAAGACAGATCAGATACTTGGATTTCATACCCGCAGATATCTTCAGTATGCAGATAAAGCTTTTCTGCATCTCCTGCAAAAGACATCAGATCTTGAAAAGAAGTTGTCCTTTTGAAAAGAAGCTGTCCGATTGACAGCTCAGGCTGCCTTTGCAGGTCATCCTGAAAAAGTTTTGATGCTCTGATCTCTAATTACTGAGGATGGTCGCTTCCTGGGCAATTATGTCTACCTCGGAAAGCCTGCCGTCCACTTCCATGGAGTCGCCTAAAATTCCTTCCATCAGGACCTTGCCATTGCGGCTTATAAGCCTGACCACGCTCTCCATGAGCTTCTCTCTCTTTTCACCATCTACAGCATAAACTGAAAGCTCGCACATCTTTATAATACCATGATAATTAGGCGGGCCCGGCGGGATTCGAACCCGCGACCCCCGGGTTAGAAGCCCGGTGCTATGTCCTAGCTAAGCCACGGGCCCGCTTGTTTTTAACCACCCTTGGGTGGAATCTGACCGAGTGACTGCTTGAGCTGCTCCTGAAGCTGAGTAAACCTTGACTGGATGCGCTCTTCCTGCTTGGACATGGTTTTAAGCCTTAGATCCATCATGTCCTTCTTCTCTTTGAGCTCTTCCAGAAGCTTTGGCTTATCGGCCTTGAACAGGAGCTCTCCTACGCTCTTGTATACCACGGCGTCATCAGGGCTCTTCTCAAGCTCCTTAACTGCCGCGTCGGTCTCTCTCATCAGTGCTTCTATTTGACTCTTCTGGCTCAGCATTGCCTGAGCTTGCTGTTGTAGCTGCTGGAGCTGAGCCAGCTGATTCTGTATCTGCGGGGGCAATTCTGCACTCATATTGACACCATTTCTGTTGCTATCTTTATCAACCTGATCCAGGTATTGAGGGCCGCCCTTAGCGATACCACATCTGTTCCCTCGATCCTCAGCCTCAGGCAGTTTTCATCCAAGATGAGCCTCACATGCGACCTGTGCAGCTCGTCCTCAGCCTCGGGCTTGAGGGCCTGGTACACCTTTTCTGGATCTTCCATCTCAAAAGCCAGATCTGCGCAGCCCTTCATATCCCAAGCCTCAGCACCAGCTCACCCTGGTCCAAAAACTCCAAACGTCCGGGCTCAGCTCTTATGATTCGCGAAGATCCCGGCACTGTTTCACAACCAAGATCGAAGAACAGGGCTATCCTGCCTGCATCCCCCGACCCGGTGACCACGGGCCTCTCCTTCTTTTGCCCTTTTTTGCTGGACTCAAACAGTATCCTTATGTCCAGCCTATCCTCGCAGTCACCCCGGCGCTTTATCAGGCTTGCCGGGTTTCCATCCTTCTCTGCAACCATTATCCAGGTCTGATCTCCATCCAGGACCTGCTTTCCCCGATTTACATAGGGGACTGATAGGAACCTGGCCAGAGCCTTGCCAAACCTCCTTGCCCGAGCTGACGGATCTCGCGAGGTGGTAATGCTGGTCAAATTAAACTGCCTGGAGTCTCTTGACCGTCGTTGGCCGCTCTTTCATCAGTATCCGATGCCCACAGTAGGGGCACCGGATGCCGCTGTACTCATAGTCGACCTCGACGGTCTTCTTGCATCTGGTGCACTTGTAAGCCATCTACTATGGCTCCGCCGCCTTCCTCATGACTGAGCTTACCGACCTGACCACGGAGCGCCCTGCAGAGGTGAACGGCACAAAGGTGCCTCCTGCAAAGGTGTGTCCGCACTTGGAGCAAGACCAGATGCCGGTGCTGATCCTGGTCACCTTGGTTCTGCCGCACTGGGGACAATCGTAATTGGCCCTGGTCTTCTCTTCCATATCAGCTACAAGCTTCCTGGACTTGCGTCCATACCTTGGGCCAAACCTAGCTGCGGATCTGGCCTTCCTTCCTTTCCTAAATTGGCTAACCATGATTATGCTTCCAGAAATTTCTCCCGGATTTCTTTAGCCTTCTCACCTGCTATATCAACAATGCGGTAGACCTGGTCCGGGCTTAGTACTCCAGTGCCGCTCTTCTGCATGCCGCAGATGCTGCCATCGGCAGTGGTGATAACAGTGAGCTTGGTGTTGGCTATTGATTCTTCATCACTGTCAGGATCGAACATGGCCACATCACTGAACTCTATGGCCGTAGTCGCGATGGGTATATCTTTTACAGGCAGGGGATAGTCGTCTCCCAGGCCGAACTTGCTCGCGGGCACCTTGGTCGTCAGGAGCGCGGCTATGGCTCCAAGGCTTGAGGCGTCCAGTATATTCCCACAATCATCAAGGATGTGAACATCTATGAAGATTATCCAGACCTGCTTTCCGGGCACTATGCACAGTGCCTCTAAATCCACGGCCTTGGACTCACGAACCCCGCGATCAACAAGCCTTGCGAGCTCAATTCCAGTCTCGTTTGGGGGTCCAGGCTCAAATGTGGGCGATGCGAGGGGCACAAGCTCTGCATTGGTAATTATAACCCCTCTGTTGGGCGAGTCTTGAAAGGGCTCTCCGGGCTGCATCTTGATCCCAACCAGGACCTGAGACTTTCCCAGTTTGACCAGGGCCGATCCTTCAGCCTTGCTTATCAGGTTCCTCTCTATGGAGATCTCCCTGTAGTCCTCGAAGCTGCGTCCATCAGACCTCTCGCCCTTGAGGAGCAGGTTGTATAGAAAGTCCTTTCTAATCTCGGAGATAACGTTAGTCACAGGCTTTTACCTCCTCTACGGGCTCTGCCTCGACATTCTCCAGCTGGTTGTACCTGTCAATCAGGCTCTTTCTCTGGAGGTTGTATATATCGCGACAGCCCTTGATGGCCAGCTCCATTGCCTGATGGAACTGATCCTGGCTGAGATGTCCGTCCATCTGCAAAAGTGTGATCTCTCCACTGGGGGTCATGGCTATTGGCATATCTGCCTGGCCGAAGTTGTCCTCCTCCTTCATCGGGTCGAGCACTATCTGGTCCCCGACCTTTCCTGCAGCACAGGAGGTGATCATGGACCTCATTGGAATGCCCGCATCAGCTAATGCGACTGATGCCGCATTGATTCCTGCAGTCCTCGTGCCTGCATCTGCCTGGAGAACCTCTACAAAGACGTCTATGACCGATCTCGGGAAGTAAGAGGTCAAAATGACCGGCTCTAATGCCTCCCTGGATACCTTTGAGAGCTCATAGGACCGCCTGTCGGGCCCAGGCCTCTTCCTCTCCTCTACTGAGAATGAGGCCATGTTGTACCTGTACCGGACTATTGCACGGGTGACCTCCTGCAGGTGCCTTGGGTGTACCTCTCTTGGGCCGTATACCGCGGCTATGACCTTGTTTCCACCCATCTCTATATAGCAGGAGCCATCGGCTCTGGCCAGTACTCCGACCTCGATCTTTAAGGGCCGAAGCTCGTCCACCCTCCTGCCATCCAGGCGCCGCCCTTCTTTATCGAAGAATGATATATTGCTTTCATCCATAGTGATCAACTTCTGGCCCCTTTTTCGCTCTTAAGAAACTCGACTATCCTGTCGGTGAGCCCGTTTGTATGAGCCTCTTTCTCAATCAGCAATATGGTCTTTAAGGCCAGATCCATATCTTCTGCGCCCCCGTTGATCCATATTCTGCCATTTTGGCCAACGAAGATGTTGCAGTTCAGCTCTTTTTTGAGCATGCTGATCATTGAGCCTCCCTTTCCTATAAGCCTTGGAACCCTGGTGTGGCTAATCTCTACAATCCTTCCTGTCTTTAAAACACCAAGCTTCCTGTCGCTCAAAGTCAGCTCCACCTTCATGGTGGAATCGACATCTTTAACCCTGGTCATGATGGATGTGCCTACTCTTAAGTGCTTAGACATCTCATCGCTCTCTATCCTCATAGGGTACTCGGATATGTGGAGCAGCCCGTCATAGGGCGAGTTTATATCCACTATCCAGTTGGAGAAGGTGACATCCTTCACAATGCCTATAATATTATCTCCAGATGTTGGCACATACTTACCAGCCAGGGGTATGACATTGATCCTGTCTCTGAAGTTGGCAAGGCCATAGAGCAGAGAGTAGACCTTACCATCCTTTACAAAAGTTCCCTCGCCAGATCTCTTCCCATCATCAGATAGAAGATCCCCTGGCACGACCACTCTGCGATCCATGCGCTCCATACCCTGGCTTTCAATGCTTAAGAAGCTTCGTCTCTGCCTCGCCCCTGGTCAGCTTATTCACCAGAGAGTAGAACTCGTTTTGCATGCCTGCAGGAATCTTCACAACTCCTATCCAGGAGCCGTTGTTCTGCCAGGCCTCTTTGGTGAGCTTGCCAAAGGCGGCAATCTCGCCATAAGACTTGGGAGCAAAGTCCGCAGGGATCTTCACAGCCACCTCGACCTCCTCAAACCTTATTGGTATGATTGGCCTGATAGCCTTCATGGTTATATTTACCAGGTCCTGGACGGATTTTGTAGGATCTATATTTACTCGAGCCTCCCTCATGGCCTGCTCGATTCTGGCTGGAGGGTGAGGTGTCTTGGTCTGAGGGTTTATGGCATTTCTCGCGATGACCTCTACTACCTGCCTGCGCTTGGCCTCCAGGAAGGCCTTGCGCTGCTCAGAGGTCAGGCTGATCTCGCCCTTCTTGATTATCTTGTCTGCAATCGTCATCACATCAGTGGTAGAGAAGGCCTTGATCAGGTCCTCCTCAGCACACCGATCGCCACGAGAGGCGTTCTCAAAGACATCCTCTACAGCCAGGATATCCTCTAATCTTACGCTATCTCCTCTCTTGTAGGCCAGGGCTCCATCGGGGTCTACCAGCACCTCAAAGGTGGTTCCATGGGTCTTCAACCTGGCTGGAACCGCCTCATCCAGTCTCACCATTCTAGGATTCCCCTTTTGCCTCTCCCTTGGGCTCAGCCTTGACAACCTGAGCTTTCATCCTTGTCACGTAGTCGCCGACCTCGCTCTCATTGAGCTTGTAGAACGTCTTATTGTCAAGCCTTATTATCCCGATCTCAGTGGTCGCAGCCTCGACCTTGCCCTCAGACGCCTTGTAGAGAGCCTCAAGTCCCAGAAGCACAGCATCATCCATCTTTATGTCTTCCCTGTACTTCTCCTCGAAGACCTCCATGACAGCGGACCTGCCAGCGCCAATGCCTGTTGCCTTGTACTCAAGGAGGGCACCGCTTGGGTCGGTCTCAAAGAGCCTGGTCCTGTCTTCCTCAGCGCCAATGATCAAGAGCGCTGTTCCAAATGGCCTGACACCGCCGTACTGAGTATACTGCTGCTTGAAGTCGCAGATCTTCTTTGCCAGGGCCTCTACGCCCACTGGCTCGTCATAGACCAGCCCGGTTATCTGGGACTCGACCCTTGCCCGGTCAATGAGAATCCTTGCATCGGCCACAAGCCCTGAAGTGGCTGCGCCAATATGCCTGTCTATCTGAAATATCTTCTCTATAGATTTTGGTTCCATTAGCCTGCTGGTTATCCTCTTATCCACCAGCACTGCCACGCCGTCCACGGCCTTGATGCCTACTGCTGTCGTGCCTCGCCTTACGGCTTCCCTGGCATACTCCACCTGAAAGAGACGCCCATCAGGGCTGAATACAGTTATAGCCCTATCGTAACCCATCTGCGGTGCCATCTGCATCGTCGCATCCTCCTAAGTCAAAAGAGGTCAGTCCCAAATAGCGGGTATCTGATCCTTTCCTATAGCGATCGTCGGGAATTAGATCGATCTCACTGCCACGGATGTGAGCAATACATCCAGAAACTTCTTCTAGCTCGATTCTTCTTCCGTCTTTTTCAGCACCTATTAGGCTCAATTGCGGTATATACTTTTCTGTGGCCGCGCGGATCGTCCCAGAGGTGCCTTTTATTCTAATTGCAGCCCTGGTGGATGCAATTGCCCGGATAGTAGCCAAAACGGCCCTGGTTTCTGAAATGCAAAGGTAATTGCACCTTAGAAGGCCAAACCGGCCATTAAAACAGATCAGACTGAGCCTGTTCCTCGATGTGCCCAGATCGCCGAAAAGCGCAGCCTGTGCCGAGTGAATCTCCTGAGCCAGATCCTTCTCAGAGACGGGCTCCTCTGACTCTATCTCCAGAGCCATGTACCTCTTCCTCTGCCTGAGCACCGGAAGCCTGGACCTCAAAGGAGTTCAACCCCCGGGCCTTTCCAGTTCTTCCTGTTTAGCTCCAGAATCCTTGCAGGCAGGGCCAGTCCATCCCTTATCTCATCTGGTTCAAACCCAGCCATCTCTGCCATGGCCATGATCTCTCTTGGCCCCCTCATGTCCAGGTGAGACCAGGGACCTGTGGTTATCATCATCCCCAGATTGAACTTCCTGGCCAGGGATAGGTCCCTGCCAAGTGTCTCCAGCCACCTGGACCTTGCAGTCCCGCGCAGGCGGATCATGGGTCCAAGGTCAAAGCCTATGGCCACCTGGTTCCTCTGTGCTGATTTGGCTGCAACTGTTGAGAGGCCGCGCCTGGACTCTGTAGGGTGCAAGAGAACATCCACATCAGCAGACTCGCAGGCAGCCCTGTTGATCTCATCAGTCCCGCCATGGACTGCGAGAAATGGGTACCTCCCCCTGGCTGAGGAGACGCGGCTGGACAGCGACCTTGGATTGCTGGCCATGACCTCTATGCCAAAGGCGATCTCAATCTCATTTATATTCCGGCAGGCCTCGGGCAAAAAGAGGTTCTCCTGGCCGCTGTGGTTGCAGATGATGATGCCGTCGTATCCCAGGCGTTTTGCAGCCAGGGCAAGCCTGCTTGGAGAGTCGAACCCTTCGGGTAGGGAGTGAAGCCCGCACTCATAAAAGGTCATAAAAGCTCTCCGATCTTCCTTAAGGCTTCCTCATAACTGGCAGGATAAGTGGCTATGTGAGCTGAAACGTCTATGGCGTCCTTGGAATCGGTCAGGCGTATGGTGCCCTTGTAGGCAGCCTGCTTATCCAGGCGCATGTGAAACTCGCAGTTCTGGTCGGTCCTCTGAGGTATCTCTCTATGAAGCCTCTCCAGATCATCACTAGGAAGCTGCTCTCTTAGAAGCTCAAAGAAGTTCCGACCGTCCCTCTTCTTGAGTGTGGCATCCAGGATGCAAATTGAGTTTCCAAAGTGACCTTCGGCCTTGGTAAGAGAGATGCTGTCCAGTGGGACGAAGATGGAGAGAGCATATTTTACCCTCTCCAGATCCTCTGTCGCCGCGGCAAATGCCCTGAAAGATATGTGATGGATCACTTTCCTCTGGTGCCGTGAGACCTTATAGACGGCCTCATCTTCTCTGCGCCTTTGCCCTTGTTCATGAGGCCTCTGCCGCGCTTGCCTGCAGATGTCATGCCGCGCTCAGCCCTTCCCTTGTGTCCCTTCTTGGCGATCCAGGAGAGGTCCTTGTCGGTCTTTATTGCAGGGTGGCTTGGGTTTACAAGTATGACCTCATACCACTTATGCTTCCCGTCCTCGCCTACCCAGTAGGAGTTGAGAACCTGCATGTTCCTGTGCCTGCGGCCCGCCCTCTCCTCGGCTATGCGCTGGATGGACTTGGCCATGGTGATCTTGGACATTCCCATGTGCCGGGTCCTCCTGTTCCTGATGTATCTGGACTTGCGAAGCCCGCCGCGACGGACTGCCACTCGGACCACGGTTATGCCCTGCTTGGCTTTATATCCAAGAGCTCTCGCACGATCGAGCCTCGTTGGGCGATCGATCTTCTGCACTGTCATCTCGCGCCGCCAGGTCTTGAGCCTGTCCTGCCGGAGTGCTCCCACGTAGCTTTCCCTGGGAGATCCCCAGGCGTCGCGGATATACCCGTAAAAAGACTTCATTTAACTCACCACGTCTGGTTCAACCTGTAGGTCACATCCCAGACCTTGGGATAAAAACGCTCTTGGCAGATAAATCTTTTCGCTCTGGTGCCAAGAAATATCGCTTATCCTTCCTGGGCGACATCATCCTGAGATATCAGGCCTCTGAGCACATTTGTAAGCTCCTCCATCTGCACTGGCTTACTTATGTAGTCATCCATGCCCGACTCTATGCATTTCTCCTTATCCCCTTTCAGGGCATAAGCTGTAAGGGCTATAATTCTCACAGGTCTATCAGGCCAGCGGCGCCTGATGGCTTTAGCCGCCTCAAGGCCGTTCATCTCAGGCATCTGGACATCCATCAGGATGACATCATAGGTCTGGCGCTCCAGGGCCTCCAGGACTTCGAGTCCATTAGCAGCCACATCTGCGCTGTAGCCTGCTTTCCTTAGCATCTTCAAGGCTACCTTTTGGTTCACAGGGTTGTCCTCTGCCAGCAGTATGCGTAGTGGCTGTGACGGGCCAGGTCCTGAGGGAGCCACTCTTTTGAAAGATCGATCAACAGAAAGCACTGGTCCCTCTGCAGTCTCTACCTTGAGAGCTTTCTGCCCAGATCTCACCACCCATTAATTGGACCAGGTTCTTGCTTATGGCGAGGCCAAGGCCAGTCCCGCCATACCTTCGGGTCGTGGACATATCCATCTGGGAAAAAGGCTGGAATAGCTTGGAGAGAAAATGAGCAGGTATGCCAATGCCCGTATCCTCGACAGAGAAATGGAGTTCCCTGTCTCTGCAGGCAGCGCGTATAAACACCTTGCCCAGATCTGTGAACTTTACAGCATTGCCTATCAGGTTGATCAACACCTGACGAAGCCTGGTTTTATCGCCCATGATCGCCTCAGGCACGCCATCTTCTACATCATAGGTCAGAGTTAGGCCTTTCTCTGAGGCGCAGGCAGTGAAAAGATCAGTTGAACTCTCAATGCAGTCTCTGAGATTGAATGGCTGGTGTTCAAGTTCCATCTGGCCTCCCTCAATCTTGGAGAGGTCAAGAATATCGTTGATGATGGTCAGCAAAGCAGCGCCACTGCTTTGGATGGTCTGTGCACAATCACATTCTTCAGGATCCTCATTAGCATCCATCAAAAGTCCGGCCATGCCAATGATGGCATTCATTGGAGTCCTGATCTCGTGGCTCATATTTGCCAGAAACTCAGACTTGGCCTGGCTGGCAGCTTCAGCCGCAGCTTTTGCCCTCTTTAGCTCATCCTCGGCCAGCTTGCGTTCAGTGATATCAAGCATGACTCCACAGCGGAAGAGCGGCCGGCCATCAGCATCTTTGATCACTGTGAAGCTGTCGGCCAACCAGCGGTACTCCCCATCCTTGCACAGGAACCGAAACTCGACGATTTCTTTTCCTTCATCGATGCTGCGCTTCATTTTATCGGCTACAATGGGCAGATCTTCTTTGTGAATGCGGCGAGATGCCTCCACCATGCCCATTGCAGTTAACTCCTGTGCGGAGAATCCTGTAACCTGCTCGATCACCGGGCTTATGTAATCATAGCGGTCGAGTTGCAGGTTATGCCTGTATGCAGCATCGACGGAAGTCTCAAGAACTGATCTGAAGCGTGCCTCGCTTTCACGCAGGGCATCTTCCATCTTCTTTCGATCTGTGATGTCTATGTTCACGCCTATCATCTGCAGGGGCTGGCCGTTTGCATCCTTGAAGACCTGAAAGCGTCCAGCTAACCAGTGCATGCTGCCGTCGGGCCAGACGGTACGCCATTCTCCCTCCACGGGGCCTCCAGTCTCAAAGGCACGATCCCTCAGCTTTAATGCCTCAGCTCTGTCCTCTGGATAGACCAGCTTCTCCCATGCTGGTTGAGTCTTGGCAAAGGTGCCCGCAGGCAGTCCATACATCGCCTCCATTTCAGGAGTCCATAGGTTCACCCCTGTCTGGATGTTCCACTCAAATACGCCAACGTGCGCCACCTGCATGGCCAGGTGCAAGCGCTCCTCGCTCTGTTTCAAGGCCTCCTCAGCCCTCTTGCGCTCGGTGATATCCACAAATGTGGCCTGGCTGACAGGGGTTCCATCCGGCTTAAAGAAAACTGAGACCTTCATCTCAACCCAAACGATGGACCCGTCCTTGCGAATTCCTCGATAATCGTATTTATCCGGGACATCCTTGCCCAAAAGCCTCCCTATATAGCGGGTCCATACCATCTCACGGTCTTCTGGATGGACCCAAGCCCTTAAATCTTCTCCAGTGAAGGCCATCAGCTCATCTACAGAATAGCTAGTTATCTCTGCCAGGGCACGGTTGACGAAAATTATGTGATTTAGATCTATAATCATCAATCCCTGTTGGGAATTATCCACTAGATGGCGGTATGATTCCTCAGCCGCTTTACGTTGAGCTGCCTCCTTTTGGGCGGCTTCTAAGAGGACCTTAAATCGACTATTGCTCTCATGTACATCCTCCTCTTCCTGCTCGTGCTCCATCTGCCTGATGACATCCTGCACGAGCCTGTCTCCAGGCATCTGAGCATTCCTGGGGAGCTCATTCTCTTCCAAAACTTCCTCTAAAGCACAAATCTCAGTGACTGCATCAGATAGTATTTTAGACAGGATGGACGGATCTATCCGACTTTTATCCTTGAGGTCCTCCAATTTTTGGCGGAGCTGAGATATTCTCTGAGAAGGACTGCTGCACTTCATCGTATCGCCTGATGATTAGAGATTAATGTATTCTTCGAGAAAGTAGATATCAGTTGCATTTATAAATATCGCTCAGGTGTATTTAAGATCTTATATTCATATTTAAAAAGTGGTGGGCAAAAAAGGCTTCTGTCAGCCATAGCTTAGTCAATCAACCGCCTGGCTAAATCATCAGAGCATCTCAGATAACACCGATCTTCGAGGCTGTGCAGACTCTTTAAGGAAGAAACTGGGCCTAAGCTTCCTGCCTATCCTGGACCTGGTGTAGATCACCATTTTATCGCCCTTGCTCCTGACCAGGGCCTCCAGGTCGTCTCTCTCCTGGTCAGAGAGCTCTATCACCCCTTCCTGGCCAGTGTTCCAGTCAAAGACTCTGGCCAGGTTTGCGGTCCTTACCAGAATCTGCCGTCCTTTGACCATCTCCTGGTCTGATGACACATCTGCTGCATAGCCCGCAGGCCACAGGAACATCTGGCACCTATCATCCGGCTGGCAATATCCAAGCCCGCCCAGTCCCAGCCGGGGATAGCCCTTGCTATCGCTCTTTATGGTCTCGCACCTGGGGCAGTGCATCTTTCTGAACCATACATTGAAGATCTGATCGTCTTCCAGACCGAGCCTGTCTGCGGTGGGGCGCCAGACCTCTTTTGCATCTTCCTCGCTCCATCCGGCCTGTCCCAGGAAGGCCGCCAGGACTGCCAGAGCCCTGTGCTTTCCACTTTCGATCTTATCGCCGGTCAGAATGTTCCTGATACAGGGCGGGAACTCTTCGGGATGCACGGCCTCAGAGGCCGTCCAGAGCAGAATATCCTTTCTCTCAAGTGACAGCACTGAGACTGGCACCTCATCGCCCTCTCTGGGCTTTGGCCTGTACTCGGGCTTGTTTCCTATCAGCATCTCTTATCTGTGTCCTCCGCCGAAGTATGCCTGCGTCTCCTTGGACCTGCTGGCCATCTGGGGCGGCACTACAGGGCTCTTCCTCCTGTCCTCCGCCATCCTCTGCTGGAGGATGCACCTACCAAGCCTCAGGCCGCCGAGAGGATTTTTGGGTGTGCCCATGGAGTTCATGCACCTGGCCATAACCGCTGCGCCGCGCGCAAGGCCGTCGTCCACGAAGACTATGTTCTTCTCAGGCTCTGCATAGAGTCCCAGAGTTCCTATCTCCTCCACGATCAGGCTGGGCTTGTTCCCGCTGATGCCCGCCCTGCCTGTAATGCCTATGGCCGTCTTGCCTGTGACTATCCCTTCCTTGACCCCGACCTCGACCAGCCTTCTGGCAATCTTTGCACTGACTATGTCCAGTGTGGCAAACATGGTCTTGATGCCCTTGGATTTATGCAGGTCGGCGCCTATGTCAGAGAGCTCTGGCAGGTCGCTGCCATTGACTCCTGCGTCGCAGCCTATCAGCACCACGCCGTTTAGCTCTGCCGCAGCGGGGTTGACAGGTACCAGGCCGTATTTGGTGCGGTCGGCCGGGACCTTCTCCACCCTGATGTACTGCATGATCTTCTCGGCATATTCTCTGGCATCTTTATTAAAATCTGGCTTTATGTTATCCTTGAATATATCGAGTGTGGCGCCGGTCCTCTTATCAACAAGGCCGGTTCCCTGGACCACGGCATCTGGAATGGCGCCGGCCAGGCCGCAGAAGTTGCCTATGGTCCTTGCATAGGGCAGCTCCTCGCTCGTGACCCTTCCATCAAGGGTGGTGCCAAAGTCCAGCGAGAGACAGGGGTTTCTGAAGTCCACATCCGTCCAGCGGCTGCCTTCTTTGATCCCGGCGGTCGCAAGCTCGCCCTCCATCTCATTGGCCACAACTTCAACGCCTGTAGACCCCTGAGGCGGATAGACCGCGGCCACGGCTCCATTGAAGACCACCTTCTCTATCATGGTGTAGCGCTTGAACTTGTCAATGATATTGTGAATGGACATGGCAGGGGTCATAAGCCTTGGCGGGACCCCTGCAGCCAGGCACCCCTGAGCCAGGGCCTGGATGAAGGCTCCCACCTGGTCTGGCGAGTCCAGCTCAGCCACAACGCCCGTCGATCGTACCACGAAGTTCAGGTCTGTTTTGATATCAAGCCTTGCCTTCTGGTGGCTCTCAATCAGGGTATCTTTGACCAGGTCGGCTATGGATTCTTTGGTGAGTGAAGTGCCGTTGATGGTCCTTGCAAAGACTTCCTCACCGGCTTTGGGCGCCCGGACGTCGCGGGTCATCTTGACTGTCTTGTCTACGATATAGGTCTTGCCGGTGTTCATGTCAGTTGCAGTAAGGATGCACTTGGTGGTGGTGTTTCCCACCTCCACAGAGGCTACTATATAGTACGGCTTGCTTTTGAGCTCCAGATAATTGAAAGGCGGGCTCTCCGCAATTCTTGGCTTTGGCTTGAATAAGCGACTGGCAAAGGACATGGTTTAGAGAATGATCAGGACAGATTAAAACCTTTGGTGGCACCGCAGGCCTCTATTCGCCTGCGGCAGCCATATTAAGAAAATTTGTGACGAAAGGATATGATCAGGGCGCTTTGGTCCAGGTCGATCCTACAAAGCCTCCTGTCTTCTCAATGGCGCTCATACTGGTCCTTGAGGCCACCCTGATCTTCAGAGTCCCGCTCTGCATGACGCTGCCCTTGGGCACATCCGCCCACCTGGCGTTGATGACGTCTCCAGAAAGAGTGCCCTGCATGACATTTGACCAGTCTGGATCTTCAGTGGACGTCTCGCCATACCACCAGACCTGGCTGCCAAGCTGCCTGACATAGTACTTGCCGCCGTCATCACAGTTCCAAACTCCAGTGAGGTCGAAGCTGCCGCTGCCAGAGCTGCTGCCAGAGCTGCCGCCAGAGATGGCCTTTACTCCTGAGGCACAGCACTCACTCGGCGTGGCAGCAGGAACTGCATTCTTGAGCCAGCACCTGGCGCTTGGACCCTGAAAGCCCGGCTTGACGTAAGTGAATGCCCTGCAGCCCGGGTCGTCATTGCAGGCCTGCTGGCAAAGGCTCGGGTTGGCGCTTGGCAGGTCGAAGTCTCTGTAATCGCTTCCAGGTCTGTCCACGCCGTTTTCAAGGCCTGCTGGCATTGGCGGAGCAGCCGTGGGCGTGAGCAGGACTGTGTTGGACCTGTATGGCAGATGGCACCTGCGGTCGTTTATGATTATGTAGACTCCATGAGGCGGAGCATGGCCTCTTGGGACTGCAAACCAGAGGTTTGCGAGGTCAGATGGCGAGGAGAGGGAGCAAAATCCGTAGATGTTGGTGCCGTTATCTGCATAGATCTCCACCCAGGCCCTGGCAGAATTGGTGTTTGCGCCGCATGGAGGCAGATCTGGAGCCGACAAGAATAGGTCTGCCGGGTAGCTGGCTCGGTTGGACACTGCCAGCTTGTAGCGTGTAAACTGGTTGCTTCCCACTGCATAGTCCTCAGTCCCTGTCAGGACTAAGCTTGGAGACAGCAGTTCAGGATGGCAGGCCACTCCAGTTGAGCCTTTGACCCCGGAATCGCAGCAGTCGCTGGGATTGGCCGCGGGAATGCCGTTCTTGAGCCAGCACCTGGCGCTGGCACCCTGGACTCCAGGTTTAACGTAGGTAAATGCCCGACACTCAGGATCGGCCTGACAGGCCTGCTCACAGAGGCTGGGGTTCGCGCTGGCAAGGTCAAAGTTATCATAATCCATGCCCGGGCGGTCGGTGTTGTGCTCCAATGCACTGGACGCGCCTATCAGGCTTGCCAAGGCAACCAATAGGACTGCTATGGTAGCTACTCCTATTGTCGGCATTCTTGGATTTGAACCTATAATCATGGATATCTATCTCCCTATTGTGTTAGGATAATGAACGAATAATTGTTAACTTAGCTTTATAAACTTGAGCTATCCTTTAAAATAAAATGATATATAGATGAAAATTGAAGACAATATAGAACCGCCAGCCAGGCAAGTCGCAGCAAAATATGAGCGAGAATAAATGAGATGGATGCCAGGAGAGGCATAAGGCAATGAGACCCGCCACCTCCTGCAAAGAGGCTCACCTGGCGGTGCTCAGGACCTCAAGCTTATAAGACTCCATGAGCACATCCGGGTTCACCCTGCCGCAGACCAGGGTCCTTGTAGACTTGACCTCATTCATGACCACCTTTGCTGGGGCAAAGACATTGTGATCGACCTTGAAGAAGTCAAATCCAGCTGCCTTAAAGACCTTGTAGAAAGGCGCGCCGTAGTCGCGAGAGGACTCTGAGGGCATGCTCTTGAGGTAATTGGTCAGCTCATCCATGTTCTCGTACTCCAGAACATAGTATGTCTCCCCTCCATAGATTATGCTGTCATTTGATGAGCCCATGCACATGGTGGCATCTCCCACTATCGGAGATATGGGCGCCCTTCCCCAGCCGCTCTTTATGGTGTTTATATCAAATCCCATTGTGAAGAGCTTATGCAGACCAGTCTCCACAACCCTTGCCGAGACCTGGACCAGGCCTGCCACTGAGTTGGTTGGAGCCACGGCCAGCCGCAGATCAGCCGGGTCTATGCCGCACTTCTCGGCTATGTCTGCCGAGACCTTCTCATCGGGCAGGCGGTTGGACTCAAGCACAAGGACTCCAACCTCAGAGAACTCCTCAAACCCAATCTTCTCATAGAGATCTCTGGTCTTTCTTGCCAGGACCCGGGCCGGGCCGCTTCCCATTGCAAAGTACTTGTCAACCTTGATCTGCCACATGGCACACTGTGATGCCATGCAGGCCACTGCCGGATAGTCTGTCGCGACCTTGATCCCGGGAACTGTGATATCTTTTATCTCATAGGGCGTGATCTGGATATCGGCCAGGTCGGCCATGCATAGGCGGCTTAGGTAAATCCCTGCTCCAAATCCTCCCTGGGCCTTGACACCGGCATCTATCACCACAGTACCGTTGTCAAGCTCGATTACATCTAGCTGAAGCTCGTCTTCGAAGTCCAGCATCTCCTCAAATACCTCAAAACCCATCTCATTGAGTCCCATCAAACCTGATCACTAACCCCAGAGAAGCGAGAGCTGATATAAATTTAGCGATGGCTTCCAGGCTGAACTGAGATATGGAAAGTTCAGCATCGTCAGATCCGCAGTAGATCGGGATGCGGGAGAAGGATATGGACATGAACATATCCATATCCTGCACAGCCTCAGTTCAGAGGTCTTCAAAAGGACATCTTCCCAAGGCGGGAGGCTTTTTGCCCTTTCCGGCTCCAGATGAGGAGCCCGATTCTGAGTCATCGGCATTGATTTCTGAGTCATCGGCATTGATTACTGTAAGGCTGCAGCTATTGTTGGTGCAAGTCGTGATAAATGGCGTGCAGCTCACGCCCGTGCATGAGCAGCTGCCTGAGGTGATCTTGAGACAGTTGCAGCTCTCAGTACAGTTTGCCTCACTTTGACAGATGCACCCGGCGTTGCAGCTCCCATTGGTCATGCAAGACGAGCCCACCGGGCTGTTTCCAAGGGCGATTCCGGCCAAGGTCATGATCATAAGGATTGCTAAGGCAGATTTGTTCATCATTTCACCCTAAATTGGTCACTCAATCTCTCCTGGTAGGCAGTGTCCCATAAATGCTGTAATTTCGTAGATGCCCTGTATCCAGAAGCCATTACTCCTCGTCCATAGATAAATAGGTTTTACCAGTTACCCATTCCTCGTTTATATTGATCAATATACATCC
>Ga0310040_1000411_pt1 | contig 40894 bp, 51 predicted proteins | sample EPASupsiteHSE623_FD_200237 | JGI IMG/M metagenome (GOLD analysis project Ga0310040, IMG submission 200237) | Bioremediated contaminated groundwater from EPA Superfund site, New Mexico - Sample HSE6-23 (v2) (version 2) | ecosystem: Environmental > Aquatic > Deep subsurface > Groundwater >... | reverse complement strand
GGATCGGTCCACTGTTCGCGATCTGTTGACACTCAGACCGCCTCCGCCTGGCTGCACAGCTCCTCATATCGGGCCATCCGGATCTGACAGTCATTGCCCCGGACCACATGGAACGGGCCCCGGGAGCAGCAGCGAGTGCATGCGATCACGGATCGTTCGACCCATTCATCGACCTTATTGCAGCGAGCGCATTGCAGCTTCGTATCGTTGCCGGGCATCTAGGCCACCGCCCGCAGTTCCCACATGAGGTTTGCCGCCTCAGTCACTTTCGCGATCGGATAGTCGCCCCATTTTTCACGGAACAGCTCCAGAGCGGTTTTGAACTCCAGATGGTGCACGGAAATGATGATCGCCGAATAGCCGACCTCTCCGATGAAAAAGAGGTGCCGCAGGAATTCCACCTGCAGGAAGTTGAGGTGCCAATGAGGCCTGGGCTCGAACTCCTGCATGGGTAATGGCATCAGCCCGGTATCCTCCGGCTCCAGGGCATCCCAGGCAGCCTGGACGGGGCGCAGCTCCTCCTCGATCAGCTCTCTTTCCAGCTGCAGCTCCTCGTCGAGGATGATCTCATCGACGAAAACGCGCTCCTGGGGCAGTGGGATGAGCCCTCCTTCGAAATCGTATCGGCCCATTCAACTCCACCCCAAAATGAACGAGAAGGAAAAGCCGTTGTAGCCCAGCCGGAGATTGGTGTAAAATCTACCTATTCGTAGGTAGACTAACCTGCCTGTTATCCCTGCTGAGAGATGGCGGCCATGATGGAATAGCTCCATTTTAGACCATCTCCTTTCGCTCTCTCCGGGCTTCGTATTCTGCTACGAGTTTTTCATCCGGAAGATAGACGTTCCCGGTCTCTTCGTCCTCAATCCAAATGGTATGCTGATGCAGTTTCGCCAATCGCACTGCACAAATTTCAGCATGCAGAGAATTTGGAGCATGGACTGGAGAGACAAAAGCACCGTGATATTCGGTCAAGAAGCCGACATTGAATGTTATGCCGACACCGCCTGCGGCTCTGTGCGTTCCGGCTCGTGCTGATCCGCCCGGACGATTGCCCGATAGCGCCTCGTCCTGACCAGGTGCGGCTTTCCGCCGCAGTTCCTGATGGCCGTCTCGCGCTCGATCATGCCTGCGCCGAGAAGCTTCAGGATGTGCCTCTGCGTGGTGTATTTTCCCATGTTCAGGACCATCGAGAGCTCGTTGGCGCTCTGCGGCTCTTTGCGGATGGCTGCCAGGATCTTTGCTTCCTCGCTGCTCATGCGATGGCGGATATTCTGAAAATTCACGATTTCTCACCTCCTTTGTTTTTGTTCCTGCTGTTGGCCGGCGGCACGAAAGAATCGCATACTGCAGGATCGCATTCATGCCGGTGCTCGCAGTAGGGAGCGTTGATGCAGTTCATGGCAGCACCTCCAGACGGGTGAGCTCGAGGTCCTCGACACCGGAGCCCTTCCAGTAGGGCTCGATAGATGCGAGAAACTCAACCTGGTCGCCTGCCTGTGGCGCTCGGCCCCTCCAGTGCTCGGGCCGGATCCAGGCATGATCCTCAAAGCCCACCGGCAGGAAGACGTCCTCCAGTTTGATCAGGCCCCTTCGTGTGACTCTGGCGACGCGCGCCGAGAAGCGGGCGCGCCTCAGGCCGGCTGCCCGGAGCCTGGCAAGATCGCGCCTCAAAGCAATCCCCTCCTATCAAGAATGCCTTTGATGCGCAGGCAGGCGCAATCCTGCAGATGCTCCTTTCCGGCTGAATGGCAGATGGGACAGGGGCGCAGAGGGTCCAGGACGCGCACGAGCTCCCGTATGGCGGCGTCGAGTTCATCGCCGGTGAGGTGGGCGTAGGCTTCCGGGCGAAGTGATTCTCTCGCCATTCAAGCCACCACCCAAAAGACCGTAATGTCCAGCCTCATGGCGAGGCCTCCATTGCGCTGGCGTTGATGTGCCAGAAAGAGGAGCTGTTCCCCTGCATGATGGACACGTTCAGGAGATCCCCGGCAAATTCCAGGGAATGCAGCCCCTGGCCGGAGCTGTTGCCGCTGATCGAGACAATCTGCAGCTCGACTCCGAACCCGGTGTGCATGAATGCCAGCATGAGAAGATAGGCTGCCGCAGCCAGCAGGAGATACCACAGAGCCGGAGGCATTCGCCTTCCCTGGAGATCGACTACACGCTGGACGCCGATCACGGTGCCCTGCGGATCGGTCTCTTCAATGACTTCCAGGGCTTTCATGACGCTATCCCCAGAACGACATCACAGCGGCGGATCAGGTACCTCACCATGCTCCGCTCCTCCATCCTGTCCAGCCCTCCCAGCGAGGCGGAAAGAAGGCAGCGATAGAGCCGGAGATCAACACTCTCCCCGTTCAGGTCGAGCACTGCCTGCCATGTATCCCGGGAGGGGCTCATGCTCCGCACCTCTCCCAGCGCCAGTTATCGCTCTCGCAGAAAATCGTGATTATCTGTTTCACGTAGGGCTTCAGGGCGCTTTCAAGCCGCACGGGAGCCTCAACGATCTTACCCCCGATGGCCAGACCGATGAAGTCGTTATCCAGCCGGACGATGGATTCCAGCACTCCCCAGGTGAGGATGACTTTGCCGCGTGGAGAGCGGATATCCTGCGGAGGGCTGGGCAAAGTATTTGTAACGGAAGGGACAACAGATCCGCTCATGGAGTTGCCTCCGTTACGGAGGTTGACTCCTCCCTACCCATTATTTCGAGGGCTTCTTTTCCAAAAGGCGTGATGTGGACGAGTACCTGGCCGCGGTATGACTTGCGATCCAAAATCACATAGCCATCGGTCTCAAGTTGTTCGAGCCTCTTGCGCAAGGTCTCCAGCGTTCGACAGTCCAGAGTGCGGAGGACTTTCGTTACCTGTTCGCCTGACTTTTCTTCTGCACTTTTGAGTATCTGCTCATCGACTTTATCCATAGTGCCCTACCCGAAGGGCACAGGGCTCGGGCGAGAGACGGATTCAGGTTCAGGTTGAGGTCCATTTTCCGCATCGGCCTCAGACTCGTACTCTTGAGGGTCTTGAGGGCCGTGATTGTCTTGAGGCTCATGAGGGTCATGATAAGTGATGCCTAGTCATGACTACTCATGAGGCCTCAAAGGGACGCAAAGCTTGATATGCATATGCGGCCAACGTTCTCTCGCCGGGGTTCTTCCCTCGTGGCCTGTCAAAGCACGGAGGGGCATAGCCCTGGCCATCCAATTCTAGCTTTGGCTTTCCATATTTTTCTTCTTCAATTAATCTCTTTTGGCAATGATGTTAGTTTTCCGCGGGCTTTTGCCTATTCGACCGGCGATTTCGGCCCGGCGCATTCGCGGTCAGGGGCCGGGCGCAGGCTTCTGCGGCTCGATCAGATACCTGAATCGGGGTTCAGATCTTCGCGATATCGTGGTCAGAGATTGCAGCCCGTTTGTTTTTCTCGTTCTCCGGTTTCGTGGGGTATCCATACCGGCATTCTCCAGCACCTTCACCTCCCTCAAAGCCTCTGAAATGGCTCTTCCCAGATTGCGGCAGGATCGCTTTTCATCCCGCGCGTTCAAGCTTTCGACCACTTGGTTTGAATCAGGGCATTAGGCAAACCCCCAACCGGGGGCTGTCAAATTACCGCAGGCGGTCTCAGTATCCTTATGGGTACGGCCAATCAGTAGCTTAACTAATGACGATTGGGGATATATCATTTAGCCGCGTGGAGCGAAAGTAATCCTGAAATCCTGGACATTGTTTCCGGAGATCTGCTGCTGTATTTGCCTGCAGTGCTCTCCAATTCAGAGCGTGGCATCATACTCCTTCTGCAGCTCTGCCAGGCGGCCACGACAGTAATTGACGCGTTCATGGTTATGGCGGCACTTGGCGGTTAGAAGCTGCTTCTGGGTGTCGCGCAGATCCCTCATGATGACATCGCGGGTGCGGGCCATTCAGAACGCCTCACGAAGCGGATTGCCGCCAGGGATGCCGGGCTTGAGAAGGCCCAGGGCTACGAGGCGTTGCATGGCGCGGATGTGCATGCTGTCGGCCTCCTGGTTGATAAAGACCTCGCGGATCGAATAGCTGCGGCCAGGCCTGGTCCTTCTGATCCATTCGGTGACTGCGGCCTTCTGGGAGGGACCTATATTCTGCTTCATCTGCGGATCACGCCCCTCAGCAGATTGCTTTCCAGCCGCCAGTACATGTCCCAGGCGATTTCCAGGGCGGCTGCGGGAGAGGTCTTGGGCCCCAGCAGATTATCTATGAACTGGATAAGGTCCCGCACAGTGCAGCGCTCCGGGGTTATGTCGCCAGGGAGCCTGGCGAGGTGCCGGCAGGAGATGCGGCGCAGGATCAGGAGAAAGTGGAGAGTGTTCAAGTTGTGGCCTCCGCCAATTCTTGCGCTTCCAGTCTCTCTTTTGCCTCTCGCGCGATGCAGATGGGGCCGTAGCCCTTCGCTCTTGAGCCCGGGTTCGTCAGGGCGCGATGGCACCTGCGGCAGCGGACATCCATCTTCAGGTCGCATTCTTCAGGCATGCTCCGTCCTCCGGTTTTGCAGATTCTCGATCATTTCTTCTCACCTACCTCTTCCCGATTCAGTCCTGGACCATCCGACTCGGTCCTGCCAAACCCGACAGGAACCGCATGGATGATCTCAAGCCTCCCACTTCGTTACTATGAACCTGCCAAAGGGCCCCTTCTTCTCGGGCCTGAAATCCAGCAGGCCGACGCGCGAACCGCTGTCATCAACTACCTGGCGCAGTTCTGATTCCTTCAGCAGCGTGTCGTCGTACTCGATCCGGAAGGAGACTATCCATTCCGCCAGCTTGGGTCGGTGCCTTATGACCCTCCCTTTGGTGGCCGGAACCACCACGGGCCGGGAATCGATGAGAAACTCTTTTGTTCCGAGCGAGCACCTCTCCGGGTTCACAAGGACGCAGGCCGCCACCTGCTTTTGCAGGCTCGCCCGGCCCTTGCCCTTGGAATAGGTTGCACCGGAGATGAAGCACCTCTGGATGGCAATTCCCGGGACATACAGCTCCTTTGTGTCGGGATCGCGATAGGCGGCGATCTCGGCCTGCTCCAGAGGAGTTTTCTTTTCCAGAGCCTTGATCTCGGTCATCGGAAAGCTATGCATGAGAAGAGGCGACATGCCTCTGATTGTGCATTCCACCATTTTCGTGCTCACATTATTCACCTCGTCAAACCTTACCTCGCCCTGCCCCGACTCGCCCCAGATCACCGGGCCGTGCCAGGCCTCGCCTGGCCTTGTATCCCGCTATTGCGGGAATGCCGATATCCGGTCCTGCTCCGAGGTGCCGGATCGGTTCGTTCTTGCTTCCTTGCATTGCCCTGCCCGACCAAACCCTGCCGAACCAAGCATCGCAGTGCCGCGCCGGGCCTCGCACTGCCGCGCCTTGCCCATATCCCGCTATTGCGGGAATGCCGATATCCGGTCCTGCTCCGAGGTGCCGGATCGGTTCGTTCTTGATTCCATGCATTGCCCTGCCTCGCCAGACCAAGCCGGGCCTTGCCAAACCTCTCCGCAGCCCGCCATGACTGGCCTAGCCTAGCCATGCCTCCATCTTAGCCCGCGCCAGTGGACTCTTCTGGCCTGCGTCTCTCCGGCGCAGGCTTTCAGCGAGACCTCGCAGGCTGCTTCGGAAGAGCCTGCAGGACTAAGGGCTTGCTCTTTCGTTTCCGTCCATTTCACGGCTCTACCTCCTGCTCTCGCTGGAGCATCGCGAGGGACATGGTCTTCGTCAGTTCGGACACGATGTAGAGCATCTCGCAGGGCTGGTACTTTGCTTCCAGTTCCTGGAAAATGTTTGATGCTTCCTGCTGCAGTACGCTCCTGCTTTTGGGCTTCATCTCTCACACCTCCTGTATCGCTCGTAGCCAGCGGCGAGTTTGCCGTGGAACTGGCTGAAAACGTGGATGCCGCTGCATAGGTTGCGGGCGTTGGGGGCTGCATCCAGGGCTTCCCAGGCCAGGGTTTTGATCTGCAGGAATTCGCCTTCGTATTTTTCCGGGCGGTCCATGGTGATGATCACGGGGCCGCGGTAGTGACGGACGCGTTTTGGCTGGATGTCAGCGCGGCTGAGGGCGGCTTTGATGAGGGCTGTTTCTTCGGAGTTGGTGAGTGCTGGCTGATGAGTGCATTCTCGCCAGGTCTTCCAGCCCTCGGCTAGGAACGCTTCGATAGTGGGGTAGGTCTTGATCCTCATGTGGCTGTAGATGTCCCGAAATTTGATGAGAGTCGCAAAGGGTATCTGGTAACTTGCGCTGGGGAGCTGCTCTATATCGAGGGTATTTTCTCTGCCCGTGCGGCTCTCGAATGAGATCTGAACGATTCTCGTATCTTGGGGGGCGAGCTGGACGATTGTTGATGCTGAAACCGAAGCGGCCATTTGTATCAACTCCAATACCTAATAAGTTTTGGTAGTATTTATAGTTTTGTACATTCAGTAGATTGTGGTAATTTTGGTAGAAAGTATTATATAGTTGCCACAAACAATATTATAACCATGTATGCCAATTTGGAAGATATGAAACTGAAAGAAGTCTTACCAGAGGCAGGGGAGCGAGAAATATCAAGGATTGAATATAAAAAGTTGGATAAGAATGGGCGACTATATATCGATGTCGGATGGGCGAAAAAGGAATTTCTAGTCGTATTCTTCGACCCGGTGGAGGGAGATAAAGAGAAGTTCCTAAAGGTGGGCAGAGGCTAAGCCATGCCCGCAGTTTACCGAAAAGAATCGAATCTATATTCATACTAACGCTCATTGTGCGACAGATCCACTGCAAGTAAGCGGAGCTGTTTACCTGTTCTCCCATCTTTGTGAAAAAAAGGGTTTGTTTACAAAGATGTTTTGCCTTTTTTCTGTGGCTATTGCTCTTTATCCGGCCTTGAGCCGATTGTGTCATACTGATCGCAGCCGGACATGTGGTTAGAGGCCGCGAGTATAACCGAGCAGGAAAGCTCGCCAAAATGGCTGAACAGGAAATCATGGAGTGATCCTAAGTAACTATCCACTTAAAAGGTCCTCTAAAGGATCTCCTCGAATATCGCCTCTACATCGTGGTTGCCGAGTTCCATCTTCCTGACCAGGTCAGAAATCGGTTTATATTTCCGACACTTAGAAGCAGTCGACAACGATCGTCCTCAAGCAGTCTGCATTCTATTTGTTCGCACACATTCACCTACCTATTTATACCGTAAAGATGATGTCATATTACTGACTCAGGATAGTCTGCTTATTGGTTGAAGAAAAGGGCGTGGTGGAGGTAGGCATTTGGATCAATTCGATTCGGTTATAGAGAAGTCTTTTGAGCATTTCTTTAAGAGAGCAACAAAGGATGAGAAATGTCCGAGCGGCTATGGTCCATATCCCTTCCAGAAAAAGTTTGCCACCTCGCTGCAAATGCCAGAGCTGATTGATGTCCCCACTGGCATGGGTAAGACAGATGCTGTGATCTTGGGCTGGCTATGGAGGAGGCGTTTCGAATCACGAGAAGAAATCCGTAACCAGACGCCTAGAAGGCTGATCTATTGCCTGCCCATGAGAGTATTGGTTGAACAGACTCAAGATAAAGCCCGGAACTGGCTGAGGAACCTTGGATTACTGTCTGAGAGGCCAGGGAACGGAGAAGGAATTACAGTAACTGTGCTTATGGGTGGCGAGGATAAGGACGATTGGGATCTCTATCCAGAGAGGGACGCAATAATAATAGGAACCCAAGATATGCTGCTATCCAGGGCGCTAAACCGTGGTTACGGCATGAGTCGCTATCGTTGGCCATTGCACTTTGGGCTGCTTAATAACGACTGCTTGTGGGTGATGGACGAGGTTCAGTTGATGGGAAACGGTTTGGCGACATCAGTTCAAATGCAGGTCTTTCAAGAGAAATTTTGGATGCCCGCAAGAATGTGCAAATTTTTATGGATGTCGGCTACGCCTGCCAAAGGAATGTTCAGCACCCGTGATCGCAGTGATTATGGTATAGGAGAGATTCAAGACGATCGCATCTTGGGTCTCCAAGAAGAGAAAATGATGGTGATTCCATCACTAAAAGCTAAGAAAAAGGTTGTAGGATTAAAAAGCGAACCTAAGATATCCGCAAAAAATGGGATTCTCGATTATCATTATGCGCATAGGGGAAATTTTACATTATTAGTGCTAAATACTGTAAAAAATGCACAAGAATGGTTTTGCGAGATTAAGAAGGCAGTTGATAGCCAAGATGCAGTGGAACGAAGGGCAACAAAAATGGTTCTGCTTCATGGACGTATGCGCCCTTGCGATAGAAAGAATCTGATGAATCAAGTCATTAGCTTTAGCAAAGACCAGAACGAAGGAAAACAGGACATTTCGGGCCTTATTGTGGTTGCTACGCAGGTTATAGAAGCAGGTTTAGATGTTTCTGCTGATTACTTGTGGAGCGAAATAGCACCCTGGCCCTCAATAATTCAACGTCTGGGCAGATTGAATAGGCGAGGCAAGCAGAATGATGCGTGCGCATGGTTCTGGATGCCAAGAGCTGATCCAAAGATCGATAATGCAAAGGAGGCACCCAATGAAGGAAGAGTTGGCCCTTACGAGAAGAACTATTTAGAGGCAGCTCATTATCTAGTAAATCAATTGGAAGAATGCAATCAAAATGGAACCAGTTATCGTGACGCTCTTGATGGTGTTTTGAAGAGCAAAGAAAGCGAAGAAGCACGCGAAATCAGTCATGATGTCGTAATCCGGCCAACAGATCTCTATGATCTATTCTCTACAGAGCCTGATCTCGTTGGTGGCTTTGCAGATATTTCACGGTATATTCGTGATGTTGACCAAGATGCAGATGTCCAAGTCTTTTGGGCCGACTTTAAAGATCAACCCACAAGCGAACTTTCGGCTAAAATGGATTCACTATGCAGAGTGTCTGTCTATACTTTAAGGGCATTCCTCAGATCCAATAAGACTTCCGCATGGGAATGGAATCCAGAGATAAGGGCATACCAAAAGGTCAGACCAGACATGCTATGTCCAGGCATGACCTTGCTTTTAGCTAGAGATGCAGGTGGTTACTCCAACGATTTAGGGTGGACGGGAAATAAAGATGACTACCCTACTGCTGGCTTAGCGGAATCTCGAGCTCCAGAGGCATTTTCAGACGACATCGAAAGCGCAAGTGCCTGGCAGCAACTTGAAAGACATTTAAAAGACGCAAAAGCAGAATCAGAATATCTTGCAAAAACGCTTGAATTGGCAGATGCCTTTAGAGATTCTGTTATCATGGCCGCATCTTGGCATGATATCGGTAAGGCTCATCCGCGATGGCAGGGGGCGATCAAGGGTTTTAATGAGCGAATTCGGTTCAAGACCCAAAGACTTCCTCTAGAATTACGCTTAGAAATTGAGCCAATCCTCGATCCTGCAGGGAACCTGGATTCACTTCAGGCCAAGTTCCCCAACTGGGATAAGCTTATTGAGAATTTACTGAAGAGAAAAGGAACCGGCACAGAATCGCTGATTGGGCAATTCAATGTCCGATTTGATCCAAGACTTCGTCATGAAGCTGCAAGCTCGTTAGCCGCATGGAAATGCTGGATTAAGGGAAGCGAGAAGCTGACGGCCTTGTCAGTATATCTTATTGCAGCTCACCACGGAAAGGTGCGTACTGTTTTAAGATCCAGAGAAAAAAATCACGAGGACGTCTTTGGGATAAATCCAGATGATACGCTCAAACCAATATCTGGATGGTTTAATGAGGTAATTGATTTGGACTTACGCCCAAAGTTTTTCGGGTTACCTGGAACGTGGCTGGATGATGGAAATTATGAGTCTTATATGCCTTCTTGGATCGGGGTGGTGTCGGAACTCCTCGGCAAATCCATCTCGGAAGATGCAGAGATCTTAGGAAGTATTCCTAATAGCGAACCAAAAAATATCGGACCCTTCGCATTGGCCTTTTTGGAGTCGTTGGTTATCGCTGCAGATAGGCGGGCAAGCTCGAAGTCTGGAAAAGGTGGTAATCAATGAAAACGACGCTTCATGCAGCTTACTTCCGTGGCATCCGTGCGACCTCCCTTGGTGGCTATCTGATGGGACTGGGCTTGCTTTCGGCCTGTACAAAACGCTGGCCAGATATTCGAGGTTGCTGGCGCAAGGGGAATTTCACACTGTTGCACGCAAATATTGATTCAAATGAAATATGTAATTTTCTATTAAATAACTGGCATGTGCCGCAATATCCAACGAGCAGGGCATCCACCAAAGGGACACCCAAGACATTTTGGACAGATGGACAGAAGGCCGATACAAAAGCGGGGACATCCAAAAAAATTCAGAAAATCAGATCGACATGCACATTAAATGACTTGAGATTTTTAGATAGCCATTTGATTAGCGTAACAAAGAATATTTTTAATCCAGTTTTTGGGACGGGCGGCAATATTGGGCGACGCAGTTTGGCGAAGGTCTCGTTAGATGCCAAAACTATGCTGGACAAAGCGGGCACCCAAGACAGAAGTTCGTGGTTAAATCATACACTATTTATGGAAGATGCAAATCTTCCAGAATTGCAGTCGACTGGTACCTGGTTTGTCCAGGCAAATAAAACTTATAATAGTGGGCAGAGAGACTTCTACCGAGAAGGCCATTTATCTCCGTGGTCGTTCTTGCTTGCGTTAGAAGGAGGGCTCTTGCTTGTAGGCACAGTAGAACGACGATTAACTGCAAAAGCTAGGCCCTATGCAGTTTTTCCTTTTATTACAGAATCTGCTAGTCCAACAAGCGAAAGTGAAGTGGGTCTAAAGCAGGAAGGAGAATTTTGGGCACCCTTATGGGATTTGCCTGCATCTATAATAGAAGTACGATATTTATTACGTCGTGGTTTGGCTCGCGTGGGTAATCGAAATGCTACTTCGCCGCATGAGTTTGGGACAGCAGCGTTAGGTGAAGGAGTGGATGCTGGAATAGCGGCGTTTGCGCCATTTGAATTGAGGGAAACCACTAGCGCTCAAGTATTTGAAGCAATCCCGCGCAATGTAGTCCCAATAAGTCGAAACGCTCACAGCTATATTGCCTCTGGGCTTATCACAGAGTTGATATCCTGGATTGAGCGCTTACCTTTCGAAGAGTCGGGTAGCAAAGGTAGATTCTCGGGGCTAAGGGGGCCAATAGAAAAAGCCATTCGATCAATAACCGAAAAACCTGATGATCCATCTCGTTGGCAATTGTTGTTGTTGCAGCTTGCAGAAGCCCAAAGACGTATAGATTCGGATCATACTAGAGACTGGCGAAAGACATGTATTGCTTTGCCCCGGCTTTCAATTAAGTGGCTGGATTATATCTGGCCTGATCAGATGCCTGATGAAGTAAGAATCGCCTGTTCGATTGCATCCGTGGGTGCGAATAGCAACTCGCCTCTACTTGTAAACATTTTTGGCGTTGAAATTGGAGCTAATGGCACGCCTTATCTCCCAAAAGATCGTCCATTCAGAGCTGTATGGAGTCAGGGATCTTTAATTGATCAGCTAGTCGAAATATTATTACGGCGGCTGGTTGATGCCGAGAAAGAAGATTCATGGCCATTAGATGGCACGTATGCTGTTGCTTCCTATTTAGTTGGAGAGTTCCTTAGTGAAGCTTTGGATGAGGAGGCGATCTCTCGCTGGCTGCCAGCGTTATCATTGCTGGACTGGAGAACGCCTTCGATTCAGAATATTTCCGGGAGCGAAGAGCCTGCGGATGGGATTCAATTATTGTATGGTTTTTTCCGTCCTCTATTGACTTCTGGATTGAAGTGGGAAAACAATGGGAACGCAGTTGAGCCAAATTTGCCTTTCGCTTTGCGTTTGGTCAACCTGCTACAGCAAGACGATCTAGAGACAGCCGTTGATCTGGCGATCTCGCATATACAAGCCTTAGGACGAGTAACCTCTGCTCGGCCTATTCCATTAGATTTTTCCGGATCACGTCTTTCTGCAGCATTTTTAATTCCGCTGGCACTTAGAGATATATCCTTAGTCTGCGATAGATGGTTACAGCCTTTGGAAAAAAGATGAAAAAACCTTAATTGGAGATGAATTTGATGGACGACAAAATGAAACAGACCCTAAATTTGGATAACTTGTTAGTAAAAAATGGACCAATGTGCCTAATAATTGAAGCACATCTGAGTCCAGTCAGTGGAGAAGACCGTTTCCAACCGGCTGGATTTCCTCAGATTGGTCATGTAATATATGATGCACCGCGCGGCGACAATGAGGTTGAGAAGGTTTGCATTGTGGATAGCTCCGCCAGCATGGCGAATCATTTGGAGTCTGTTTGTTTTTCGAACACTCGTGATCTTGCCTTGGCTGATGAAATACGTGGTTTGCCTCATGTAGTTTGCGTAACGGACAATGAACTTACAAAAGAAAAGAGCTTAGCAGTAACAAGCACTTTAAAGGAAGGACACCGCCTGGCCTCGGATTATTTCTTGGAAGGTTTAATAAATGCCGAGCGTTTTCGAGAGACTCTTAGGAAAGGATTTGGAATCAAGGAAGTGAAGAAAGATAAAACCTACTTTATTTATCCTGAAAATTGGTGGACGATATTCGCCACGATTTTTAAATACGATCCAAATTCACTCATACATGGAGTTCTATTTGCAAGAGAGCAGATAAAAATTAGCAGAATGTTGACCGCTCATATGGAAGCATTCGGTGCGAGAAGAGTAGTGAGTTCTGGAGTTAAATTCGATCCTCTTGGCAAGACGACATCTGGTCAGCCGATCTTTTCCGTGGATGAAGAGACTGCGAGAGACATCCGTGCAATATTTATCTTGGATCTAGCCCTCTTGCGCTCTTATGGGAGAGATGAATTGGGGTTAAATGATAAGCAAAAGCGCATGCTTTTGGAGTTGGCTTTGTGGAAGATAAATCGCATATTATCCCAACCGTTCCTATTCCGCAGTAATTGTCGTTTGCAGTGCAATGAGCTTAGTGTCCGTGACGAAAAAGGTTCTTACCAGAATGAATTGCCTGTCTTGGATATCAGGAAGGCCCTTGATGCATGCGGCTTTAAAGCAGATGAAGAATCGATAACCAAAGTGTACTACGCGGCTGCTGACTTATTCAAGGAAGGCGAAGCATCAACCGGCGATACTAAAACAGGAAACGCAAGTGATCAAAGATAGGTGGAGTGAACAATGCCTCTCTACCTGGAACAAAAATTCCCATTAGGACGTTTTCATTCTACGCGCTGGAATCAGGGGGCTTTTGGCGACCCACATGGCGAGTGGCCTCCATCACCCTGGAGACTTTTGCGGGCTCTCGCGTTCAGATGGTTCCAGATGAGCAGAGAAACGGGAGATACAGATCGGAAGAGACTTGATAAGTTGCTTAATTACCTCGCATGGGCCCCTCCAGAGTTCTACCTACCGGAGCTAAGTTGGATATGTCCGGCCATCAAACAGTATCTTCCAACTGAAGTTACCTGGACGGATGCTTCTGCAAAAGCAGCAGCGTTTAAAAAGGCAAAGACAACTCTCAATGAGGATCATTATCGTGCGATTTCTCAGGATGCAATTATCTACTGGGCGTGGCCAAACCTAGGAGAAATAGATTTAGAACTATTAGATGTATTGGTTTCCAGAATATTATATTTTGGCCGTGCCGAGTCCTTTACACAAATTAAGCGGGTTCAATTTCTACCGTCGAACCCAGGTATTAAGTGCAGGCTTTCAGTAAGTGGAACTGAAGATGAAGTGCCAGTCCTGAGTCCCGTTCCAGGAACTGATCTGAATTTGGATATTCTTTTCGCAACGACAGAAGATCCAAGGATTAAGGATCATGAAATCCCTCCTGGTACCACATGGCTTTATGCTAGGTTGCCTGATTGCCCTGCGATAAGATCTACATTGAAACGTAGACCAATATATCCAAGCAACTTGCATTTGCTGCAATTTGCTATAGGGGGACACGTTTTTCCGCCACGAGAAAGATGGGGCGTGGTATCAGAACGATTTAGAGGAATGGCTTTAAGGGAACGCTTCAAACAAATTACCGGACAAGATGCGGTCTCGTATGCATCACTTACATCAGTACAAAAGGAGGCTGTTAGTCTGCTTTCAGGCAAGAATGCCAATGGACTACCTCTTACTGACCATCAGCATGCATATTTCTGCATAATACCTGATGCAAATGGCCAGCCTATACGCCTGGTGGTTTGGAGGGAAAAGTCGTTTACTTCCGAAGAGATCGGGGCCTTTTTAAGAGCAACAGAAAGGGATATCTTGTGGGATTACAGCACCCCAAAGTGGCCCCTAAAATTGCTTCCTTTGCCTTTTGATACTGTACCTCCCCAGGCCTTCTCATGTAATCCGCATAACGTATGGATAAGTCTTACTTCTCTCGTTCCACCTATTTCACGAAAGCGTTTTCGCAAGAATGGAAAGGAAAGATCGGGGGAAATCCCTGAAGTGATTGCTGTTAAGCTGTTGGAGCGAAAAGGCCAGCCTTGCCCAAAACATGTTGAGATCTTGAGTGCCGATAATCGATGGATCGAGCGAAAAAAAACAGAAAAAATATATCAGCCAAAATCTGAATGGGTTTCAATTCATCGCAGCTTCAAGGCCAGGCAAGCAAATAGAGACGCCCGTGAGCGAAATATAGCTCTTGGCTACTTTCTTCGGCTTACTTTCGAAGAACCCGTAGCTGGGCCCATTATTCTCGGCGAATCCAGCCATTTCGGCCTTGGCCTCTTCGTCCCCGATTCACCCTGAATCACAATCCTCAGTTCTGGATAACACGTTCCCTAATCGGCCAGGGCCGTTCGGCCAGACGAACGGGCTAGACCAGCGCGGATGAACCGTTAGCGACGCTGCTGGCCTTTGGCTGATATGCATGCAATGCAATCTATTAATATGTATTTAAAATAGAATGGACAATCTTTATTTATCATTAATGATAGTTCTCCATTTGAGATGGTAAAATGACCAAAAACGACGCCGTTCATGAAACTGAAATCCCGGATCTCATTCCCGCCCGCATGCTGAACGAGTTCGCCTACTGCCCCAGGCTCTGCTACATCGAGTGGGTCCAGGGAGAGTTTGTGGACAGCGCAGACACTGTGGATGGCCGGTTCCAGCACAGACGGGTAGACGCAAACTCCAGCAAAGTCCCGGAAGAAGATTTCGAAACATTCCATGCCCGATCGGTCTATCTATCCGGTGCTGGAATCACCTGCAGAATAGACCTTCTCGAAGGAGAAGGCGGTATGGCAACTCCGGTGGATTACAAAAGGGGCGAAGCGCCGGATATCCCGGAAGGGGCATACGAACCGGAGCGAGTACAGCTTTGCGCCCAGGGTCTTGTGCTTAGGGAGAACGGTTTCAATTGCAACGAAGGCATCGTTTACTTTGTCAGGTCGAAAAAGAAAGTGCCCATCCTGTTTGATGATACCCTGGTAGCCAGAACAAAGGATCTCATCGCTGCACTCAGGACCATGGCGGAATATGGAGAGATGCCTCCTCCACAGGAGCATAGTCCCAAGTGCTTCCGCTGTTCTCTGGCTGGCATCTGCCTGCCAGACGAGGTCAATCTCCTGAAGGAGATGGAAGGAGAGGCAGTTGAACATGGTGAGGTCAGAAGGCTGCTTCCCTCCAGGGACGACGCGATTCCTGTCTATGTAGTCGGCCAGGGCAACACAGTGCGCAAGAAAGGCGACCGCCTCGAAGTCTGGTCCAGAGAGGGCAAGGTCAGTGAGGCCAAGCTCCGAGAGATTTCCCAGCTTTCGCTCTACGGTGGGGTGGAGATAACCACACCGGCTATGGTGGAGCTTATGCAAAGAGGAGTGCCAGTCCTTCACTATACTCATGGTGGATGGTTCCAGGGAATCTGCTTGGGAACGACCCACAAAAATGTGGAGCTTAGGATGCGCCAATTCGAGTGCGCCACAAATCCGCAGAGATCAATATTGCTGGCTCGAAAGGCCGTAGCTGGCAAAATCAGAAATTGCAGGACGCTCATACGCAGAAACGATCCTGAGCGCTCCAAAGATTCCCTGGACCTCCTCGCAAGACTGGCCAGCGATGCGGAAAAGGCATCGAGCAGCGAGAGCCTCCTGGGGATCGAAGGCGCTGCAGCTGAAACCTATTTCTCCAGGTTCGATAATCTGTTGAAGGCAGCAAGAGGGGGCTTTTTCTTCGAGAACAGAAATAAGAGGCCACCTAAAGATCCCGTGAATGCGGTATTATCCTACCTCTATGGCATTCTGGTCAAAGACCTCTTTGTTACCCTTCTGGCTGTGGGTTTCGATCCATATCTCGGATTCTATCACAGGCCGAGGTACGGCAGACCCGCCTTGGCATTGGACATGATGGAGGAGTTCCGGCCTCTAATAGCCGACTCAATAGCCATCACACTGTTCAATAATGAGGAACTCTCGAAAAAGGATTTCATCGAAACGGGGCTGGGGATCTCTCTGGCCCCGGAAGGCAAGAGAGCTGTAGTCGGAGGCTACGAACGCCGCTTGGAGACGGAGATCATCCATCCCATCTTCGGCTACAAAGTCAGCTATCGCAGAGTGCTGGAAGTCCAGGCTAGACTCTTGGCCAGAGCCATTTCTGGCGAGATCAAGGAATATCCACCATTCTGCACCAGGTGATGCTATGAGCGGTTTGAACTGTTACGTAGTCAGCTATGACATAATGGACCCGAAGCGCTTGCACTATGTGCATCGGACCATGAAAGGTTTCGGAGACCCCATACACTATTCGGTCTTCAGATGTAATCTCACGGACAAAGGCAGAGTAGAGCTGATAGCGGCGCTCACAGAGACAATCAAACACGACGAGGACCGCATAATGATAGTGGACCTCGGGCCAATAGATGGCAGAGTTGAAGACAGGATAGAGTTCCTCGGTGTGCATCCGCCGGATTTGGAGCAAAAAGCGGTAATAGTATGATAGCAGATCGAGAGGTTAGATGGTGATGAGAATCCCAGGAGGCGCTCGAAACGATAGCGAGGAGATTAAAAAAAGAAGAGATTCCATATAACCTATCAAGGAATTACCTTAATTCTACCTGGTCACTCGAAAACCGGCCAATTTTCGGAATTGGCAGAGACCGAAAAATGGCCGCTCTTTCCATGACTGAAAAGTCATGGCCCCATTGAAGCTCGGAAGTTGAGGCCCTAGACTATGTGGAGCAAGCTACCACGACTTTCCATGACTGAAAAGTCATGGCCCCATTGAAGCGAAAGCCACGGCTACCAGACTGATGGGAAGAACTTGCCTTTCCATGACTGAAAAGTCATGGCCCCATTGAAGCTTCAGTGGTCAGCGTATGACCTGATACCGTGATATCCTTTCCATGACTGAAAAGTCATGGCCCCATTGAAGCGGATATTGCGTCCTACGGGCCATATTGTGTTGAGGCTCCTTTCCATGACTGAAAAGTCATGGCCCCATTGAAGCTACAATTACTGATAGTTGGTCAAAAACCCGCCGTGAATCTTTCCATGACTGAAAAGTCATGGCCCCATTGAAGCGTAGCGTACCACCCGTTGCTGTAGCCATAAGATCATCCTTTCCATGACTGAAAAGTCATGGCCCCATTGAAGCGTTGCGAATACAAATCATTTCCACTTCCGAAATGCCCTTTCCATGACTGAAAAGTCATGGCCCCATTGAAGCTCGATTGGATGTTCATAATCAGACCATCGGGCGATCCACCTTTCCATGACTGAAAAGTCATGGCCCCATTGAAGCACAGCGGCATAGGCCTCTTCATTGCCGCCTGCATTACTTTCCATGACTGAAAAGTCATGGCCCCATTGAAGCTAAACACCAGAGGATTTACCGAAAGCGGCGGACAACTCTTTCCATGACTGAAAAGTCATGGCCCCATTGAAGCACGCGGGCTCCGCGACGGCGCGCGAACCGATATACGCTTTCCATGACTGAAAAGTCATGGCCCCATTGAAGCATCAAATGGCGCGATGTAGCTATCATATACTTTCTGACTTTCCATGACTGAAAAGTCATGGCCCCATTGAAGCTCCGCTCTGAGTTCGGCTTTCGATTTGCGACCCGGCCTTTCCATGACTGAAAAGTCATGGCCCCATTGAAGCAGATTTGCAATGAATTGTCACGGCAACCGACGTGACTCCTTTCCATGACTGAAAAGTCATGGCCCCATTGAAGCCCGGAAGAACCAACTGAACACGCGAAGCAATTTCTCCCATTCCATGACTGAAAAGTCATGGCCCCATTGAAGCCATCCATCGCGAAGCCAAGCGCACAAGAGTATATGGACTTTCCATGACTGAAAAGTCATGGCCCCATTGAAGCAAATTCGCCCGATTCGTGTTTGAATCCACAGATATACTCTTTCCATGACTGAAAAGTCATGGCCCCATTGAAGCTGCTCTCGCAATAACCAAGTTCAATATACCGCTCAATCTTTCCATGACTGAAAAGTCATGGCCCCATTGAAGCAGATTGGCCCGTGCGTCCCTTCCGTCTGGGAGTTCGCCCTTTCTTTCCATGACTGAAAAGTCATGGCCCCATTGAAGCGACCTCGGAAGCATCAACACCAAGGCCACAATAGCGCAACTTTCCATGACTGAAAAGTCATGGCCCCATTGAAGCCCTGGAGATTGCGCAATCTGCCTGGATGAAGGGGCACAGGCTTTCCATGACTGAAAAGTCATGGCCCCATTGAAGCCAGATCCATGCGAATCGGAGCAAATAATGCTGCTCCTACTTTCCATGACTGAAAAGTCATGGCCCCATTGAAGCTCTGAAGGCGATGTCTTTGAGCGCCGGTACTACAACCACTTTCCATGACTGAAAAGTCATGGCCCCATTGAAGCGCCACATCCCCCGGATGGTCGTATTATGCACTGCCAGGAACTTTCCATGACTGAAAAGTCATGGCCCCATTGAAGCCATGGGTTCGCACGACTTTTGGAGGAGACGCCAGCCTGCCTTTCCATGACTGAAAAGTCATGGCCCCATTGAAGCGAGCGGGACCGGAAAAGACGTAGTGCCGTTGTCGATCTTTCCATGACTGAAAAGTCATGGCCCCATTGAAGCCTCCCCCTTTTTAGGCATAGCTTACGTCCTATCCATCCCTTTCCATGACTGAAAAGTCATGGCCCCATTGAAGCAACTCGACTGAGTTATTCTGGCTTGGTATGACCTGTGACTTTCCATGACTGAAAAGTCATGGCCCCATTGAAGCAGCTGATCCGGCGTATAGTAGTATGTCGAAGTGTAACCTTTCCATGACTGAAAAGTCATGGCCCCATTGAAGCCTCGACACGCCCGGGACCATTCGGCGCGATGGCCGTCTTTCCATGACTGAAAAGTCATGGCCCCATTGAAGCCCCAGGGACAAGTGCATTCAAACCCATCATAGTAACTTTCCATGACTGAAAAGTCATGGCCCCATTGAAGCAAAGAACAGCCTTAAACTCTGGGGGCTTCCTGGTACCTTTCCATGACTGAAAAGTCATGGCCCCATTGAAGCTCAGGGTAATCCAAGGCAAGAGCTACAGTTCCCGGTAACACTTTCCATGACTGAAAAGTCATGGCCCCATTGAAGCGAATGACAAGTAGAAAGAAGATATGGGATGTTCAAGATCTTTCCATGACTGAAAAGTCATGGCCCCATTGAAGCGAGAGCCAACCGAGACAGACTTTCCCGTTGGTTATGCTTTCCATGACTGAAAAGTCATGGCCCCATTGAAGCCAGTTGTTGTGCGTGAGGCACACGGGACACTGGATCTCTTTCCATGACTGAAAAGTCATGGCCCCATTGAAGCGTGCCTGCTGGTGCTACGTTCCAAGTCGAAGACAAGGCTTTCCATGACTGAAAAGTCATGGCCCCATTGAAGCGATACCAATACTAGCAGACGACTCATAGTCAACTTTCATTATCTTTCCATGACTGAAAAGTCATGGCCCCATTGAAGCCCTCAGTGCATCGGCCTCGACATTCAGATCGCACCAGACCCTTTCCATGACTGAAAAGTCATGGCCCCATTGAAGCTAAGCCTCCGGCAACCAAATGGCAGCCTTCATGACTCTTTCCATGACTGAAAAGTCATGGCCCCATTGAAGCGAACCGTTTGGGAATGAACGTGCGTGGCCCGCCAAGACTTTCCATGACTGAAAAGTCATGGCCCCATTGAAGCGGATGTGGCCGTAGGCGAAACGGGGCCGCAGGGTCCACTTTCCATGACTGAAAAGTCATGGCCCCATTGAAGCAGCCAGGAAGGGACTTGTCAGTGAATGCGCTGGACTAACTTTCCATGACTGAAAAGTCATGGCCCCATTGAAGCTGGGCCTTCGCCCATGCCTGCGTTAATGGCGTCGACGACCTTTCCATGACTGAAAAGTCATGGCCCCATTGAAGCTCTGGCAGGCAGGGCAACGTATGATTTGTGATGCGGGCTTTCCATGACTGAAAAGTCATGGCCCCATTGAAGCTGGCGTTACTCCGATTCGGGTACTGCTCTGCTTTGCCCTTTCCATGACTGAAAAGTCATGGCCCCATTGAAGCCACCCCGCGGCAGTATATGTCCACCCAATGGCCTCACCTTTCCATGACTGAAAAGTCATGGCCCCATTGAAGCGCATTGACTTGCGTGCCCATCTGGTTTTTTCCTATTCAACTTTCCATGACTGAAAAGTCATGGCCCCATTGAAGCAGTCCATCGGCATAGGACGCACCGCTATCTGTGCCACTTTCCATGACTGAAAAGTCATGGCCTCATTGAAGCCTCAGCCTTGGCATCTGGCCATTCCTGGCCAGGCCGCGCAGGTCCTCGGTTGCCTCCATCTCCAGCACCATGGAAATGCTTCTGGGCCTGCTCGATATCGCCGGTTAACGAGCGAAGGCGAGAGCCATGAAAAGGGAGGCATTAGGGCTTCAGCCCATTAGTCGCTTACTTCAATTTTCAGCACATCCTTGAAAACCTTGGCAGTGCCAGAAGCAGCTATGCTCACGCTGTAATCTCCCGGTGCCACACTGGCCTTCCAGATCCCCACGTATGTATCTCCTGAGGTGCGAAGAAGGCTCGTTCTTGCTGCCTCGGAACCGTCGGGGCCCTTTACGATGGCGGTGCAACGCAGGGCGCTATCCGCGGCCTGCACAGCCGCACTGGACTGCGAAGTCTTGCCTGAAGAACCCAGTCGGACCATCCCAGATTTATTTCCCATAGCGCCAGCAGCGCCCAGAGAGAATCCCTCAAATCCACAGGTGGAGCACCCCTTAACAGTGAGCTTGATCTCGCCGTTTGGAGATGAATTCTCTGCTTCGGCCTGCTTCTCCTGAAAAGTTGCCGTTATGATCGTAGTCGAGCCGGATCTTGCAGGGTTGGGTTCTGCGTCCACATCTTGCAGCTCGAAGTCGAACTTGGGCAGGTTCTCCAGCCAATCTCTCCAGGAGTAAATCCTGGCATCATAGCCCATCATCTCCAGGGCGAACCGCTCAACAGAAGCCTTAGCGCCCGTGTTTGTGTAGACCACAACGGGCCTATCCCTGTTCAGGCCGGCAAAAACCTCATTCAAGCCTGATGCATCTTTGATTCTGCTATCATTGAGTATGCTTTCATAAGGAATGCTGATTGAACCGGGAATGTTTCCATATTCATACTCTTGAGATGTCCGGGCATCTACAATCTGTGCCTCACCGCTTTTTACATACTCGCAGGTTACAAATACATCTGTTATTTCCTCCGGCATGTAGGCCTTCACTGGCCTGATCCTGGCATCTGCGGACATAGGCTTTCCTGCAGCAGCCCAATCCTCTGCAGTTCCATCGAGGACTTTGACATTCTCGTGACCCAGATGCTTCATCATCCAATACACGGAGGTTGCAAGAAAGGGCCCGCCTCCGCAAGCCAGACACTCGCTGTATATTACAACAGAATCATTGCGTGATATTCCAGCATCTCCAAGTATCTTAGCTATTTCTGGCAGAGGCTTAATGATTCCAGCGCCCAATGTGAAATTCGTATATGGGATGACCGCTGAGCCTTCTATGTGCCTGATGGAGCCCTCGCTCACGTCCAGCAGGATGTCTTTGTCCGAGACATCCTCAATAGGCACCAGTATCTTCATAGATTCGTTTTCAGGAAAGTTGCTATCATCACCCTCAAATCCATAAGCGGATACGCTATTTATCACAACTAGGAGAACGATCCCTCCGGCAAAGGCTCCCAGAACCTGCAGTGATCTAAGTAAATTCATGGAATTTCCCCGCAATCTCCTGAGATTTGTCAATCTTGATTCCCAGTTCCTGGAAGGCCTTCGCTGCATTCATTAACAGGCTCATGCACTTGGCACAGCCTGTTCCCAGCATTTCTATCTTCATCATTTCATACGCCTCGAAAGATTGACTTGCGTCTTTTACAAATTGTTTATATTAAATTAAATAAATTTTAGAATATCATATTGCTTAAATCAGTTGCCAGTAGATGAGCGGGGCCAGTACTACGAGCGTGGCTCCCGTAACCATCCGGATTGCTGCCCGGTGTCTATGTCTGAACAGATCCACCTGCTCAGGGCTCATGCCCAGGGCGATGATACCACCGAGAACCAGCACTGGAAGTACTATGCCCAGGTTGTACATCATCAGGTAGATCAGTCCCGATGGCGCATACCCTTGAGCAGAAATTGTGCCGATGATGGCTATGTAGACTGCTCCCACACAGGGTGCCTTCACCAGGGAGAAGAGCGCCCCTAAAAGGAAGTAGGAGCTGAGCCTGCGGCTGGCCAGAGCACCTTTGATGTATTTCGTGGTCCAGTCAGTCCGGAAGAGGGAATCACCTCCACTATTCAGCCGTCTGGCGTCCTCCATCTGCATAAGCCCCAAAACCAGCAGTAGAGCTGCCAGAACAAGGCGAAAAGCAGCTGCATTGGACGTATCCTGCAGAATATGAATGAGACCGACTCCAAAGATGTAGTATACCACAAATATTCCCAGGGAGAACGAGGCCACTATGCGGGCTAGATCACCTCTTCGGCCCGAGCTGGAGAGCACTGTGCTTGCCAGGAATGCCAGTATTGCCAGAAGACATGGGTTGAAGCCCGCCAAAAGGCCAGCCACGAAGACGGTGGCAATGGATGATAGAGTTAGGTCCTTGAGGACGTTTTCTGCATCCAGATTGTCCTCCGGGCCATTCCTTCTTTGGACACTTCTGATGTTCTGGCCTTTTAGAGCGGCTCCTATTAGCCTTTTCAGTTCAGTCTCGTTTCCGTCATAATCTCTATAGCCGATAACGGAATCGCCTATGATTATGGACGGGACGTCCTTCGCTTTGTGCTCTTTTATGGTCCTAAGCCCTTCTTCGCTGGAATATATTTGATCCTCGACAGGTGCATTCCCGTAGTCTGTTAGAACTGCAGTCAAGACTCTATCCGCAGCCGCACACTTGGCACATCCGGTAGAGGTGATTAAGATAATCTGAGAATCAGCAATCGCCTGTGTGGGCGGCAAGAATATCGCCAGGGCCAATATGACCATAATCCAGCTGATGCAATACCGGAAAGCCCGATTTCTCGCCGTAATGAGGGGATTTTTGGTGCTCATCACGGTTCAGCTTCCAAAAGGATACAGCTCGATAGAGGGACTCCGGGCATGTCGTTTCTCTTTCTCCTGCAGATCGCATCTAACTAAAAATTAGAATGCTTCATATTGGAGGATCGGTTTTTCATCAGCCGGCCCCTCCCTGGACGCAAAGGCGATAGATGCATCACCATCTGCCACGAGCACCACTGAAAACGGACAGCCTTCGCTACATTCGATAGCTGCCTTTTTTACGAGGTCTGTCGCGTCCCAGGTCTGCCATCCCTTCCCCTGGATTTCAAGTGTGCCCAGTGCATCCGGACTATACTCAGGTTTGTCGGACCAGGTGATTATGTCCATGGCAGCCTGATCATAGAGGTAGATGCTCACCTTGCCGGGCTGCTCAACCTCTTTGACATACATATTCAGGCTGCCAGAGCTGATCTGCTGCGGCAGTGCTTTCATATCTGCAAAAGTCAGATAAGCTATTTGCATTGGCTTTCCGCTTTGCGACGAAACCCAAAGAGTTTCTTCCGATCCAAAGCTCTGTTCGCTATCGCTTGCATCTGCATAGGTATCCATCTCCAGCACCGGAGTGAGCTTTTCTGCACCAGCCGTTCCTACAAATAATATTACGAAAATCAGCATCACATTTCTAATCACAAGATATGCACTCCTACTTGTCCATGGACTGCTCCAGGATCTTACCTGCCTCAGCCAGGTTTGAAATCTGTTTTAGGGCCAAAACATCGATTGCTTTGATGATATCGAATACTTGAGGGTCCTTGATCCAGTAAAGGGTCCTCTTTCCTTCGACCCTGCGATCCAAGATATCCGCCTCATAGAGGATGTTCATATGCTTTGAGATGGCGGATTGGGATCTATCGAATGCAGGGATGATCTCACAGACGCATTTCTCGCCATCGGCTATATACCCCAGTATCTCCAGTCGGAGGGGATCTGATAGGGCATTTAGGATCTTCACTCTCAGATCTGAGACAGATTTTTGATTCATTCTAATATCACCTTAATCGCATACTTGCATATAAGCATATCGTCATAATTTGGTGCTTCCATTCCGGCGTTAATATTTGCTCGGAAGAACATGAATTTTCCGCAATCGGGACATTTTCTATTTCAAGAAGGATTGCTCTCAATCTTCCAGCTCTTTCGGCATGAAGAACTCGGACCAGTCTGCAGCGCGAACTTTTAGTATGGATCTTCCTCCCCGGATTGAATTCTTGGATGATGCATCTTCATTGGGCTACAGTGCGGATTGCAGGGCACATTACGGGTCCGCAGCGAACGGGTAGCTTGCTACTGGATGAACGTTTAAACCTCTGAATCAGGTTCACAACCGTGGCCAATACATAGTGATTCTCATATCGATCAGAAGCAATCAATCCACATTCGCCATGCAGAAAGCGGGTTCCTTGGCATCGGGCATCCGCTCTTGAGATACCATTTTAATAAGCTCTTTCGGATTGACAGATCCAGATAAGGGTTAACCATATCAAAATTCATGGTCACCTGTCGCTCATCCGAAGAACGTGGAAAAGATGAATAAAGCTTCAGAGCGATCCAGTGTTGTAGAAGGGCTGAAAGGAGGCTATTCCATGTCAAGGACTTCAGATCGCTTCAAGGGCAAAACAGTAGTGGTGACTGGCGGAGGCTCCGGAATTGGTCTTCAGACCGCCAGGGACCTGCACTCCGAGGGAGCATTCGTTCATATTATTGGGAGGAATTGGGAGAAGCTGGCCAGGGCCAAAGAGGCCTTAGTAGGCGGACCCAAGGCATTCGTTCACCAATGCGATGTCTCTCAGATCGACCAGGTGGAGGAGACTTTCAGAGCTATAGAAGAGGCATCGGGCAAAGTCTACGGCCTGGTAAACAATGCCGCCATCAATCCATCCAGAAATGATGTCATTCATACCGAGCTAAAAGATTGGAGAGACACCTTAGACGTCAACCTGACCGGCGCATTCAACTGTTCCAAGGAAGCAACCAGGCAGATGCTGGATCTAGGTAAAGGAAGCATTGTCAACGTCTCCTCGGTAGGCGGACTCAATGCGTTTAGAGCGCGCACCTCTTACAACGTGAGCAAGTTCGGCCTAATAGGCTTGACTGAATCTATGGCCATCGATTGCGCTGAGATGAACATCAGAGTGAATGCCGTCTGTCCAGGATACGTCAGCACCGAGCTTACAGCGCCACTCTTCGAGAAGATGGGTCGAGAAAAGTTCCAGGCCCTCGTCAGTGCACATGCCATGAAACGGCTGGGAAAGCCCGAAGAGATATCAAAGGCCATTTTATTCTTGCTCTCCGAGGAGGCCAGCTTCATTACGGGAATTGCCCTTCCTGTGGATGGGGGCTATCTTCTCAAGGGTTGATCCAGCTTGACGAGCATGTCACAGACCACGGATTGTTTGCTTGCAGCCTGCAGACAGTCTTGCTCAACCTGATTCCTAGCGTGCATTTCCGCCACCCAGCTGCATCTACCCAAGGTCCGGTCTACAGGATAGCCCAGCCCGCGAACGGCCACTCGATAATCCCGCTCGACCGCAACGAGAGTCGCTGAGCAGGCAGCCGGCATCCCCGGAGCTGCAAACAAGCAAGTTCGGCCATACTCGCTCGGCCTGCATGCACCATAACAGCTATGTCCTTCGAAGTTAATGAGTTACTGTCGATAATCGATATTGGATAGTGCTGGAAAAAATCGATTTAAAGTCTGAATAAGAGGTTGGGCGATGAAAATGTCAGCTTGCCACAAATGGAATCCGGAGGACTACGAGAGGAATTCGTCAGCCCAGGAGAAGTGGGCGGATGCCCTGATCGCCAGACTTCCGCTTGATGGAACTGAGCGCATCTTGGATATTGGCTGTGGAGACGGAAAGATTACGGCAAAGATTGCAGCACGTGTTCCCCAAGGCCATGTGCTGGGCATAGACAGCTCACGGGATATGATCGATTTCGCCAGAACGAGGTTTCCATCATCTCAAAATGCCAATCTCAAATTCGAACAGAGAGATGCCCTGAGCTTAGATTTCGACAAGGAGTTCGATATAGTGACGTCCTTTGCCTGCCTGCACTGGATCAGGGATCATCTGACGGTACTCCGGAGTGTCCAGCGCAGCCTTAGACCGGGCGGGAGGCTGCTCATCCAGTGCGGCGGTAGGGGCAATGCGAGAGAATTCATGACCCTAACTGAGAATCTAGTCCGGGAGAGCAAATGGTCCAGGTACTTCCAAGGCTTCGAATTTCCTTATTACTTCTATGGCCCTGAGGAATATCATACTTGGCTGGAGCAGGCCGGCCTAGATGAGATTCGGGTAGAGCTAATCTCCAAGGAGATGGCCCAGCAAGGAAAGGCTGGACTTGAGGGATGGGTACGCACGACATGGCATCCTGTCTTTGAGCGCATTCCAGAGGATCTGAAAAAGCAGTTTTTGAGCGAGATGGTTGATAGGTACCTGGAACGCTATCCCCTTGAAAATGGCCTGGCCAAAATTAAGATGATGCGGTTGGAGGTCGAGGCCAAGAGCCTGACAGAAAAGCAATAACCAGGAACAAAGCGGCGGGAAATTATATATTATATCCAGTATCTCATTTATCCCCCGCGAATTTTTTGATCGTCTCCCTTTTGCGCTGCCATCTTTGAGCTTTTCTTTTCTCATCTTCCGATTCGATGAAAGTACTCCCTGCTCTGCCAATCAATTCAACCTTATTCTTCTTAGGTCGTTCCATGCTCAATCACCTATGATATTTCCTCGTACGATTAAATAATAATGTATTTTAAGAGATATAGCTCTATGCAACATCGTATGCTAAATTAAACTAATTATTAAAATAATTCAACGGCAGTATCGGCGCTCAGAATCCTATATGCCACAATTAATGCCGCGCTTCTGCCCAAAACCAGATCCCCTTTCTTCCGCGCCCGGGTCGCCCTCCGCCGCCTGGCCTCACGCTACATGAGGATCCTGCCCATGATCACATCCAGAAAGAACGCAGCCGGCCATTCGCGCTCTTCGCGCCAGCTCGCTCCGCCAGGCGTCTTTAAATCATGTCTTACCTAAATTCATCCTCCAATTGCCTCCATTTTCGACCTCCTACTAGATCATTAAATTCCGACCAGCTAACGCCAATTTTTCCAATTCCCGCGAGGTCCCCATCCTTCAACATCTTCAGAGCATTCGACATTGCTTTTGCAGCCGGATAGACACAGATCATAGGAATCGAGAGATACTTCACACCAATGTCCTGCAGTTCTGAAATTGCAAACAAAGGAGTTTTACCTCCTGGGATCAAGTTAAATGCTAATGGTATTGGAATTCCATCGACAAATTGTTTAACTTCTCCAAGAGATTGTGGGCATTCTACATAAATATAATCAGCACCAGCTTTCGCATAATCAATGCAGCGCTCAATTGTCTTTTCGAAACCTTCAATCGCTCTAGCATCGGTTCTAGCACCAATGACCATATCTGAGCTTTCTTCGTCTCTGCTCCTCACAGCTGCTTGAATCTTATGAACCATTTCTTCCTTCGAGACAATTGATTTGCCGCTCATGTGGCCACATCGCTTGGGCCAAGTTTGATCCTCGATTCTCACTCCGGCTGCATCGATCTTTATGTAATTTTTAACGGTCCAGTAAACATTTAGAGCGTTTCCATAACCGGTATCGGCGTCAACATCGACTGGTATCGAAACGCTATTTATTATATTTCTTGTCCTATCAAACAATTCTCCGAAACTTATTAATCCAAGGTCCGGTTGTCCGATTGAAGAAGCAGAAATAGCGTAGCCTGATGTCCCTAGTAAGTTAAATCCTGCACGCTCGATTAAAATGGCTGAAAGGGCATCGTATGCACAAGGTCTTAAGGTCAAACCCGGCTTCTCAAGCAATTGTCTAAAGAGTTTTGATTTGCGCATGTGCTAAACCTCCTTAATAAGTTGTGATGCTTCCTAAAGGGTCGTGAATCAGTTATAGGCTGTAATTTTGGTCTGCGGCTGCATCTCGCATCATTGGATGCTGATTTCGATGATGGGTCCCGATTAGAACTTGTTCACAAGATAGATCTCTGTATGCGAGTTTTAAAAACTTCAACCTATTTTTTGGATCACGACCCAAAACATGAGCAAGTGCGAAATACTTTCAGGACTGCACACGTACGAGACCTGGTTTCCCCATCAGTCGTTCTTTGTGTGAGAGTCTTAAATTCAGCCGAAAGCGATTCTCTTTCAGGCCCCCCCTGCCTGTTCTGCAGGGATCGAGTCCAAAAAATACCATGCCCCGATCCCATGCACCGCCTCAATTCTGTTTTGCGTTATCCTTCAAGATCTTGCCACATATTTACCAGTAATCCGGTGCAACAAAATCAAAGCAGCAGCATGATATTGCGACTGCTTTCATCTCGTCACCGTTGCCTGTGCAGTAATGGTAGAGCTCATGCAATAGTGTAAGGCTATCAGCACCTTTTTCTATGCATATGCTAATCCAATTGCAGTCAGGATGAGCAGCATAATAGGCCGTTTTCCCCATTACGGTGCACATGCTGCCATCCTCAGAGCAAACGTATTCTTCGCAGATGGAATGCTCACCTTCAGAAATAGTCCCGGGCCTGAAGCCCCTTGGAAGAGTATATGCTTTTGCATAGATCAAAACATCCAGCATGGCTGCAAGGAGATCGTCTGCCAGGCTGCCGGTTCCTACACGACCACTCAGATAATCGATATCATCAAACATCGGAAGCCTGTATCGTTCCCGAACCTCAGGAGGGATATCCACCAATGCATCAAGACTGCTATTCCATTCTTCTATAAAACTCGGCAGATTTTCAAGGGCATTGGCTCTTAGGTTTTCGTCGATATCTTCAAGCAGGTCTCTGATTTTATCCAGCTCATCGGAGTATATTGTCGCTCCTGCGGGGCATTTGGCATTATGATAGCCTATATTGGCCTTTGCGTAGATGGTTTCATGCTCGTATTCTTCACCATCCGCGTTCCGTGCCCATAACGTTTGCGTGATAGTCGAGCCGGGAGTATATGCATAGGAGTCTGCCGGAAGTGTCACATGGCAGGAACACTCCCAACCACTTGCTCCCGTAACTGTTCCTGGTTCCAGGACTTCAAGATCGGGCCTGGAAATCCAATCGTCTATCGCGTCTGCGCCGCTTATTTCCCAGCTCAATTCTGTTGTTTCAGTATTTCTTGGGATCCCTGTTCCAGGCTTTACCGCATTCATTGTAATTACTGGGGGACTATTGCCTCTCTTGAACGGTCGCTTCGGCTGTGTGGCCATGCAATGAAGTGCAGGCACAAACAATGGTGATCTGGCCTCTAGAATTGCACTCTTCAATAGATATTTTATTTTTTTCTTGGGATCATCCTGCCAGATCTGTACAGCAGTTTTATGTTTAGCAGAGAGAGCTATGGGCCATCCTATTCTTTTTGCATTAAATCTGAAGGGTATTCTTGCATAACCGCTTGGTTTAATTTCGATGGTTTTGTATCGGTCGCTTATGACGAATGCGTTGCTGCCCGCTAATTTCACATCTATGGCCAGCTTTTTTTTGCCGTTGTTTTTTACAAGCACAGCAGTTGAACCCATTTTGATGGCAATATCTTCCGGCGAAAAATCGATATGTTTCATGAGATATCGGATGATTTTTATGATATAAATAATTTTGTATAGTTACTCTCTGCAGAAGAACAAGGAACAGAGGTGATTCGGGATAAATCCATTAAGATCAGCATGCGATGGGGTAGGCATGGGCATTGCGGCTGACCAGGCCATGGATATCGAAGGAGTTCGCTCCGGCCCCGGAAGCTTCCTTTCAGCCATCTGGGATTGGAAAGGCGTGGCCCAATTGAAACGCCCATGTGCCCCAGGCGGAGGTTCACACGTGACGGATGGAAAACAGGATCTAGCAACATCAAAATTCAGTTTCCCATGGGAAACTCCACCCATCCCACTATCAGATAGCCACCTGCAGTACTGTCCAGGTCTATGGCCTAGAACTACTTGCTTCTTTTCAAGCAAAAGTCTAAGATGTTTATAATTGAGGAAAAAATTGAGGCTGTCGTCACCACATTATCAACTAGATTCGCATTAGGTCTCCCAACATCTTTATTAATCAAGCTGCATATTTCCAGAAGGAGGCTTGAATTATGGAATTCCTTGACATTATGAGTATCTCACACCGCTATATGGAGATACTAGACCCTTCCACGCCTGAAAAGATCATCAAACTTGGCAAATTACTCAAATTGAAAAAAGGAAAACGGGTCATTGACTTCGGCTGTGGCTGTGCCGAACCCCTTACTCTCTGGGCTGAGGAATTCGGTATTACTGGTATTGGAATAGATATATCCGAGGATTTCTGCGAAAGGGCCAGGCAAAAGCTGGCTTCGAAAGGTTTATCGGACCAAATTGAAATCGTTTGCTCCAATGGGGCTGATTACACATTCGAAGAAGGGGTTTTCGATGCCGCAACATGTATTGGGTCAACGTTTATTTTTGGCGGCTTCCAGCAGACACTCCAAGTACTGAAGCGAGCTGTTCATCAGAATGGACGCCTTGGTATCGGTGAAACCCACTGGCTTAGCAATCAGGTACATCCGGTATACGCCCAAAAACAGACAACCACCCATACAGAAACGGAACTAGCTCAATTTACCCGGGATGAAGGCTTTGAACTCGAATACATCATTCGTGCCAGCTACGACGACTGGGACAGGTACGTATCGGATAGTTGGTATGGACTGATACGTTGGCTCGAAGAAAATCCCACCCACACTGACTATGAACAGGTACTCAAGCATTTCCGTGCTGACCAGGATGATTATTTACAGTTCCTACGCCAATCTATGGGCTGGGCCATGTACTGCCTCGCCCCCATGAAATCTCGTTGATATGTAGTCATCCATGAAAATATTTTTTTTATTGGCACTGCCCAAGCACACTTGTATATGCTGCTGCCCTAGAGCAGACTGTCTTAAATTTAAGTAATTTTATATAATAATTCTCTGAATAAAATAATTTCCAGCCAAGATTATCCCAAACCATGCATAGCTTTTTTAATCCAGCAATGTAAACATGGTATCATGTCAACCTGCGTTTACAGCATCCGCCTCGAAGATCGTGTACGCAAGATCATGGATGAGATGCCTGAAGTCAACTGGCAGGCTGAGATCAAACAGCTGGTTGAGCGAATGATCCGGGAAAAAAAGAAGCAGCGGCTCTTGGCCGAAGCACAGGATCTCTGGACGCACCAGAAACCGAACACGATAGGTGCAGCAGAGATGATAAGGGCGGATCGAGATGCCTGAAAGAGTTGCCCTGGATTCAAGCATCCTTGCGGCCATGTTCTTCAAAGAGGATGCCTCTCAAAGAGCTTTGGATGCAGCTCTGGGGCCTGATTTGATTACATTGGACCTGGCGCTTGCAGAGGTTGGAAACGTGGCCTGGAAGCAGGTCATGCTATGCGATGCCGATAGGGATTTGACGCTAAAGGCCCTGCAAAAATGCCAGATATTCATTTCCGAAGCGTGCGAGGTTGTCCGGGCGGAGGATCTCCTGGTTGAGGCATATGAGATCTCAATTGCCTGCAAAGCCACCTTCTATGATTCCCTTTTCCTGGCCCTGGCCGAGAGGGAGAAGGTGCCGCTGCTGACCCTCGATAGGAAAATGTTCAATAAAGCGAATTCCTCGCATGATGTACAATTGATTTGAGGAAGAGGGGCCGCCAATGTGAACGTCGGCGCTGGCATAGCCCTCCATATTTCTAAGTCACCTTTCAAGATCAGATCCAGTAGCCCCATATTGGAGAACATGCATAATATATGATCAATATGCGAGCTGAGCGGATCAGATGAATGCCGTCCTCGATCTTCGAAGGCAGCCTCTGGAAGATCATCTCCAGCAGTTCCCTGGGCGGCCCGGTCCCCCCGCGCAGGAGGCTTTTTTGTTCCAGTGGATAGTAAGATCTGCAGGCCCAAAGCTTGATTAAACCGCAAAACAAGGCAACCATCGCTGAGCGAAGCGACGATCTGACGGGTGGCCCGGTTGATTCAATTCTCAACGGCCTGCAGCTTTTTAGATATAATACAAAGTTTTCCTTTATCGATATTATTATCGTGCCATAGTAACTATATCCTTCAACTCGCTCACCTGATCAGCTCGCTTTCGCTCCGCGATTAATTCAGATAATAACTATCTTTATTAAGCCAAATAATTATCGGAGGTCTGATCGTGCACAAATGAGGAACCCCGTTATTTCTAATGGAAAAGATCTTTAGTATGTAAATTAAACTTTCTCACGGGCTTCACACTTTTTTTCAATCCTGTCCATCTTAACATCCACAGATCGGACCTTCAGCATCTCCACCAGCACCGAGAATACCGCCGCCTCCAGAGGATCATCGACGCATAGAAAGACTCGCTTGAATGCTTCTTTGCCATCTCCGCGAGTCTTTGCCCGCAAATCCGGTCCTTTTTCTTCAGAGCCCTGGACGCTTTCAGCCATCTGACCCCGCGCTCCAGGGGTCCTGCCTGCGATCTATCCCAGGAAGAACGCTGCCGGCCATTTGCAATCTCCGCCCCGGGACCTCGCAAAAAAAGCGGCTTTAGATCATGTCCTAGATGTCCTTCAGGCCCGGGGCCAGATGATCTCGGCCAGGTACCTCGCTATCTGCAGCTCGCTCATGCAAATGAGCCCAGCTCACCGCCTCTGGGGGCCGAGCCGAAGATCAGCCAGGTTCGTGCAATGCGGATGTCCCTGGCCGCTCTTGTCTGTTAGGCCCGTGTCCTCTTGCGTCGCCAGGGAGCCTGCCGAGAATGCGCACAGAGAACGAAGAAAGGCTGCAGTAACTGAGGTCCTCAGAATAGTAGTAGGCACGGACTGTGTCGAATTCAAGCCTGTGGGTGAACCCGAAGGTGTTCGATGAATCAGGAAGCCCTGCTCCTTCAGGAACGGGGAGGAAGTCACCTATGCTGATTTTATACAAACCCTTCTTTTTTTAAAAAATCGATATAGCTCTCTTTGGAATAGGTGCATTCTATATAGCGCCTGAATTCCGCTACATTTTTCATCCTTAATTGCTTGGACATTTTTGAAAGAAGATTATCACTAATTGTCTTGTATTGGGATCCTGTGCTCATTTTTGTTCTGATATTCGAAATTTTCCCATCAATTATCAATTTATAATAAATATGGCTGCTTTGATTCATGCTTTTAAAACCCTTTTTTGTAAGACTTTGATCGATGAGTAATCTTTTTTCGGGCATTATTTACTACCTATCCCTCGAATATCTTGATAAGATCGCTTTTCAAAATTTGTGCCTTATTCGTCAACTTATCATTTTCAATATCCTTGTAAGCAACATAATCCTCATATAAATCCGTCTCAAACATCTCTTTAGCTTTTTCAACGGTATTATCTACACCATAGATTCCCAATTCATCAGTGCCGACGACCCAATATATATCGGAGTCATCCTCGGATCTCTCATAAGACAATTTGCACTCAACCCGAGTCTTAAGCTCCATATTTCGTGCAGAATCGATGGTTATCATTTCATGGGATTCTATTTCATCCAAATAGGTTATCTCTCGTTTTTTATCTCCGAGGCCCGTCAATCTAATCGGCACTCGTTTAGCCAAATAGTCTACGATCTGAAGCCTCTTATTGTCAGGCATCTGGACCTTTATCAATTTACCAGAATAATCCAAAACCATAAAGCTCGGTGGAAAGTCATCTCTGATTCGAGTAATTGCACCTGCGACTTCTACTTGCGAATTCCGCATTTCCCTTTTTAAAAGTCGTAAGACTCTTCCTTTAAAGACAACGTCATGCAATTTAATTTGCGGAATTTGGTCATCTATATTTTTAAAACTGATTTCGGCTTCGTTGTCCTTCGGAGGCAATAATCCCTTGAGCGCATTAAAAACGGTCATCCTTGATCCAGGATCTTCAATCTGTTTTTCAATTTCAAGCTTGACGTAAGAGTCTTCCTGGTTCCTATCTGAGATCGTGCTCAGGAGCTTAGCAGTCCTTTTAAAAACCGGGGCCTGTTGAGCTTCCCTATGTCCTAAGCTTCCGAAATTAGATTGAAGCTGGGCGGGAAAGAATCCCATTGATATGCAATCATCTTCAAATCGCACATTCAGAGAATAAAGGTCCTCAATTTTTTTTGATCTTTTGCCCTTTCGTGGGGTCGAAGTCTCTGTTGATTTCGCGACCGTTGTGATAAGTCCCTGAATATTATATAACACTCCTGCCACTAGTTGCGCCGGAGCATTCTTCAACGATATGGATCCATTTGATAATTTATATACAATCTCTGGCGGCTCTATTTCGTATTTGGTTTCGCTTCGGTTTTCAGTGCCACCATTTGAACTCATCGCTTTTAACCTTAATTTAAAATATCTATAGCTTTCGGTCTATCAAAATCCATCGCTTCTTTCAGGACTGCTTCTATTCATCTTCGAATCAGATCCTCGCAGCAGATCTGATACGTCGCTCAAACATTATAGCGTAGGGGTGCAGGGCGAGAGAAGACCCATCGCCTGGCCTGCGCCCGCTTGCGCTGCCAGGGAGCCTGCCCTGAACAGATCCAGAGGCGAATGCAGCCAGTCAGCGGTCCTCGCATGCAATGTCATCTCGCCGGGACTCCCTATCACTCACTCAATTCCCTCAGGTTGGAGCTGGAAGATCTTGGCCACCAGGTCCTCTTCGCCAGGCGGCTTTGAATCAGGTTCTCGGGCCTGGTCCGGAAGATCTCGGCCAAGACGCCATTCGTGCTCTTCACGCAGCTCCCCGCTGGCCCGGCCTCGCGCTGGCAAAACGCTCTGTCTTTCCTATATGAGCAAATGACACTTGTTGCTAAATCTCTTTGCTCATTCCGCTTGTTGAATCTGATGCATATCGTTCCAGCCGTTTGATTGCGTTATATTTCTCAATCTTTTCCAGCTTTGCTTCCTCGACTGCTTCATGGAGCGTTTGTATGGTGCGATCGTAGGTCTCTTGATCCACGGGAAACGGTGTACCATCCTTTCCACCATGGGCAAAGCTGAACTTGGCTGGATCCTTCCAGCTGGGACTTGCTCCATATACGAGCTCCGATACCAAAGCCAGAGCTCTGATACTCTTTGGCCCCAGTCCCCGGAGGGCTACCAGCTCTTCATAGTTGGCGGGCTGCAGCTCATAGGCCGTCTTCAAGGCTTTTCGGCCCACCTCGCCGATATCAAAGCCCGCTATAAGCTCATGTCTCCTGGGCATCGACAATTCTGGAGCAGGGCGCGGGCCGTCCCCGAAGTCCAGAAGGCTGCGCTGACCCTTGAATGGTCTGATATGGGACAGGCCGTCTCTAACGATGTCCAGAGTTGCCTTTCGATTCTCACGGCTCTCCCCAGCCGTCAGGTCCAGGACTATCTGCTCATGGCGCTGGGAGCAGATGGCGCTATGGGGCTCTTCCACGAAGCTCTTCACCCGGTCGGATAGCCAGTGGTAGCGCCTGGCATAGGAATCATTCATGCCCTGTTGCACCACCGCCCATTCCCCCTTTTCTGTGAAAAAAAATGCATGGTGATAGAGCTGATATCCGTCCTGCACGAGAGCATTGTCCACCTTCGCACTCATTCTGCTCGCTCTCACGAGTTCGGCCACTTTTTCGCCCGAGAAAGAAAAAGTGTCGCCAAGCCTCTGAATATCAGCCGGTGCCTTGGTGGAAGTCTTCCCTTTGCCTCCTGCCACAGCAATCCCGTGCCTTTCGGGCGTTAAAGCCATTTTCAGGGCTCCGGTGGTAACGGTGGTCGTTCCTGAGGAGTGCCAGTCAAATCCAAGGACACAGGAGAGAGCCTGAAACCAGTAGGGATCCGATACTCGTCGGAGGAACTCTTCCTGGCCGTGCTCATAGACCAGGGCTTCCACTATCTCGCCTGCCAGAAGGCGCATGCGCTTGAACAGCCATGGCGGAGCAGAGCCGCCGTGCAGTGGCAAATTGGCAGTTCCAGTTTTCATTTCATTACCATCGGCGAAGGGGTGTCTCCGTGTCTACCTCGCCTCTTCGCAAACCTGCTACAGAGCGATGTCTATGCCAATCCAGCCACAAGGCTGCGCTTCTGCGGGATAGGTATCTCACGGCCAATCTCTTTTGCGGTCTCCAACCAGAGGGATATAGCGATCTTAACCTCTTCCAGGGCTTTCTCTTCTGTCCTACCAAATGCCGAGCAACCGGGTAGCTCTGGTACAAGTGCAATATATCCCTCATCCTCTTCGCTGTAGAAGATCTCAATTGCGTACATTGGCTTAGTCCTCCTGGAGATCGTATTTTTCAATGATTTTTATAAACTGTCTAACATGATAAAGTTTTGCTCATCTATCTTCGGGCTTCTGATCCACTATCAGCTTCCCAAAATCTGCAATAGCCTCTTCATCGCCTTCGACCAGAGCTATCACTTCCGGCTCCATTTCACCCATCCGATTGCGGGCCTGGAAGCCTTTGAGACCAAGGTCGAAGGCGTTGTTCATCAGGAAATATCTATAGCCTACATCATGTACCTTGGGGCCGGTAATCCTTACTTTCAGCTTCATGCTCTTCATGATATCTATTTGCTGGACTATTTGGCTATTTCCTCGGCCCCCAGCTGAATCCGTTAATTTCTATGGATCAAAGGTGCGAAACGGGCGTTCTAAAGGAATTGGCAGCCGGGGATGCATCTTCACTGAAGAACTGCAAGAATACCGGAGGTTACCCATGAGCTTGCATTCCTGGACAATTGGCTTTTCGAGGCTGCATAGCTCCGATGGCCGTATTCATTCTGATTATCGGCAGCTCAAATCCGCAACTGGACGGGTGCGAAATTCTTACAGGCCACTACAATAGCGGTTTGTTTTACATAGTTAAATATATGGTTAGAAAAAGAGACTATAGAAGATGCGACAAGTTAAGATCTATCCTGGTGAGGACGACTATTGGGTCGCAGAAGTTCCAAGCCTTCCCGGTTGCATTAGCCAGGGAAAGTCCAGGGAAGAGGCTGTCAGCAATGTAAAAGAGGCTATTGATGCGTATATAAATGCATTGAAGGAGGATGGACTTTCTGTCGACACTGACCTGGAGCTTTATGAGAAGATAGAGGAATCGCCTGGGGAGAATATCCACAGACTGTCGCAGGCAATGGGCTGGACACGAGGCAAGACATATACTGCCGCCCGTCGATTGGAAAAGGCAGGAATGGTGCATGTGGAAAAGGCCGAAAAGAACGGCAGGCACGTCCTGGTCGTCAAGCCCAAAGCATGGCAAGAATACTTCACACCCGAAGAGCTGGAAAAAATCAAGCAAATGAAGATTTGAGCGGTCTAATGCTGACTGGCGACCCGGGGGCCCAAATTAATTTTCTTTCCCCAAGCCACTACGCACTTCGCCCCGAAGGTCAACTCGCCGGATCTTCTGCGCCGAAAAGACGCCACGCACGCATCAACCCTGTATATTAATAGCAAGTCAATATCAGAGTATATAATGCGTCCTGCCGTCACTCGCAGGAGATAGTAGTGAACTACTCAATGAAGCAATCAAAAAGTGTAATAATTATTTGCTAATAAATTTTAATTCCTTTTTAATTATAGCTATGGCAGGATTTCCCTTTATTGTCATGTGTTGGGCATTATGCCGTCCTCCAGTCCCCGCACGGCTTTCATTCCCTGCCTCAAAGACACAATAGATTTGTTTTGCTTTTAGAGAATCATTGGGTGCGGTATAGGTCGGCAGCTAATCGCCCCCACTGATCGCACCCTCGGAACTCAGTTCATCGATAATCTCTACTAGTAAACCGATGTCGCAACGGATATTTTCATGCAGTTCTTCAATATCCGAAGTTCCATGCTCCTTCATGAAATCGAATACTCTCTGTTTCGCTGTGGTTTTATCCATCTCTTCAACTACTACAACTGCTGGCTTTAAATTTCTTTCGAAAGATTTGTTAGCATCATTGAAACTGACGAGTAGTGCACCCATCATTTCACCCAGCTCTTTAATCATTCGCTCTAGCCTATTATTCTCGCTTGCTAATTTAGCAACCTGTTCGCTAAGCTCACGGATCTTTTCATCTCGCTTGAGGTCCACGGCAAATGAAGCCGGCCACTCTAATTGAAGGTTATTAACCTCATCTGAATTAGGCACTCCGATGGCTGTTAAATCATAATTACCGGGTGCCGCATAATTCATGATATCTCCTGCCATTGCCTATGCTCCCCCAATTTTATTTATTATCGCAGATATTTTAGTCTCCAGAGTCGAAGCGAACTCCAGAACGCATCCAATATCATTGCCATTTCTATATACAAATTCGACAAAGTAGGTATTTTCACCAGATGGAACCTTTTGCCCAATGATAATATCAAACCACTTCTTATCCATCTGCGTGCCATCCTTGGGTACTATGCGAATTGAACCGCAGGCGGTTTCCGCACCCAATATCTCATCGAATACTCTATATTGATCCGTTGAGAAATTCTTTATTGCATCGACGGGATTATCATTTTGAACCATTGCCGTGCCTGATATCTCAATGAAGCTCATATCCGCGTCTAAATCCAATTTGAAATCCGTTCGAGATAAATCAACCACATCTCTGACTGAAGCTACAACATTATCAATAGCCGTACCATTACAAGCAATGACCTTCTTTGGTTCAATCAATTCAATGAAACATGGCGCCTTTTTTGGGTCAGCTGCTTTGGTAGCGATGGCAGGGCCGCTTACGTAAATCCTGGCACCACTCTGCAATGGCTGAGGCGGTACTAGCGATATATAGCCCCTCGACGCCAGCGAGTTCAATATCTCTGGATAAGTGAAGGGATAGTAGAGCGTATTAAATACGAATGCAACATGATATTTTTGGGGTTTGATAATCATGACCTATGCCTCACCAAGCATGTCATCCAATTATTATGCTATGTATTAAGCTTTTGTATCGGCGCAATACTCAGGAAAACACTATGCGTAAGGCATTCCCGCATTTCGTTAGACGTCATTTTTTTGCAGAAATGCTATGCGCATCTTGAACGCTCCTCGCAAGTATGCATTGATTGCCCATTGTTCTGTTTTTGAAGAGACGACCAGTTCATGAGAATGCTTCCAGCGTGGCCTGATCTCTCTGCGTTTTCGAAAGCGCCTTGGCGACAATCTTCGACGAGGCCCCCTGCCTTTCATTGAAATAGAACACCCGGTCGGCATTTTTCATCAGATCCTCTAGGAACGGATCAACCGCAGGCGAATAGAGCAGCACCGCCGCGTCCTTTGAGGCATCGCCCAGAATGGTCATGAACTGGAAGACCGTGAAACCTCTCCTGACCTCCAACTCCGTGAACCTGTGGCCCAGCTTACTCAGGATGCCGGAGTAGTTGCTGGAGACATAAAGCACCTTTGACCTCTGGAGATTTAAATTCTTATTCAAGGCCTGGTGCCACCAGGACATTGAAGGATCTGGACCTGAGGGTGATCGTGGATAGAGTTCGAAGTCCATATGGCTATCTAGAGCTTTTGAGGATATGAGGCCAAGCCGGACGGGGCGAAAGTAATCTAACGGGCGAGAACGCCAAGCCCTTCGCCGCCATGATTCCACCTCATTTTTCAAGTATCCATGAATGTCCACGGAGAAGAATACTTTCGCCCCGCATACCACGTGCTCTTATTCATGCATATACCGAATAAATCTCTAATGAGACGACCCCTACAGACTCCGCAGGATAAGGTTCTTTGGAATCTTGTCAGGCTCGGCGGGAATTTGGACCGCGAAGATTTGCGCGTTCGTATGAACATGAGGTTTAATGAATTGGGGCCAATCTCTGATGACTGGAACGATGAAGTAAGATAAGTCGCGTCGCCCTGGAGCCCTGTAGCGGCATGCCACAGCAGATGATAACATTCAGGCTTCGGCCTAAGCCTTCAGTCGGGTAATGTCACATCTGGCAAAACAGATCGAGTGCTTCCTCAAATCCATGGCAATCTCAGACGATGGGCCATAATAGTAGAATGTCGCGATTGGGACAATGGATATGCAGACTACTATCCATCACTTTTCTGCAACAGTTGATGAGAAATCTATGCAATTCCATGCCCTTCTCTTTGGAGCAAATTATATTAATATTTCAAAAGAGTCAACACCCCATAAGGGCTTTATAGCATGACGGAGGTTATTAAGTAAATATCGTTGATTTTGAGCCTACCATAGAGTTATACCGTATTTGTATCTTTATCTCCCAGGAACAGGAAGACAAGCTCAAGGCGGCCTTTGCTGCCCCGGACGTTAAAGCCTGAAGATTGATCCGGCTTTCGACTAAGAGGCGAACTGCCTCTCTT
>Ga0310040_1000410_pt1 | contig 40895 bp, 36 predicted proteins | sample EPASupsiteHSE623_FD_200237 | JGI IMG/M metagenome (GOLD analysis project Ga0310040, IMG submission 200237) | Bioremediated contaminated groundwater from EPA Superfund site, New Mexico - Sample HSE6-23 (v2) (version 2) | ecosystem: Environmental > Aquatic > Deep subsurface > Groundwater >... | reverse complement strand
TCCTCGCCATACTTTTTATCGGGAACGCCGATGACCTGCACATCGCTGATTGCCGGATGAGTGTAAAGGAACTCCTCGATCTCGCGCGGATAGATATTCTCTCCGCCCCGGATCACCATGTCCTTGAGCCGCCCGGTGATCTTGCAGTAGTCGCTCTCATCCAGGGTGCCCAGGTCTCCGGTGTGCAGCCAGCCCTCTTTATCCACACACTGGTCGGTGGCTACGGGATTGTTGTAGTAGCAGCGCATGATCATGTAGCCGCGGGCGCATATCTCGCCCGTCTCGCCGCGGGCGACAGTCTTGCCGGTCTTGGGGTCCACAATCTTCATCTCGGTGTGCGGCATGGGCCTGCCGACCGTGGAGACCCTCTCTTCCAGAGAATCGTCAGTGGAGGACATGGTTATGCCCGGCGAGGCCTCCGTCTGGCCGTAGGTGATCACGATCTCCTTCATGTTCATGAGGGTATTCACCTTCTTCATGAACTCGATGGGACAGGGCGAGCCGGCCATGATTCCCGTGCGAAGAGAGCTGAAATCATACTTGGGAAAATCGGGGTGCTCAAGCTCGGCCACGAACATGGTGGGAACGCCGTGCACAGCCGTGCAGCGCTCCTTTTGAATGGCCGACATGACGGATACCGGATCAAAGTACTCGGCTGGCAGCACCATGGCAGCCCCGTGGGTCATGCAGGCCAGGTTGGAGAGCACCATGCCGAAGCAGTGGTAGAAGGGCACGGGAATGCAGAGCCGGTCCTTGTCCGTGAACTTCATGCACTCGCCGATGAAGTAGCCGTTATTGAGGATATTGTGGTGAGTGAGCACGACCCCTTTCGGGAATCCGGTGGTGCCTGAGGTGTACTGGATGTTGATGGGATCATCGAAGTCCAGGCTCTCCATGCGCTCAAGGAGCATCTCATCGGGGACCTCTTCGCCCATCTTCAGGATCTCTTCCCAGGTGTACATGCCCGGCTGCTTCTCGCCACGCACCGTTGCCGCAATCCTCAAGAAGGGGAGCTTTTCGGAGTGAATATGCCCCGGCTTGCTGGTCCTGGCCTCGGGACATACCTCGTAAAACATCTGGACATAATCCGAGCTCTTGAATCGATCCATGAGCAGGAGCGCCTGTGTCTCGGACTGGCGCAGGGCATACTCCAGTTCATGAGTTCGGTAAGCCGGATTGATATTTACCATAATGATGCCGACCTTGGCCGTGGCAAACTGGGTGATGATCCACTCCGCGATGTTTGTGGCCCAGATGGCCAGGCGGTCGCCTTTCTTCAGGCCGAGAGCGATAAACCCTTTCGCGGCGCGGTTGAGTTCTTTTTGCAGCTCGCGATAAGTGTAGCGGACGCCTTGATGAATTGATACAATTGCATCGTTATCGGGATATTTTTCCGCTATCTCATCGAACATTTCGCCTATAGTCTTTCCAATAAGCGGTTCCTCTGAGCCGCGAAATGCGTAACTGTGCATGACTTTGCCTGGCATGGGAGTGGCTGTCAATCATTAAGGAGATATAACAGTATCTTAAGAGAAGTTTGAAAAGAGTCTATCATCAATAATACTGCTATTGGAAAAAAATCCCTTTGCTTTTCTCGCCTCTCAGAAATCATGCACGCTTGCCCGCTCCTGCAGCTCCTTGAAGCGATGCAATAGGAAATGATTAGCCCACCCTGTCCTGCGCATTTGATTATCTGCATTTGCGATCGCCTGAACCCTGGAATCCCTTCTGCAATATTTTCCGCGAAATGCCAATTATATTTTTCAACAATACGCCTTTATAATCTCAGCCATCTTTCTCGCTGTCCTTTTCCTATTATGAGTTTTTCATACTTTCTCATCACAGTACCATGAAAATAAAAGATCGTTTATGTATGCGAATTGCGTTCATAATTTTTCATAATTTTTATGAATTGATCTCAAATACCTATAAATTTCGTTTCCCGCGATGTAGGCTTCAAGGAGGCTAGTTAAATGCCCGTACAAACGAAGACAAAAGATGATGTATTTGAGGCAATTGACAAGTATAATGTCAGATTCGTCAGATTCTGGTTCACTGATATTCTGGGATTCCCCAAGAGTTTCGCAGTAAATACAAATGAACTGGATGGCGCTTTTAGCGAAGGCATGGGATTCGACGGCTCCTCCATCGAGGGCTTCGCCCAGATTCATGAAAGCGACATGGTCTTTAAACCGGACCCGAATACATTCAAGATTATCCCCTGGAGACAGCAGGAGAATGCCGTTGCCAGGATGTTCGGCGACATATTGAACCCCGACGGAAGCCCGTACGAGGGCGATCCGAGACAGGTTCTGAAGAGAAACCTTTCCCGCATCAAGGACAAAGGCTACACCTTCTACACCGGCCCGGAGCTCGAGTTCTTCTACTTCAAGAACGATCAGGGCACCGAGATTCTGGATAAGGGCGGCTACTTCGACCTGACCACCCTCGACGCCGCATCCGATCTGCGCCGCGACACCGTTCTCGCTCTCGATGCCATGGGTATCGATGTCGAGTTCAGCCACCATGAGGTTGCTCCCTCCCAGCACGAGATCGATCTGAGGTACAACGACGCCCTCGCCATGGCTGATACCGTCATGACCTACAAGATCACCGTGAAGGAGATCGCTCACAGATACGGCTACTACGCCAGCTTCATGCCCAAGCCCATCTTCGGCCAGAACGGCTCGGGAATGCACGTTCACCAGTCCCTCTTCCTGGGAAAGAAGAACATCATGTACAGCGCTGGAGATGCGTTCCATCTATCCGATGACGGCAAGAACTACATCGCAGGCCTGCTCAAGCACGCCCCCGAGATCACCGCCGTCACCAACCAGTGGATCAACTCCTACAAGCGGCTGGTACCCGGATATGAAGCACCGGTGTACATCTGCTGGGCCAGGAGAAACAGATCTGCTCTGGTCAGAGTTCCCATGTACAAGCCCGGAAAGGAAGTCGCCACCAGAGTCGAGTTCCGCAGCCCCGATCCAGGAGCCAACCCCTACCTCGCCTTCTCCGTCATGCTGGCCGCAGGTCTTGCTGGAATGGCCAACAAGTACGAGTTGCCCGAGCCAAAGGAGAAGAACATCTTCCACCTGACCGAGCAAGAGAGGATCAACGAAGGAATCTACTCCCTGCCCGGCAGCCTGAACGAGGCCCTTGCGCTCACCGAGAAGAGCGAGCTGGTCAAGGAAGCCCTGGGCGAGCACACCTTCAAAGCCTTCGTCGAGAACAAGAAGGCCGAGTGGGATGCCTACAGGATCAACGTCACCAAATGGGAGCTGGACAGATACCTGCCTCTGCTGTAGAGCCCGATTTTGGGGCTCCCCATTTCATTTTTTATTTATATTATTATGCGCCGGGATTAGCAAGGATGCAGCATGTCGAGGGACGCATTTGCGGCGACAGGTTTTGTTCATAATTTTTATGAACATTTCTTAAATAGCTATAAAACATTTGTTGTAACCTCTTCTCGCCTACACGTCATCGATTCAATGCAAGACTTGTCAGTCTCCAGGGTAAGCGTTTATGTAGTGGTTAGGTCGATGGATGGAGTTTAAGATTACTATGCCGAGGAAAAGACGGGAGCTATACAACAAGGAGATCTGCGCTTGCTCCATCTTTGGGGCTATGAACCGGGATGGTGAGCGGTTTACGGGCGAAGGCGTCATGAAGGCCATAGCCAACATGCATGTTCGCGGCAATGGTCTCGGCGGAGGTTTTGCAGCCTACGGTATTTATCCGGAACATAAGGATTACTACGCATTTCATCTCATGTTCACCGGCAGCAATGCAGAGGCCAGAATGGCGGCTAAAAAGGATTTTGATCCGTACCTTTGCGAGAACTTCGATGTCGTCTTTGACGAGGAGATCCCCCACAGGGACGAGTCCACCGTGAGCGATCCGCCACTGGTCTGGCGCTACTTCGTGACTCCTCATAAGCAGGGCGAAGAAGCTACGCTTTCCGATGAGGACTATATTGTGGCAAAGGTCATGCACGTAAATACCAAAATAGATAATGCTTATGTATTTTCCTCGGGCAAGAACATGGGCTGCTTCAAGGGCGTGGGCTATCCGGAGGAGATCGGCGAGTATTTCATGCTCGACCGGCTCTACCAGGCCTACACCTGGACGGTGCACGGTAGATTCCCCACCAATACCCAGGCCTGGTGGGGCGGGGCGCATCCCTTCAGCCTGCTGGATACCACCGTCGTGCACAATGGCGAGATATCCTCTTACGGCACCAACCGCTGGTATCTGGAGATGTACGGCTACGCCTGCACGCTGCAGACCGACACGGAGGTCATTGCCTATGCGGCAGACCTCCTCATGAGGAGGCAGAACCTCCCCATAGAATTGGTGGCCAAGATCCTTGCTCCTCCCATCTGGAACTCCATCGATAGAATGAATGAGAAGGAGAAGAAACTGCTCACGACTTTGAGGATGGTCTACGGGCCTCTGCTCATGAACGGGCCCTTCTCGATCATCATCGGTCAGACCGGAAAGATGATCGGTCTGACGGACAGAATAAGGCTCCGGCCTCTAACCGCTGCCACCAGTGGATCGATGTTCTACCTATCCTCGGAAGAAGCGGCAATCAGACTCATATCGCCACAGCTCGACTCCGTCTGGACACCCAACGGAGGAGAACCGGTCGTCGGCGAATTAAATAATATGACATGAGGGATGATAAAGCATGAAATCATTCGTCTTTCCAGAGTTCCATATCATCAGGGATGAAGCAAAATGCGGGCAGTGTCGAGGATGCGAGCGGCAATGCGCCTTCGGCACTCACACCTACGATCCGGTTCAAGATCGATTGATATCAGACGACTACAAGTGCGCGGGCTGCCAGCGATGCGTGGTCTTCTGCCCCAAGAATGCCATTGAAGTTCGGCCCACGCCTTCGCCTTACCGGGCCAATGCCTCCTGGTCTCGTGAGAAGATGGAGGATCTGAAGAAGCAGGCGGAGACGGGCGGCGTGATCTTAACCGGCTGCGGAAATGATAAGCCTTTCCGCATCTACTGGGATCACATCGTCCTCAACGCCAGCCAGGTTACAAATCCGTCCATCGATCCCCTGCGTGAGCCTATGGAGCTGCGCACATTCCTCGGAGCCAAGCCCGACATAATGGAGGTCAAGACCGATAACGGAGATGTGGAGATTCGCACCAAGCTCAGCCCCAATCTGGTTATCGAGACGCCCATCCTCTTCTCTGCCATGTCCTATGGCGCCATAAGCTACAACGCCTTCCGCTCGCTCGCCACTGCCGCCTGCAGGTCGGGAACCTACTTCAATACGGGTGAGGGCGGCCTGCCCAAGGAGATGAGAGAGAAGTTCGGCAAGTGCGCCATTGTGCAGGTAGCTTCAGGCAGATTCGGCATCGACGCCGAGTACCTCAACTGCGCCTCAGCCGTGGAGATCAAGGTCGGCCAGGGTGCCAAGCCCGGAATAGGCGGCCACCTGCCCGGAGAGAAGGTATCCGCCGAGGTTGCGTCCACCAGGATGATCCCCGCCGGAACGGACGCCATATCACCGGCTCCTCATCACGACATTTATTCCATCGAAGACCTGTCCATGCTCATTTATGCGCTCAAAGAGGCCACCAACTACGAGAAGCCCATATCCGTCAAGATCGCAGCCGTGCACAACTTCGCGGCTATCGGATCGGGCATTGTGCGAGCCGGAGCCGATATCATCGCCATCGACGGCCTGCGCGGCGGAACGGGAGCAGCGCCCAAAGCCATCCGCGACAACGTGGGAATACCAATTGAGCTGGCCATCTCATCCCTGGACAGACGCCTGCGAAACGAGGGCATACGAAACAGGTGCTCCATCATCGCCGCCGGCGGAATTCGCTGCAGCGCCGATATCGTCAAGGCCATAGCTCTCGGTGCTGACGCCGTTTACATCGGCACGTCAGCATTGATTGCCATGGGCTGCAACCTCTGCCAGAAGTGCAATACCGGAAAGTGCAACTGGGGAATCTGCACTCAGGACCCGCGCCTGGCAGGCAGGCTCAACGTCGATATCGCCTCGCAGCGCCTATCCAACCTCCTGCAGGCCTGGTCGCACGAGATAAGCGAGATGATGGGCGGTATGGGCATCAACGCCCTGGAGAGCCTGCGCGGCAACCGCGACCATCTGCGCGGCGTGGGCCTGTACGAGTGGGAACTCGAAGTCATGGGAATCAAGGGCGCCGGAGAGTGAGCAGCTCATGGCGATGGCTCACATGGCACAGCCGCTATTGAAAAGAGGTAAAGAGAGCATGGATGCAGTAGAAGTTGATGCTACAAACCTTGCGACCAGGGAATTGAATGACCGCCTCAGGGATTTGATGCTGTCGGGCGTGGAGAAGGTCGTGCTCAGGAATGTCTGCGGTCAGAGGTACATCGGCACCAGGCTCTACACTCCCGAGCATCGCAGGATGGACATCGAGATTTACGGGACTCCGGGAAACGACCTTGCCGCCTTCCTTTTCGGCCACAACATCCGGGTGCATGCCAATGCCCAGGACGGCGTGGGAAATACCATGGACCACGGCGAGGTCGTCGTGGAGGGACGGGCGGGCGACGTGCTCGGCTTTTCCATGCGCGGGGGCCAGATCTATGTCCGGGACGGCGTCGGCTACCGCACGGCTCTGCACATGAAGGAGTACGAGGACAAGAAGCCCGTTGTGGTTATTGGCGGAACGTCTCAGGATTTCCTGGGCGAGTACATGGCAGGAGGAATTGTAATCGTCCTCGGCCTTGGTGGAAAACCCCACAAGGGGAACTTCCTTGGCACGGGAATGCACGGCGGCGTCATCTATTTGCGCGGCACAGTGGACAAGACCCAGGTGGGCAGCCAGGTGGAAGTCTCGCCCCTGAACGATGCCGACAGAGCGATAGTGGATCATTACGTCTCCGAGTTCATCCTGCGCTTCCCCGAGCTTGGCCTTACGAAAGAGGATATCCTGAAAGAAGAGTTCATAAGGCTCTCGCCGAAGTCCAAGAGGCCCTACGTGAAGCTCTATGCCTAACCGGAGAGCATGCAATACATGGAATACACGGAATCAGCCACGAGATAATTCGAATAAAGATCAGGGATTAAGATGCCACAAGTGCTTGTTCCAACGGTCTGTCCGTATTGCGGCGCAGGCTGCCAATTTTTTATTTCCGTCGAGAAGGAGCGCGCCACGGGGATAGAATACATGCCGGAGCATCCGGCCAGCGAAGGGGCTCTCTGCTCCAAGGGGAATGCCTCTTTGGAGGTTATATATCACCAGGACCGGCTGCGCTATCCGCTCAAGAAGACAGGTGACGGCTGGGCCAGGATCTCCTGGGATGAGGCGATGGACCTCATCGTGCGAGGACTTGGCGGAGCCCTCAAGAAGTTCGGCCCGGAGAGGGTCGGATTCCTCTCCTCTTCCAAATGCACCAACGAGGAGAACTATCTGATCGAGAAGATGGCCCGCTGCCTGGGATCGAAGAACATAGATAACTGCGCCCGTCTCTGTCACGCCCCGTCCGTCGTGGGCCTGAACCGAACGCTGGGGGCGGCAGGAATGACCAATCCCATACCGGATCTGGCCAACTCCAAGTGCGTTTTTATCATCGGATCGAATCTGGCAGAGAACCATGCCATCCTCTCCCGCTGGATTCACCGGGCCAAGGACTCCGGGGCTGTGGTGATCGTAGCCGATCCGCGCATGACCCACACCGCCTGGATGGCAGACATATTCCTGCAGCTCAAGCCGGGAACGGATGTGGCTCTTCTTGACGGATTGGCCCATGTGATAATCAAAGAGGGCCTGATCGACAGGGACTACATCGCCAAATGGACCCGCGGCTACGATGAACTGGTGGAAGCGGTCAGGGATTATTCGCCGGAGAAGGTCTCGGAAATCACCGGCGTTCCGGCAGAGGATATTGTGCGGGCCGCCCGCGCCTATGCCATCTCTCCTGCATCGGTCATTCTCTACTCCATGGGAATCACACAGCACAGCACCGGCACGGACAATGTGCAGGCCGTCGCCAACCTGGCATTGATTTGCGGGCACCTCGGCAAGCCGGGTTCGGGAGTCATGCCCCTGCGTGGCCAAAACAATGTACAGGGAGCCTGCGATATGGGTGCTCTGGCCGAGTTTTATCCCGGATACAAGAAGGCGGATGACCCCGGGACTGCCAAGTTCTTCTCAAGCGGCTGGAATGTAAGCTCGCTGCCGGTGGGGCGCGGGCTGACGGCCACGGAGATGATCGACTCTGCTGCCAGTGGCGATATCAAGGCCATGTACATCGTGGGCGAGGACCCTGCCAACTCCGACCCGAGCAGCAACCATACCCGCGATGCCCTGGAGAAGCTGGATTTCCTGGTGGTGCAGGACATCTTCATGACTGCCACGGTGCAGCTGGCGGATGTCGTCCTTCCTGCAGCGGTCTGGGCCGAGAAAGAGGGAACTTACACCAGCACGGAGAGACGGGTTCAGTGGAGCCAAAAAGCCGTCTCGCCGCCCGGAGAGGCATTATCTGATCTGGAAATCGTCTGCGACGTTGCTAATCATCTGGGCCTCGATTTCGACTATCCGAATGCTGCGGCGGTGCTGGCCGAGATCAACCGCCTGGTGCCTCAGTATGGAGGCATAACCAGGCCGCGCCTGGATGGAATGGGCCTGATCTGGCCCTGTCCCAATGAGGATCATCCGGGAACGCCCATCCTGCATATCGGGGGCTTCAAGCTGCAGGACAGCAGGGCCTCCATTGTGCCTGTGCAGTACCGTCCGGCGGCAGAGGACGCAAGCTGGGACTATCCCTTTGTCCTGACCACGGGAAGAGTGGCTGTGCACCACAATGCCGGGTCCATGACCAGGCGCAGTCCTTCGCTCATCGAGCGCGATCCGGAGCTGTTTATGGAGATCAACACCGCAGATGCCGCCCGGCTCAAGATCGCAGACGGCGACGAGGTTCTGGTCACATCACCACGCGGCGAGACGTCAGCCAGGGCCCGGCTCACGGACAAGGTCAAGAGAGGAGTGGTCTTCATGCCCTTCCACTTCCCCGGCACTAACAATCTCACCTCGGAAGTTACAGACCCGGAGGCGAAGATTCCGGAGTTCAAGGTCAGCGCCTGCAAGATTTCCCGGAGGGATTAAATGCCAGTTTACGTTGATATCAGCAGATGCATCGGCTGCCGGTCATGCGAGGTGGCCTGCAAGAGGGTGCACGGCGGCAAGGGGCACGTCAATGTGCACATGGCCGGAGACCATGCCTCGGTCCCGGTCTTCTGCCACCATTGCGAGGAAGCGACCTGCACCATGGCCTGCTTTACGGGAGCGCTCTACAAAGACGGCGAGCGCACCGCATTCGATGTGGAGAAATGCACCGGCTGCGGGCTGTGCCGCCTGGCCTGTCCCTTTGGCGTGGTCTGGTCGGACAAGATTGCGCACAAGTGCGACCTGTGTGCCGGACGGGAGACGCCCACCTGCATCCTGAGCTGCCCTGCCAATGCACTGAGCACCGATTTCGAGCTTGCTTCTCGGCGGGCTCGCACGCGTGCTGCTATGGCGGTTGCATATGGAGGTAGAAGATGATCAAAGTTGATGTGAACAAGTGTCTGGGCTGCTTCTCCTGCTCCAACGTCTGCCCCAGCCAGAACATCACCCGCACCGAGACGCCGGAGAAGAGGTCCGTCAACTGGAAGAAGTGCAAAGAAGAGTGCGACCTGTGCGTCGAGTTCTGCCCTGCCAAAGCGCTCACCCTGGTTCCCTACGACGAGGCCAGCCCGGAGACGACCGTCACCTACGACCTCGTATCCTGCAAGATCTGCGGCGAACGCTATGCCACTGAGCCCATGCTGAAGAGGATCGAGTCGAGCCTGCCCGCTAATTTGCAGAAGGATTCGACGGGGCTTGATTGGATCTGGATCTGTCCGGTCTGCCGCCGCAACATCGAAGCGGAGAGGGCCACCAAGCAGCTGGTTCTGGGAAGAAGCAGGAAGAGTCCTTGAGCTTGAAGATGAGGACTTTTCCAAACCATTTTTCAATTATTATATACCATTGCGCGTCAAGGCGCTACAGGAATGACGAGACGCTCGCCGCCTTGCATTTACCATCATACAGGCAATAGGGATCGTTATGGAAAAGTCCCGTGTTGCTGTACGATTTGGCTGAGCATCCTCCTCTGCAAAGCTCATTTCGATCACACGATCGGCAATTGCTTCCCATATCGTCCAGCGAGAACTTTCTGGTGAACGCAAAGGCATCCGGGTGGAACCAAATGTCCCAGAGTTCATTCTTGCGCAGGTCGCCCTCTACCAGGTCATCCGGCAGAGCCAAACAACCCTTTACCTTTCCGTCACTGGTGATGCTGCAAGTTGCCAGGCCCGCAGAACAACCGAGCCAGGGATTTTCATCTGGTTTGCTATCGATGTGATAGCCGAGCCCATCGCTGCGCATGAGCAATATGTCGCTGCTCCGGGCCACTGCCTCGTATTCGGAGATAAAGGCTTCGATTTCGGAAAGGATTTGCATATTCATGCCCATCTCGGGAGAATTTTGAACGCGTCCCGAAGGTATCAAAGGCTGGATTCGCCAGCGCTTTATGCCCAGCGGAGAGAGCAGTTTGAGGACATCCGGAAGCTCGCGATAATTGAGAGAATTGCCGGTTGTGAGAATCGTCACGGGAATTCCGGCTCTCTGAATCAGGTCAATTCCCGTCATGACCTGCTTGAAAGCGCCATCGTATGCTCTTATGTGATCATGAGTCTGCTCAAGCCCATCCAGACTTATCGCTACTCCCTGGATGCCTGCGTCTTTGATGCGGGAGACGGTATCCTGATTTAATGCCAGACCATTGGTGATTATCTGAGTCGTTATGCCCAGGTCTTTCAAATGCAGAGCAATTTCTTCCCAATCGGGATGTATCAGAGGCTCGCCACCGGTAAAATCCACTTCCTGAACGAGGAGGTCTGGTAATTGGTCGCTTATATTTAGAATCTCTTTAGTGCTCAATTCATTTGATCTGGGTCTGCCGGCGGATGAGGCACAATGCCTGCAGCGCAGATTGCAGGCCAATGTCAACTCCCATCCTAAAATAAATGGAAATCCATCGAAGCTCACGTATCTTTGCCCCCGTTCAGGAACGCATTTCAGATAAAGAATTAAGGGGAGGCTGGCTCCCTGCCCCTACCATAACGTCAAAACTACTTTGCCTTTTTAACATAGTTCTGAATGGCGATGTAATCTCCCGATCTGATGACAGGCTGTCTGCCTGACCTGATGTCATCGGCAAAATTCAGGATCGCCGAGGAGATCTCTGCCGGGGGCATCTTGCCGTCTTCCAGAACTGCATTCACATGGGTGGCCACTGTTTTATAAAAAGCTTCGGAGGGTATTGTGTTAATTACATCCTGAATGTTTTGCAGAGGCCATGGTCCAAGGTAATAGACTTCCCATTTGCGTTTGATAAACAGCGGTGTTACCCCGATAGCAATTTGTTTTTTAGCTGCCATTTCTCCTGCCATATCTTCACCTTTTTTTCGTGATAATCTACTTTTCCAATATTTGAACGTTTCGTATAATTTTATTTTTTGTGTAGTCCCGAAACCTTTGACTTTATATACCCATCAATGGGGCATGGGAAAGAAGAATAAAGTTGTAAAGCTAACAGAGAAGAAGATCAGATATATCATTCGAGCCAAAACAAGAGGCGAGAGCACTAAGAGAATTGCGGAGGATATGAAGTTAAGTCTGTCCTCTGTGAAGCGTGTCTGGATGCACTGGACGAAAACCAAGATGCCGCTAAACATTAAGAAATTTGGGCGAAAGAAAAAGACCTTGGACGAAGAATCCGAAAAGCTGATACTTGAAGTCAACAAAGAGCAAAATTTAGGCGCAAGAAGGCTGGAAAAGATCATAGAATTCCAGCACGGAAAGCATATCCCACACAATGCCATTCATAAGGTGCTACTGCATCATGGCTTGGCTAAAGTGAACCGCAATAAATCGAAGCGCAGAAAACCCTGGATTAGATACGAACGCAAGCACAGCCTGACCTTGGTGCATCTGGATTGGCATACCAGCGATCACGATGGAAAAAAGGTTTACGTCTGCGTGGTTCTCGATGATAGCTCGCGGCGCATTCTCGCGGGCGGAGAGTTCGATGCCGAAACAACAGATAACAGCTTACTGCTCCTCAGAGAAGCTATCGATAAATTTGGCTGCTTGGCAAGTATTGAGCAGGTTTTGACCGATCGAGGGACACAATTCTATGCCAACAAGCGAGACAAGAACGGCAATGCGGATAGCAGATTTGAAGACTTTCTTGAGGAGAATAAAATCAAACATATCAAAGCTCGCGTCAAGCATCCTCAGACCAATGGAAAATTGGAGAAATGGAATGATACTTATGAACTTAACCGGTTCAGGTTCGAAAATTTTGACAATTTCGTGAATTGGTATAATACAGTTAGATTTCATGAATCTCTTGATACAAAATGGTATCTACAGACGCCAGATATCGCATTCTGGTCAAGGCTGCCGGAAGGATGCAAATTGGGAATGTTCCTTAATCTGATGGAGACTGAATTAAATGGTTGCTAAAGAATGTAATGATCGGGCAGGAGTATATAAAGTCCAAACATTCGGGACTACACATATAATTTTATTTTTAGTCATCTGAATATCTTTAAGCTCCGCAGCCCCAGCATCATTCTATGATCTTTCTGAAGCTGATCGAGGCTACTGCAAAGATCAGAATGTCGAAGACAATCACAGCCGCAAAATCTGCAGGAACATTCGCCACATCTCCGCTGATCATCAAGCCCCTCACCGCGTCCACGGCATAGGTCAAGGGATTGACGAAGGCGATGGACTGCAAGAAAGGAGGCATCAGTGAGATCGGGTAGAGCGCATTGCTGGCAAAAAAGAGCGGCATGATCAACGCCTGGCCGATACCCATGAAGCGCTCCCTGGTCTTCATGAGCGAAGCCACGAAGATGGACAGCGCAGCAAAGCCTCCCGAGATCATGAACAGCATCAAGAAGGCAGCGAAGATATAAATGGGATTGGGAATGAATTTCACACCGAGCAAGATGGCCACCGGGAAGATTATCAGCGCCTGGACCACGGCCCTGACCCCGGAGGCGATAGCTCGACCGATGACCGTTGCGTATCTGGATGCAGGAGCCACAAGAAGACGCTTCAATATCCCTGTCTCTCTCTCCCAGACGATGGTGAGGCCGTAAAAGACGGAGACGAAGATGGTGGACTGGAGAAGCACGCCCGGAGTGATATAATCGATATACGGAATGCCGCCCGTGGGAATGTCCCGAACATGGCTCATGACCGTTCCATAGACCGCCAGCCACAGGATGGGCTGAACAGCTCGGGTGTAAATCTCTGTCCGATCGTGCCTGAGCCGCCTCATCTCCAGCTCGATCATGGCAAACATCTCTCTCAGTGAATCATTTAGTGCCATAGTAACCTGATTGATTTTAAAAGGCAGACCTTTCAGGCAGCGTTTCTCTCTTGTTTTTTGGGATGGCGCATTCCTGCATATTTCAAGAAAACATCGTCCAAAGTGGGTTTTGTCACTCTGATACGCTCCAGCCGAATTCCTTCGCATCTCAGGACTTCAATGATAGCTGGCAGCGCTACGTCTCCGTCCTCGACTACTACATCCAAATTCGAGGCTTGGAGGGAGGCATCATCAATAAGATCCAGGGCCTTGATCTTCTCAAGAAGCTTTAATTTCAATCCGGGATCGGCCATAGATTTGGACGGGTTCCTGGAATCATTTCCCCGGTCCGCCAGGGCGAATGTGATGATTTCACTGCGAAGAGAGCATTTAAGCTCACTAGCCGTCCCTGATTTTACTATTCTGCCCTGATTGATGATGGCTACCTCATCGGAATATTGGTCTGCTTCATCCATGTAATGAGTATTGAAGAATACCGTGGTTCCAAATTCTCTCTTGAATGTCTCAAGATTCTGCCAAACGGCCTTTCGAGCAGAAGGGTCCAGACCCAAAGTGGGCTCGTCCAGAAATAGAATCCTTGGTTTGATCAGCAGGGCGCAGGCGATCTCCAGCCGCCGAATCATGCCGCCAGAATATTTCTTGACCGGCCCATTCGCCACATCATCCATGCCCATGCTCTGCAGCGCCTCCCAGATGCTCTTTGTTCTCCGGCTCGATGGAACGCCGTAGATCTTGGCGTAGATGAGAAGATTCTCAAAGCCGGTGATATCGGTCCAAACGCTCATCTCCTGGGGCACATAGCCGATAATCTTCCTGACCTTCGCATCATCTTTGACGACATCATAGCCAAAAGCCCGCGCCACGCCCGCCGTTGGGCGGAACTGGGTGGTCAGGACTCGCATCAGGGTGGTCTTCCCCGATCCATTGGGGCCGAGCAAGGCGAAGATGCCAGCGGCCTTGACCGTCAGATCGACTCCGTCCAGAGCGTTCACCTTGCCGTCATAAACCTTCGTGAGCTGCTTGATTTCAATTGCCAATTCCAAAGCAGATTCCATATCCACCTTCCAATCGTGCCAAAGTGTCTCGTGATATAAAAAATCTGTGGTATATCGTATAAAATTTAGGCTATTAATAGAAATCTCTACATATTTATTAATATTAGTTAAAACTGATAATAGGCTTTAATGTTACGAAAATATTAAGTAATATGATGATATGCAACAATGAAATACATTGCGAGAATCGCTTTTCAGCAAGATCGATGTTGAATAAGGTGAGGAAATGAAAAAAAATGTGTATTCGAAGATGCCCAGCTATCTGATGCTTGCGTGCTTATGCTTGCTCATGGCCGTCATGCCGTCAACAGCAGCAGATAATGCAAAGGATCAGATACTGAACAAGACTGCGGGTTCCATCTCCGTCATCGACTCGGCAGGCAGAACAGTCACCATCCCATTGCCGGTGGAGAGGATCATTCCTACAGACTATCGCACCACGGAAGCGCTTCTGGCCCTGGGAGCCAGGGACATGATTGTGGGCGTGGATACCGCCTTCCATCAGCGCATGGCGGAATTCGGCCTGAAGGATGTGCCAGAGGCCTCAGTTCATGCCGGAGAGGTCAACTACGAGGAAATTTTGCTGCTCAAGCCCAGTCTGATTATTCTGCCGGTTTCAGGAGCCAGCTACGCCGATGAGGTTGCGAAAAAGCTGCCCACTATTCCCGTGATCGTCATGAGCGCCACCACCAGGCAAGACGGCATCACTGAGCTGAAGATTCTCGGTCAGATCCTGGGGATAGAGGAGCAGGCAAACAAGCTGATCAACTGGACGAACAAATATGCCAGCATCGTCGAGGAGCACACCAAGAACCTCAAGCCCGAGGAGATGCCGACCTTCTATTATGAGTACATGTCCGAATCCAGCAAGTGGCAGGCCATTCCGCCCACTAATGCGGCCGGAATGGTTGTAGACGGATGCGGCGGAAGGAATCTGGCAGCGGACATGAAGCTGAACGGCTCGGTCGCCCAGGTGGACGCGGAATGGGTCCTATCAAAGAATCCTGACTTCATCTTCATGGACCTTATGAAGGGATTCGACAGCGGACCCGGAAAGACCGAGGACGATATGTTGAATCTCCTGGCCAAGTACATCGACGATCGAGCCGCGGAAGGGTTCAGGAACCTCACCGCTGTGCAAAACAACCACGTCTATCTCATCGATCGGGATATGATCACCGGCCCCAGATGGGTCATCGGCCATCTCTGCTTTGCCAAGTGGCTCCATCCGGACCTCTTCAAGGATCTTTCGCCGGAAGATATCAACAAAGAGTATCTCAAGGAGTTCCACGGCATCGACGTTCCGGGAATATGGGCTTGCCCTATGCCAAAATAGCGGAAAGATGCCTGAGAATATTTGAGTGAAATTTTAGTTTGATCCCTTTTAGATAACTGATGTTGAAGGAGAATGAAATTATGGAGCCAAGCAAATCTGATATAAAAGAGAGGATAAGAGCATTCTGGGACAATTCTCATCAAAATTACGATGCCGTGGCCGCCCATGGCGTTCATTCCGAAGCAGAGAAGGTGATGTGGCGGCAGGGAATGGCAAATCTTCTGGGGTCGGCAGGACCGGAGAAAAATCTCAAGATCTTGGACATCGGCACAGGAACAGGCTTCCTGGCGCTGTTGTTGGCAGAGATGGGCTACAGCGTGATTGGTGCGGATTGGGCGGCGAGCAAGATCCAGCAGGCGAAGGAGAAGGCAGTATCTTCCAAGAGCACTGCTCACTTTGAGGTTCAGGATGCGGAAAAGCTCACGCTGGAGAGCAATGCCTTCGATGCCGTGGTGAGCAGGCATGTCATCTGGACATTATCGGACCCCTACGCTGCAGCTTCGGAGTGGGTCAGGGTCACCAAGCCCGGCGGCAAAGTGATCGTGGACATTCCCCAAATGGGATCGCATTCTGGAAACCATCACTTCGGCGCGGAGATAGGCAAGAATCTGCCCTTCTACAACGGGACGGAACCGGAGAAGATTGAGGAGATGCTGAAAAGGGCGGGGCTCACTAATATCGGATCTCTCATGCTGGAGACATCGAGCGAAGAAGAGAAGAAGGCGCTGCTGGTGTATGGAGAGAAAAAATGAGCGACCATATGCTTTGGGCCGAGGCCTGCGACCGGGTAGTGGCCGGGGACCTGGCAAAGGGTTATGCCTTCTTCGGGCATCCATCCATGTCGACAAGCATCTTTGCACCACGAATTGACTCTGCATTTATTCAGACATCTGCGGGAGAAAAGCTGAGCCTTGCCTTGAAGAAAGGAGACTGGCTGCCGGGATACGGCCATATGGAATTTCTGTTCTCGGATATGGTGCTCTACAGGCCGGGAGACTACGTCTTCGGCCTGGTCAGAACTCCGGAAGTTTATGATCTGTCCTGGCACGGCGGAAAGAGCGGGCTGTTTCTCTCGCGCAGCTTCGCCAAAGTGATAATTCATGCCGGCAAAGATGATCTGAATGTCGAGAATTCTCAGGAACCCGGGGGTGCGTGGGATGCGGGATTTCCTTTAGAGATCATACCAAAGAGCGCTCCTTACAGTGCAAAGGCGATGGAGAGCCTGAGGTTCGATGTAAAATATCAGAATCGGCCTGTGAATGCCAGCTACTATGCATCCTACTGGGCCTGGGATGAGCAGGGCGATTCCAGAGTTCAGAGAGGGTCGACCGACAAAGACGGCTCGTTCTCAGTCAATCTGAGCCGGGGAGGGATGTGGATCATCGATGCCAGCCTCATCCTGGAGGAGTCCGGAACCCTGATCGCAGACGAATCTCGCAAATTCTACAAGGCCGGGGATGTGCTGGAGTATAAGACCATTCAGATCAAATCGGAGCTTACTATTTGGGTGAAGTGAGCCGATTTATTTTCAATTTATATCATATTATTTGTTTTTCAATAATTTTTATATTTGGTTTAAAATTTTAATATTTTAGCAGTTCTTCTTATGATTAATTATAAATTTAGTATATCATTATTGCTACAAAAATTTTAAATATTATGATCTTATAGCCTGGAAATCATAAAATCAATTGAGGAAGGAGATTGATGAGCACCATCAAAACGAAAAATCTTGTGTTATGTGCAGCATTGATAATGCTCTGCTTGAGCTTAATTGTGCTGCCATCAAACGCCGGGGTAGTGCCCCAAGAGAAGATTTTAAACAAAACAGTCGATTCGATAACAGTTATCGATGAAGCGGGAAGGACAGTTACCGTCAATTTGCCGGTTAAGAAGATCATATCTACTGATTACCGGCAGATGGAAACGCTGCTGGCGATGGGTGCCGAGGATATGATTGTCGGCGTGGATGTCAGCTACCACGCTCGGTATCCTTTCTTGGGCTTGAAGGATGCTCCGGAGGTCTCGCAGCACGCAAAGGGCATTGACTACGAGAAGGTCCTGATGGAAAAGACAGATCTTGTGATAATACCAAGGAGCCAGGGGGCATCGGCGAACGAGATCTCGGAAAAGCTGCAGGGGCTTCCTGTTTTAGCCTTCGATTTGGGCCACAGAGATCAAATAATTCCTGAGGTGCAGATACTGGGACAGATTCTAGGAAAAGAAGCAGAAGCTGACAGGCTTATCAACTGGATTAAGAAGTATGATTCTATTGTTGAAGAGAGAACAAAAAATCTGTTGTCCGACGGCATGCCGACCTTCTATTACGAGGCCACAGCAACATCATCCAAATGGAAGGCAAATGTGCCAACCAGCCGGGCAGGCATAGCAGCTGAAGGCTGTGGCGGAAGAAATATCGCAGCCGAACTAAAATACAATGACACGACCAGTTCACTGGTAGTGGACCCGGAATGGATTTTGACGAAGAACCCTGATTACATCTTCCTCGACTTCCACAGCGGAAAGAGCGGCCCTGGAAAGACTGAGAAAGAGGTCAAAGAAGCCCTCGACACGATGATCAAGGAGAGATCGAGCGAAGGAATCGGGAACGTCACTGCCGTAAAGGACAACCAGACCTACGCCATAGACTATGATTTTGTCTGCGGGCCGAGATGGATCGTAGGCCATGTTTGCTTTGCCAAGTGGCTCCATCCGGAGCTGTTCGAGGACCTTGATCCGGAGCAAATCAACAAAGAATTCCTCAAAGACTTTCTGGGTGCAGAGGTGGAGGGAACCTGGGTTTATCCAATGCCCAAGTAAGCTTCGGAACGACAATCTGCTGGGTGTGTGATTTGCTATTCCGCTGATCTTATTTTTAAATTTTTAATTTTACATTCTCTTTATAGGTCCAAGATACTTCTTCATGAGAATTATGGCGCTTTGCATTATGGCCGCAAGCTTTATATTCGACTTGTGTCGTACTACGTTGAATGCCGTAGACACAACGGCAAAGCGGGCAGAGGAGTGGGGGCTTCTCTCTCCCAGTTTATTAAATCGAAAGGAAAATCCTGGGCGTTTGGCCTGGGCTTTCCCGTCGATTGCCTTAGACAGCACTGATGTGCCGAAATTTCTTTTCTCCGGCCTGGCATGTCAAGTCATAGCATAGCACACATTTCATATACTTCCAAGTATCATCCTTCCGCCATGATTGCGTCAGTCGAGCGCTCTACCGTATCCGGCGAGGTCTACGCCCCGCCTTCCAAGAGCTACACGCACCGCGCCATTCTGATCACTGCCCTGGGACCGGGCGGCACCGTTAAGCGGCCCCTCATCTCTGCGGACACCCGGGCCACCGTATCTGCCAGCGAGGCCTTCGGTGCCAGGATCGATGTCGGCGATGAGGTCAAGATCGAAGGAGTCTCCGATGCCCCCCAGACTCCGGAGGATGTGATCGATGTCCTCAACTCCGGCACCACGATGCGCTTTTGCGCGGCGGTGGCCGCCCTCACCGAAGGCGCGGTGCTGACGGGCGACGCCTCCATTCGCACCAGGCCCAACGGCCCTCTGCTGAGCTCGCTTTGCGATTTGGGCGCCACCGCCTTCTCCATCCGCAACAACGGCAAAGCGCCTCTCGTTGTTCGCGGAAAGATGCACGGCGGCACGGCCCGGCTCAGCGGCGGCGTCAGCTCTCAGTTCCTCTCCGCGCTGCTCATCGCCGCGCCCCTGGCCAGGGAGGACACGAAGATCGTGATCGAGGGCGACCTGAAGTCGCGGCCCTACGCCGAGATCACCCTGGACATGCTGGCGGACGCGAATGTACGGGTGGAGGGTGGCCGGCAGGAGTTCTTCGTGCCGGGCGGCCAGAGCTTCGGCCTGAAGGGCTACACCATCCCCGGAGACTTCTCCTCGGCCTCCTACCCGCTGGCAGCAGCGGCGGTCACGGGATCAGAGGTGACCGTCAAGGGCGTGCTGCCCTCCCGCCAGGGAGACTCGGCGATCATCGACATCCTGATCCGCATGGGCGCCAAGGTCTCCTGGGACAGGGAAAAAGGTGACCTGAAGGTCAAGGGCGGCGAGCTGGAGGGCGTCGAGGTGGACGCCAGCCTGACGCCGGATCTGGTGCCGACCATTGCCGTACTCGGGGCGGTGGCACGGGGAAAGACGACGGTGATGAACGCCGAGCACGTGCGCCACAAGGAGACCGACCGGCTGCACGCCATGGCCGTGGAGCTGGCCAAGATGGGAGCCGACATCCGGGAGAGGCCGGACGGGCTGGAGATCACGGGCGGAAAGCTGCACGGGGCCGAGGTGCACGGCTACCACGATCACAGGATTGTCATGGCTTTGGCGGTGGCGGGGTTTGTGGCGGGCGGGACGAAGATCGACACGGCGGAGTCGGTGGACGTGTCGTATCCGGGGTTCTTCGGAGAGATGGGGAAGCTGGGGGCGAGGGTGAGCGTGGGGTGAGAGGAGGCACTGGGAATCAACTTTTTTTGAAAAGAATTGCTTTTTGAGAAGAAAGAAGCGGCAGCCTAGGCATGAGACTCCACGGTCACTTTGCACTCGATGAGGTCGTCCTCCATTGGGACAGGCTCGCCGTCCTCAATGAGGCTTTCCACGTAACCCGTGATGGCATCTCTGGACATCTCAATGGCCTCTTCCACGGTCTTTCCGTAGGTGACACATCCGGGAAGTGCAGGGACCAGCACGGTATAACCTCCCTCCGGCTCTTTTCTTAGAGTGGCTCGATAACTCAGAGTTCTCATGAAAGAATAAACACAGGATAGTGAAATATAATTTGCGGCCGCTGGAGCAATCCGCTTGACAAGCGAGAAATGTGGCTTTCAATCATGCCAAGTTTCCGTCAATGTGGTGGAGCTGGTCCGCGCGGGCGCGGTGGTGTGGGAGAGGACGAACGGGTTGGAGACCGCTGGCATCTGCTGCACTGGGCTGCGGGTATGCGGCCAAGGCGCCGGATTGATAAGGAGCGGATGTGGCTGGATTTGTGGCGGCGGGACGAAGTTTTATCGCTAAAAGTCCAAGATTATATTTGCTGCATAAAATCGAATGATTTTGGAGAATACAAAATGAGCAAAAGATTATAATGGAACCACATCAATGAACCGAAATCAAATTAAGATCATAATGTTTCATCGAGGTATTTAAATGTATATCTCCAAAATAAATATTAAAAACTACAGATGTTTCAGAGACGCAACTTTGGAATTTAATCATGGATTGAATGTAATTATTGGAGAAAATAATAGCGGAAAAACGACGGTTCTAAGGGCACTAGGATTGATATTTGATCGCTCCAGTTTCCTAAAACCATCTATTGATGATTTTTATAGGAAAAACTCCTTTGAAAAACCGCCCCAAATTGTAATAACGATAACACTAGAAGAAACAGAAAATGAAAGCCTAGCAGATAAAGCCATAGTCGCAACCTGGTTAACCAAGTTGGAATCGCCTTGGGAAGCAAGTCTCACATATGTTTATTTCCTGCCGGAAGGCGATTTAGAAGATTATCTGAAAGAAGTTGATGAAGCTAAGGAAAGCGGGTTGATTGATTTTTATAATATACTCCAGCAGTATTTGCCTAAATATGTTTCGAGAATATATGGAGGAAAGCTCGAATCTAGAAATAGAGTGGAATATGAACTGCTAGAAAAATTTGACTGCCAACTTTTTGACGCACTCAGAGACGTTGAGCGTGAAATGCTTACTGGCAGAAACCCATTGCTAAAACAAGTGCTAAATCACTTTCTTGATTATGGCTTAAGAAATCAGCCACAACAAAAGCAAAAGAAAAAAGAAGAATTTAAAAATGATTCCGATAATCTAATAGGAAAATTACAGCAAAGATTGGATATTGATCATATTCTAGAGCTTGCAAAGGTTACGGGTGCTTCTGTGGGAGGAACACCTTTTATCGGCGGAGATTTGAAGGAATCGGATATAATCGCTGCATTAAAATTGATGATCCGAAAGTATGGAATCGAAATTCCAATCACACATAATGGATTGGGCTATAATAATTTAATTTTTATATCATTAATACTATCTAATTTGGAAAGAATTACGTCAACAGAGCTGGGGGAAAATGCAATTATATTCCCTATGTTATTGATTGAAGAACCTGAAGCCCACTTGCATCCAGCATTGCAATATAACTTTCTCAAATTTATATTAAGGGAAATTGATAAGAAACAATTGAGTAGACAAATATTTTTAACAACACATTCAACACATATAACTGCGGCCGTGGGCCTCGATTCCGTAATTTGTCTTTCAATGGATGAAAATGAAGAATTGAATGTTGCTTATCCTGGGAAAGTTTTTTCTGATTCAGCGGAAGATAAAAAATCTAAAAGATATATCGAGACATATCTTGATGCTACAAAATCCAATCTTCTATTTTCCAAAGGATCAATCTTAGTTGAAGGAATTACTGAACAATTAATAGTACCCCGCCTTGCTGAATCTTTGCTCATTTCTCTCGAAGAAGAGCATATCGCAACGGTTAGGGTCGATGGGTCAACCTTTAAGCATTTTATCAAACTGTTCGGTGGTGGTATAAATAGCGAAAAGAAAGAATATGCATTGACACAAAAAATATCGTGTCTTATGGACACCGACCCGCAAAAAAAAGAAAAAAAGGAAAATAGCAAATGGACATCATGTTGGCCGTTTGAAATAGACCCTGCATCTCAGGAATACGATTATAAAACGAAATCTGGAGTGATCCAGAATTTGGAGAATCTACAGCTGACAACCAACATAAAAATATGCTACAATAAAACAGAAAAGGGGAAAACATTCGAATACGATCTAATGCTGTCAAATATAAATAATGCACTATTTTCCGAAAATGTTGAAGTAATTGATGACAACGAGGAAACGAACAAAATCAAAGAATATCGTAGCTTGAACGAAGCCTTTAAAAGATCAAAATGGCAAACAGATGAACTTAAAACTGCTAGAATTGCAGCATCCTATCTTGTAGGTATCGACAAGGGAGAAAATGCTTTCGAATTAGCGCGCAAATTGAGAGAAAATTTAAATAAAATAGAATTAGGTATGATAAATATAAACATTCCAGACCATATTGTCGAGGCCATTCAATGGGTATGCAGCCAGAGGAAAAATGTATAGTCCAATTATAATAAGTTCCGGCGATGAAATTACTGACTTAGATCACCACTTTAGGGTATTGGCGGGTCCAGGTGCGGGCAAAACGTATTGGCTAATGAATCACATGCGAAATGTGCTAAGAAATTCAAAGAAATTGGGTATTCCATCTAAAATCGCCTGCATTACGTATACAACAATTGCTGCGGAACAGATAAACGAAAAATTAAATGAGTCTGGAAATAGAGTGGACATATCGACCATTCACAGCTTTTTATATAAGAATATTGTAAAACCGTATGCTTATTTATTGAAAAATGAGAATGGCGAGAATTTGATTAATTTCGAAGAAATGGATGGCCCTGAGGAACATAAGCCGTCAATGGGCAAAATTAAAATCTGGATAGATAATTCACCAGGAAATTTTAAATTTCTTTATGTTAAAAACAAAAAGAATACAATTAAAATATTAAGTGATTTAACTTGGAAATTGGACGCATCTGGTAAATGCAGGCTAGATTTTCAAACTTCAAGACTATTCCCAGCAGGTTTATTAAAACTAGCAATAGAATATAAAAAGTTATATTGGACTGAGGGTAGGATTCACCATGAAGATGTACTTTACTTTTCTTATACTATATTAAAAGATAATCCAATAATCAAACAATTCATCAGCGCAAAATATCCTTATATCTTTATAGATGAATTTCAAGACACGAATCCCATTCAAACAACAATAATTAAATGGCTTGCCGAAGCTGGTTCCACAATTGGAGTCATAGGCGATCACGCACAGTCGATCTATATGTTTCAAGGCGCTAAGAGAGAAGATTTCCTGAATTTTAGCTTGGAAGGCCAAATCGATTATAAAATTGAAGATAATTGGAGGAGCACACAGAAAATTATTGATTTATTGAATCATATGAGAACAGAGGAATCATTTAGACAAGAATGTATCAGGAAAGAGAGTGGAAAAGAGGTATGCGTATTAATTTCGGATCATGTACGCGAATCGGTATCTCGTTTTAAAAAATGCGAAAATGAAAAAGATATCGCGATTTTAGCCAGAGATAATAAGTATTTGATTAAAATAAAATCTGAAAAGGATGATTATGTAGATATTTGGAACAATTTTTTGGACATCGATTATTATAGACAAGGTTTTTTCAATATACTTTTCAGGTCATTAATATATGTGGATCAAGGCCGGTTTGAAATTGCAATTAAAGATCTCACATATATATTCAAAACAGCGAAAAATGGAACAATAATGAGGAAACCGCTTAATGGAATAATCAGTTCTGAGATAAAAAAGAAGTCGATTATTATTACGTTGCTTAGTTACCTTGTCTCTAATAAAAATGATATAAAAGATAATCTATTAATGGAATTATATGAAAAAATTGATTGCTTATTGTCATCTTTTGATGTTAGGCTAAAAGGAGTGAACGCTGGAAAATTTAGAGAATTTGCAGAGAAAACTAAGGTCTTAGATTTGATGAATTCTGTAAAGGTATCTGAAGAAAATAGAAACATAAGGACCATACACGGATCAAAAGGAGATGAATTTGATAGCGTCTTGCTTTGCTTGGAAAAAGAAACCAGCCTTAAACATATTATAACACCTGATATGAGTAACGAAGAATGTAGAATAATCTATGTTGCCTTAAGCAGAGCTAAGAACCTTTTATATTTATCAGTCCCGACAATATCGCGAGAGAATGAAATATATTTTAAAAAAATGGGCGTAAATTTAATCAAGTTAAACATTACGACAGATAATCAAGCTGAAGGCAGCGGGACACGTCCCAGACGCAATAAGACTCTCTTTGATTTCTGAACCTTCGTTGGATTTCGGAGGTTAAGGTGATGTGTTGGCAACATAGTGAACTTCGCCTCCCGCGTTGTGGGTGCCACTAAGGTGGACTCGGCAACGCAGAAATATGGCTCATCGATTGGGCCAAAGATGGCATCGGTCGGCTCGGGACCAAGTACAATAGACCAAAATGGACTTGGCACGGCAGCGAGATCATGAAAGGCTTCCCAGGGCGTTCACATTGTGGTCGCCACAAAAGAACACAGGCCAAGAGATATCCGCATGCAAACCTAATAGTTTCACATGCCGGAAATCCCCGACTCCTCCATGCGCCAAGCGCTCTCCCGCACCAAAACCTACACCCTCATCATCCTCAGGTCCGGCCCGAACCGAAACAAACCCGGCGTCGAAAAGATCATCTGGGAGCACGGGCGCAGGAATTTCGCCCTCCGGGCCGATGGCTTGCTGTCGATCGTGTGCCCGGTCGCCGATGGAGGCGATATATCCGGGGTTGGGATCTTCAACGCCGACATCGATGAAGTGAAAAAGATCATGGACGAAGATCCGGGCGTGAAAGAGGGCATATTCGTCTACGAGATCCATGCCTGCCGAAGCTTCCCCGGCGATTGCCTGCCGGAGTGAAAGCATGCGTCCAAAGCAGCCTATTTCGGGATAAGGAGGCTCCGAGAGAATGCCAGACCGCAAGAATGGTGTCATGACAACTACAGAGTCCGAGAGCGGGAAAGCCAAAACAGACCTGCATGATTACTTCGGTGCCCTCAGGGACAATCCCATTCTGGATCAAATTGAAATCGATTCAAAAATGGTAAGAGCTATGGCGAGGCCGCGAGACTGATCAAATTCATCATAAGTCTTATGTATGAGCAGTGTATCTTCACTTTGGTTCAATGGATTAATTCGCCCCACAACGTGGTGAGCGGGCGGCGCCAGGCTTTGACCTGGGGCTGATCCAGAGGATTAAACTCCCTGGAGGACATAATACGGCAAAACCAAGTACAGGAAAAGAGAAGCCTAAGAAGACTGAAGAGAAGCCTGTTAAGAAGGCTGTTGATGAGGATCTTAGGCATATAGTTCGTATTCTGAATACAGACCTGGCAGGCAAAAAGCAGGTCCACATGGCCCTGACCGGCATCAAGGGCGTGGGCCGCAGGTGCGCCAGGATCTTTACCGATAAGGCAGGCGTGGATCCCCATGCTACCCTCGGCTTGCTTCCTGATGCAGAGATAGACAAGCTCAAGAAGGTCATCGAAGAAGGAGCCGCCAGCAAGATTCTGCCCATCTGGATGCTCAATCGGCGCGGCGATATCGAAACCGGCGCAGATGTGCATGTCATGGCCATGGATCTGAACATGACGCTTCGCGAAGACCTGGACCTCATGAAGAAGATGAGGAGCTACAAGGGCATCAGGCACGAGCGCGGACTTCGTGTGAGAGGCCAGAGGACACGGTCTTCAGGCCGCACGGGCGCCATCGTCGGCGTCAGCCGCAAGAAGGAAGGAGCACCGGCTGCAGCACCAGCCGCAACCAAGGAGTAGGTGGTTTTAGATGGGATATCCAGGCAAGAGCCGCAAGTTATACGCGCGGCCACGCACTCCCTGGCAGGCTGAGCGCATTGCTGGGGAAGTGGAGATCGTCAAAGCCTTTGGACTGCGCAACAAAAGAGAGCTGTGGAAGGCGCAGGCCGTTCTCAGGAAATACCGGCAGGCCAGCCGCAAGATGCTCGCCGCCGTCTCCATGGGACAGGCACCTCCCGAGGCAGAGGCCATTCTTAACAGGCTTAAGAAATTGGGATTGCTCAAAGATGATGGTGACCTTGACGCCATCCTTTCCATGAAGGTCAGCGACGTTCTGGAGAGAAGGCTGCAGACCCAGGTCTACCGCCAGGGGCTCGCCAATTCGCTCAAGCAGTCCAGGCAGTTCATCGTCCACGGCCATATCCAGATCTCCGGGCGCAGGGTAGATGTGCCGGGCCTTCTGGTGAAGCGCGGCGAGGAAATGACCATTGACTATTACATGGGATCGCCCATGGCCAAGGAAGGCCATCCCGAGAGGGCATCCAGAACACCAAGGGTGGAAGGATAAATGGCAGAAGGAAAGTGGGGCATTGCCCATATTTTTTCGTCCTTCAACAACACGCTCATTACCATCACCGACCTGACCGGAGCCGAGACACTGGCTAAGATCTCGGGCGGCATGGTGGTAAAGGCGGCTAGGGACGAGAGCTCCCCCTACACAGCCATGCAGATGGCCATGCAGGTCGCTGAGGCTGTGAAAGACAAGGGGATCGTCGGGGTTCACGTGAAGGTAAGAGCCCCCGGCGGCAACAAGCAGAGGTCTCCGGGACCCGGAGCCCAGGCTGCGATCCGCGCTCTGGCGCGCGCCGGCCTGAGGATAGGCAGGATCGAGGATGCGACCCCCATACCCCACGACGGCACAAAGCCTGCCGGCGGCAAGAGGGGTCGAAGGGTGTAAAGTTTGAAGTTCGAATTGCTACAGCTCGAGGAGGACCGCATCCGGTTCCTCCTCAGCGGCGTGACAGCCGCCTTTGCGAACGGCATTCGCCGCGCCTGCATGAGCGAGGTACCAGTCCTGGCTCTGGACGAGATCAGCCTCTACGACAACACTTCGGTGCTCTTCGACGAGCAGATCTCGCTGCGCCTGGGCGAGGTGCCCCTGCGGGCCGAGGACTTGAACCTGTTCTCCAAGCCGGATGAGTGCCAGTGCGGCGGCACAGGCTGTCCCGGCTGCAGGATTGAGTTTATGCTCTCCGCAGAAGGGCCGGGCATGGTCTACTCCAAGGATATTCAGTTTGCAGATCCCGGTGTTAAGGCCGCCTTCGACAAGATCCCCATCGTGATCCTGGGAGAGGGCGAGAAGCTGGTCATCGAGGGCTTTGCCACCAAGCGCGTGGGCAAGGACCACACCAAGTGGCAGGCAGGAACACTCTGCGGCTACAAGAATCTGCCCAGCATCGAGATCAAAGACTGCAACGGCTGCGGAAAGTGCGTCGAGGTCTGCCCCAGGCACGTGCTCGTCCTGGAAGGCAACAGAGCGAAAGCTACAAATATCCTGGAATGCTCTCTGTGCAAGCTCTGCACTGATGCGTGCGAGGCCGGAGCAATCAAGTTGACTCCTGTTCTGGACTCCTTCGTGGTGTCCATTGAGAGCAGCGGTACAATCGCCGCCAAAGAGCTGGTGGCAAGAGCCGCGCAGGAGATCAAGGCGAGGGCCGAGGATCTGGACGCAAAGCTGGCAGAGTTATCGTAAAACTTGTAAGGTCGGCGCAAAGCCGATCATCAAACCCATATTTCCAAGCGGGGGTTTCCAAGCCAGGTCAAAGGAGCAGGGTTGAGGGCCCTGTCGCGCAGGCGTTCGCGGGTTCGAATCCCGTCCCCCGCATAAGATTAATTTGCTGCATAGCGGTTTTCTGCAAAACTCTCCAAACCCCTTACTGGTAAGATGGATCGAAAAGTTCCATATCAATAGCCGAGGTATCAAGCATCTCAGCTCTTTTCCGGATGATCTCTTGCAGTTCCTGTGCATTTTTCCAAAAGGATCTTTTGGCGTCATAGACAAATGGGAGGTCGGTCGAGAACCAGACATCACGATTCCCATCAATAACGACCCTGGCGCCCATGAGGGGGTGCACTGCCCCGACGGAATCTATCGCCCTCCTGAGGTATCCTCCTGGACATCCCGAGGATACGGGCGACTGCAGCCATGTTATTTTCTGCGCTCCATAGCAGATACCGCTCGAAATTGGAGAATCGTCTCAGGCATCCAGGGATATCGATGCCTCCGATGCCATTTTTCTGCTTCAAAATCCTCGATTGTCAAAAATAGTATAGAAAGCCCTCACTGCATCATCTTGGTGACGACAAGCCTCCATTCCCTACCATGGAGCTCAGCCGTTGTCCAGTAGCTCTCCTTGGTCACTATCCTTTTATTGCCTTCAGTGACTTGGAAGCTATAGTACCCATGGCCCGACCTAGCTGCAATCATCTTCTTTCCCAAGGCCAGGAGGCTGGGGTACGGCTTGTAAAGCGGGTCTTCGAATAGGTACTTCCCTATCTGGCTTGCATCCCGGTCGTAGGCAATTAGGCCATCTAAGTGCATTAACCAGAAGCTGTAGTCTGTAATGTTGCTCCGATTATCGATATCAAAGTGGAGTTGGGGAGCGACCACGGCATTCAGCAACTTATCCGGTTCAATGATTGTACTGATGCCTCCCAGGAACTCACCTTGTGGTGAGAATACCGGGTATGCCAGAGCTGTGCCGTCGTATCCTTCCACCAGCAGGAACTGCTTGCTGAACGTAGGGGTTTTAGTCTTCAAGACATGAGCTATGTGTTCCTGGCTGCTTATATCGGCGCCCTCACCGCCCTCGCATCCTCTGCATTCGGCAATAATGATCTTTCCATCCTTGCCGAATGTTACTGCTTCGGCCAGGTTTGAGTCGGTTTCCAATAGCTTGCGCAGGACTCCGCGGGCAGCAGTCCCTTCCAACCCCGTTGTTGAGAGATTTTGAGCTGCATTTGCCACGTCTAAGTCCAAATCATTCAGGTTACCTTGTACATCAGCCTGAATCTGAAGCAGCATAAAGAGCATATCGGCCCCGGATTCTGAGGCAGATAAGTTGCCATCAGGTAAATTCTGGCCTGAAGCAGCCATGGCACAAAAAAGCAGGGTGGCTGCAATCGCCGCTGACGCGAAGCCGAATACTCCGTTTCCCGGATCTTTCTTTTTATTCATCTATCATCACTCCAGATTTGCAGAAATTGACCCAATACCTATCTTCACTCAATAGTCTAGTTCCTCACCCTTCACATAGATCCCAGAGCCCAGGAACCAGGTACCATCGACGTCCGCCACGTAGCTAAGCTTTAATGCCTGGGTCATGTTCCTGGATGGATCAGGGTAGATGTAGTAGTGGAAACCATTCCCCAATCTGGCCGTATCGATAGCTTGCTGGAGGAAATAGACTCCGTTAGGATCTTGGGCATCAAAACGGTTTGTGCCTATCAGCCCGGGCTGGTAAGGAAGGGCTAACGTTTTTCCTTCGTAGTCATAGGCAAAGATATAGCGCCCATCTCTAGCGAAATTGCCTCTTGGATCATTGAATATTTCCAGAGATTTCTGCTTGCCGTTCTGCTTAGCGAACTGCTGTGCCTCATTCACATAGGCCACGAGCTCGTCTATTTCGTCCTTATCGAAAGATGCGGATATGTTGGAGAGGTATAATCCGGAGCCCAGATATAAGCTATTATTCACATTCGCAATGAAGAGCTGCTTCACCTCCTCTTTACCTCCATGGGCAGGATTTGGGAACACGATATACATGGTTCCACCGCCTCTCCTGGCCAGTGCAAGCTCGCGGCCGACCACGTCCACGTCATTGATGTCCGATAGGCCGGTTTGGCCAACCAGGTCAGGATTAATGGGATGGGCGATGCAGGTCCCGTTGAAGTCATAGGCGAAGATGTATAGATCTCCCCGGACAAAAGATCCGGAGCGGTTGTTGAACTCTTGAATAGCCCTCTCCCTGCCATTATCTTTTAGATAGGCTACTGCCTCATTCAAAAAGGCTATTGCTTCATTTTGTTTTGTAATACTGGCAATATACGTAGCGGGAATATACTTTGTTAGTATCTTATTGTAACCGCTTGCTCCATTTGCATCCTTGTTGTTTTTGATGTAATCCAAGGCTTGTTGGAAAGATCGCACAATGGAATCAGGAGTCTCTTTATTGAATGCATAGTAGCCATCACTCTGGGCAAGTACATAAGCTACTTTGTAATCGCTTGTGTTTTGGCCTGATTGCTGGATCAGCCATAGGCCAGCCAAGTCGTTATACGCCCAGGCATCAATGGTTCCGTTCTTCAGCATCTCGATAATCGGCGTTGACGTGGTTTCAAGAATCAAATCCTCTTTCTTTACGCCGTTATTGAGAAGCCTTTGGACTGCGCAATCATCCTCAATTGCTCCAATCTTGATTTTCCTCAGATCTTCTTTGTCGTCAATACTGATATTTTTATCAATTTTTGCCAAGAGCACATCCCTACCAGATGCGACCGGCCCCACCCACTTGAATAGCTGCTCCCTTTCAGGCAGTCGGAAAGTCGTAAAGATAACAGTATTATTTTCATTCAAGGTCATCTGGTAGCCTTCTGACCAGGGCAGAAATTTGATGCTGCTTCTGTCCAGGTCTGCCCCCATTCTCTGCCAAACCTTTTCGAGAAGGTCAACCGAGATGCCCTGCAGCTTGCCGTCGTCTTGATAGTTGTAAGGCGGATACTGCTCAGTTATATAGGTCAGATCCTTCGCAGAAGTGGACTGATCAGCAGCCGAACACGGGATGACTGCCATCGAGGTAACCACAAGGATCAACAAGACAATGTGTCGGGATGCATTAACTCTTTTAATAAATTTTCCCTCCTAACCAGACCACTTTTTGTGCGGTTTTGGGTGATATTGTATTTTAAGATTTCTCATTCTATTCTTCTATATTGTGCTTTTGTGTCCCATTTGGTTAAATGCTTGAGTGCCATTCGGAGAAGATTTGCCGCAAGCAATGCCTTGTAGGAGGCAAGATGCTGATCAAGCCCCTGGATAGCCGGATCTCCGAGGATCTCATCAGACCAGGCTCGCAAAATTAATTGCCCGGAAACCAGAGGCTCTAAAGCCTGCGAGCTGGAAGCAAAGAAATCCGCCTATCTCGATTTGGCTGCCAGGCACTTACATCATCCTGGACTTGCCGATTGGGATAATTCTTTTAGAAAGCCTATTTTCGTCTTTTTGGCTTCGACTTACTGGGCGTGCAACGCAGGGAGTTTATCTGAATAAATCTTCGGATGTTATTTTTTTTGCGCCACGGCTAACCATCTCTTCTAAAGCCACGGTAGAATCCTCCGGTTGCAAGTTCACGCCGGCGATGGCATCTGCCAATATAAAGACATTCAGGCCGTCTTTAAGCGCATCAAACGCGGAATGTTTAACGCAATAATCCGTAGCCAACCCGCCGATGTAAATCTCCGTAACTCCAAAAATTTTCAATAAATTCGCTAATCCCGTTCCGCTTAGACCTGTGGCGTGGAAAGCCGAATAGCTGTCTTTTTCCGGATCCATGCCCTTGGACATCACGAAGGCTTCTTTCGGAAACTTAAGTTCAGGATGAAACTGAGCTCCTGAACTCCCCTCGACACAATGCTTGGGCCATATCCCGCCAAATTGTCTAAAATGTTTAGTAACTTCAGGGTGCCAATCCCTCGTCACAAAAATCGGCAACTTTTCCTTTTCAAAGAACTTAATGTACCTGTTAAGAACAGGTATAATTTTGTGACCCTTGTGGATGCCCAAAGCGCCACCGGGACAAAAATCATTTTGAACGTCAACCACTAAAAGAGCCTTTTTAAACTTTGATGAACTCATACGTGCAACATCTCCTGACGGGTTAAAATTAATCCTCCGAAGCCTGGCGGATTTCTCCTTGGATGTGGACTCATCACTCTTTTCTCCTAGGCTGCATCATCACGGCTTGGTGAAGGTAGGAGGCTGCAATCTGCCTTGCGGTGGCAGGCCTCACTTAACCGGCCTATTAAATATTCCACTTTCCGCCGAAATAGGTATCCCTGACAAGCTTTGCCTTCTCTTGAGCCCATTTCTCCACACCCATCTTCCTTATCAGTGCCAGATTGAACACCTTCATGTTATGAGGAACTACTGATGCCATGTCCGCATATGGGTGCAGGTTATCGCAGGGGAAGTCGGAGCATTCAGCGCATGATTCGATGCCTTTCGAGCTGATGCACTTAAATACCTTACACGGCTCGGTACCCAAAGGAGGGACTCCGCTTCTCTTTCGGCATCCCTTGCACAAAGCTTTCTCGAGCGGAAAACCGTATTGTCGACTAAACAATTCTACCTGTTTTCTGGCCTCTTCATTATCGTTTGCTAAATAAAAAATGCAGTTGAAGCAATCCAGGCCGCACGGTGCTGTCAATTCTCTCAAATCCATAAGTTATCCCTCATTCCATACTATGTTCTTATTCGATCGTTTCTAAATCAGGAAACATCTCGGTTTCAAGGAGCAACATCTTTCGATATATGCATTTCAGTCTAGTTCATTTTAATGGGCGAAGAGCATTGAGTGGAATGAAGTATGATGGCCTCTGCCTGCCCGGTATTCTTCAATTCCGATGATATGAATGAGAAGTAGCTGCACATGTCCGGCCAGGGCTGCAGTGCATGCATGCGCCCGCCATGCATGCACCCGCTAAAAGCGGCAGACTTCTTACCCTTTCTGTCATCTTCGAGCTCGGCCAGGACATGCCTCCCAGATCCAGCTTCGCCATTGAAGCGCATACGCTTTTTCCATAGTCCTCTTCCAGCTAGCCCTGATGGCCTTTCCTGGCTCCGGGCCATCTCCATCACAGCGGGCTCATCTCCCACCAGATCTTCACCCGCAGGGACGAGCCGGGCATCACCAGCGTCCCATTTTCCATCCTCAAGACCTTTTTCAGATACTCTCGAAGGATGGCCTTCTGCGCCTCCGTCTCCACCTGGGCCTGGGGAGACAGCACCGATACTGCCTCATCCAGTGACGAATAGGTCTGATTGTGCTCCAGGCGGAAGGTGCGGACATGCGGATAGATGCCCATCTGGTAGAGCACGTTGTAGAGCACATCGCACTTTGGCCCGTGATGGTATTCCCGGCCATGCAGCCTTGGCCACAGCTCGGACCACTGCCGATCCCAGGAGGTCTCTCCTGCGAAGTGATAAAGGTAGACGTACATTGATGAGGCTTCCATCATCTTCTCGATGGCCGACCTTATGTCCATCATGCCCAGCGAGAACGAGGCTATCACCACATCGTAGGGCGGCTGCAGATCCCTTTTGACATCCACATCCTCCCAGCGCTTCTGCACCACGGTGATGTTCTCGACTCCAAATTCCGCCATCTTTTCTCGCATCACGCTGACCATGCCTTCGGCCGGCTCGACAGCAGTGACGTGCGCCACTTTTTGGGCAAAGGGAATGGCCAGGGTTCCGGGGCCCGCGCCAATGTCGAGGACGCGGGACTGCGGAGTGGTCTCAGTCTCCCAAATGGCCTTATCTATGCGGCCTCTCTCCTGCCGGCACATGCACCAAAACCGCAGAGCACTCTCCCGGCTCTCCCAGATGCGGGCACAGTCTCTGCCCGGGCTGGACTCTTTGTTCCGCCTCATCTGCGCTTTCCAGACCTCATTCCAATCGATATCTTTTAAGGGATCCATCATAGTACCTGCTTCCATTGCCTCTTGAACGGTTTTGCCATATATTAAATCGCACCTAAATATGATTTCATTTCATCATGGGAAAACTTTACATCCAGCTCTTCATTGCTTAATTAACTGCTTATTATAGATGAGGAGAGAATTTTCTCCACGAGGTCTTTCGATTCTCGAAGTAGTGCGCCCAACATCGTTGCAAGCGATTTGTGAACCTGGCATAAGGTTTTCAACCGTCGCATACGATTATTCCCTTTGAATCTCTGCGTCAGAACTTCCGTCAGAACCTTCATGCCCCGGCTCTTTCGAATCACAAAAATGTCTCAGATTGCGTGGCAAATGTCCAGATCCAGTGTTTTTCTCCCTGTACATGGATTGACGTTTCGTCCACGTAGAGGATCGGAGCATCTCGAATTTTGTATAAAATCGCATCATATTCAGATCTAACGGCATCAGCAGCGCGCCCGGGTTAAATCAAATATCGTGGCAGGACTTATTTTCAGCCCATACAGTCTCTTCAGTGCATCCCGGATAACACAGAGCCATTGTAATTTCTACTTGCCGATCCGGAGTCGCATAAGGTCTCGTTACACCTTTGTGCCCAATCCTTTGACCGGGATTTCCCTTGAGGTTCTTATCTTGACCTTTTTACGATCCCATCCTCGTCTTAGACTTTGTGGAGTATGTGCTTTCTCATATTGAGCTAATCGGGCTTCAAGTTCTCGTATTTTGCCTTAAGCAACTCTTCTCACGCTTCAAAAGCTCATTTCTTTTCCTGAAGTTGCTTGTTGGTCTCTCCTTCGTCCATACTCCCATTTATCGAAAATTATCATTATATATTATTTAATTTTTCTGGTCTAATACTTCTGGGAGAATTTGGACGAATTGCCAGGGAGCTAAACACATACTCTGCAAAAGAAGCGCAAAAGCCAAAAGTGACAATTGCGCGTTGGCCAGATTTCATAATACTGATGATTAATACTGACTATAAATAGGAATACCCATGCCGAATTAGCATGATGATGGATTGAATACGAATACGGACTGATCATTTAATGCACGCTGCCAAAAAAAGGGAAATTGAGTTAAAGATTTTGTTAGTGACATGACTGTCAACCCTGTAATTTACAGTATAACTTTTATTAAACCATATATCAAAATAAGCTATGCATTCAACCGAAAGCAGAAGGATACTCAAAGATCTAAAGAGGATGGCCAATCTGGAGATGATGGTTTCAGAGAATTTGACGTCATTAAATCTCAGCGAAGCTCACGACCTGGCCATCAAACTTGAGAAATCAATTGTAGAAAAAAAGGAAGCCATTAAGGCATTAAATGTTCAGGCTCGACTTGAGGATTTGAGCGTTTATAGTGTGAAAATGGAAAAGGTCGTGCGCAAGGGGAAAACCAAAGTATACACATACTGGTATGCTTCGTGGAGAGACGGCCAAAAGGTCAAGAACGTCTACCTTGGTAGCACCATGAAGATGGATTACGTCGAGGCCTTAACGAAGGCTCGAAAGTTGAAGGCTATCTTCCTTGGCGTCGAATATATAATATAAATATATATTTAACATATAGCTAATAATCGTACCTCCTGGCTCTATGGTGAATAACAATCCTTTCATTGGAAAACAAGATGCAGTGAGATTGTCGCACCGGATATATGGTATCTTAGTATGGGCGCAAAATTTTCCTGCACTATCAGCTTGGGTCTCAGCATCTCGTTGTATATGTCAATATTAGCCCTAGCTGTAATGGCGCCTTGTTAATGATCATTCTGTTCCCCAAATGGGATTATAATTTCCCGTATAAAAACTTTAATTTTAATATGACGCAAATAACTAAATTTAATTAGAAAATTATAAAAATATAAAGGGCGGGAAGGTGCAGCGCTAATGAGGTGATTTTTCTCATTCCATGACATTATATGAAAGATGTAACATACAAAAAATATTTTAATTTAGACGCTAATATTAGAAATTGCAATTTGGAATTTCCAAATTGATAAGGGGACGCGTGCATGAGGTACTGAAAAGCGCTAACAAATGATGTAACTGGCACCTGGTGTTAAATGAGTCCATTGCACCCGATTTTAGTGAGATTTTTTTTCAGTAATCTCCGCCCGCGACCTGGATATGAGGTGAAAAAAATGGCAAAAAAAGAAGAAGATGTGTCACAGGAAGAGTTTGAAGACATAACGACTGAGGAGATAGAAGGCCTGGAGTTCACTGAATCGGAGATGGAGGAGTTCGCGGAAGAGATGGTGGAGGCCGATCTCGAAGATGTTGAGGCCGAGCTCATGGAAGGCGCCGGGATGGAAGATATGGCAACACCGGAAGCCGTGGGCAAGAGCATAATCAGGCGCATTCTGGCTCTCATCAAGAAGATAGTCAAGAAGATGCTGAGCAATCCTGTCCTGAAGAGGAAGCTCAAGATCGCCTGCAAGAAAGGACCGGATTATGTGTGCAAGCTGATCTGCCCCGTCCTCTGCAAGGCGTTCCCCATATTCGTCAGGCCCATCTGTCTCAGGCTCTGCCCCATCATCTGCAAGCGCATGTTCCAGTGGATATGCAAGCAGGCTGGAGCTTAAGCCGGAGAGTACGAACCAGTACAATGACTTTCGCAGCATGCTGGGATGTGAACAGAGGTGTGGAGCGTATCCACACCCCCATTTATATTTATTAGTGATTCATTGAGAGGTGGCATCACATGATTGATGAAAGCATCCAGGACATAAACATCGAGGAACAGGAGAAGGCCGAGGAGGAGCTCAAAGAGGCTTGGGGGCTCGAGGTCGATGAAAAGCTGGAGCGCCTGCTCGAGTATCGCATCACCGAGTCCGTGGGAGGCATCGAGTCCGAGGAGACGCAGAGGGTGATTATCTATTATAAGCCAAAAAAGGAGTTCGAAGATCTGACCGAGCAGTTCGAGGACTATCTGGAAGGGCTGGAGATGGATCTGACCGACCCTGAAGTTCTGGAGCGCACATTCGATGAGGAGATCGAGTTCATAGAGCGGGTCTTCGAAGAAGACGCCAGGAGGCTGATCGAGAGCCTGGAGGAAGAGAAGGCAGAGGTCGAAGAGCACCTGGTCTTCGGCAATGCAGTGGTGGCGAATCTCACTCCCGCTCAGATCAAAGAGGCAGCTGGCAGGACGGACGTGGAGCGGATAGAGGCGGACAAGTTCATTTCTATGGAGCTGGACCAGAGCATCGGAACGGTTGATTTGGTGAACGCAAGATCTCAGGGCCTGGTGGAGACTGGGAAGGGCATTATAATAGCGGTAATAGACGGAGAGGTGGACAAAGACCATTCCGATCTGAAGGGAAGGGTGGTGCACAAGAGGAACTACACCAAGGAGCCCTGGGGAAATCCGCACCGCCATGGAACCCATGTGGCAGGCATAATCGCCGGAAATGGAAAGAAGTACAATGGGGTGGCTCCCGATGCCACCATCTGGAGCTATAAGATTTATCCTTCCGCGGAGACGGAGTCCTCGGATGGCTTCAAAGGCGCCGATGCCATAGAGGATGCGGTAAAAGATGGGGCCAAGGTGATCAACTGCAGCTGGGGCGCATCCCAGACGGCTCAGGACGGGACCTGCGTCTGGTGCACTACCGCCGAGCGAGCCGCCAAGCTGGGCGTGGTGCTGGTGAAGAGCGCGGGCAACAAAGGGCCTGATGAGAGTACCATTACCTGCCCTGCCGCAGCCAAGGGCGACGTGATCGTGGTGGGAGCCTCGAGCCATGACGGAACCGGGGTGATGGACTTCAGCAGCCGCGGACCCACCAAAGACAACAGACCCAAGCCTGACATAATCGCTCCTGGTGACAATATCACCGCCTGCATGGAAGGTAGCGACCACAAGAGCTACCGCAGGATGAGCGGAACAAGCATGGCCTCGCCCCATGTCGCAGGCATCGCCGCCCTGATGCTGGAGCGCAATCCCCAGCTCAAGCCGGGCCAGATCAAGGCCATACTAATGGGGTCTGCTAAGGCGCTGTCGGACTACGACATCAACACTCAGGGCAAAGGATTGGTGGACGTGGTCAAAGCCGCTGAGTCGCTAAAGAAGCCGATATCGGAGGAAGGAATCTTCTGCACCATCGTCAAGGAGAGGCAGCAGCGCGAGAGGCTTAACATCTCCTTGAAAAATACGGGCAGAGAAGAGATGCAGGAGGTGAAGGGCATCCTTGTTTCCGGCGCTACTGGGATCAAGGTTATATCAGAAGAGGCCTCTTTTGGCAATTTGCGCTCGGGAGCTGAAAAGGCAGCAGTCTACGAAATCGAGGTTGGTCCCGATACCAAAGCAGGGTCCTATGAGCTCACTTTGAATGCAAAATACAGAACTAAAGCCGGAGAGAGCAAGGAACTCCCCTCCAAGCTGAGCTATGAAGTCGGAGGAGCGAAAAAAACAAGCCCTTCGGACGACAACCCGACGAAGGAGGTATAGAATCAGGATGAAGGTAAACTTGACTACCATAGCGCGTGGCGATGATAGCGGTTACCGGAAGGCCGATCGAATGGTCATCGCTAGCAAAGAAAAATGGAACAGACTCTGGAGGGAACACACATCGGATCTCCTGCCCCCTCCCCCCGTTCCCGAGATCGACTTCTCCAAGAATAGTGTTATCGCTGTCTTTGCAGGCGAAAAGCCATCCAGCGGCTTCTCCATCCAGGTGGCCGGCGTGGAGACAACGGATGACTCAGAGACCCTGGTCGTCAAGATAAAACAGGGCCAACCGGGAAAAATCGCTGAAGACGTCATCACCAGGCCGTACCATCTGGTGCGTATTCCCAGGATGGAAGTTACCAGTGTGATCTTTGAAGAAATCTAGAGTAGAGATCCCCGGAAAAGGGAGCGGCATCCTTTGAAGTCGGCTGCCCTCCCTCAGCCATTCTCTTTTTCACGATGCGATCAGAGAGACTTGAGAGAAAGGGTTTTGAATCGTTTAAGAGCAACGAGCTGGATGTCTCACGGCGCAACGGAGGGGCGAGGACGAAAAAAAGTCTGACCGTTCACCAGCGTCATCTTACGAACGTAATGCCGCAGGTATCGTAATGCCATAGGTCTCTGTAAATGCGGCTTTCGCGTACTCATGGGATGCAAAACCGAACCCCTCATAGCCCCATTTTGTCCCCCAGCTATTCCGGACTATAAACCGATCTTTTGTGTAGCCCACCAGGGCGACCGCATGTCCGCCGCGAACGGTATCCGCTCTGTAAACGTCCAGATTCCCATTGGTCTTATCAGCCTCAAACCAGGTGGCATCCACGTTCAATCTGGTCAGGATGGGACCATGCGTCGCCAGCCAAGTTCGCCAGTTGCTTTGTACCGTCTCCCAGTTTTCTGTGGGCTTGCGGAGGCTGAAATAGTTGGCGATCTTGAACCTGGAGGCAGACGCAAAGAAGGTCTCCCGAGCACCACGATACAGTATTTCCGGGTCGAAAGGCAGCATCGATTCGGTTACACATCCGAACCTTCTGGTTATGTCCAGGGCCCTCTTCAGGCTGGTTCCTTCGCGCTCCAAAAAAGTCGTGGGCCAGGTTTCGCACTCGTCCGTCTCTTTCGCCGACATCCAGATGAACCTCACGGAGAGCAGCTCATGCTTCTTCAGCCGGTTCTCATTGACGAAATGCCACCTCAGAAGGGAATCGGCTGTGGCAAAGCCTACACAGGCGCCATGGTTACCCTGGTCACCGATCTTCCACCATTCCTCATGCAGGTTTACCGCAGGAGGGATCTTAACAGGTGTCTCTACTATCTCGGCATCCATTGCGCTTTCGAATCCCCAATCCTTCTCAACGTTTTTGGAAGGAACACAGTTTAGGATTCGTTTTGTAGATTCAATATCTTCTGCCATGCTAGTCATTCTCTTTTTTCATCTTGAGAATAAGCAACAATACACTATTAATTTTATGTAAATGACATGTGCTCCAAATTTGATGCCGTGCACTCCGCCCGACTGTGCCAGATTGGAAGAGGTGTAGGAATGATAACCGACGTTCCCGTGGAGCCGCTGAACGTGTGCGCCTCCGCGATCCTGTCGCAGAGGAATACACGACGGGCTCAGAGGATAGCTCTCAGCAGCAGCTCCTTGTCGTCATGGGGAGCTTGCCCAAGCCCTCTGGGCTATTGATATCCTCCGACTTCACCTCGCGAGCGTCAAAGAGCCTTCTGTAGCTCAGATTGATCCGAAAACGTGATCGACCACTGCCTCCGCCGCCTTTGAAGCTACGTTAGCACTGCAGCGCTCCGGCTTTGCGACTCTTGCGGGCGGCACTAGTAGCCCGATCGACCGTACAGCATCGCTAAGTTGGAAAGAATTGCAGTAATTTTCGGTTGGAAGGATAACAGGATGCAGCATTCGCTAAGTCAGAAAGAAATGCAGTAATCTTCGAGCCCTTAATCTAGGTCAGCAGAAAATGAAAGAAAGTTAGGTGAGCACGGCAGCGCTCTGCATCTTATGCCTTTTCGGGCGCACAGTAGCCCGATCGACCGTGTAGCATCGCTAAGTTGGAAGGAAAACATAGCGCAGCATTCGCTAAGTCAGAAAGAAATGCAGTAATTTTTCAAGCCCTTAATCTAGGTCAGCAGAAAATGAAAGAAAGTTAGGTGAGCACGGCAGCGTTCTGGCTTTGCGACTCTTCGGGCGCACAGTAGACCGATCGACCGTGATGCATGGCAAGCTGTAAGGAAATCACAGCACAGCATTCGCTAAGTCAGAAAGAAATGCAGTAATTTTTCAAGCCCTTAATCTAGGCTTGCAGAAAATGAAAAGAAAGTTAGGTGAGCACGGCAGCGTTCTGGCT
>Ga0310040_1000408_pt1 | contig 40970 bp, 33 predicted proteins | sample EPASupsiteHSE623_FD_200237 | JGI IMG/M metagenome (GOLD analysis project Ga0310040, IMG submission 200237) | Bioremediated contaminated groundwater from EPA Superfund site, New Mexico - Sample HSE6-23 (v2) (version 2) | ecosystem: Environmental > Aquatic > Deep subsurface > Groundwater >... | reverse complement strand
AAATGATAGCGTTTCTTCGCCTTATATTTGTAGGCGATCACTTTCGGGCCTTTCGTCTGCGACACGATTTTCGCGGCCACGGCCGCGCCCTTCACCACGGGTTCGCCGATTTCCACTTTTTTGTCGTCCTTTTCCACCAGCAAAACCTCTTCGAATTTAATCGGAGCGCCGGCTTCGCCTTCCAGCTTCTCAACTTTCAATTTTTGCCCGGGAGTCACAATATATTGCTTCCCGCCGGTTTTGATTACTGCCAACATGAGTTTATTATTAGCTTAAGTTTGCTTAACTTAATTATTGTATGATAATTCGCACTAAAAGTCAACGGTTTTACAAAACATTAAACATTAAACTTTGAACTTTGACAAAATATCATAACTTCATCGGCTATCTCTGGAAAGAAAATTGCTAAACGCATTAAGCCTTTTTGCGAGGCTACTTCCAGTTTCGAGAATCTTTTGATGGCTCTCTTTGTCAATATAACCTTCATCGAGAGCGCAATCCAAGCAAGCTATAACCTCATCCAACAAACAGTGCGACCGATTTATGTAAACGCGACGATCTTTATCCGTATTTTTATTGGCACTTTCCGCAATATTTAAGATAATCGAAACACACGCCCTTCGCAATTGATCAACCAAGCCGAATTTTTCATCTTTTGGAAAATTGCTTGATGCTAAATACATATCATTCCTGAATTTTCGGGCATCATTGTAAATATCCCAATTCCTAAATTTAAACCCATAGTTATTGTTTTCCATGAATTTAAGTCAAAGTTTAATGTTTAAAGTTCAATGTTTAACGTTATTCCAGGTTCGGTTTGTCGATCTGCCCGTTTTCCATTTTTTCCCGGTCGCTACCAGTGATTTTTAATACGTCTTTGTCGATTTTGGTGAATTCCTTGGCGGCGGCATTATAGGCGTTAACCGAAGTTGTCAAATGAGCGCCAAGTTTGTCCAGATACTCGTTGTAGGCGCACAAATGCTTTCCCAGCATTTCCACGCGCTGCCGGATCTCTTTGGCCGACTCCTCGATCTGCAAAGCGCGCAGACCCTGCAAAATCGTTTGCAGATAGGCCATGAAGTTAGTGGGAGAAACAATAATGACGTGCTTTTCGCGAAAAGCATACTCGATCAAATCGCGGGTGTTTACTTTGACCGATCCCACCTCGTTTATCAGCAAATCGTAATAAATCCCTTCGGACGGAATGAACATCAACGCGAATTCCATGGTGTTCTCGTTGGGCCGGATATATTTTGAGGTTTCGTCGATGCGGTTTTTCAGATCGACCTTGAAAATCTTTTCCAGGGCGATTTTGCTGTTTTCGTCTTTCTCGTTGATTATCTTGTTGTAGTTTTCCAGAGAGAACTTGGAATCGATGGGAATGATCTTGTCCTTTACGAAAACCGCGGCATCCACGATTTCGCCATTTTTAAATTTATATTGCATCTGGAACGATTGCGGCGGCAAAACATTTTTCAAAACCGTTTCCAGATAATATTCCCCCAAAATTCCCCGCTGTTTGGGATTTTTCAAAATATTTTCCAAAGACTGCAATTGCTCGGCAAACCCGACCACCTGCTTATTGGTATTGTCCAACTCGGTCAGTTTCTGCGTCACGTCGGAAATCACCTTGAAACTTTGGCCGAACTGTTGTTGCATCGCGCGGTTTGATTCGGACAATTTATTGTCCAAAGTCTGGCTCACCTGGTTCAATTGTTGTTGCAACATCCCAAAAGCCGCCGGGTCATTTCCTTTTCCTTCCTTCTTCCGCAACAATATCCAAGTCTGTATTGCCAGAGCAGCGATAACCGCAATAAAAAGCGCTAAAGTTAATATATCCATAAATTAAGGTTACGCCAACTTTTTAAAAAATCAAACTTGATAAAGAATTGTTTGCGCATACGAAATTACATTAAATTCGCATTTGTAGGGGTGAAGCCATGTTTTCGCCCGTCCATATTAATTAACGCAAACAGGGCGATTACACGGAATCGCCCCTACGAATAAAAATCCAATACGCTCCATAGGGGCTAATAATCATTCGCCCACATTTTAATCACTTCAAAAACTTCGCGGTCCAGGTACTGCTTTTCGCCAGTTGTTCGGGCGTGCCGGTGAAAATGATTTTTCCGCCTTTGTCGCCGCCGTCCGGGCCGAGCTCGATACACCAGTCGCTTTCTTTCACGATTTGGAGATTGTGTTCGATGATAATCACCGAATTGCCTTTTTCCACCAATCGCCGCAAAATTATCAATAATTTTTTTGCGTCGTCAAAATGAAGTCCCACGGTCGGCTCGTCCAGGATATAAACCGTGTTGCCGGTATCGCGCTTGGCCAGCTCCGAAGCCAATTTAATGCGCTGGGCTTCCCCGCCCGACAAGCTCGGCGCGGATTGTCCCAACTTTAAATAGCCCAAGCCGATGTCGGACAAAAGTTGCATTTTATCGCAAATGACCGGAATATCGGTGAAAAATGTTTTTGCTTCATCAATGCTCATGTCCAAAACTTGGGCAATGTTTTTGTCGTGGAATTTCGCCGCCAACACTTCGGCGGTGAATCGCTGGCCGCGGCAAAGTTCGCATTCAACATAGACGTCGGGTAAAAAATACATCTCCACCTTCTGCCATCCCTCGCCTTGGCAAGCCGGACAGCGGCCTTTTTGGGTATTGAACGAAAAATGGCCCGGGGTAAAACCGCGCATCTGCGAATCGCGCGTGCGCGTATACAATTCGCGGATATGATTGAACACGCCGGTGTAGGTGGCCGGATTTGAGCGCGGCGTTTTGCCGATCGGGCTCTGGTCAACCAACACCGCTTTATTCAGGCGTTCCGCGCCCTTCAGTTCCGCGTATTTTCCGGGAACCGTGCGCGCCCGCATTATATCGCGCATGAGAACGCTCGAAAGCGTGTCGATGACCAATGTGCTCTTGCCGGAACCGGAAACGCCGCAAACCGTAACCAATTTGCCGAGAGGTATTTTCAGGTCGACGTTCTTCAGCGTGAATTGCGACGCGCCCAGCAATTCCATCCAAAGCGTTCGGTCGGTGATCTCTTTTTTCTTGAATCCGGTGGCAATTGTCAGTCTTTCGGAAAGATATTTCCCGGTCAGGCTGTCCGCTTTCAATAATTGCGCCGGCGTGCCTTCAAAAACCACTTTGCCGCCATGCACGCCCGCGGCCGGCCCGATTTCAATCACCCAGTCAGCGGCCTTCATCACCTGTTCGTCGTGCTCGACCACGATCACGGTATTTTTCAATTCCCTGAGTTTTTGCAGCGCGCCGATAAGCCGGTCAACATCGCGCTGATGCAAGCCCACGGTCGGCTCGTCCAAAACGTAAATCACGCCCGAGAGAGCCGAACCCAGCTGGCAAGCCAGACGGATACGCTGATTTTCCCCCACGGACAACGTGGTGGCTTCGCGCGCCAAATCGATATAATCCACGCCCACTTCAACCAAAAAACCCAGGCGTTTGCAAATCTCCCGCAATATCGATTCGGCCACTTCTTTTTTCTTTTCGGGCAGTTCGGCCTGAATTTTTTTGAAAAACGCGATTTCGTCGCGAACCGGCATCGATGACGCCTCATAAATGCTTTTGCCTCCCACTTTCACCGCCAGAACTTCGCGCGACAATCTTGCGCCGCCGCAATCGGGGCAAGCGATTTCGGACATATATTTTGATATTTCCGCGCGCAAATATTCCGATGACGTTTCCCGGTAGGCCCGCTCCATCCGCGGAATGATCGCTTCATAACCGGGATGCTTTTTATCGCCGAAAAGAACCAGTTGCTGGATATCCTCCGGCAAGTCTTTGAATGCGGCATCCATGGAAAATTTCTCTTCCGCGGCCAGTTTTTCCAAAGACCATTTCTGGTAGGGCACCCCCAATGACCGCAGCGTCCACCTTCCGAGCGAGAACCAGGGCAATATCGCGCCTTCGTTAAGCGAAAGCCGCGGGTTTAGCACTAGTTCGCGGTTCACTTTTGCCAGTTTCCCCAAGCCCTGGCAGGTTTTGCAGGCGCCATAGGGACTGTTGAAAGAAAATATCTTTGGTTCGATGTCGGGAAGCGAAACCTGGCAATCGGGACACGAAAAAAAACTTGAAAACGACTCTATGGTTTCGTTTTTTCCCTGCTTGCGGAAAACATTAATTCTTCCCTTGCCCATCTCCAGGGCTTTTTTGACCGATGACAAAATACGCTCTTTCTCTTCTTTAACCGCGCTTTCCATTTTTTTCTTTTTTGTGGAAAGCGCTTCCTGTTCGGCCTTGGAAATTTTTTTCTTGTCGATTTTTATCTCCTGGCCGTATTTCCTCAAATCAAATTTATCGATCGGCACGCCGATCGTGTGCGACTTTTGCTTGTCCAGTTCCTTGTTCTTCCCTTCTTCCGCGGAATAAGTAATACCGTCAATGATCATCTGGGGCCAGCCGCTGCGATACACTTCTTCCAGGACGCCCTGATGCTGGCCTTTTTTGGCGCTAACCACAGGCGCGATCAGCGTGGTTTCGGATTCAACCGCCATGGCAAAAATCCGTTCGGCCATGTGATCCGGCGTTTGCGTGGTCACCGGCTTGCCGCATTTCGGGCAATGCGCGATGCCGATGTGCGAGTATAGCAACCTTAGGTAGTCGTAAATTTCCGTGAGCGTCCCCACGGTCGAGCGCGGGTTCGAGGAAATGGTTTTTTGGTTCACCGCGATCGTGGGCGACAAACCGCTGATCTTCTCGACATCCGGCTTTTTCAAACCGCCCAAAAATTGCCGGGCATACGACGAAAGGCTTTCCAGATAGCGCCGCTGGCCCTCCTGAAAAATGGTGTCGAACGCGAGCGACGATTTTCCCGATCCGGAAATACCGCAAATAACCACCAATTTGTTTTTGGGAATTTTAACGGTAATGTTTTTGAGATTATGAACTTTGACACCCTGCAATTCGATAAAATCGTTTTCCATAAATGATAAATTTCAAATTTTTGATCTTCTTTTCGAATTTGAAATTTAGACTTTGATATTCGTGAAGTATTCATTATATACCGGATGTCAAGAATTGAAAAGACACGGACCGAGAACAAAAAAACGGCCTTGCGGCCGGGTTGAAATAAAAAACTTGGAGAGGTTGCATGAAGCCTGCCTCTCGCATATGGGAATACAATTCCCTTAGAGCATAAGCTCTCTCCTTGGTAATTCCGAAGCATCCGCCTCGGTGGATAAGCCATGCGGCTCACCCATGCGCGAAGAATTCCCTCCGCAACATAATTTAATTACCATAAACACAGATATTGTCAATCGCATAAGTGGTAATAAAAAAACGGCAAAATATTACCGGATTCAATAAAAAATAAAAAACGACCAGACTTCTCCTGCTTTTAGGTGAAGGTGGCCCTAACTCTTTGTGTTTGCATACATGCGTGTATGCATTTGTGGGGTTCACGATGTCCCCACAATCATTACAGCGCGGATACGGTCCGTTTTGTGAAAAAGCCATAATCCTCCATTTCATTTTCCATTAATATTATAACTTTGTCCCACAAACTTGGCAAAGCCGATTGATTATAATGTTCACGGAACAAACTATATTTTACTTCTGTCAATAATATGATAGGTTCAAAAGATGGAGGATAATCTGAAAAACAAAATTGAAAATCTGGAGGAAAAACCCGGCGTGTATTTTTTCAAGAACGCGCAGGAAACGGTTATCTATGTCGGCAAAGCCAAAAACTTGAAAAAGCGGGTTAAGAATCACTTCCAAAAACCAGACCAGCATGTGTTTGATTTTATTCCGCAAGTCGCGGATATCGACCATATTTTGGCCGCCAGCGAAAAAGAAGCCTTGATTCTGGAACAGCAATTCATTAAAAAACTCCAGCCGCGATGGAACGTGGAATGGAAAGATGATAAAAATTACTCGTCAATTTCATTTTCTTCGGAAAAATATCCGCGCGCTTACGTCACTCATCAACCCGATAAGGCAAGCGGGGCCAATTTCGGGCCTTTCGTGAAAGGCAAGGAATTGAAATTGTTTTTGCGCGAAATCCGCAAACCTTTCCCCTACCGCACCTGCCGCAACCTGCCCCAAAAACCTTGTTTCTACAAAAGCCTTGGCCTGTGCGCCGCCCCGTGCGAAGCGGTAATCCGCAAAGTCACGAGCGGAACAAGAAGCGTTTACAAAGAGAAAAAAACATCTTACATTGAAATGATCGCCGCTCTTGAATCCCTGATAAAAATCTACCAAGGCGAGTTTGTGCAAGGTCGCACCTTGCACACCTTGCAAGCTCGCACAGTTTTCCGGGTGGAATGTTACGATATTTCCAATTTATCAGGAACGCTGTCCGTGGGATCAATGGTGGTTTTTCAAAACGGTACCCCGGACAAGAATCAATACCGCAAATTTAAAATAAAAACTGTCGCGGGCCAAAACGACGTGGCCTCGTTAAAGGAAGTCCTATCCCGGCGCCTCACTCACGCTGAATGGCCAAAACCCGACCTGATAATCCTTGACGGCGGAAAAGGCCAGCTGAAAGCGGCGCGCGGAATCGGCATCCCGGTTATCGGATTGGCAAAAATCGGCAGCAAAGACGGAAAGATTTTTTCGCCATTTTCTAAAAATTACGCCCAACTGTCAAAACTTCCGCCCAGTTTAGCAAACTTTTTTTTGCAAATCCGCGACGAAGCCCACAGATTTGCGATAACCTTCAACAAACAAAGACGGGAAAACGCGTTAAACCAATACAATGAGCAATAAGCTGAAAATAATTTCCAAATTCAAACCGCAGGGCGACCAGCCGCAAGCCATCAAGAAGCTTGCGGAGGGCATTGATAAAGGGTTTCAATTCCAGACCCTTCTTGGCGTTACCGGTTCGGGCAAAACCTATACAATGGCCAAGACCATTGAAAAAACCGGGCGGCCGACTTTGATCATTTCACCCAACAAGACTTTGGCGGCACAACTTTACGAAGAGTTTAAGGGTTTTTTTCCGAAAAACGAAGTGAGCTATTTTGTTTCTTATTATGACTATTACCAGCCGGAAGCTTATATTCCGGCCACCGACACTTACATTGAAAAAGATTCGAAGATCAATCAGGAGATCGACCGCTTGCGGCACGAATCGGTGCAGGGAATTTTAAGCCGCCGCGACACGATTATCGTTGCGTCGGTTTCGTGTATTTATAATCTGGGTTCTCCGGAAACTTACCAAAAAGAAAGACTGGTGCTGAAAATCGGCATGCCCATGACCCATGAGGAATTGTTCGGCCGGCTGCTCGACTTGCAATATGAACGCAACGACTATGAGCTGATGCGCGGCCGATTCCGCAAGAGGATGGATTTCATCGATGTCTGGCTGGCAGGCGCGGAAGTCATTACGCGAGTTGAAATTTCCAACGGGATAATTAAAGGCTTGGCCGAGTGCGTGGCGCCATTCGGAAATTTTTCGCCCGTCGGATCGTCCGACCTGTGGCCGGCCAAGTTTTGGATGGCCGGAGGCGAAAAAGTGGGCCAAGCTTTGGAAAATATCCGGAAGGAAATGGAAATGCAAAGCGCTCACTTCAAATCGATCGGAAAGCTCGTCGAAGCGGAGCGCATCAAGCGCCGCACCGAATACGACCTGTCGCTCATCCGCGAAACCGGATGGTGCCGCGGCATCGAAAACTATTCCCGCCATCTCGATTTCAGAAATCCGGATTCCGCGCCTTATACTTTGCTTGATTATTTCCCGAAAGATTATCTGGTAATGATCGACGAATCGCACATTACCGTGCCGCAGATCCGCGGCATGCAAGCCGGTGACTTCGCCCGGAAACAGCCGCTGATCAATTACGGTTTCCGCCTTCCTTCGGCCATCGATAACCGGCCCTTAAAATATGACGAATTCCTGAAAAAAATAAATCAGGTGGTTTTTGTTTCGGCAACTCCCGGAACCTATGAAAAAAGCCAATCGTCGCAGATTGCCGAACAGATCGTTAGGCCTACATTTCTGCTTGATCCGCAAATTGAAATCCGGCCGACCGAAACGCAAATCCCCGACATCATCAAAGAAATCGGAAGCCGCGTGAAAAAAGGCCAGCGCGTCCTGGCCCTGACCATAACCAAGCGCCTAGCGGAAGCGCTCGCCGATCATTTTAAAAAAAGAAAGATAAAAGCCGAATATCTGCATTCGGAAATTAAAACTTTGGCCCGTCCAAAGATTCTGGCCGACTTGCGCAAAGGAAATTTCGACGTGCTGGTCGGTATTAATCTGTTGCGCGAAGGCCTTGACCTGCCGGAAGTGTCGCTGATCGCGATTTTTGACGCGGACAAGGAAGGCTTTTTGCGCGATGACACCTCGTTGGTGCAAATTATGGGCCGCGCTTCCCGCCACCCGGAAGGCCGCATAATAATGTACGCCGACAATGTCACCGGTTCGATGCGGCGGGCCATGGAAGAAACCGGGCGGCGGCGGCTGATCCAGGAAGAATACAATAAAAAACACGGCATTACGCCCGAAGTTATCAATAAAAAAATAATTGAAACTCTTTCGGCAAAAGACAAAAAGGAAGAGAAAATGCCGCCTGACGAATTTTTAAAAGAGTATGTCCTGGAGCTCAACGGCCGCCTTGAACTTGCCCGTCGCAATTTACAGTTTGAAAAAGCCGCCGAAATCAAAAAAAGGATCGACGAGATCAAAACAGCGAATCCCTGATTTTTTCTGCCGCTTGCGAACGCAAAAAACGCCCGCGGGCGTTTTTTTAAACAAAAAATAATCGAATTCTTATTTGGCGAACACTTCCGTAATCAGGAAAGCGATATAGATGAAAAGCAAAACCACTGATTCCCTTTTCGTGATTTTCCAATCGGTGCGCACGAAAATATAAAAAAATACCGCCGCGACAAAAAGGAAATATCGTGCGGCCGCGAACATTCCGATTTCCGCCACCTGGAAAGGAGATATCAGCGCCACCAGCCCCAAAACCAGCGTTCCGGGAAGAATCACGGCTCCCATAATATCGCCCAAAAGCATTTTTGTCTGGTTTGCGCGCGCGGAAACGATACTGAAGTATATTTCCGGAAAGCAGTTGCCCAGCCCTACGATCAAAATACCGACCAACGGCAGCGCTACGCCGAAATCAGCGGAAAAGTAATTCGCCGAAATCACGATTCCTTGGGCAATCGCAAGAAGTATCGCGATTCCGAAAAAAACTTTGGCGATATCGGAAACAAAAAAACCAAATTGTTTTCCCAGCGGCACGCGATAATCGTTAAAAACTTTTTTGAAGCGCTCTTTTTTTGAAAGAAGCCAGAATGAATAAGCAAAAAAATACAGCAAAAGAATCGCGCCGTCGGTCCGCGAAAGGCCGCCGTCAAAAAGCATTATCAAAGGCAGAATCGCGGCGATGAAGGTGAAAATCGCGCTCACCTGCGCGGTCCGCCCGCGGGCATCGATGCCTTTTTTCGAAAAAAATGCCGCCAGCGCGACAGCCAGCGTCATGTCCACCACGTTGCCACCCATAACGTCGCCCAGCGACAGTTCCGGCACGCCGTCGATCATCGCCATTATCGCCAAAAACAAATTCGGCAACGTGGCCGCTGCGGCCATGATAAAAAAAGCAACCACGAATTCCTTCAATCCAAGGAATTTGGCTATACGCGTCAACCCGCCCACAACCATATTTCCCGCAAAATACAGCGCCACGCAACAGGCAATAAAAAATAAAATATAATAAATTAGCATTTGCCTGATAAAATCGGCTACTTTAAATAATAATACGCCAATTCATAGATTATACCCCCGATGAAAATTAAAATTAAGGGGTAGGTAAGAATTTTCCGGCGCGGATTGATTTTTTGATACATTAAAATTATCAAAATGCCGTCCAGCCCAAGCAAGACTCCCCCAACGAGGGAAAAAATGTCGATAAAATTCTTGAATCCGGATAAAAACAACATCACCGGGATAATAGCGGTCATGGCCCAGGCAACATTTTTTTCAATGCGCAAATCGTAAACAAGAATTTTCTTCAGCGTTAACCCGACGATAATGAACGACGTAAAGCTGGTGACCAGCCCGAAAAGAAAGAAAAGGCTTGTCGCCCCCTCGCCCAATATCTGTTTCAATCCGATGAAAGCCGATTCCGTGGTCAAAGGGCCGGTCACCCCCACGATCATGACAATAAAAAGAACATAAGTAACCAACGCGATAATCGACGAACCGATCACCACAGGCTTAAGCATTTCTTTGTGATTTTTGCGGCCCAGCATTTCTTCAATCTCGGGTATGGAAGACGACGCCCACAGCGCGAAAAGCACGGCGCCATAGGGCAAAAAAACGTCGCTCGCGGATCCGGTGTGCACGGCCAGATTCTGGAAATTGAAATAAGGAATGCCTTTGAGGGCTAGAATCGCGAATATGGTGAAAAACAGCAGCAAGCCCCACAAACCGACGCGCGAGACCATGTCGATACCGAAATAAATCAGCGCCGCGCCGGCCAAAAAGTAGACAAAATTGTAAATTATTTCCGGACCGCCCAACAATGGAGAAGCGAATTGGTAAAGGAATTGCCCGCCCACAACCATGAACGCGACCATTATCCCGAAAAAACCGATTATATTGGTGATTACCGCAACGCTTTTTCCCCAATTGCCCAAATAAATTTTCGCAAATCCCGCCAGGCGCTTATAGTCCGGAGTTTTCAAAGCCAGGTCGCAAAACATCAAATGAACCGCAGCTACCAAAGATCCGAGAACCGCGAAATAAACGAACATCAGCGCCAATCCGACTTTCGCGGCGATATACGGCAAAGCAAAAATACCAACCCCGATAATCGTGTTGCACATGGTTGCCAGCGGATATAGAAACGTTTTTGATTCGCCGCGGCGCATCATATCTGAATTTTAACCGGTTTTATATTCCAGCCGGCTTCGCCTTTTTCAAGATTGATAATAAAAGATTCCACCGGCAAACCGGGAAAGTTCCGTTCGACGATCGCTTTTGCCAGATTCAGCTGGCGGGTGCAATTCGCGACTTCGGCGTCATTGCCGCCAAAAGCTTTGGAACCGCCGTACGCGCCGCAATCCATGTGCATGGTCAGGACGACCGCCTGGCAATTGTGCAGCTTTTTCGAAATGGCAATTTGCTCAAGCAAAAATCCTTGCGTTGCAGGATCGATCAGCGACTTGACCGATCCTGCGGTAACGCACAAATCGCAACCCAGTCCGTTATTAATGAAATAATTCTCAAGCTGCGGATGCAACCGCCAATCAATGCACGCAAAAAGAGCTTTTACTTTCACGTTTGGGTCTGAAGACATAGATTTTATTTTACTAGTGGACGATACAGGGCTCGAACCTGTGGCCTCTCCGATGTGAACGGAACGCTCTACCACTGAGCTAATCGTCCAAAATTTTTCGCGCTTAATAACTGCGGCCTAATTAATATTAATAGCAGTTTTGCGCTAAAATTTCAATCGCCAAAAACAAAACCCCTCAAACAAGGGGGTTTTGCGTCAAACGTCAAATGATTATTTTCCCCTGATCATTTCGATTTTGCGCGCCAAAAGTTCTTCCCTGTTTATTTTTTTCTCGCGCAAAAACCGGCCCAACAGCCATCCCAGGCTCAATACGATCCCCGCGAGAGATATGCCAATCCCGGCGAATATGTTTTTTTCAAAACCCGTCGAAACCGCGGTCGCGCCTTGTATTCCGCTCCGGTTGACATTGACAGTCGCGCGGGCGCTGGCCGAACTCCCGCCGGCATAAACTGTTGCCGCGTTAGTCAGCGCGGTACGGCCATAAGAAAAACTATCTTTCCCGGCAACAGTTGCCGTAAATGTTATTGTTTTCGTCTGCCCGGCGGACACATCACCGATATTGATTCCCGACGCAATACTGCCGGAACTCACAACTCCATCGATTCGCAAATCGCGAACGCCGCTGATTGCCGCGGGCAGCGCATCGGTCACGGTCACCCCCCTTGAAATCCCGGAAATCCCGGTAACGATTATTTTGTACGACACAATATCGAGCGGATCGGCGTTAACGCTGGCAAAATATTGGGTTCCATCCGTAAGATTGCTCACCAATTTTTGAATGTTAACCTGGCCCCCGGTCAAGGGCCCGACTATCGCCGGATAGGCTGATGGATAAACCGTATAAGCGGATTGATTTTGGACAGGGTAATATGGCCGATTCCGGTAATCGGAATAGTAATTGTCGTTTCCGCAATCTTTGGCGTTGATAATATCGGTATCGGTCAGCGTCCGGCCTTGTCCCTCAACGCGCACCCGGGCGGTAAAAGATGTCCGGTAGTTGTAATTGCAAATGTTCTGCGCGGTATAGAACGGTTCGTCGCTGGTCACGGTTTTTTCCCATATGCCGTCGTTTTCACAGTCAAAATAATATGTAAACCCCCGCCGGTTGTTGCCATAATTATACACTGTGGCAGTCAGATCAACACCGTACATCGGCCCGCAACCGGTTTTGGGACTGGCGATCAGCGCCACCCTCATGCTGGAATTCGAGGAATAGCCCTGGTCGTGTGATCGGTAACTTCGCCGCGCGTGAATAACCATGGTATCGGAATCGGAACCGCAATTGCCGCGCACGGTCATTGTGCAGTTATACGTTCTGTCATAATAATCATCATTGTTGTAATCGTAACCGTATCTTGATTCGTATCCGTCATTCCTATAATAGTTATTGCTCTCGCGCCATGTCGGTTCAAGGCTGGCGCTGTTCGAAAGCGTTCCCCCGTCGCAAGACCATGAAACCCGGTCATAGTCGCCGTCCGCCGTTCCTTCCAGCCGTACCGTACCGTTCGCATTAACGTCCTTGTCCGGACCGGCATAGGCGTGCGGGTTGCGATCACAATTGCCGCCGTTTCCGGAATAATACGTCGAAGCATGATATGAGTCAAAATTATCCGACTCAACGTAACGGGCCAAAACCGGTGGATTTAGCGCCATAAAAACCGCGCCCGTCGCCAGAATCGCCGTAACAGTTTTAAAAAAATATTTTTCCATATTTTTGTTTTTGGCATTATTGATTTTAACAAGACATTATTAATAGGCCATTAATAATTTTACAATGTCCGATCAATCAATGCAAAAGCCCCGCCAAGGCGGGGCTTTTGAAAAATCAGGTATTAAACCAAATCGTTCTTTTTGATGAGGCTTATCTTCCGGTTTAGTTCAGTATCCGGCGTGAGTTTCTTTCTGGCGATAAATTGACGCACCAGGAAAAACAGAGCGATGGCTGCACCGGCGATTGCCAGGCCAATCCCGGCAATCCAATTGTTATCAAATCCGGTGGAAACAGTCGTGGCGCCTTTTACAATCGGATAATAGATATAGGTCGCGGGAACAGTTTCGGTCGGCGTGTAATAAACGGCCTCGCTATACACCGGCTCGTTGTGGCGCCGCAATCTAATTGTCATACTATCGCTGTCCGATCCGCATCCATTCCTAGCCGTCAAAGTGCAGGTAAAACTTTTATCGTTGTAGCCGTAGCCATAACCGTCATATTCGTGATCATAATAATCTGACGAATATCTCCAGGTTGCATCCTCAACATCGTTATCGGAAAGACTGCCGCCGCTGCAGGACCAAGACAAGCTGTCGTAGTCCCCATCAACCGAACCGTCCAAGCGAATAGAATTTGAATCATAGACCTCCTTGTCGGAACCCGCGCTGACTTCCAAATTATCGCGGCTTCCCGTCAGCGTTACGCTATCTGTAGCGCTCCCGCTGCTGTTGCGGCACGTAATCGTAAACCTCCTTTCGCCAGTGAAATCTCCAACCGAATCGGAACCGCTCGTTCCCTTGCTTCCTGACCATGATCCGGAAGCAGTGCAATAATCCGCGTTGGTCGAGCTCCAAGTTAATGTTGCTTCCTTGCCGCAAGTGACCGATCCCTTTGATCTCAGATCAACCGTCGGCGTATTGTAGCCGCAATCCTGAGGGCAGGACGACTGCGTTTCGCCGCAATCGCAGCGGTTATCGCCGCAACGGAAGCATTGTGAATCACATTCCTGATAGGTGCCCCATGAAGTACAAGCCGCTCCGAAGGTACCGCATGTCCTCCCCGAAGAACCCGAGCATTGGTGCTCTCCCGCGACACACTGGTTTGTGCAGGTCGGGTGAAAAATGCAGGAACCGTTATTGCAGGTTTCGCTGGCACCACAATTGGTGACCGCGCCCCATTCAAGGCAGGAATCGGAATCGTAATTGCCGCATTGCTTGTATCCGTTGCCATCGCAAACCCGCTGGTCAATCAAATTGCATTCGTTCGTGCAAGTCGGATGGTTGACGCAACTGCCGTTATTGCAGGTTTCATCGGAATTGCAATTGGTAACCGTGCCCCATTCCAGACAATCATCGGAATCGTAATTGCCGCATTGCTGGAAGCCGTTTCCCGAACAGCGGCGCTGGCCGGAAACCGAACATTCGTTCGAGCAGGAAGAAAGGCATGAACCATTGTTGCAAACTTGGCCTGAACCGCAGTTTGTTACTCCGCTCCAGTGCAAGCATCCGTCGCTGCCGCGATTGCATTCGCGGTAACCCCCGCCATAGCATTGCCGCATTCCGTTCGTTGAACAATCATTTGAACAATGCTGGGTCGGCGGATTATAGCAAGAAGAACCGCAGCAAGAAGAAGTGCAGGTAGGCGTATAAACATAGGTTGACCGGCAACCGACATAACCGCAACTCAGCCAATCGCTGGTATATGAATAAGAATAGGTCGCGGCGCTGGTATAGCTGGTAGGCGTATAGGTGGCCGCGCTGGTATACGATGTCGGGGTGTATGTAGCCGCGCTTGTATATCTAGTCGGAGTATAGGTCGCGGCGCTGGTATAGCTGGTAGGCGTATAGGTGGCCGCGCTGGTATACGATGTCGGGGTGTATGTAGCCGCGCTTGTATATCTAGTCGGAGTATAGGTCGCGGCGCTGGTATAGCTGGTAGGCGTATAGGTGGCCGCGCTGGTATATGTATAGGCAAAAGCCACGTTATCAAACGCAAGAATTAAGCCGAAAATGACCGCAAAAAATGTAAATACGTTAAAAAATAATTTTGACATATTTGGATGATTATTGATTAATTATTAAAAGGTATTCAAATACAATCATATTATATATTATATTGCTTTAATTGTCAAGACGGTCACGCTCTCATTAACATAATAAAAAAGAGACATAAAGGAAATTTCCGATACGCTCTTACTCTGCCTCGCTCTCTAAAGGGCGAAAGCCTTTGGCTGTATTGTCGGCGGAATTGGTTCCGCAGTCTTTGTGTCCGGACTAAATGGAATATCCGCAATAAGCGCAATGCTTCCATCTGGATTCCGGGCAAAAGCTATCATCCTAAGATAGCTCACAAGACCACCCGGTCCGATCGGCCCGGAAACTATAGCCATGTTTATATTTCCTGCCGAACCAATTGCCAGAAAGCCCCCTTGCTTCATCGTGGCTACAAATTGGCTAGCAGACATGGGACCCACATCCCTTACGATTTGCTTAAAAGCAGTTTCCGAGATTAATGGATGAAGCTTGTCGTCTGCTGGACATTCGCAATCGAAAGTTGGTTGTCCCAGTCTCGATGCGAGTAGCTGCATCCACTTAACAATTTTATAGCCCATCTCGGCATCCACTTTCGTGCCCACCGTGTCAACGTTATGTTGAAGAAGATCGGCACCGTTATCAACCGCTCCGTAACGGTTGATTGGATTCTCATCAACTGGCGCTTGGGTTGGTACTTGTGTTGGTGTTTGGGTTGGCCCATCCCAGACAACTGGCATTGTCGCCTTAACCGCCACCGGATTAGGTCCGGTTTCAGTCTGGACGGCAATGTTGTTTGGAATTGTAGGTACCAATGAATCAGGTACACCCGCGTTTTCTGCAGTTGCTACGGCCTTAGCGCCGGGTCCAATTGCAGTCGCGCTCGCTGTCATTGCTGCCGCGATCGGGGCAGGGGTTCCCGGCATTGCAACCGGGGTTGTCGCAACAATCGTTCTGTCCCGGCATCCAAATCCGGCGCAAAACGATGTTGGCTCTCCATTTGGTCCATATGCATTACCAGCCACGATCAATGTGGCCAAGGCTACGATGAAAAGTAGCACCAATTTGCTAACAAATTTTTGCATTGTCCACTCTCCAATTTTTGAGAAGGAATCTGTTTGATATTATACATATTAATTTAAATTTGTCAAGTTAACGTTGCGAGAATTTAACCGAAAAGGTCGCACCTTGCATGCATGCAAGGTGCGACCTTGGCCAATTTTTCTAATCCACAATCGTGGCTTCGACCGCGATGCGGCTCAAATCCTTGCCCGGCGGCCAGCAACTGACCAGCATCAGCGAGTTTCCTTTGACCGTCGGCTCGGGCACGCCATATTTGGGCGAAACCACCCGCGTATTGACCACCTGGTAATACCTTGTTTCGAAATTATAGGTCACCACGACCATGTCCCCCTTTTTTAACTCGTTCAACTTGCTGAAAACCCAGTCGTATTTAATTTTCGGCCAACCCACCGGCGCGCTATGGCCCAATATGACCGTCTGTCCGGCGGCGCCGAACGCAACCGAGCCCGGATAAAGAACGACGCCCGAATCAAGCAATCCGTGGACAACGTCATTATTGTCGGTTTTGGCCGTAATTATCGGCGCGGTTATGTTGATTTTGGGTATCGTCAGCATGTCGTGGCGCGGCTTGTTGGATTCCGCGGCCGGAGCCGCAGTTTTAATTTCCGGTTGAGTGGCGGTTTTTATCGTCGATGCGGGAGCTTTCTTCACCACCAGCACGTATGGCCGCGGAAAAAGTTGCGGAAACGCGTCAGACAAATACTGCCGCCAAACGTCGCCATTCGCCACCCAGGAAATATTATTCCAAAATACCGCCACCAAAACAAAAAAGGCCAGTAACAATAACGGCAATAAAAAAGTAATCAAATCATCCCGATTCCTTTTCTGATTTTTGCTCATAATATCACTAAAATCCCTCAATTGTTCAGCGCAATCAATAACCGCGTTATTGGATCGTCAAAGAATGCGGAATCAGCGCGGAAACCAGATTTTGATCCAGAAGCGAAAAAACCGCCATTACCGCGACAAAACCAACCGCTTTGGCCAGCAAATCCGCATGGTCGAAATCAGCTTTCAAGGCAAAGTTTAGCGCCAAAAGAAGTATAACAAATATCAGGGACGCGTAAATAACCGCCTGCACGAAATCAAAATAGTTCTGCGCGAAGAACATCACCGCCTTAAAACCCGCATTCCCATCCGCGGACGGAGCAACAGTTGAAGCACCGAGAACTTCCTTATCTTTTGCAGCCGGAACAGCTCCGGAACCGGCTATTTCTTTATTTTTCGCAATATCAGCGGCCGCAAGCAAATCCTGGGAATTCTGGCTCTTGGCCGATTTGGAACCGAAGAGCTGGACCACAATTGTCGCCGGGTTGCCCTGAAAATTAGCTTTCAAAACCGCGATTCCTATCTCCCGGTATTTGTTATTAACGATATTCGCTTCATGCGTCGGCGAAGCCGCCCAGGCGTTCTGCACTTCCTTCGAATCAAGAAACCCTATCGCCAGGTTTTCGCCGGCGTATTTATAATTATAGCCGGCCTTATCAAACCAATGCCAAGGATTTATGCCCGCGGGACTAACATGGCTGAAATAGCCGTTTTTCGCCATATCAAGCGCTTTCATATATGCGGCCTGGTCCAGCACATCATTTTCCGATAAAACCGGAAGATTGTGTTTTGCCCGTTCGGCGTTTGTCAGTTCGATAAGCGCGGTTTTAGTGATATCCGCATAAAACGGGCTGCTGGAAAACGTATACAAAAACAAAGCGAAACCGGCTTTCAAAATAACCGCCGCCAGAAAAAAATATATCAAAAAATTACCAGTGAAAATTCTCGCGCGATAGTCGTTCTCGGCACAAGGCAAAAAAAACAAACACGCCCTTTCCCTTAATTTCGCGCAGCTCTCTTTTAATGCCATATTTTTGAAATAAATTAATGCGACAACACGCTAATTATATTATTATACCCTCCCCATTTTTAAAAACAACAAAAGCGCGGTCTGCCGCCGCGCTTTTGAAAAACCATTCCCGTACAGGCTGCGGGAAAAAGATCTAAACCTTAGAAGGTAAAAAGTTTTTTGAAAAAATCACCTATCGACTGCCAAAACCCTTTCTGTTCAACCGGACTTGCTTGCGCGCCGGATGACGCCGCAGGGGCAACAGACTGGCCTTGCGCGGTCGGCACGGCACAATTTCCGCCGCTGCAATTAGCCGTATCGTTAACTGCCCCCGGCTGAGCTTGCGAACCGGCGGTTTTTTTCTGCAATTCTTGCGTCAATTCAGAAATTTGCTGCCTGACAATTGCAATCTTATCTTCAATCTCACGTTTCTTGCTCTCCGAAATCGGCATCGAACTTGCGCTGGATTTCGCCGGAGCCGATACTAAACCCGAGGACGCCGTCAGAAGAGCAAGCGCGTCTGTTTTCTGTTTGATCTCGCGGAGAGTCACCAGTATCCCCACCTCGATCTTTATGCGCGCCGCCTCTTTGGCAATGCGGGTTATCTCAGCTTGAATATAATCAAGTTTTTCCTGCGTTAATACGACCGGAATTGGCTTAACCGCGACCGCACCCGCCTTGAGACTCTGCATCTGAATCGTCAATTGGCTTATTTGCTGCTGAATTTGTTTAATTTGCGCCGATACATCCTGCCTTGCCGGTACTGACATTGAGGCGCCGTCAGCACTGGCATTTCCTCCCAAGAGCAAGCCGGTGATAGCGATCAGCAACAGAGAGAATAATTTAGCTTTCATTTGCATATTACCTTTTTATTGGATTGCACTTGGCATTTAAAAAATCATTATGTTTGTCGACCCCTCCGCGATCGTTCGCGGTTTTATCAATAATAGCAAACAATGTCCGATATATGCAATATCCCGAAACTAAGGCCAAAAACAAAAAGGCTGTTTTAGTACCCGGTTAGGGAGGAAAAATTAACCGGGCACCAAAACAGCCTTCTTTAATTAGATTTCAATGTCCTAGGACATTGTCTTATTTAGTAATTATTTAAGTCATTTGTCCCACTTTGTCAATCCATTCCCAAATGTATACTCGAGCAATATATGTTGCTTTAAAAAATTCGCAACGCATTCAATAGATTTATTTCAAATAAACCGGATTACCGCTAAACGACCAATCCTCCTCGCCCGCACTGCCATTGTTGTTTATTAAGCCAACGCTCGCTCAATGTCCGCGGAGTATTATGCCGCTGCAGAACGTTTCCGGATTAAATCGGGCTTAGCCTTTTTACGTAATCGCATTATTTGATATCCAACATGTCGGTTGCAATGTATTGCCAAAAAAAATCATTAACGATAAAATAAAATAATGGAAAGAAAAAATTTAAATAATATCAACGCGAAGCGTTGAAAAATATGATCCTTTTTAAAAAATGGAGTTTTTTTAATTACGCATTCTTATTATCGATATTGGCTTTTCTGTCATTTGCCGGGATTGCGTTCGCGCAAATAAAACCGTGCGAACCGTGTTACGTTTGCCCCACCTATTGGACTTGCGACGGAGCGTGCGGGGCGACCTTAACAGCTTTCGAGGTTGATAGTTGTTGCGGAAAACCGGACCGGCCCTGCAATGCTAGCACTGGTGAACCGCAGCAAATGTGCGATGCGGGAACCGGCGCCCATTATTGCAACAACTCTTGCTTGCCGCTGCCTGAAAATCTGCCAAAAAATCCGCGGTGGTATGACGATCCGACCAAAAATAACGACGCTTTAGCCGATAAAGGCAATAAAAACGACACTTTGCCGATCGTTCTCGACTGGGAGCTTAACAGTTGGAAAAACAGCGGAAAATATAATCCGAACGGAACGCCAAGAGCAATGGCCCGGGAAAACTATGGCGCCAATTCGTTTTATATCGAAATCGATAATCCGAACAACGAACTTTTTGAACCGGAAAAAGTGCCGAATTCCACGTATGATTCAACCAAAAAAGTTTTTGGGAAATGCCTGGGCAATGACTTTTTTAACAGCCGCGATGACGGAGCGGCATGCTTTTTCCGCGCCGGAAAAAAAGATATCACCTACCGCGTAAAAGCTTGTTGCGCGGCTGATTGCACCAATTGCGGCCCGTTCGTTACCTGGAGCTTTTCAACCGGAGACTTTACCGAACCGAAAAGCCCGCTCGATCCGGATTGGAACGGGCCCAGAGCCGCCACAAACGCGGCCTTTAAAGGATTGCAACTGGAATGGTGCAAGGCATGGGTAACCAAAAAAATTCCCAATGAATGGGCCAAATCGTTCCAATTGATGACGACTTCCGACGAAAACGGCGCGCAAACGTGCCATCCGCTTTTGATATCCAGCGGACAATGCCGCGCCACTGACATAACCGCTGACACATCGGATGACCAAGTACGGCTTTTTTATCCGGTTGATGGCCGTAACGATTTGAATTTTTTCACCCGGAACCGCACTTATGTTTGGAAAATGAAAATGTGTTTCGATCACAGCTCGGCGCAATGCGGGGACTACGGCCAGGCTTGGTCGTTCACCACAAAAAACGATCTCATCGGAGTGCCAAGCGTTGTATCGCCGGAAAACGATGCTGAAGGCACGACGCTTGTCGGACTGCCGGTAAGTATTTCGTGGACGGTTCCCGACGGCACCAATTCGTTTGTTTTTGAATCGTCGTTTACCAATGGCGAACAAAACGTTAAAACCAATTTCATACCGAACGGCGAATCCACGGCCGCGCTGAAAAATAAATTTGACGCCGGAAATTTAAAAGTTGACACCCTGTACAAATGGCAAGTAAAAGCTTGCTCGAAATTTAACTCCCAGGATTGCGACAATTGGTCAAATTGGTCATATTTCCGCACCACCGGCAGGCCGCCCAAAGCGGGCTCAATGGTGCATACCGACACAATCCCAAAAACATTTTCTTGGGAAGCGGTTTCCGGAGCTAAATCGTATAATTTTTCACTTTATCTGACTGAAACAACGGTCGAAACCGCGACTTCAACCATAAGCGATGCCGCATTGCTTGCGAGCCCGAAAGTTATCGTCAATTATCCCGGCGTCGACCAAGGCAAGAAATACGCATGGAAAGTTCAAACGTGCGCGCATGCCGATGGCAATGTTTGCGGCGCGTGGAGCGACGCGAAATCATTTGAAGTTCCCAGCCTGACCGAACCCGAAGATGGCGATCCGGGCGACGGCGATACGATATACGATGAAGGAACTCCACGCAACATTTCCTGGTATGCGGTGCCGGGCGCATCGGCCTATCATTATATCCTCACGCTGATAACGCCGACCGAAACAAACTGCACCCAAAATGCGATCGAAAAAACCGTTTCCAACCCCATCGATCTGGTTGAGCTGAATTGCCTGGGAACCTACCAATTATCGGTTCGTCCCTGTATTGACAGCGAATGCCAAAGCATGGGGCCGCAGAGTGAATGGAAATTTGTTCTTGCCCAACAGATACCGAGCAGCCGACCAATGCTGTCGGTTTGCGGAACAACCTACGATGTCCCAAGCTCGCCCTGGAATGAGCGAGAAGATTGCCAGCCGAAGCACATCTTGCTGTTCGGAAAAGTCGCTCTTGACTTCGTCCTTTTCAAGGTTTCGATTTTCCTCTTGCCCATCATGGTGTTAATAACCGGATTGCTGTTCTATTCGTCGTTTAAAACTCCGGACATATGGGAAAAGGTGAGAAACGCATGGAAAGCAATCGGTATCGGATTTGGGCTGCTTTTGCTGGCATGGATAATCGTGGGCTTCATCCTGCAGATAATCGGTTTTCCCGGTATTTGGTGGAAAATACTATAATCAAACGTTTTGATATCTTAAAAGCGCGGTCGTAACCGCGCTTTTAAGATATCAAAGAAGGTTCTTTCGGACACTTCTTTAGCTGACGTCAAATCAAAAAGAAAATCAAGCTCGAAAAAGCGGCGGCGATAAATATATAATCAAGCTGATCCGCAAGGAAGAACGCCAACCCGAACGCCGTTAACCGGCTGATTAACAAAGTGAATTCGCGAAAAAGCAGAAATTCGGCCGTATTGTTCCTTTTTGATATGTTAAAAGTCATGGCATTGAATGGCACCGCCACCAAAATCCCCAAAAATCCGGCACATACAGTGATTGCATAATAAATAATTTCATCGTGAAAAAAGAAACGGACGATCCAAACTCCCAACATTGCTCCCGCGCCAATTTTAAAAAGGGTCCTCTTGCTCTGAATATCGGCACGTTTGCCCACAAACAGCGTAAAGAAAAAGCTGCCCAAGCCCAGCAACGCGCCGGCAAATCCCACCGATAGTATGCTGCCAAAAGTGAGATAAATAAAAATCGGCCATATGACGCTTTCCAAAGTTTGCTGGAAGAATTGGCATATTTGCACCAAGGCGTAGCGAGAATAGTTTTTGAAATATTGCAAAATTTTAGCGGCGCCAAATTCAATTTTCGGCTGTTCGTCTTGAATAAAAAATAACCAAATCGCGGCCACGATAAAAATAGCTCCGGAAAGCGCGATCAGCGCCGCAAAACCGCCGACAAACGCCACCGCGCCGCCGATCAGCGGCGCGGCCAGGGAAGCAATTTGCGGATAAGCTGACATTTTGCCAACGCTGTCACCCATCTTTTCCGCGGTTGCCGACCGGGCAAAAATAATGTTTATCGGCATGAAATAAAACGCGGTTTGGGCGGCGGAAAAAACCGCAACAAGCCATATTAGCCCGGCAAATTCATTAACAAAATACAAGGAAACCAGAAACGCGGCCAAAAAAGGCAGATACAGCAACAACGTCTTCTTCAATCCGATGCGCGCCGAAATAAAAACCGCTGCGGCGCCCGACAAAAAAACCACTAAGCTGTCAAGCATGTAAAAGACAAAAATAATCTTCAACGGATATCCAAGCGTCAGCAGATAGATCGGTATAAAAACACCGATCAGCGACCATGCCAGTGCGCTGAGCGAATTTAACCAATAAATCGCGGTGAGCGTTTTCATAATCCAAATGCTTTTGAATAAATGATTTTATAAATAAAATTCCGCGCTCACTCCAAATACTTTGCCTTATTGCTTAAATGTTCGCCATAATCCCTGGAAAAGATCGTCGTACCGTCAGGAGCGCTCAAATAAAACCAATACGGCGAATCAATCGGCTCCATCGCGGCCTCAATGCTTTCGAGGCCCGGGTTGCAAATCGGTCCGGCCGGCAAACCGGGATATTTGTAAGTATTGTACGGCGAATCAAGCTCTTTATCGAACTTTCCCCCGGTAACGTACAGAATCGTGCTGTCAACTTGGAGCGGCATTTTTTTTACCAGCCTTTTCCAAAGAATTCCGGCAACGATCTTCTTGTCTTCAAGCGTTTTGACTTCTTTTTCCAGCATTGCCGCCATTGTTATTATTTCGTAAACTGTTTTTTTCTGTGCCGTTATCCGATTTCTCATGTCCGGAGTAACGTTTCGGTTAAAATTATCCAAAATCAACGTTGCCAGCCCGTCCGCATCGGCATTTTCCGGCAACTGATACGTATCGGGGAAAAGGTAGCCTTCCAGATTCGAACCCGCGGGCAACCCGTTTAAAAAATCAAATCTTCCCTTTATTTCTTCCGTTACCGCGCCGGAAAACGCGCCATCGCGCAAAAAATCTTTTCTTTGCAAATGCGCGGCAATATCCTTCACGGTCCAGCCCGGAATCACGGTAAAGTTTTTGGCAATAACCCGCGCCCTTACCAACCTCTCGATTATTTCATTGTCGGCCAATCCGTCAAAATCATACTCGCCCGCCTTCAAATTTTTTAGATCCCCTCTGGAGATTACTTTTGCCAAGAAAATTATTTTGCTCGAAATATAGCCTTCCGCCTTCAAATCGCCGGCGATTTGAAATGCGTTTTCGCCACGCAGTATCGTAACCGTGTCTTTCCGCATCTGCGGATCCTGGTTAAACTCAAATACCGCCGCGACCGCCAGCGCGGCGGCAAACATAATCGCCGCTAAAACACAAAAAAAATTAAGTTTTCCCTTCATCGTCAGAATTTGTCTTCGTGTATTTTCCCCGCTTCAAACTCGGCATCGCTGTGATCCAAAAGATCGTTTTTGGGATAGCCGACGGGAATAATATTTATAAAGACGTAATTATCCGGAATTGCCAGAATTTGCCTTACTTTCTTGCCTTGCGCGGAATCAATGTGCTTCCAGACGGTTCCAAGACCCAGTGCGGCCGCCTGTATCATCGCAAATCCGCTGGCGATTGCCAGATCGGTTTCGGGCAAAAGAGCGCGTTTCGCATCAGCGATCGGCAAAATAAGCACCGGTGCTTTTTTAATGAAATCCTGCTCCAAAATACCGCAAAGGTCATCTTTTACGGCTTGTTTCTTTACGACAATGAATTCAATCTCTTTTTTATTCATTGCGGTCGGAGCAAATTGCGCCGCTTTAACGATTTCGATTATCGATTCTTCCAGCACCGGCTCAAGAGAGTATTCCCGTATCGCGCGGCGCCATATAATTGGCTCAATGACCATATTTTTATAAAATGCCTAAATCACCAATTTTAAATGTCAAATGAATTCCGAACGCCAAAGCATGCGTTTCAACCAAGACATTGGCTATCGCGCAATTTGGCATTTATTTGTGACTCGGCATTTGTAATTTTAAATCAGCTGATAAGTTTTGCTTTTCCCACGTATTGGCAATATTCGCAATCCGGGCCGGCGGCAGGCGCATAGCCGGAATCAAGGCAACGCTTCATCTTTTCCAATGTCGGTTCAACCCAACTGTCGCTTCCATTGTGGGAAATTATCGTTATTTCAAATTCAAGTTTCGCGTCGAAAGCGGCCCGGTCTTTGGCCGCGTTGGCAAACACGAAATAGGCGATATCGCTGACTTCAAAACCCCGCATCCGGAACAGCCATTGATAAAACTCGGCCTGAATTTTGTACCACCGCTTCCATTGATCGTCGAGGGTGATTTCTTTGACCGTACTGGTCGCTTTGTAGTCGACGATATGGTATTTTCCCTCCGAATTGATCCATAAGTCATCGATCGCGCCGAATAATTCAAAATTGGTCGGTTTATGGATCACGCGCATCCCCTTAAAATTCTCGCGCCAAATTTCCAGCTCCTCGTGCCGGGCCGGAATCGCGTCGATTCCATAGGCGGCCATTAATGGATGGGACACGCCTTCGGCCCGCCGGATGTCAAACTCTTTTTTCAATAAGTGGTCTACCGCCGAATTCAGCGAAAATCCCGGGCCTGACGGTATTTTAATACCCAATCGCTGTTCCAAATAAAAACACCGCGGACATTTCAAAAACATATCCACCTTGCTCCGGCTCAAGCTGAATGGCGTTTCCGCCGCCGGGTCGTATAATTTCCTTTTGTAGAAGAAACCATTAGAGCAGCCATCATGCTTTGCGTTGTTCTTAACGGTGACGGGAACTTTTTCTCCCGAACCGCCAAACTCAAGCCGGCCCTGACTGTTATCTTTTTTACCCATGCTATATGGTCGCGGCGCTCCCGCGCGACGATTACCGCTTTATTGATTATATCCTCCCTTCCCGAAAAATAAAGCTCCCGCGCGCGCTTTCCAAAAAGCCGCATCGATTATATAATTATATAATTCATTCAATCAAAAAGGCATAACATGAAAAATTTTTCCGGGTTGTCGATTTTGCTGGCATTGTTTGCGATTATGATTATCGCGATTTTTTTTAGATTTTACAGGCTCGATTCGATTCCTCCCGGACTATATCCTGATATTGCCGTCAACGGAAACAATGCCGTACGTAGTTTGCAAACCGGAACATTCTTGCCGTTTTACACCGACAACAACGGTCGCGAAGGAATGATTATTTGGCTCGACGCGCTCTCCATGGCAATTTTCGGAGTTACTCCGGCGGCTTTAAAAATTCCCGGCGCCATATTTGGCGCGCTCACCGTATTTGGAATATTCTTGTTGGCGCGCGAACTGTTCGGCAAAGCGATAAGCGGCAAATTGCGCAACAACGCTATTGGCCTGCTTTCCGCGTTTTTATTGGCGGTTTCGTTCTGGCACGTAAATTTTTCGCGTACCGGTTTTCGCGTGGCGCTGGAACCTTCTTTTCTGGTATTTGCTTTCTATTTTTTGGTTAAAGCGCTTCGCAACCAAAAACTTTTCTGGGGAATCGCGTCCGGGATTTTTTTTGGATTGGGATTTTACACCTACACCGGTTACCGCCTGGCCGTGCCGCTGCTCTTCTGCGCCCTGGCCCTTTGGGCAATTGATTTCCGGAAAAACAAGTGGCAACTGCTGAAATTATCGGCCGGACTGCTTTTTGCCGCTTTTATCACCGCTTTGCCGATCGGTATCTATTTTTTGAACAATTCCGGCGACTTTCTGGGCCGCGCCGGCCAAACTTCGGTTTTTTCCTCCGCAAACCCGGCGCTTGAACTGGGTAAATCGCTGGCTCTGCACCTGGGAATGTTTAATATTTACGGCGACGCCAATTGGCGCCACAACCTGCCGGGCGCGCCGGAACTTTTCTTCCCTGTCGGCATTATGTTTCTCAGCGGACTTATTGTGGCGGTAAAACGGATCGTATCGTCAATTAAAATCCGCGATTTCGGATTGGAATTCCAATCGTATTCGCTGCTTTTGCTTTGGCTGTTGTTCATGCTTTTGCCCGGTGTATTAACTTATGAAGGCATCCCCCACGCGTTAAGAACATTCGGCGTAATCCCGGCAGCCATGATTTTTGCCGCGGTCGGAGGAATTGGAATTTATGATTGGCTGGCGATGCGTTTGCCAAAAACTGCGGTTGCGGGACTGAGCGCGATATTGCTTTTTTTGATAATCGTGCAGGGCTATTGGCAATATTTTGACGCTTGGGCGAAAAGCAGCGAAATTGGCGGCGCGTTCACAGAACAATTTGTGGAAATCGGCAATTTATCGTCCCAACTCCAGCGCACAGGCTGGAAAACGGTAATAATTGTTAACGAGAACGGAACCCCCGTACCTTATCCGGACGGAATACCGATGCCGGCCCAGACCGTTGAATTTATCGAAACAAGCGATTGCTACAGTTCAAAAAATGGTTTCAGTCCGAAAAACTGCGGGCCGTATTCCGCATATTTAAAGCCCGATAAAATTGGCGAGATCATAATCGATCAAAAAACCGCGGTTATTCCCATGAAAAATGATCCGGCAATATTTGACCAGCTGGCAAAACTGTTCCCATTGATTCAAATAAAACAAGCAAATAATATAAAATATTATGAAATTAACCAATAAAACCGCCAATTTTGCCGCCGGATTAATGCTGGGAGTAATGTTTCTGCTGACACTCGGCGCCATGGCTGGCGACGCCCTGACCATGGATGAAAAAAGCCATCTTCCGGCCGGATATTCGTATGTGACCCAAAAAGACATGCGGATTAATCCGGAACATCCGCCGCTGGTAAAGGATCTGGCGGGAACCGCGCTGCTTTTTATTCCCGGAATTGAATTCCCGTATAACATCGATGCCTGGCAGAAAGACGTGAACGGCCAGTGGGACTTTGGCAAAGCGCTTCTGTTTAATTCGGGAAATCCCGCCGACGAAATGATTTTCTGGGGACGCATCCCGATGGTCATGATGCTGATGGTTTTGGGATTTTTTCTGTTCAAATGGACGAAAGAATTGTTCGGCAACGCTTCAGGATTGCTGGCGTTATTTTTATTTGCTTTTTCGCCCACATTTCTGGGGCACGGCCATTTGGTAACCACGGATGTCGCCGCCGCTCTGGGCGCCCTGACGGGAACCTACTATTTTGTAAAATGCCTGAAAAATCCGAGCTGGAAAAACATGGTTATTTCTGGCGTCAGCCTGGGAATCGCCGAATTACTCAAGTTTTCGATGATTCTTCTGTTTCCGATGTTCATTCTCATTACCGGCATTTGGTGGTTCGCGAAGCTGGGATCATTCAAGAAGGCTTTTCAAATTTTATTTGTCTCGTTCGCCGTGTGCTTTTTGGTCATCTGGCCGGTTTATCAGTTCCATGTTTGGAATTATCCGCCCGAAAGACAGGTGAGCGACTCTAAAACAATTCTCTCCAGCCATGGATTCAGGCTTGGTGCCGACTTGGTCGTATGGGCCGCGGACAAGCCGGTATTGCGTCCATACGCGCAATATTTCCTCGGAGTAATGATGGTTACCCAGCGCGTCGTGGGCGGAAATACGACTTATTTTCTCGGGCAGGTTTCCAAAACAAGCTGGAGAGCTTATTTTCCGATAATGTATTTGGCCAAAGAAACCGCGGTTTTCCACGTCATGACCTTGATTGCCATTGGCTACGCCTTGTCGAGGATTCGCAAACCCGCGGCAAACGGATTCCGGGCGCAGGCAAAAGCGTTTGTCGGCAATTATCTGCCCCAGATCGCCATGCTGCTTTTTGTGGCAATATACTGGGCAAGCAGCGTCGGGGGAAATTTAAACATCGGCATCAGACATTTGATGCCCGTGTTCCCGTTCACGATGGCCCTGGCTTCGGGAGGCGTTATCGCCTTTGCCAACAGCACCAAATGGAAAATGATTCTGATCGGCGCCCTTTGCGGCTGGCAACTGGTTTCGGTCGCATCGGCATATCCGAGCTTCCTGGCATACTATAACGAATTTGCCGGCGGAATAAATAACGGCTACAAAATTGCGGTCGACTCCAACCTCGATTGGGGCCAGGACCTGAAACGATTGAAGAAATGGACCGACGATAACGGCGTCGCCAGCATTTATCTTGATTATTTCGGCGGGGCCGACCCCGAGTATTACTTCGGCGACCGCGTTTCCGGGTGGTGGGCCTCAAGAAACCCCGAAGAGTTGCCCGGAAGCAGCTACTTGGCGGTTTCAGCGACTTTCCTACAGGGCCAGCGCGCAAAACCATTGGCCGATTCAGGCTTGAAAGCTGACGCCTACGACTGGCTCGATGCCTATCAGCCGGTTGCCGTCATCGGTCATTCAATCTTTGTTTACCACATTGATTAACCGCCGGGAGCAACAAAAAAGCCGGGATTTAACCCGGTTTTTTAATTGATATCCGATGTCGGCTATTGGATATTTTTTTCTTTCAAATACACTCTCGTAAATCTGATATCGACATATTCAAGATTGGTTCTTTTGCTTTTGAAGGAATCGTCCTTTAAAACCGCCACCAATTTCGACAGCTGGCTGTCAATGTCCTTTAAGGGATTAAAATACACATACCAGCCTTCGGTGGTTTGCAGATTAACGCGCTCGGGAGTGGCCACGATCGCGGCCGTGGTCTCGATTTCAGCCGACTCCGTCATATTGCCCTTCATTCTTAATATTCCCGACAAAAGTTCTTTTGACAGCACTTGCGCGCCAATTGTGATATCCCGGTCTCGGCTGTCGCTTATCACCAGCAGGCCCGTAACATCAGCGGCTTCCTGGAAACCGATGCCGGCGGCGTCAATGAGATATTTTTTCCCTCCCGAGTCAAAAACAGCGACACCGCGGCGCTCTTCAACCGAAGCGAGTATCTTGGATGGGAACTGACGCTCGATTTTGATGTTCTGAATTTGCGGATAGCGCGCCAAAATATCTTTTTTGGCCTGGTCGAGATTGAAAAGTAAAATGCTTTTCGAATCAAACATCGCGATCTTCTTTGAAATTTCATCCTCGATCAATTTAATACAATCCTGATCGCTCACTTTTTCAGTGCCGCTAACTTTAATTTCTTTCACTTCCAGCGCCGGTGAAAAACAAACCAGCCACATCATCCCGCCGACCGCGGAAACTCCAAAAACCGCGCGCCAAAATGATGCTTTGGCGACCAGCGGCTTAACTTTTTTTGCCCGGTGCGGTTTTTTATAGCTCCTGCGAGTCATTTATAATTTAAAAAATAAGTATCAAAAGTTTAAATGACAATAAAAATTACAAAGTGCCCAATTCTCAACATTTTGTCATTTTTAATTTTGATTTTTCAACTTTGAGCTTAAAGACCTCTCCTTAATTTTCTCAATGTTTCAAAAAAATAGACCGGCCAATATTTCCAAGAAAGCGGCAAATCCTGCGTTTTCAAGTATTCAAACGATTGCCCGCCAAATCCCATTTTAAACAGCGTCGGCCCGGACCAGGGATGCTTTGGATTTGCTTTTGGATCGATGTAACCCCAGAAATCATACACCTTGCAACCCCGCGCCTTGGCGGTCCTGATCGCTTCCCACTGCAGCAAATACGGTATCGAAAGCCTGGCATATTTCCCCAAAGAAGCGGCCTGGTGGTAATAGGCGCAACCCTGCCAAAAAACAACCATTGACGCGGCGGCGATTTCATTCTTATATTTTCCAAAGAAGAAAGATATTTGCCGCTCTTTTGAAAATATCTCAAACTCCCGTTTAATGTATTCGTCGGAAAATGCCGCAAACTTCTGCCGCGCGCCAACTTGCCGGTTCATTTCCTGGTAAATGGCGATATCGGCCGGATTCGTGCTTTGTTCGATTGCGATATCCGGATTTTTTTGCGCCTGCCGTATCAAATAGCGCGTCGTCTTGCGCATCCCTTTTTGCAAATCGTCATCTGCGCGATTTATGTCCAGCTTCCATGTCGCTTCATAGGCATTCGCGTGCATCGGCGACGGCCGGAATCCAAGTCCTCTGAAAACTTCCCGGTTTTCTTCGGTTCTTTCCAGCAACGGCGCGCACCGGACGAAACTCGCGCCCTCGCTTTTTGCCCATTTCTTCAAACTAAAAAATAATTCTTCGAGAATTTTTTTTGTTTCCTGCGGATTTGTGTCGATTATATTCGGGCCATGCTGGATCAGAATATAAGTACCTCTTCTTGCTTTTATTTTAACCGCTAAAACCGCGGCGCGCAACCCGGAGTTATCCACCGCCCCCAGCCGCTTTATTTTATATCCTTGCCCGATTTGGAAATCACCCCACTGCCACGAGTCGAGGAAGGTTTTATTGCCGCATCTGCCCAGAAATTCATTCCAATCCGATTTATTTGCGATTTCTTCGATGTTTATTTGCATTTTTTATCGATGTCACGATTTTTTTTGCGCTTCGTCCGTTAATATTGATATGCGTCGGCAAATTTATCATTTTGCCCGCAAATTCTTCCGCGTTGGGGCAAGTTCCCTTTTTATAGCCCACCGCTTCCGGCCGGGTATCGGACGGATCGACCGGAGTGCGGTACCAATCGCCGATAAGTAGGTTTTTTCTCCAGGAAAACTTGATGATTTTCGCGGCATTTTTATTCCTGACCGCGAATCGGAGCCGCGCGTCCTTCCGGTCGCTTAAAACAACCGGCAGCACAAACTCGCTCCCTTTTAACTCATTGGAATAATATTTGGCCACGCTCTGGCGATGGCGCCAAAATTCGTCAATTTTTTTGATTTGGTTCGCCGCCAGGATTGCCAACGCGTTCGGCAGGCATTTCGGGAAATAGTCCGGTTTCAATCCCCGTTTTTCCTTTTGATGGATGGCTTTGGATAATACGTGCAGCCACTGCAAAAGAACCAATAAATATCGGCCGAAAATCGAATACGTCGGCAAAATCAGCCAATTCATGAGCACCGGATGCAGCAATTGCTGCAAAGTCCAAGCCCGGCCCGGATCGCCGCAATTTTTCTGGTAGGCCGCCAATTTTCTTGCCAGCGCTTCGCTGTTTGTCACTGCCATGCCGCCGTAAACGCAGGAAATAATCTTGTCCCGGCCAAAAGAAAAAAACGCCGCCCTTCCGAATGTTCCGACTTTCTTGTTTTTGTATTCCGCGCCGAGCGAATGGGCGCAGTCTTCGATTAAAATCAAATTGTTGTCGTCGCAGATTTTTTTTATTTCATCGATATCGGCGGGCAATCCGAATGTGTGCTGCACCATTACCGCCCGGGATTTTTCCGTTATTTTTTTCTTAAGGTCTGCGGCGCTCAAATTATAGTTTCGGTCGCAATCCACGAAAACCGGTTCCAGCTCCGCCCAGCGGATCGGATTCACCGCGGCATTGCACGTAAACGCCTGCAGCAACACCTGTGAACCTTTTTCAAGCCCCAGAGCGTCCAATATGGCCACCAGCGCGGATCGGCCGCTGTTAAAGGAATAAGCGTGTTTCACGCCCAAATATTCCCGGAAACCGCGTTCCAATTCATTGACCGCGTTGCCCAAAAGCCACAATTTCGGCCGAAACAGCAACGAAAAAGCCAATTTGACGTCATCGGCTTGGGTATTGGGCGAAAGCGAAATCGAAATTGGTTTTAACGGGTTTCTCATGCTGGTTTAATCATATATTTTACTCCCTAACCTAACTTATCTCAACCATTGACATTTCACACATTTGTGCTATAATATACGCAGGGGAATCCAAAATGGATTTGTTATACGCTTTGTTGGATATTTTGGCGAACATCACTTCGCTAAAGGATAGGCTGGGTATTTCTCCAACCACAGTAATTGTCGCAGGGATAGTCTTGGTAATTATTGTGTGGTTGATATCCTTCTGGGACGATATGTGGTTCGGTATAAAAATCGGAATCGCGGCATTGTTAACCGTATTCTTAATTGGTTCAGCATTTATTGTAGCTTTCAGCGGAGAGCTGAATAGCGGGATCAATAAGGGTATTGAGATTAACAATGATGTTCAGGAAGGAAAAAGGATCTATGATGATTCAAAAGAATTTTCAAATGATCTGAAAGAAAACCCGGTTGAAACGCTTACGAACCTGGCAAGCAAATTTATTAAAGGAGGTTCCCGAACATGAAGAAAGTTGTAGTATGTATTGCATTAGCGCTGCTTATCTTATGCAGCACATGTATGGCCTTTCAGCTATCCCTCAAGGATGTTACAGGAACACTTGAGGAAACTAAAAAAAAGGTAATTGACTTCGCTGAGACAAACCCAACAGTCGTTTACAAGGACGGAATAGTGGTCCTTAAAAATGACAAAGGGGACATAGGCGGTGCCAATATTACCCAAACGGCTGACGTTTTGAAAGACGTCGCAAATTATGGGGTAAATCGCACAACCGAGCTACTAGTCAATCAAACGAATTTGACTAGCAACCAAAAGCTTAGCGATATTACCCCGAATGAGGAGGTGAAAAAAGAAGAAAAGGGAATCAGCGGATATGTGTCTGCTCGGCCCAAAACTTCTTAATCACCCCTCTTTTATTTTTCATAGGGCATAGATAAAACAAACGCCGCTGGTTGGAGCGGCGGTATTTTTTTAATTGATTCGTTATTGTTCAACGCACATTATGCGGTGGCTGGCGTCGCAGGTTTCGTTGGTTACCACCAGCGAACTCTTGTCGTCGTAGCCGCCCGAAGGCGCGCCGTAATAGTTTGCTTTAACGCTTTTTCCTTCGGAATCATAGCAACTCGGCAAATCCGCTTCCGTCGGAATCGTTCCAAAATAAACCTGGCGTTTGTTCACCGTCCAATTCTGGCACGTATAGGTGCCGCTGAAAGCGCCCACGACCCCCTGCATCTGGATTGGCAAGCATTTCGTGTCGGTCGAAGCCGTGCGGCGGCCATACCACACGTCCCCCAGCCGGCGGTAGAACGTGTCGCTCAATTCAACCTGAGCCAAATTCTTGGCCAGGCGGGTGACGTCAAGCAATTTTTGGAGGTTTTCCGCGACCATCCGATTGCAAGTCACGCCTTCGGCCAGCGTCCCGATCGGTTCGGCCTCCACAAAAATACCGTTTTTCTTAATCCGTTCGCTGGCGGATTGCGTGTCGGTTCCCAAAAACGCGATATAATTCCCGGGATACCCGCCTTTCTCCGCTTCGCGCTTGCAAATCTCATCGGCGCCGCTTAATCCGCCCAAATTAGCCGGGTACGTAACCGCGGTCAAAAATACTTTATGCAAATTGGCATAGCTGCTTGGCAAATACGTCCAGCCCTGCTCGGCGGCAAAATCATAACAGGATGAATACTTTTGGCCGAGCACTTCAATCGCGGTCGGACTGTAGGCGATGGCTCCTCCCTTTCTCCAGGGATATTCAAAAACCGCGAAGTGATAATCGGTTCCTCCTTCCAGATATGGATAGGATTTCCATACGTATTTTCCCGACGCGGCCGGATAATCCTGCACTATCCATTTTGCCTTATCGCCGTTGAAAAGCACGATTCCCACGCGCCCGACGTTGCTCGCTTTCCAGGCGATCGTGAAAGGCTCCCCGGCCTTGAACGATGCCCCTTGCCCGGAAACGCTTTTGAACGCGATTTGTTTGGATGCAAAAAGCATGCTCAGCAACAAAACGACTCCCAAAACAACGACTCCCAAAACAACGATCACGACACCTTTGTATTCCTGAAAAAATGTTTCTTTATCCATATGGATTTAGATTTTATAGTTTATATATTTTTAAAATGATGCCGCATTACATAATTTTTACTTCGCGGCCGCATCTCTATTTGTCGGTTAATTCATTGCTGGTTTTGGAATCGCTGGTATCGGAATCCGACTCCCCTTCAGCCGCCGGTTCTTTGTCCGATACCGGCGCCGGAGGAAAACTGTAAGCGGGAGCCGGAGGCAAAGTTTCTCCCGGCAAAACTACCGCAAAAATACCGCGGCTTTCCTTGTAATCAACCACGATTCCGCCCAAAAAAATTATGATTGCCACCCCAAACGCAAGCGTCGAACCCAAAAATAAAGCCGAAAGCAGCTCTCTGCCCACGCTCGCCGATTTTTCCCGCAATTGATCACCGGGACTGGCCGCCGACGCCACCACAACTTTTTTCGATTTGGATGTCGAAAGATAACCGTACAGCGCGACCGGCAACAAGACAATCGACGCGTACAACATTGGCGTAATACTTAAAAAAGTTTCTAGCGTTGTCATTTTTTTAAATTGAATTTATTTCTTTTCCGACGAGCAAATTTTTTATAAAAACGCATTATTATATTTTAGCATCGGCCATCCAAAACGCAACACTGCATTCCTCTAAAATTTGATCGATTTGGTTTTTGCCCAATCTTCGCCGCCAAAAACTTCGATCCCGTCGTCCCCAGCCAAATACAGGAACCCTTGCTTGAAAAACGAACGGCTGACCGCAAAGCTTCCCGCCGCTTTTTTCAGAACTATTTGTCCGCCATCTATTGAAAAAATATATCCCCCGCGCGCCACGGGTACAAAAAAAGTCTTTTTCGCGGAATCGACTGAAAAGGCCGGGTAATTCCCGTCCAGATCCGCCCAATAATCGTTAAGGTCGTATTTAAAAAGCACCGTCGGTTTCGACGGCAAAGCCGCGTCGATCAGCGAGATTTGAATCTTCCGATTGTTTTTGGAAAAATCAAGAACCGCTCCGCTGTTCAGCACGTAAAAATAAGACGAACCGACGGCCGGCAGCTCCGCCCGCGTCCCCAGCCCCGTCCGGGCCGAAAGTCCGATCGAATACAAAGAATCGGCCGGACGACAAGTCGTGGCGTAGACGCGATCGCGATCAAACGCTACCGCACAAATTTCCGCGGGCAAATCAAGGTTCTCCGCCGCGCCGACAGCGGCCAATTTGTCATCAAAAACGTAAATGCTATTCAATATCTTTTGGGGATCTTCGGGAACGATTTTGCCGGTAACCAGCCACGCCATTTTTTGCGCCGCGCCGCGGCCCGAAGAACTGACCAATCTTATGTTTGCGCCATATTCATCGATCATCGATGAATCCGAAATCCGGCCCGGAACCTGGGTTTGTGAAACAAATTTGAAAGTACCGATATCCGCCGCCGCGATGCCTGTTTTTTCATAATCCTGATAATGGTCTCGCAGATAATCTTTCATTCTCGCATTGACTTCATTAGCCACGCGGGCCTGCTCGTCCGGACTTAACGACGAAATCCAGTTGGAAAGAAGCGCGCGCAATTCCAGTTCTTTTGAAGATAAGGCAATGTTGTATTCCGGCAGTATCGCCGCTTTTTCCAAAAGATAATTCGGCAGCAAGCTTTTGCATTTTTCCTGCAGAAAGGCGGTGAAAAAGGAAATATAATCGCCGCTTTGGCTCCAAAAAGCGTATATCCCGTTATCGCCGATCAAAACCGAAGAACCGTCCCCGCTCCCGACAAACGAAATGTTTTTATCGATTTGCCCCGAAGTCATGTCCACTTCAAAAACAGTGAAAATTGAATCCGCCAAAACCGGATTTTCGGGATGATAAATCGAACCGCATTCGATTATAAACGGGCCGTCGCCTGAAACCAACGGCTTGGCCGGACACGGGTTGGCAGCGTCAATATTTGTTTTAAGGGCAAGATATAACTTACTCTTGATTGTCTTGACCGCGGTAATCGTCGTGCCCTCGCTTATTCTTGCCTGCCAGATATCCCGCGGGACAATCTCGTTTGAAATATTGTACGCGGAAATCAAATTGCCCGACATTACCGCCAAAAAATTATCCGATACCATAAGATTCCCGTCGCGCGGAATAAAATTGGTTTGCGCGATCGAATCGGCTTGCGAGATATCGAATATTTTGGTTTCGCCTTTTGAAATCTCATTCGGGTCGTTTGATAATCCGCCGCCCGTAACCGGCGCGGACAAGTAGAATTGGTTTTCCGGTGAAAAAAACAAACTTGATCCCTTGAAAGCAAAAATGTCTCCGCCCCGCGCGGTCGCATGTCCCAGAGAAAAAAACTTTTGCGCTTCCGCGGCGGTGACCGGCGCAATATCCGTTGTTTTTTGATTTTTTACCGGTTTTGAAACCGCAGTTTTTAAAGCGCTTGCCGCGCCCGCTTTTTCCGCCAAATTCGCCTCGGTCAGGTTTTGCGCCTCAAACACGCCGTCGCCATAAGCTCTTTTGCCATCATCAAGATAGCTTTTAAAATCGTCGCTTGATTTAAAAGGCAGCAGTTGGGCGCTCTTTTTCGGAACCGCGGAAACGCCGGAAATCGTCGCGGCGCTTTCGCTTCCCGCGGGATTTATGTTTGCCGGCATTGCCGAATATTTGAAATTCGCCACCAAATAGGCTCCGACAAGCATCGCAAAAACCGCCAGGAAACCGATCGCCAGAACCGGATCGATCGGTTGCAAATGTAAATCCCTTTTTTTGTCTTTAATGGCGCGCGGAGACATGAATAGAACAGTATTTTAAATATTCCAACGCTTATATTTTACGAAAAAAAATTTGCGATGACAAATTATTCGTATCTGCGCAGCGCTTCTATCGGTCTCAACTTTGCGGCGCGGCGCGCCGGCAAAATTCCCGCGAGGCATCCGATAAAAAAAGAAAACGACATTCCGAAAATAATTATCCACGGCGAAAAAGATGCGGTGAAATAGAACATCGGACTCGCTTGTCCGTATATCTGCACAAGCCACGCCACCGCGAGACCGACAAGCGTGCCGCCGATCCCACCGGCAAAGCCAATTATTCCCGCCTCAAACAAAAAAATTGCCATAATCGCGCCGTTTGTGGCTCCGATTGCTTTCATAATGCCGATTTCGCGCGTACGCTCGCGCACCGATGTATACATCGTGTTGGTTATGCCAATACCGCCCACAATGATCGCAATGCTCGCGAAAGCCAGTATGACAAATTGAATCACCGCCATCACCCCGCCCGCGATATCGTTTATTTTCTCCGAAGTAATTACGGCGAAATTAAGAGTGTCCGATCCGTATGCCCGGCGCTGCACGCGGCGCAGACTCTCCTTGATTTTCTGCGCCATCAGACTTGTACTTACTCGCTCATCCACCTGCACCATCGCCATTTGCGCCGTGCCTCTTTGCTGGCCAACCAAGTCCTGAAATTCGCCGATATCCATGAAAACGGCGCTATCGTCTTGTTTCGATCCCAATGAATTTAAAACGCCAGTCACGATATATTTTTTTCCCTTAATACTAAATTCGGCGCCAGAACTAACCCCAACTTTAAAAATATCTTTGCTCAATTTGGTTCCGACAATTATTTCCCTCCTTCCCGCACTCGGCCAGCGCCCGGACGACAAGCTCCATCCTTGAAATTTTTTTAAAACATCCATACCGTCAAACAAAGGGAATCCTTGCACCACTATCGATTTATTTTCCTGGTTAAACCGCGCATTAATAGATTGGAATGAAGCTGGCAAAACCGATTGCACCCCATCTGTTTTTTCGATAGCCAGCAGGTCCTGCTTCTCCAACTTATCGCCGCCAAACATCATTCCGGATAGCGGATTTGAATCATCGCCGGGCATCACAAAAATCATATTTCCGCCCAAAGATGTCAGTTGCCTTTTGATTGTATCCTTGATCCCTTCGGAAAGCGACAACAGGGTAATAATCAAAAAAACTCCGATAACAATTCCAAAGACTGTCAACCACGATCGAAGCGACCGCATCTTAAGATTCCGCGCAGCAATTTTGTAATACTCTTTAAAATTGGGAACCATGATTTAAATGTTAAAATTTCCAATTACCAACTTCCAATAAATGTCAGAATTAAAAAATTTCAGAAAAACTTATTGCTTATTATTGGTTTTATTAATAATTGCGTTAAAAATAAACAATAATTCGGTGGCTTCCTGCCACAATGGCCTTGCTTTTACGCTTAATTCTTCATTGGCTTTCGCAATGATTCTGATCCAATAACGCGTTTCTTTTGCTTCTTTTTTGCAAATACCGATCTTATGGATAAAATCTTTGCGCGACTCGGCATTGTCCGCTTCGCAATAATTAGCGCCGATAGACGTGCCCGCCTTAACAAGCTGATTAATTAATGGATCATTGATCGGATTTCTTTGAATTAACTTAGTAAAAACTATAACTGATTCGGTAAAAATTGCCGTTCTTTCTTCCAGATCATATTTCTCTTTTTTGCCATTGGTCATTTTAAAATTTATTGGAAATTGGTAATTGGACATTGAACATTTTAGAGCAGTTTCCTTCCAAACGCGGTTTCTTCATCAACCAACTGTCCGTCTTTAATGAAAATTCTTTGATGTCCGTAGGCTCCTACGTTCGGATCATGCGTCACCACCAGGAGCGTCCGCCCCAATCGATCATGGAAATCAGTCAGTATTTCCATAATTTTTTTGCCGTTCACCGAATCCAGGTTTCCCGTGGGTTCATCGGCAATCACCAATTCCGGATCATTGGCAAACGCGCGCGCAATCGCCACTCTTTGCCGCTCGCCGATCGAAAGTTCGGCAAGCTGGTGATCGATCCGGTGTCCCAACCCCACTTGTCCCAACAATTCTTTGGCCCGCGCCAGCCTTTTCGCGGCCGGGATTCCCTGAAATATCATCGGCAACTCCACGTTCTCATGCGCTTTAAGGTGTGATAATAGATGGAATTCCTGAAAAACAAATCCGATGGTTATGCCGCGCAAAACAGCCAATTCGCTTTCGGAAAGCTTGGTTACGTCGCGGCCTTTCAGCAAAAGCCTTCCCCTGGTCGGAATATCCAGCAAACCGATCATGTTCAAAAGGGTGGACTTACCCGATCCGGAAGGCCCCATGATTGTCGTGAAACCTCCGGGCATAATTTCCAGATTGACGCCCTTCAGCGACTGGACCTCGGTTTTGCCCAATTTGTAAATTTTCCAAACATTTTCAAGTTTAATCAGAGGTTCCATGTTTTTTTACAGCACCACCGCCTCCTCCCCTTCGTTCACGCCGGAAATGATTTCCGCCATGCCTTTTGACCGGATGCCAACCTCAACTTTTGCGTTTTGCGGGATACCGTTTTTTAAAATCTGGACGAGGAAACCGTCACTGTTTTTTTGGATTGCGGCTTCGGGAAGCAATAAAACATTGTCTTTCGACGCCGTGGTTATGGTAATATCCGCGCTCATTCCCGGCTTTAAGCCCGCGGGAGCGTCCTCAAACGCGATTTTGGTCGAATAATACACTACACCATTAACCAATTTTGAAGACGGGTCGATCGAAACCACTCTTCCCGCGTAGACGTTGTCCGGTTCGGAAACCGGCGTTATCGTTACCGGATTTCCGATCTTTTCTTTCGCCACGTCCTCTTCATAGACATCAACTTCGATTTCAAAAGGATCGTCGGGAAGCAATACGATCGAACCCGACGCCAGCAGCGACACCGTTTCTCCGGCGCGGTTATTAATTTGGACGATCTGTCCCGAAACCGGGGCTTTCAATTGACTGTCGGAAATTTGCAGACCCAGCAGATCGACCTGAGCCTGCGCCTGGGCAATCTGCGCGTTCAGCACGTCAATATCTTCAATCCGCGGCGCAGCAGTGATTTTCTCCAATTGCTCTTTCGCGGTTTTTAAAACTCCTTGCGCAGCGGTAACCGCGGCCTGGGCGGTATTTATTGCGATATCGTTGGCGGATTCCTGCAAATCGATATTGGCCCGGCTGGTATCCACCGCGGACAATGCCGCGACAACGTAGTCCCTCTGCGTATCCAGGCTGTTTTTATCGGTGGTTGATACCGAATCGCGCCACGGAAGCTTCTCGCACGTCTGTCGGATAATCTGCAACCCGCCGTCAATGATTCCAAGCTGGCTTTTCGCAATCAGCAAAGCCGCGTCAAAATCGCTGCCTTTGCCGCTCGCCCGCGCCGCGTCAAGACCGGTTTTAATCTGGCTGGCCGCCACGGACATTTTCTGGGTCGTTTCCCAGACCTTGATCGAATCGTCGTCGCGCGGCACAAAATATGTTCTTTGCACAAGTCCTGCGAAATTTTGCGCGTTATACGCTTTCGCGTAGGCTCCGCTCAACGCGTTATCGGCGCTTTTATAAACCGCGTCAATTTTTTGCCGGGCATTCGCCTGCACATCGGCCAGACTTTGATTCGCGCTGTCAGCTCCGGTCTGAGCGTTTTGCAATGACGTGCGCGTCAAATTGACATCCTGCGAACCGGCACCGTTAACCGCCTTGTCGAGTTGGGCTTGGTAAAGGACCAAGCTTGCCTGCGCCTGCGCCAATTGGATATTGAGCTGGCGGGTATCCAATTCCGCCAAAATATGACCCTGCGCCACCTTTTCTCCCTCGGAAACATTGATTTTCGCGATCGTGCCCGAATTTTTAAAACTCAG